>Ga0326514_10000090_pt1 | contig 54038 bp, 20 predicted proteins | sample 3_2548_0518_D_FD_203653 | JGI IMG/M metagenome (GOLD analysis project Ga0326514, IMG submission 203653) | Bovine rumen microbial communities from UC Davis, California, United States - 3_2548_0518 | ecosystem: Host-associated > Mammals > Digestive system > Stomach > Rumen | place: USA... | reverse complement strand
TCGTCCGCACAGGCGATGTGGATGTGATGGTGAGCGTGGGCAACAACTTCTTTTATACCCTCTCGCTGCCTTGTTCGCTGTGGTTTTTTGACAGGAACAAGAACGCCGAAATCCGTGACAAGGTGCTTTTCATCGATGCCCGCAACTATTACACCGTGGTCGACCGCACCTTGAACGAATGGACGGAGTGGCAACTGCGCAATTTACAGGCCATCGTGCATTTGTATCGTGGCGAGAAAGAGAAATACAAGGCGCTTGTGGCTGATTACGACAAAGCCCTCAACGGCCAAACGGTGACAGCCCTTGAGGAAGCCTTACAAAAACAGAAAGTCGAGGCCAAACAACTGATTGCTGATGCGCCGCGCAAGGACAAGAAACGCATTGAAGCCGAACAAAATGCGTTGATTGCCGAGTTGGAAGACGTGCTCGAAACCGCTCGCCAGCGCGAATGGCTCGTGTCGAAGTTTGGTGAAGATGGTGCTTATCAGGATGTATTGGGCCTTTGCAAGATGGCCACCATCCAAGAGATAGAGGAGAAGAACTACTCGCTGACACCTGGTGCCTACGTGGGCGTGGCCGAACAAGAGGACGACGGTGTGGACTTCCACGAGCGCATGAACGAGATTCACGCAGAACTGGCGCAGTTGAACCAAGAAGCTAACGTGCTGATGAACGAGATACAAAAGGCTTGGGAGGAACTGAAATGAATGAATTGGAAAAGACTCACGGAATAGTGTCGCAAATTGTGACACAATCCTTGATGCAAGATGCTTGCGTCATTATTGATCAAGCGCAAGCAGCTGCATACTATGCAGTTAACGAAACCCTCATCAAACGTAACTGGTTGTTGGGGATGCGCATTCAGCATGAAGTGCTTAAGGCTAAACGTGCAGAATATGGTGAGCAAGTGGTTTTAGTGCTTTCAAAAGCACTAACAATGCGATACGGCATGGGATTCACCAAAACCAACCTTTATAACTATATTGGTTTTTATCAGAAATGGCCCGAAATTTTCCACGCAGTGAGTGGAAAATCTACCGACATAGAAAGCATTTTCCACGCAACGAGTGGAAAATCCGAGAATGTTTTGCAAGCCGTGACAGCAAAAGCACCCATTAGGTTGTCGTGGACTCACTATCGCATTATTCTTCAGGAAAACAACAAGGAGGCTCGCAACTGGTATGAACAAGAAGCTGCACGTGAAATGTGGAGCACACGCACATTGCAGCGTAACGTAAGCAGCCAGTATTACCATCGGCTGTTGCGCTCAGCGAACAAGGAAGTGGTGCATGATGAAATGCAGAAACTTACTGCGCCTTTGCAAGATAAATTGGAGTATCTGAAAAACCCTGTTGTTGCCGAGTTTCTGGGATTTAAAAATAATACCGACTATACGGAGAGTGACCTTGAACAACGTATCATCGACCATCTGATTCCCTTCCTGATGGAGTTGGGCAAAGGATTCGCTTTCGTTGACCGCCAGAAGCATATCCATACGGAAAAAGAGGATTATTATATCGACCTCGTGTTCTATAACTATCATCTGCGATGCTTCGTGCTCATAGACCTGAAAACCACTAAACTCAGGTATCAGGATGTGGGGCAGATGGATATGTACGTGAAGATGTATGATGATTTGATGCGCCCTGAGGGGCATAATCCCACTATTGGCATATTGCTTTGTGCCGAAACAGATGAGGATGTGGCGCATTACTCCGTACTTAATGGCAGCGACCAACTCTATGCAGCCAAGTATCTTACTTATATGCCTACGCAGGAGGAACTTCGTCGCGAAATCGAGCAACAAAAAGAGTTCTTTAGGCTTCAAAACGAAAAATGAAAACGCATGGAAAAGAATACGCAAATGCTGGAAGAGACAATAAGATCAGAAGGAAAGGAGGACAACCCATGAGTGAATGGAAAAAAGTGAAGTTAAAAGATATAACTATTAGTATTACTGATGGTAAACATGGAGATTGTAAAGACCAAGATGGATCAGGATACTATTTTGTTAGCTGCAAGGATGTCTATGATGGAGATATTCATTACGAAAATGCGCGGCAGATTACGAAAGAGGACTTTGAAGATACTGATAGACGGACTAAACTTGCTCCAAATGATATTTTAATAACAAATAGTGGAACAATTGGTAGGATGGCGTTTGTAAAAGACAAAATATCCACTAGAAAAACGACTTTTCAAAAAAGTGTTGCAATTGTAAAGCCTGACTCATCTAAGGTGTTCCCCCTTTATCTCTATTATCTACTCCAAAACATAGTTGGAGAATTCATAAATAGTGCTAATGGTGCAGCTCAAAAGAATTTGCTATTATCGACAATGAGGGACTTTGATTTGGATGTACTAAATAGTATTCCTTGCCAAATCCGCATCGCCACCATCCTTTCCCGTTACGACACCTTGATAGAGAACTACCAGAAGCAGATCAAGCTGTTGGAGGAAGCGGCGCAGCGGCTCTACAAGGAATGGTTCGTCGAGTTGCGCTTCCCCGGGCATGAAAACACCAAGATGGTGGATGGCCTGCCGGAAGGGTGGGAGAGGAAGAAGTTGGTGGAATTTGGTTGCTCTTTAGAATCAGGTGCTAGGCCTAAAGGAGGGGTTGACTCAAACCTTAAAGATGGGATTCCTAGCGTGGGAGCTGAGAATGTCATTGGCCTAGGAAAATACAACTATTCATCAGAAAAGCTCGTTACAAATCAGTTTTATTCGCAAATGAGAAAAGGAAAGATTAAAGACAGAGATATACTGATTTATAAAGATGGAGCTTATATTGGCCGCACAAGTCTTTTTCAAGATGGTTTTCCTCATAAAGAAATGGCAGTCAACGAACATGTGTTTTTGCTTCATACTCTAAATGAGAATTACCAATACTATGTTTTCTTCACCTTGTATCAAAAGCAGTATTTTGAAAAGATGCAGAAACTCAATAAGAATGCAGCACAACCTGGCTTAAACCAGAAAGCATTATTGGATTTGGTCATGTTGTGTCCTTCAGAAAACTTTGTTTTATCGTTTAGAAAAGCAATTGAACCTTTAATGAAGGCTCTGTTTAGTAAAGCAAATCAAATCCGCCTTCTCACCGAGGCCCGCGACCGTTTGCTGCCGAGGCTGATGGGAGGGGAGATGGAAGTGGACGCCCCGAAGGGGCAACGAGCTATCAACCCAGTGCATCGCTCTGGGTATAACCCACAAACAAACCACGCCCTGAAGGGGCAAAAGAATTAAGGAATATGTCACAGTCGCTATGTAAAATCTACCTGCACATCGTCTTCCATACGAAAACCACCAGCCCGACGATTGAAACGGAGCATTTGGAACGAGTGCATAGTTATATCGGTCAGCTTGTCAATACAACAGGTTGCCAAGTGTTGCGCGTTGGTGGGGTCGAGAACCACGTCCATGCCTTGATAATGTTCTCAAAGACGGAGACGGTGGCGCATGTTGTGGAGGAGATGAAACGGAATAGTAGCCGTTGGATAAAGACGCTTTCACCAAAGTATGAAAGATTTGCTTGGCAGGGAGGCTATGGCGCATTCTCCGTCAGCCAATCGCAAGTCGATAGGGTATTGAATTATATCGGCAATCAGGCAGAACACCATAAGAAACAGAATTTCAGGGATGAGTATTTGAGCTTTTTGCGATTATACAATATTGAATATGATGAGAGGTATGTATTGTCCGACTGATTCTCCTGTAGGGTTGGAGGCTTTTGCCCTTTCAGGGCGAGGCTTCGCATCCGCTACAATATTCGGGACGGTGTCCCGAACTGATGGCTTATTGGCCTTTCAGGCCGTTCACACCAACAAAAGGACGGTATACAGTCGCCCCGAAAGGGCAACGAGCTATCAACCCAATGGCGCCGCCTTAGGTATGACGACAGAATCCATCAGCCGCCCCGAAGGGGCAGCGAGCTATCAACTTAACGGCACCGCCTTAGGTATGACGACAGAATCCATCAGTCGCCCCGAAGGGGCAGCGAGCTATCAACTTAACGGCACCGCCTTAGGTATGACAACAGAATCCATCAGTCGCCCCGAAAGGGCAGCGAGCTATCAACCCAACGGCACCGCCTTGGGTATGACAATAGAATCCAACAACCGCCCCGAAGGGGCAAAAGCATAATAGATATGCCACACGACTACAGCGAAGACCAACTGATACAGCGCAGCACCGCCGATTTCATGGAAAAGGAACTCGGCTGGAAGAGCATCTATGCCTTCGATCAGGAGACCTTAGGTAAGGACGGCACGTTAGGCCGCACCACCTACCATGAAGTGCTGCTCACTCGCCATTTCTGCAAGGCCCTCAAGGCCCTCAACCCTTGGCTCACCGAAAAGCAACTGCAAGAGGCGGTTGAGCGCATGACCGAGCGCATGAGCAGCCAGACGCTGATGCAAATCAACGAGCAGAAGTATCAATACATCCGCGACGGCGTACCTGTTACGCGCATAAAACCCAACGGCGAGACAGAGGAAGTGCGCGCCAAGGTCATCGACTTCAACGCGCCCGACAAGAACGAGTTCCTCTGTGTGCGCGAGCTGTGGGTGCATGGCAACCTCTATCGCCGCCGTGCCGACATCGTTGGCTTTGTCAACGGCATCCCCTTGCTTTTCATGGAGCTGAAAAACCATGACGTGGAAGTGGTGGATGCCTTCAACATGAACTACCGCGACTATCTCGACACCATCCCGCAATTGTTCTACCACAACGCCTTCATCATGTTCAGCAACGGTTTGGAGGCGCGGGTGGGCACCATCGACTCGAAATGGGAGTTTTTCCATGAGTGGAAACGCCTCAACGAGATGGAGGAGGGCAACATCGAATTGCCTACCATGCTACGCGGCATCTGCAAGAAAGAGAACTTCCTCGACCTGCTGGAGAATTTCGTCCTCTACGACCATTCGGGCGGCACAACGGCGAAAATTATGGCTCGCAACCACCAGTATCTCGGTGTGAACCAAGCTGTTGAAATGTATCGCAACCGTCAGTATCTCAACGGCAAGTTGGGCGTGTTTTGGCATACGCAAGGCAGCGGCAAGAGCTATTCGATGGTGTTTCTGTCGCAGAAGATCCGCCGCAAGTTTGAAGGCTCGCCGACCATCGTTGTCCTCACCGACCGCGACGAGTTGAACAAGCAAATCAGCGACACCTTCGAGAACTGCGGGCTGTTGGGCAAGGTGAAAGCCGAGAAGTTCATCGCTTCGAGCGGTGAAGACCTGAAAGCCAAGCTGAGAGGCAATCCTTCCTTCATCTTCTCGCTTATCCAGAAGTTCAACGACCCCAATGCCACGCCCATCCATCCCGACCACGACATCATCGTGATGAGCGACGAGGCGCACCGCACGCAAAACGGCATCTTCGCCGAAAACCTCATGCACCTGTTGCCCACGGCACACCGCATCGGATTCACGGGCACGCCCTTGCTTTCCAACGATAATATCACCGCCCGCACCTTTGGCGGCTACGTCAGCATCTACGACTTCAAGCGCGCTGTGGACGACAAGGCCACCGTGCCTTTGTTTTATGAGAACCGAGGCGAGAAACTGAAGGACTTGAAGAACCCCGAAATCAACGAGGAGATTGCCGCTGCCTTGGAGCAGGCCGGCGACATGGATGCCTCGCAATTGGCCAAATTAGAACGCGAGTTTTCAAAGGAAGTCCACCTGCTGACCGCAAGATCCAGGCTACGCATCGTGGCACAAGACTTTGTGAAGCACTACAGCGACCTTTGGACTTCGGGCAAGGCCATGTTTGTATGCTATAATAAGGTGACTTGTGTGCGCATGTACGACTATGCCCAGGAATACTGGCAACAAGAAATCAAGGCTTTGGAGCAGACCATTGCCGCCTGCACCTCACAACAGGAAGTGCAAGAGCTGACGCGCAAGTTGGAGTGGATGAAGGAAACCGAGATGGCTGTGGTCGTCTCGCAAGAGCAGAACGAGATTCAGACCTTCGAGAAGTGGGGCTTGGACATCAAGACGCACCGCGAGAAGATGGAGAAACGCGAACTCGACAAAGAGTTCAAGGACGGCGACTCGAAGCTCCGCATCGTCTTCGTCTGCGCCATGTGGCTGACGGGTTTCGACGTGAAGACCCTGTCGTGCCTCTACATCGACAAACCCATGAAAGCCCACACGCTGATGCAGACCATCGCCCGCGCCAACCGTGTTGCCGAGGGCAAGACCAACGGCCTCATCATCGACTACATGGGCATTGTGAAAGCCTTGCGACAGGCCTTGGCAGACTATACCGCCAATCCCGAAGGAGCCGACGCTTCCCAGCGTCGGGACAATGGCGGCAACGACCCGACCCTCGACAAGCAGGAACTCATCAAGCATGTCGTGGAAACCATGGCAACGGCCACGGCATTCTTGAAAGAACATGGCTTTGAGTTAAAACAACTGATTGAAGCGGAAAGTTTCTATAAGCTCTCATCGCTGAAAGAGGCTGCCAACGCCATGTGTGAGACCTTGGAAATCAGGAAGACTTACTGCACCTTTGCCACTACCTTGCTGAAGCTATGGAAATACCTCGATCGTGAGGATATTACACTAGAGATGAAGCAACAAAAAGATGCTATTGAAGCCATCTACAAGGAGTTGCAGAAAAAACGCAAGCACGCCGACATCACCGAACTTAGCGTGGCTATCAACGCGATTGTCAGTGAACATCTTGAGGTGGAAAACCTGACGTTATCCGACAGCAATTCCCGCCGTTTCGACATCAGCGGCATCAACTTCGACCTGCTGAGACATGAGTTTGCCAAGAGTCGCGAGAAGAACCTCATTATGAAAGACATACAAGACCTCTTGCAGGAACGTATTGCACAGATGTTGGCAGCGAACCCCTTGCGTATCAACTTCTACGAAAAGTATCAGGCAATCATCCACGACTACAACAACGAGCAAAACCGTGTCACCATTGAGAAAACTTTCGAGGATTTGATGAAGTTGTCGGATGAGCTGACCGAGGAGGAAAAACGCTATGTCCGCGAGGGCTTCGAGAACGACGAACAGCTTTCAATGTACGATGTGCTCTTTAAGGAAGACTTGACCAAGGAAGACATCAAAAAACTGAAGAAAGTCGCCAAGGACCTTTTGGAGAAAATCAAGGAGCAGCTGGCAACGATGAATCGTCCGTTTGACAAACCAGAGACGAAAGCGGTCATTATTAACACTATTCGGGTAATACTATGGAAAGAACTTCCTGAGTCTTATCCAGACGAAACAATTGACTTTTACCGCGATGCGGTGTATGACTTTGTCTATCAGCAGTATGGCGGGGCGGCGTAGTGATTGAAACAATTGAAAATTAGTAGCATAAATTATGAAATCCAAATCCAAAAAGAATAAGAAAAAGCAATTCAGCACCCTAAAATCCCTCCTAAAAGCCGACCGCGAGAAGGAAATTGAACAATACGGCAAGCAAGTCAGTATGCGGCCTTCGAAGGTGCATAAGTCCAAGAAAGACTACGACCGAAAGAAAAACAAGGTCGATAAGAGTGATTTGGAATAGTTTTTTCCGTAGCTTTGCACTCGATTTTTTGAACTTCAAAATACTTCCAATATGACCATCAACGAATTAGAAAGAACCGCTACCCAAGTGCGCCGCGACATTATCCGCATGGTGCATGGGTGCCAGTCGGGGCATCCGGGCGGCTCTTTGGGCGCAACTGACATTGTTACAGCCCTTTACTTCGACCAAATGCAAATCGACCCCGCCAATTTCCGCATGGACGGCAACGGGGAGGACATGTTTTTCCTCTCCAACGGCCACATCAGTCCGATGCTCTACAGCATCATGGCTCGGCGCGGCTATTTCCCTGTAAGTGAACTCGCTACCTTCCGCCGTCTTGGCACACGCCTGCAAGGGCATCCCACCACGGCAGAGGGCTTGCCGGGCGTGCGAATCGCCTCTGGCTCGTTGGGGCAAGGGCTTTCAGTGGCCATCGGTGCGGCACAAGCCAAGAAATTGAACGGCGACGATCACCTTGTTTTCGTCCTCATGGGCGACGGCGAACAGGAGGAAGGCCAGATTTGGGAGGCAGCCATGTATGCACCTGTCAAAGGAGTCGACAACCTCATCGCCATCATCGACTACAACAAGAAACAGATTGACGGCTCAACCGATGACGTGATGAACCTCGGCGACCTCCGCGCCAAGTACGAGGCTTTTGGCTGGGAGGTTCTCGAAATGAGCGGCAACAACATGCAGGCAGTGGTGAACACCCTGAAATTTGCCCGCGAAAACGCCTGTCAAGGCAAGCCGCAACTCATCCTCGCGCATACCGAAATGGGCATGGGCGTGGACTTTATGATGGGCACACACAAATGGCATGGCACGCCGCCCAACGACGAGCAGGCCGCCAACGCGCTTTCACAGTTACAGGAAACATTAGGAGATTATTAATCACAAAACATGCAAAACCTACAAAACAGAAGTCTTGTTTTGGCAAGGGAAAGCACGCCAACTGGCTGCTTTCCGGCGGCGACGCGGTTGCGAGCCGCCAAGCCCAACGAAAAGTTTTGATAGTTTTGTGGGTTTTGTGTCAAAAAAAGAAAAATATGGATTTCACTATTCAAAACCAAAAAGATACAAGATCGGGGTTCGGTGAAGGCCTGCTTGAGGCGGGTCGCCGCAATCCCAAGGTGGTGGCCTTTTGCGCCGACCTCACCGGCTCATTGAAGATGGGCGACTTCGCCAAGGAATTTCCCAACCGTTTTTTCCAGACGGGCATCGCCGAGGCCAATATGATTGACATGGCGGCGGGCATGGCCTTGAGTGGTTTCGTGCCGTTCACGGGTACTTTCGCGGCTTTTGCCACGGGGCGCGTCTACGACCAAATTCGCCAGAGCGTGGCCTATTCTAACAAGAACGTGAAAATTGCCGCTTCCCATGCAGGCTTGACCCTTGGCGAGGACGGCGCCACGCACCAAATCCTTGAGGACATCGGCCTGATGAAGATGCTGCCCAACATGACGGTCATCGTGCCTTGCGACTTCAACCAAACCAAGAACGCGACCCTCGCCGTCGCCGAATACGACGGGCCTGTTTACCTGCGTTTCGGTCGCCCGAAAGTGCCGAATTTCACACCTGTGGACGAGAAGTTCATCATCGGGAAGGCCCAAATGCTGCAAGAAGGCAATGATGTCACCATTTTTGCTTGCGGCCATTTGGTTTGGAAAGCCGTGCAAGCGTTGCCGATTCTGAAGGAAATGGGCATCAATGCGGAGTTGATTAACATTCACACCATCAAGCCGTTGGATGTTGAGGCTGTGCTGAAATCAGTAGGGAAGACCCGTTGCGTGGTCACGGCGGAGGAACACCAGCGCAATGGCGGTTTGGGCGACAGCATCGCTCAGGTTTTGGCCTTGAACATGCCTTGCCCGATGGAGATGGTCGCCATAAATGATGAGTTCGGACAAAGCGGAAAGCCTGATGAACTGCTGAAATTCTATCATTTGGACACGCCCGACATCGTTGAGGCCGTGAAAAAAGTTGTTGCTCGAAAGCAATAAAACGGCTAATTATTATGTTGTTATTTTGTCGCTTTGCGTCACTGCGAGGAACGAAACAGTCCACTTTGGCAGTTTGTTCTCTGGATTGTTTCATTGTGTTCGCAAAGACGAGAAGCGGCAGTCAGTCGAACAATTGAATCCATCCAATATGAAAAAACTATCTCTTTACTCCCTTTTTGCCCTGATACTTTTGGGCACTTTGTCCTCATTTGGCAGTAAAAAAGTAATTGCACAAGAACCTCCTAAAGCATTGAACGTCATTTATTTCATCGGTGACGGAACGGCTTTGCCGCAAGTCTATGCCGGCATGTTGGCCACCCGTCAGGAATTGGTTTTCCCCAAGTTCCCTTACATCGGCGTTGTGGATACACACTCGGCCAGCAACGACATCACCGACTCGGCGGCGGGTGGTACGGCTTTGGCCAGCGACCACAAGACCAGAAACGCTATGGTGGGCATGAATCCCGACTCGATTCCCGTAAAGACCCTGCTTGAGGTCTTTGCTGAGCAAGGCAAGGAAACGGGCATTGTGGTGACGAGCTACATCACCCATGCCACGCCTGCTTGTTTCTATGCTAAGGTGCCGCATCGTCGCCAATATGAGGAAATCGCATTGCAATTGGCTGAGGCAAAAAACATTAATTTGGCCATCGGAGGGGGCATGAAGCATTTCAACCAGCGCAAGGACAGCATCAACCTTGTTGAACGCATGGAGAACGAATTGGGCTGGAAAGTGTACGACACCCTTGCCGATATTGATGTGACTTGCAAGAAGTATGCAGTTTTGGCCAACGACGATCACATGCCGCCTGCTGCCAAGCGTGGCGACTTCCTGCCTCGTGCCGTGAAGACGGCTTTGCAGACTTTGGACAACGCTGAAAACGGTTTCTTCCTCATGGTGGAAGGCTCGCAAATCGACTTCGCATGTCATGGCAACGACTCAGCTTGGATGGTCAATGAGGTTGTTGATTTCAGCAATGCCATCCAATTGGCCTTGGATTACGCTGAGGAACATGGCAACACGCTTGTCGTCGTCACTGCCGACCACGAAACCGGCGGCCTGACCTTGCCCGACCCGAAAGGGAAATATACCAATGTGGTTTTCAATTATTCCACTGGAAGCCACACCTGTCTGCCCGTGATGGTGTACGCCTTCGGGCCGGGTGCAGAGCAATTTACGGGTTGGATGCAAAACACTGACATCAAAGGTAAGATATTGAACGCCTGCGGTTTGGAGAACATCGGCGATGGCCTGCCCGAAAACGATGGCAGGCGTTTCAATGCCGTGAAAGTCAATTTGGATAGCAAACCAGAATAATGTTTCCGTGACGTATGAAACTGTCTGTCGTCATCGTCAATTACAATGTCGAATACTTTCTTGAACAATGCCTGTATTCGGTGCGTCGCGCCATGCAAGGCATTGAGGGTGAGGTGTTTGTCGTTGACAACAATTCCGTTGACGGTTCATTGAAAATGCTGGCGCAGAAGTTTCCCGAGGTGAAGGTCATCGCCAACAAGGAGAATGTAGGTTTCAGTCGCGCCAACAACCAAGCCATTAGGGTTTCCACGGGGGAATATGTGCTCTTGTTGAATCCCGACACGGTAGTTGAAGACGACACTTTCAGCAAATGCCTCGCTTTCATGGATAGTCACCCTGAGGCGGGTGGCCTCGGCGTGAAGATGGTGGACGGCAAGGGACAGTTTTTGCCTGAATCGAAACGCGGTTTGCCTACGGCGAAGACGGCGTTCTACAAGATGTTCGGCTTGGCCAAACTTTTCCCGCATAGCAAGCGTTTTGCAAGGTATTACATGGGTCATCTCTCCGACGATGAAACCAACGAAGTGGAGATTTTGGCCGGTGCCTTTATGCTCATGCGCAAGGAAACCTTGGACAAAGTCGGCCTGCTTGACGAGACCTTTTTCATGTATGGCGAGGACATCGACCTGTCGTATCGCATCACGCAAGGTGGCTATAAAAACTATTATTTCCCCGAAACGCGCATCATCCACTACAAGGGCGAGAGCACCAAGAAAACCAGCGTGAATTATGTGTTCGTGTTCTACCGTGCCATGGAGATTTTCGCCAAAAAGCACTTTGGCAACTCATGGGCGCGGTCGTTCTCATTCCTTATTAATATAGCCATCTACCTCAAGGCGTTTTTCGCGTTGGTGTCGCAGTTTTTCCACAAGGCGGCCATTCCATTCCTCGATGCGGTGTTGGGTTATGGCGGTCTGGCGGTCGTCAGCTATTTTTGGGGACGCAACATCTACGGCGGGTCGGGCACCTATCCCTTGGCGTTGTTTGCCGCCGTGTTGCCGATTTACATCCTGATTTGGTTACTATCCACTTATTTCACAGGAGGTTACGACAAACCTTACAGCATTGCGAAAGCTATCCTTGGAGTGGCCTTCGGCAGTGCGGTGATTTTGGTGCTTTACGCCTTATTGCCTGAAACACTGCGTTTTTCGCGTGCCTTGATTCTTTTCGGCATGATTTGGTTGGCTTTGGAGATGAGCCTCACGCGCTTCATCGGCATTTTGATGGGCAACGAGAATTTCCAATCGAAAAGGACGGATAAAAAACGCTTTTTGGTCATTGGCAGCCCGGAGGAAACGCAGCGGGTCAATGCCATTTTGGGAAGCACTTCCATCAAGCCGGATTTCATCGGTTTGGTGAGTTCGGAGACGCAAGGCGAGGCCCCGGAAGGTTTCATCGGCAACCTTGCGCAAGTGCCTGACATCATTGAGATTTACAAGATTACGGAGGTCATTTTCTGCTCGAAGGATGTGCCGCATCAGGTCATCATCGACAAGATGGTGGACTGGCACGCCTCCAATGTGGATTACAAGATTGCTCCCGAAGACAGTCTGTCCATCATCGGCAGCAACAGCATCAACACGCGCGGCGACCTTTATACTGTTGACATTAAGGCGATTGACACCGTGGCCAACCGTCGCAACAAGCGCCTTTTTGATGTGTTGATGAGCGGATTCAGCATCATATTTTGGCTGCCATTGGCCTTGATGGTGAAGCAGCCCGTTAGGTTCCTGAAGAACGCGGTTTCGGTGTTGTTTGGCCGAAAGACTTGGGTGGGTTATTGCTCGCCTGCCGACGAAACGCAAAAGCTGCCCAAAATCCGCCGAGGTGTCTATAATCCAGCTTCTTATATGGAAAAGGACACCGACCCCGATGTCCTAAACCAATTGAATCTGCTGTATGCCCGCGACTACACCGTTTGGAAAGATGCAGAGATTTTCTTCCGCTCGGTGGCGGCAAAATAAAACTGTTCAAAAATTTGACCCATCAGGTTTATTTTGCATGTCTATACCCTTGAACCTTATTCCAGTCGCCGCGCGTGAAGTCGGGCATTTGCACGGGCATTCCACCGTTTTCGATGCTGGCTGCGGTTAGTTCGCCGAGGCACGACCATTCGGCGGCATCGTACACGTCTTGGTCAAGCGGCAGGCCGTGTTGCAGGCAGTAAATGAGGCGGTAATCCATCACGAAGTCCATGCCGCCGTGGCCTCCCACTTCCTTGGCCTTTTCCTCGATTTCAACCGCGATGGGGTGGAGGTAGTCCTTCATAATCTTGTCGCGTACCTCAGCGGGTACAAAGCCATGTGGGTTAAGGTGTTGACCTTCGGCGAGGAAACCATCGGGCAACTTGTCCTCAAGAACGGTGAAACCTGCTGTTGGATATTTGTTGGCAAAGCCTTCAGTTCCAGTGAGTTGATATAGGCGATTGTAAGGCCTGTAAGTGTAGACATTATGCTCGATGAGCAGTGTCTTACCCTTTTCTGTTTGAATCATCGTGGTGGTCATGTCGCCGTTGGCGAAGTCGTCAACGCCCATCATCTCCTTGGCGATTTTCTTGCCGTTGTAGGACGGCGTGCTCATGCAGACCAAGGTCTTCATGCGGTCGCCACGGTGGATGTTAAACGCTTGACAGAGAGGTCCCAAGCCGTGGGTGGGGTAAACATCGCCGGCGTGGTTTTGGTTGAACTCCAAACGCCAGTTGGCGTAGTATTCGTGCCAAAAAGGCTCAAGGTTGTGGATGTAGGCACCTTCGCCGTGGATGAGTTCACCGAACATGCCTTGTTGCGCCATGTTGAGGGCGGTCAGTTCGAAAAAGTCGTAGCAGCAGTTTTCGAGCATCATGCAGTGGCGTTGGGTTTGTTCGGCCACGTCCACGAGTTGCCAGCACTCCTCAATCGAGGTGGCGGCAGGCACTTCAACTGCCACATGTTTGCCGTGTTGCATGGCGTAGACAGCCATCGGGACATGGTTTTTCCAGTCGGTGCAGATGTAAACGAGGTCGATGTCGTCGCGCTCGCAAAGTTCCTTCCAGCCTTCATTGCCCGTGTAGGCGGCTGCTCGCGGCATGCCTTTGGCTTCCAAAATCTTGGTTTGTACGGCTTCCACGCGGTCTGGCTCGATGTCGCACAAAGCGTTGACGGTCACTCCGTCGATGTAGGTCATTCTGTCGACGGCATCGGGGCCGCGCATACCGAGGCCGATGAAGCCGAGGCGGACATTCTCGATGGGGTCTACGGTGAACTGAAGCACAGATTTCTGTCCTTCAATGCGTTGCGGTTCGTCGAAAACAATGGTGTGGTCAATGATGCGGTAATTGCCCTTGCGGATTTCGGTTTCCTTTTTCTCGCCGCATGAAGTGGCGAAGGCCAACAAAATGAGGCCGATGATGAGGTGTAAAAACTTGTTTTTCATAGAGTGAGTATTAATTTGCGGACAAAATTAGGAAAATATATTTCGACGCAGTCAAATATCGGTACAAAATTCCTATTTTCGCAAAAATTTTATCCTTATGAACGAACTTTTCACCATTGCGGGCCATTTCGTCGACCCGAAAACCATCGAAAACATTGCGCCTTTGGGCAACGGACTCATCAACGACACCTATAAGATTCTGGTGGACGACCAACCGAAATATGTGCTCCAACGTATCAACAACGCCGTTTTCACCGATGTTGACATGTTGCAAAACAACATCGAAGTCGTGACGAGCCACATTCTGCAAAAATATGAGAGTCAAAGCATTAAAGACATTAACCGCCGCGTGTTGCATTTCCTGAAAGCCGACACGGGCAAGACTTACATCGTTGAAAATGGGAAATATTGGCGTGTGATGGACTTCATTTCTGACAGTTACACTTACGAGGCCGTAACGCCGGAATACGCCTATTATGCGGGCCGTTCCTTCGGCGATTTCGAGTCGCTGTTGACCGACCTTGAAACGCCGATTGGTGAAATCATTCCCGATTTCCACAACATTGAGTTTCGATTGAAACAAATGGAGGATGCCGTGGCCGAGGACCGCATCGGGCAAATGCGCGAGGTTGAGGTGAAGAAGTTTGTGGACAAAATCAGGGAAAAGGCCGAAGAAATGTGCCTAGGCGAGCGGCTTTATCGCGAAGGCAAGTTGCCCAAACGCATCTGCCATTGCGACACCAAAGTGAACAACATGCTTTTCGACAAGGATGGCAATGTGCTGTGTGTCATTGATTTGGATACCGTCATGCCAAGTTTCGTCTTTTCTGACTTTGGTGACTTCTTGCGCTCGGCGGCCAACACAGGCGCCGAAGACGACCAGAATTTGGACAACATCCACTTCAACATGGAGATTTTCAAGGCCTTTGCGAAAGGCTATTTGGAAGGCACAAAATCATTCCTTCTGCCGATTGAGAAGGAGAATTTGCCCTACGCAGCCACATTGTTCCCCTATATGCAGGCGGTGCGTTTCCTCACGGACTATATCAACGGCAACACCTATTATAAAATAAAATACGCCACGCATAATTTAGTGCGCACGCGGGCACAGTGGAAGTTGTTTGAAGAAGCAGAGAAATGTGTTCCTGAAATGAGAGCGTTTTTGTTGGGTTAGTCCCGTAGGGACAAAAGATTTTAGGCAGGTGGTGTAAACCCCTGCCGACAATCAAACAGTTGCAACCAATTAGCCCCGTAGGGGCGATAGGAATTTATAGCACCAACGGAATCTGTCGCGCCCGTATCTTTTTGGCAATGATGCGTTTTTCCTTGTCAAGAACATAAATCAATGGTGCGGTTTCGATGTCGTAGGCATCGGACAACGCTATCAGTTCCGACGGATTTGTAATCCGTCGGTATTGAATAGGGGATTTCAAATCCCCGTCTCCTTTCGGGCGGATTGCAAATCCGTCCGAACTTTCCATGTTCAAGTCGATGGCAAGCACAGAAATATCAGGATGTTCGGCACAAACCGAGTCCAAATCCCGCATTTCTTGATGGCAAAGGTCGCAGTCGTGGTCGTAGAAAAAAAGCACCGTGTAATTGCTTTCAATGGATTGTAAATCAATGGAATCATTCAATTTTATGTCAGGTGCGATGTTGAAAAGCGCGAGTCGCCGAAAACGCTCGGCTTTTTCCTGAATCATGGCAAAATTGGTAGCGTTCAAGTCCTTGATTTTTAGTTGGGAAAAGTATTGGTCATAGAGCCAGACAAACACTTGGTCTTGGCTCATGTATTCGGGGTGTCGGTAACGCTCCAAGAGGTGCCAAAGGATGAAGTCGCGGAGTTCGGTATTGCCGTTTGTCTTATCAATCAAACGGCTGATTTCCAAAGTGATGGAATCGTGTAGGGGAGAAACGAATTTGTCGAAATAAAAATCGATTTGCGCTGCCAGAATGGGGTTTTCATCCGTAGGGCCGTCAAAGGTTTCGATGCCGTCCCAGAAATGGGCGTTTTGCGCATGACCGAGGTTTGCTGCAAACAGACACAATATGAGTACCAATTTTGGTTTCATGGCGCAAAAGTAAAAACATTTCGCTACATTTGCAGCGGATAATTCAGAAACTGCTATGAAAAAGATAGTCTTGCTCTTTTTGGCGTGCTTTGTATTGACAAAATTCGTTTCCGCCCAAGAAGCTCCTATCCGCATCGCCTTTTGGAACATGGAGAATTTTTTCGACCCGTTTGTGGACAGCACGAAGTCTTACAATGCCTTCACCGAGGACGGGATGCAGCATTGGACGAAAGCTCGGTTCTACAAGAAGCGGAACAACATGTATAAGGCGATTTTGGCGATGTCGGAGAATCGGCCCATCGGCATTTTTGGGATGTGTGAGGTGGAGAACGAGTATGTGTTGAGTGCGGTTTTCGAGCAAACGCCCTTGAAGAAGCACAACTACCGCTTTGTGCATTACGAAGGCCCCGACAGGCGTGGCATCGACCCGGCCATAGCGTATTCTTTGGACTATTTTCAATTGGTGGAGAGTGCGGTTTTTCCGTATGTCAATCCCGAGGACACGGCGTATCATTCGAGGGATATTTTGTATGCGAAATTCATCGGAGTCGACGCTTCCAGCGTCGAACATGCCGATACGATACATGTTTTCGTAAACCACTGGCCATCAAGGTATAGCGGCGAGTTGGAAACGGTAGGCTCACGCTCATGCTCGGCGGCGATTTTGCGTGCCACGGTCGACTCGATTTGCGTTTCCATGCCCGAAGGTTATCAGGCCAAAATCATTATGATGGGCGACCTGAACGACTGTCCCACCGACCCAAGCGTTTACGATGTGCTTCGGGCGCGGCATCCTTCAGAAATGGAGGACGGTTGCCTTGTCAACTTGTTTGGGAAAACGGAGGACTTGGGCTTTGAAGGCACCTTGAAACATCAAGCCGACTGGCAGGTTTTTGACCAAATCATTGTCACGCCCGCCGTGATGGATAGGGTAGGGCTTCATTATCAGGAAGGTAGCGCGAGGATTTTTCATGCCGATTTCATGTTTGAGGACGACGAGACCTATCATGGCAAGAAACTTTTCCGCACATACCTCGGCCCGCGCTATATCGGCGGATTTAGTGACCATTTGCCGGTTTTCATTGATTTGGAACGAAACGCTTCCCATATCGAAAAATAGTTGTACTTTTGCCGCGAAAACAAAAAACAAAAATGGAAACAATTACTTTGCAATATGATGCTACCAACCCAGCCTTGAAAGGGTTGATTGCCGCTTTGCTGAAACTCGATGGCATCAGTAAGGCCAAGACGACCAAAAAGAAATCAGGTCTTGACGAAGCCATTGACGATTTCAAGAACGGACGCACCACCAAATGCCGCGACTTTGACGATTATTTGAAAAAAATAAACGAATAAGCCATGATGAGCATCGAATTTTCCAGCCGGTACAAGAAATCGTACAAGTTGGCAAAAAGACGTGGCCTTGACATTTCTTTGCTTGATGATGTGGTGCATCAATTGGCTGAAGGTATCCCCTTGGATCCCAAGCATAAGGATCACCAACTTTCAGGCAACTACAAAGCTTTTCGCGAATGTCACATCCAATTTGACTGGGTGTTGGTGTATCGTATTGTTAGGAATCGATGTTTACTTTACTTGTTTGATACTGGAACGCACGAAGATGTGTTTTAATTTTTAAATCATGTGGGTAATCCTTTCGCTGACTTCAGCCGTCTTGTTGGGCTTTTACGACATCTTCAAGAAGCAGACCGTCGTCAATAACGCCATCATCCCTGTTTTGTTCTACAGCACCATGATCAGCGGACTGCTGTTTTTGCCTTTCGTGCTGTTGTCGCACTTCAATCCGGGCCTTTTCGAGGGCGATTTCATGCAGAAACTTTTCATCGAGCCGATTACGGCACGGCAACATCTGTTGATATTGGGTAAGACAGCCCTCATTCTCTGCTCATGGATGTTCAGTTACTCGGCCATGAAGCACTTGCCCATCACCGTGGTCGGGCCGGTCAACCAACTCAGGCCTGCCATCACGGTTATCCTGATGTTTTTCGTTTTTCGTGAGAGCCTGACTTGGCTGCAAGGGGCTGGCGTGGTTTTGGCCATCATTTCGTTCTACTTTATGAACCGTTCGGGCAAGTTGGAGGGCATCCATTTCAAGTCGAACAAGTGGGTGTATATGTTGCTCGGCTCGGCGGTTTTGGTGGCTTTGAGCGGCGTTTACGACAAGTTTTTGCTTAGCAAGGAGAGCATTTCGCCGTCGACCATTCAGGCCTGGTACACGATTTACGACTTCCTGATGATGGCGGTGTTGTTCTGCTTCATTTGGAGGCCTAATCGGGGGAAGCAGCCTTTCGAGTGGCGTTGGGGCATCGTGGCGATGGCCGTCTTTGTCACCGTGGCCGATGTCATCTACCTCACGGGACTCAAACAGGAGGCCGCCGTGGTGGTGCTCATCCCGCTCATCCTTTACGGCGTGCGCCTCGTCGTGTCGTTCATCTACGGCATCTTCGGCTTCCATGAGCAGAATATCAAGAGCAAAATCATCCCCTTGTTGATGGTCTTGGCGGCTTTGGTGTGCCTTTGCCTTAAGTCGTAGAAATCGTGAGTTTCAGTACCGAAAAAAACGTTGACATTTTGGAAATAACCGTGTGAGAAGCAATTTCGCCGTGTTTTCATTGAAAAAATCCCCATTTTCCGTGAAAAAAACTTCGTATTGGTTTTGAAATAGTCCCTTTTATTTTTGTTTATTTGTAACTTATTGATAATCAGTTAGTTTTACCCCCCCCTGCGAGGGTCAAAAATTGTGAAAAAGGCATACAATTATTGGGAGATTTTGCGTACTTTTGCACGATTTTTGCTAAATTTATATTTTTTAAATAAATACAAAAGTTTTTAAAATGACGAATGACGTTGAAAATCTAATGGTTATGAACAGAAAACATATTGCTTTGAATTACAGAACGAGAGGCGGCTTTGGGCTGCTGGCCATGGTTTTGCTTGCACCGCTTTTGGGGTGGGGACAGACCGAAATAACATCTCTGAGCCAAATTACCGTCCCCGACGGCCATTATGTCATTACCCAAGATATAACTGGCGGCACGCCGGGTGTCACTGATTTCAGCGGCACGCTTGAGGCGGATATCAATTCCGCAACGAAGATGCCTTACCGCATCAAAAACCTGAGTGCGCCTCTTTTCACCACCCTCACGGGAACGGTGAAAAATTTGGTGCTGGAGGATGTGGGAATCAGCGGGCATAGCGGCAATACTGGCACCATCGCTTGCACAGCGAATGGTTCGGCACGTATCTACAATGTTGGTATTCTCGGCGGAGAAGTGGGTGGCACAGGTAATACGGGTGGCCTCGTGGGTCTGTTGGATGGCACAAATGCTACAGATAAGCCCCGCGTCGTCAATTGCTATAGTTATGCCAACATTACTGGCGGTAGCAATGTGGCCGGTATCGTGGGCTATAACAACTATTCAACCACGGCATCTGATATCCGAACCATGGTGATGAACTGTATGTTCTACGGTGACATTACGGGCGGTAATACCGTGTCGCCTGTTTATGGCGGGAACAATATCAACAACTTGCAGGGAGGTCTGAACACGTTCAATTATTATGCCTACGGTAAACTGAAAACCAAGACAATCAGTACAGGCAAGTATAATTGTACATTGGCCTCTGAGGATAAATATCTGAATCGTTTCGAGTTCTATCGCCTGCTGCTCAACAGCAACAAAAAGTTGGCCGCTTTTTACGTTACTGGCTCTGCCGATGATGCCAACATAATGCTGAAATGGGTGCTTGAAACGGCTGACAGAACCAATTCAAACCCCTATCCTTATCCCGTCCTGAAATCACAAGGAACGTATCCTTCCATCATCAACCCTGACATTGAAAACGCACCCGACAGCACCGCCGTTGGGCCGAACAAAGGAGGCAAGCTCGGAAAAACCCTTGATGTAACCATCAGCGGAACAAAAACTGATGGCGGCCAGTCGTGGCCTTCTGGCGCAAGCATCACGACCAGCAGCTTTAGCTTGCAACGTACAGATAAAGACTTTGACCGTTTCAACTTCAACTACGACAAAGTGCAGTTGCCCTATTACAATGACATTGGCACGGGCAACTATACCGGCAACCGTGTAGTTACTGGTTGGAAAATAACTGCCATTACTGCTGTTCCCAATGACCCATATACTACTACACACTATCCTACCTCAGGAGTTACCGATTTTCCATACCATAACTATGCCGACCGCAAAAGTTCCAACAAAGACCTGTACACCGTGAGCAAGCGCGTTTTTTCGCAAGGTGCCTACTTTGATGTGCCCTACGGCGTGACTTCCATCACCATTGAGCCTTATTGGGCCACGGCGGCGTATATTGCCGACCCGAATTATGATGTTGTGTATAAAAACGATTATTCAGGTAAACAAAATGTGACCCAAACTGGCACACAAGTTGGCAGCGGCGCGACGTTCAATTCCCAAACCATTTATACAAGCATAAGCAATAATCTTCTTAATACGCTCACGGGAACAACGGTTTACGACAATGCTATTGTGCTGGTGGGCAATCTCCATTTGGATAATGTGCCATCCCAAGGAACCAAACCTTTCACATTGATGTCGGTAGACGAGGACGGCGATCATGAGCCTGACTACAGCCTCATATACCATCATAAGAGCAGAACGGCAATATGCCCCATACGTTTCGATTTTCTGGCTGTTCCTGGCACGGCACAGGTGCAAAAGCCCAATGGCGCCAGTCTTGTATGCAATTTCACTATCTTCAAGACGAAAGGCTGGTTTGAGGTGACTAACACATCCTTTATGTATTCCAACCAATTGGAGTACGAGAACTTGGATGGTGTTACCAAGGACAATGCCCCGCTTATTCTCCTTGGCGGTATCTTCGACCAGTTTGTATCAACTCAAAAAAAGACTGTCACAGGAAAAACAATCTATATCCATTTGGGTGGCAATTTGTGGATTGATCAGTTTGGATTGGGCACCCATAGTGACGGTAGCGAATCTACACCACATATTCCCGTGTCGGTTACAGGTGGCGACTTCGAGGGTTTCTATCTTACTGGCACATATAACAAAGATGCGCTTGAGAAAGACGACAATGCGGAATGCTACATCAGTGGCGGCCGTTTTAAAGAGTTGGCAGGAGCTGCACAAGAACAGATAGGTAACACAAATAGTGCTCAAAACGGCAATGTTCGATGGCAAATCTACAATGCCGACATCACAGAGTTCTATGGCGGCGGCGTGAACGATGCCAAGCCTGTTCAGGGAAACATTACAACGGAGATTTTCAACAGCCGTGTGCACATTTTCTGTGGCGGGCCGAAGTTTGGCAATATGGCTTCTGGCAAGAAGGTTGCCACAACGGCTGAAGGGTGTGTTTTCGATAAATTCTTCGGTGCGGGTTATGGTGGTAACTCTTATAGCAGGAAGAAATATTATGACGAAAGAAATCCTGCTTGGGGAACCACCTTGCAGGGATATTATAATACTGATAAAGGTAAATATTTCGATGGGAATAGTACTCCTAGTAAAAATGGTGGTAGCGGAAACGACAACCAATATGGTTATAAAGGCCCCGGCGTGGCCACTGACTTCGACTATGAGTTTTTTGTTTGGAGTTCCGGTCAATCTGGTGGTCGTTTCTTTGTGAAGTTTGTCTCTTTCTCGTTGGCACAATGCAATAACGTGAACTCCACGCTGAAACGCTGTACTATCAACGGGAACTTTTATGGTGGTGGCAGCTTGGGGAAAGTAGTGGGCACAGCCACTTCGGAACTAGATGGATGCACAGTCCACGGTGATGCTTACGGTGCTGGCTTTTCTGCCACTTTGCCTACGATTTGGGTTAGGGATGCGGGCTTCAAGCAAAAGCCTGGTGGTGGTTATTATTTGCCGAATTTCAATAGTTCGTCTGGTATTTTTGAACCTGGAGTTTTCTCGGATTCTACCGAATTCACTTGGAAACAAGTTGCCAGTTACCCCAATGAAGGCGGCGCAGGCTTTGATGACACAAAAGTCATCACTACCACAAGTCTGGATAAAACAGACCTTGGTTCGGTCGGTGCTGTTGCCCTCACCATCAAGGGCAATACGACAGTCCAAGGCAACGTCTTTGGCGGCGGCGAGGAAAGCCAGGTCTCTGGCAACACGGAAGTCAAAATATTGGAGAACACCAAGGTTTACGGCAACATCTACGGCGGCGGCAACGAAGGCGTCGTCGGCGGCAACACGAAGGTGATTGTGAACGGACATACCAGCACCGGACAAGGCACGGGTTCGGGCAACAATCCAACAAATAATTGAGAGACGAGATGAAGAAACTACCCGTCATAGAAAAGCAACAGCCTGATCAGAAGGGAGAGATCATCCTCTATCAGCCCGACGAGACGCTCAGCCTCGAAGTGCAGTTGGAGAACGACACTGTTTGGCTGACCCAGCAGCAGATGGCGGAGCTGTTTGAGAAAGACAGGACGGTTATCGGTCGTCATGTCCGCAAAATTTATGGTGAGGGAGAATTGGATCCGAGCATCACATGTGCAAAATTTGCACACATGGGTAGCGAAGGAGACCAGTATTATGCAATTTCTGCATATAATCTTGATATTATTATTTCTGTTGGTTACAGAGTCAAGTCGCAGCGGGGGTTACAGCTCAAGCAATGGTTGGAACAGTATCTTTTGGATAGAAAAAACGAGGTTGTTTCAACTCAAACCATTGAATCTGAGAATAATAGTGGAGAAATAGTATTATATCAGCCCGATGACACCATTAGCCTTGAAGTGCGTATGGAGAACGAAACCGTGTGGCTGACGCAAGCCCAGATTATTGAGTTGTTCCAATCAAGCAAGGCGAACATCAGCGAGCACATCAAGAATATTTATGAACAGGGAGAATTGGTTTACGAGGCAACTGTTCGGAATTTCCGAACAGTTCAATTGGAGGGAGGCAGAAGGGTAGAGCGCCTTCTCACTTTCTACAATTTGGACGCCATCATTTCTGTCGGTTTCAGGGTGAATGCCAAACGAGGCATCAAGTTCCGCCAATGGGCCAATGGCATCATCAAGAGCTATATGCTCCGCGGTTATGCCATCAACCACCAATTGCTCAGCATGGAGCGGCATTTTGATGCGAGATTGGACATCCAGCAAAACCAAATCAAACAAATCGAATCGACGCTGGCCGTCCATCAGGAGAAGATAGACTTCTTTATTCGGACCAACCAACCTCCCGTCGAAGGCATCTTCTACGACGGACAGATTTTTGACGCATACGTGCAAATCTCAGACTTGATTAAGCAGGCCAAGAAAAGGGTAGTGCTGATTGACAACTATATTGACGAAACGACTTTGACCCTGCTCAACAAACGTGGCACTAAAGTTGATGCTGTCGTCTATACGCGCCCACTCTCGCAACAACAGCAACTCGACGTGCAACGCAATCACCAGCAGTATCCGCCTATCACGGTGAATGTCTGCCAGCAAAACCACGACCGTTTCCTCATCATCGACGACGAAGTGTATGCTTTCGGTGCCAGTTTGAAGGACGCGGGGAAGAAACTGTTTGCATACATCAAATTGAACGAAACCACGGCTACAGAACTGCTCAGCCGGATAAGATAAAGCAATGAAGAAGAAAACAAACCATTCTATGAGACGAAACAATACCAATATTATACTTACAACAGCCCGCCGCACAGCCATGGGTTGCCTCTTGCTCCTTGCCTTGGCGGGAAGCGCCTTGGCGCAGAGTAGCAGCAACCCCAAGTATGTCATCAAGAAGGGCGACCATTATCTGGCGCACGTGAAAGTAGGAGAGAACTGGGTGTTGAGGGATGTCGAAGTTTTCCATCCCGACAGTTGCCTTTGGGCATCGGGTCCCAACATCGGATACAACTATTATTTCGTTGACCATGAGGGGAAATACAGGTACCTCAATGCGCCGTTGGAACTCAACGGTACGCTTGGCCTGTCTGCTTCCCATCCGGGTACACAGATTCTGGGTGTCCCAACCTCCGACTACTACTTTTATGACTGGGACTATGGCATGGCGCGCGGTGAACAGGTTGGCCTTGAGAATTGTGATGAATTGTATCATGGCTTAAATGAAACTGGGACTCAGTGTTGGAAGGTCGTATGGGTGTCTTATGAAAACGGGCAATGGCAGATGTCGTCCGATTTTAGTTATAACCCAGTTTCGACATACATTGTTAATCCTGCTCCATACCGCAATGTGACTATCACTTCTCATGATGGAGGAATTACAAGTGAATCGGGCGGTATCACCGACCTCGTCCTTGATAATATTGTTTTGGAAACTGTAAACCAAACCGCCTCTCCTGATGGTAGGGCAGAGGATTATACTTACACCATTACACCAGAATACACCCTTTATGATTTCGAAGCTGTCAACAATACCTATTTTAGTATCTCACAAGAATCGCATTACTTTTTTGAGAACGAAGACCATTCTGTCCCACCAACTTCCACAACAAACCAAGACATAGAGCCAACGGGGTATGAGTGGAACATCACGGGCGATGGTATTGCATACCTTTCTTTGACAAATGCAAACACGGCACAGCCGACACTTACTTACGCTTCGCAAAACACCTCGAATAGCCACGTGACGGCCACGCTGACGCTTACCGTTACTTATGATGATGGTGCCACGCAGACCCGCTCGGCTACGGTCACGGTGATGACGCAGTGCCAAAACCCGGGCCAAGCTTCGGCACCCGTGATTACCTACGAGGGTGTCACCGTGTCGTGGCTTCCCACTGCCAGCAGCTACACGGTCTCATGGGAGAAGAAAGTAGGGGAGAGCTGGACTTTTGCCGGCTCGGAATCGGTGGAAAATGTCACTTCCTACCAAATCACCGGCTTGGACAGTGACACCGACTACCGCTATAGGGTGAAAGCCGACTGCTTCGCAGATGATCCAGATCCGATTCCATTCCACACCAAGCCGCTACCCAACGCCTTGGTTTACGGTGCTGTGTTCGGCGGAGGTCGCATGGCCGATGTGACGGGCAAGACCGAGGTGGTCATCATCAACTGCGAACGCATCGAAGCGGTGTATGGCGGTAACGACATCGCCGGTACGGTGCATGGCGCCGACGGCTCGACCATCACCTTGGGTGTCAAGAATGACGACCCTTACTCCAATATTGACACCACTACTTCCAGCATCGGTGTCAACATTGGCTCGGTGTACGGCGGCGGCAACGGCTACTATGCCTACTTGGAACACGGCACCGCTTTTGGGGCGGCTTCCTACAATACCGAATACGACATTCTCAATGGTGACAGCATCAGTGTCATGACCCCCATGCACACAGTGGGCACTTCGGTGTGGACCAACCAAACAGGTGCCACCAAGCATCTTGTTTGTCCCACCATACCTAAGTCCAACATCACGGTGAACACGGACTATGTCAAGATTGACACCTTATTTGGCGGTGCCAAGAACGCCATCCTTAACGATACGGAGAACGACGTGAACATCACCGTCAATGGCGGCACCATATTTGCCCTGTTTGGCGGCAACAATTTCGGCGGCTCGTTGGGCTACCAGTCCCATGAGAACATCACGGTCACCAATACCAAAACCCAAGCCACTGTGGCTGCGTATAATTCCAACGAACTTGGCCGCGACTTCGGCATCGGCTATCTTTTTGGTGGCGGCAACAAAGTGCAAGGACAGCATGTGAACATCACCATTACGGGCGGCCAGTGCGACACCGTCTTCGCTGGCGGCAATGCTGCCGATGTGCGCTCTGCCGAGTTGACGGTCAATTGTGACCTCACTTCAGGCACGGCTCCTGTTTTCGGTAAGACCTATTCCGCGGTCATCAGTTCCTACTCGGAAGGAACCCTTACGATGGACAACATGAGTGACGACTACGCATGGGACGGCACGGGCATCTACAACGTGCGCACCCTCTTTGGCGGCAACAACAGGGCGAACATGAGCGGCCTGCCCATCCTCACCCTGACATCGGGCAGCATCGGCACCGTGTATGGCGGCGGCAACGCGGGCGACATGTTAGCAAAGACTGAGGGCGGTTCCATCACTTTCGATGAAGGTCTGGAACTCGACAATTTCAGTTTCGATTACAGCACCAAAGTGGTGGTGAATAGCGACAAGATGATCATTGACAACCTCTATGGCGGATGCCAGATGAGCAACGTGTACTATAGCACTTGGGTGCAGCTTGAAAACGGGCATGTGGGCACGATTTACGGCGGCTGCAACGTCAGTGGCGATGTGGGCAGCACACGTCATAACTTGGACGCAACGCCTTTTGTTGAGGGGAATCCTAATCCAGAATACCAACAGGTGTATGGCGGTACCTATGTCGAGGTCATCGACGGGGCGGTCTACAAGGATCTTTTCGCCGGCAGCAACGGCTTGTACCATTGCAATGACGGTTTCAGATACATTGAGGGAATCAACTACGCCGACCCGGAAGAGCGTTATGTGGGCATGTATATCCCCACCCACAACGAAACCTACGCCGTCATCAGGGGCGGCACCATCAAGGGCAACGTGTATGCCGGTGCCAACATGGCTCCCGTTGGCTTCACCATTGCCTATGTGAACCAATTCCAGTCTTATTCTTCGCTCGTCGGTTTGGCTTCGGTGCGTATGCTCGGCGGCAATGTGGGCGGCAATGTGTTTGGCGGCGGCAACATGGCCTCCATCAACGGCAGCAACGAAGTGAGGGTTTCGGGCGGCAGCATCGGCGGCGCACTCTATGGCGGCAACGACCGCACAGGTCAAGCAGGCCAAATCTCCAACCGTATCATGCCCGAAAGCTATGACACGGCTTCCGACGACGCTACGGTGTTGACTGACGTAAAGACTTACGTCGGAGTGACGGGCAATCCCATAATCAATACCGTGTATGGCGGCGGCAACGGACTTTATAAGTATTATTCGAGTTTTGATGAAGTACCTGCCAATCCGGAATTGCCACCTGTGGTGAGCTGCAACCTGAACGACCTGCCCATCCAGTCCAACATCTTTGTCGATATTGCACTCGAGGGTGGTGCCAATAGTAGTGGTACGGCTGGCCATATCGACTACGTTTATGGCGGCGGCAACGGCGTGAATGCTGAGGGTTTCGTCAAAGTGTTTATCAATGTGCAAGAAATTGCTGACGATGATGATGACCATATAGGCACCATCTTCGGCGGCAACAACTTGGGCAATCTTGATATTGTGCCTGACATTATCTTGGTGAACGGCTATGTGCACGATGTGTATGGCGGCTGCAACGCTGGCGGCATGGCGGCTTGCCTTGACAAGACCCGGACTTTCACTGCCAACGGCGTGACTTATGACAACGTGGGCAGTTATGTGCGGTTGTTGGCTTCCTACGACCCGGATGGTGAAGGTAGCCATGAACCAGTTATCCCCAACGTCAAGATTTCTGGCAATGTGTACGGCGGTTGCCGCATGAACGGCGTGCTCGGCATTGACATGACCGACCCCTCGAATCCGGTTGAGTATCCCACCAATACGCTCATCCTCGTGGAGGGCGGCTACCACACCGCGAATTTATTCGGCGGCAGCGACATCAGCGGCCACATCAGCGGCACTTCGCAGGTCGTCGTCACGGGCGGACAGGTCGGCAACATCTATGGCGGCGGCAACGGAAACTATGATTACACCTCAACCGCGTTTTCGGGATTGGATGCGCCGTCTTGTGCCAATACGCAAATCGACATGTTGGGCGGAACCGTGGGCGCCACAGGCATCGGCAACGAAGGCCACATTTTCGGCGGCGGTTACGGCCAACTCACCACGGTGACTGGCAATGTCCTCATCAACTACGGCGTGGACAACAATGTCGCAAGTCAATACCCCTTATTAGTCGGCGACCTTTACGGCGGGTCGGCCCTCGGCAGCGTGAATACTGACGCTTCCAACAATACCACCATCAACGTTTATAACGGCACCATCACCGGCCCTGTCACCAACCTCGCTCCGGCAGACAACATCTATGGCAACATCTTCGGTGGCGGTTTGGGACAGAAAGATCCTGACATCGCTGCCTTGGTGTATGGCAAGGTTTATGTCAATATCGGCAAATCAGCGGATGCGAATTTTACCGATCTCCAAGGCCAAGCCACGCTCGTCAACTGCAACGTGTATGGCTGCAACAACCAGAATGGCTCGCCCCAAGACGATGTGTTCGTGAACGTGTATTCGACGGCTCATACCACTACACCTATTAATAATACGGTCAATGGTAATGCTTTTGCCATCCTCCAAGTGTTTGGCGGCGGCAACCAAGCCCACTATGCCCCGGAGGACAATGATCCTGAATCCAACAAGAAGGCCCACGTGTATATCTACGGCTGCGACAATACCGTGCAATACGTGTATGGCGGCGGCAACGCGGCTGACGCAGTGGGCGTAGTGACCCTCATCGGTGGCGGCCATTACAATGAGATTTATGGCGGCGGTAACGGTGCGGTTGTCGCAGCCAACATCGGTAAGGGCGGCATCGGCCTCAATGTCTTGGCCGGAAGAGTTACCTATCTCTTTGAAGGCAATAACAAAAACGGTAATGTGGTGCCAGTTGAACAAGGAGGCATAGGCATATATACGCCTGATCCGGAAGCACTTGTCTCCAACTTCGTGGATTGCGGAGAATTGATTGTGGAGTCGTACTTCTTTGGCGACAACGAAGCCGAACACTGGGGCGACATCGTTCACACCATCGAATGTGAGGAAGCGGAGGATTACCATTACACCTACCTCTATGCGGGCAGCCGTTGGGCCATCGTGTATGGCGACATCAAGCTCACGGTGTGCGGTGGCGTTATTGAGAGGCTGTTCGGCGGTTCGAAAGGCTATGCCCTTTACAACCTTCCCGCCCACGTGAGGAGGTTCCCCACCTTCGCTGAAATTGCACAAGATATAGAAGATCATCCCAACCAAGCAGACAGAAAATATTCGCAAGCATTGTTAAACCACATGGGGTATGACCCCGAAGATCCAACCGCTTTTCATGCTGAACTCTCCGGTCGTGGCGGCAACATCGAGCTTATCGTCATGGGAGGCACCATCGGCGAAGTGATTGGCGGCTGCGACGAACTCGGCAACGTGGAAGGCAAGATCACGGTCATCATCGACGATGCGGGAAATGAAAACTGTCCGCTCCAAATCGGCGACATCTATGGCGCCAGCAACATGACCTATTATAAGCCTTGGGACGATGAGAATAATGGGGTCTATTACGATCCTACCGGCGACCATGCCGAAGAGGCCATCCAAACCCCGAAAGTGATTTTTATCAAAGGCACCACGGGCTTGGAATACGACTTCGACGAGAGTGAAACCATTGATGAGGATGAAAAATTTGATGGCAACATCTTCGGTGGCGCCAACCAAGGCAATATCACCAGCAACCCGAAAGTGATTGTCGGCGATGGCACACAGGGTGCAACCGCCACACCGATTTCCATAGGTGGAAGTGTGTTTGGCGGCGGCAACAAAGGCGACGTCACGGGCAGCCCTGAGGTGATGATTGTTCCCCAGACGCAGACCTTTACCACAACCCTTGTTGAACCGTCGGGTCACGAAAACCAAAACCTCATTTCCGTGACCTATCCCCGAGGCCAAGCCGTGCCTTCAGGCGCGTCCGTCGGCGAGGACATTGACCTCAGGATTGTGGCCAAGCCCTATCCATACGGTTGCAAATTCAAGGAATGGTCGATTGTCAGCGGCAACGGAACCATAACGAACAAGAATGCGCTCAACACCCTCTTTTCCATGGGAACTGAGCCTACCACTTTGAAGGCCGAGTTTGAGGTTGCAAGCACCTACGCATTAACCATTACCTCACCTGTTGCAACCGAAGGCAGCGTCAGTGTCACGGATTGCCAAGGCAATGCTGTTACCATTGGCTCTCCCGTTAGCATTAGCGAAGGCGCCGTGCTCGACATTGTGGCCACACCTGCTACGGGTTATAAGTTTGCGGGATGGTCGATTGAAAGCGGAAGCGGAACCATAGTGAATCTCAATTCGGCAACCACCACTTTCACCATGGGTAATTCCACCACCCGAACCGTTTTGAAAGCTAGTTTTGTAGAAGAAGAACCTGAACCATAAATAATTAGACTATGAAAACACACAATATAGGTATTAAGACATTCCTCTTGCTGGCCCTGCTGTTCACCGGCGGCATGGCCTCGGCACAAGTCCAAATCAACGGCAACGTCTATGGCGGCGGCAACTTGGGAATAGTGACCGAGAACACCACCGTTACCGTCAATGGCGGCACGGTGGGCAAGAAAATCCCGTTGATTGACCGCAAGGTCGACCAAAACCTGCAACTTCATTCGCGTGTCGAATATGGCAACGTGTATGGCGGCGGCAACGGATTCAAAATCGATAGTTATAGAAGGATCAACAAAGATGACGGTTATGGCGTTTGGGCATTGGATGTACCTAACATCAACCCGAATTATGGTCTGGTGAAAGGCAACACCAATGTCACCGTTAGCGGAAACGCCGTGGTTCGTCGTGCGGTGTATGGTGGCGGTAATGTGGCTACAGTGGGCTTCGCTGGGATTCCGCAAGCCACTGGCATTGCCAACTACACCTCTGGTGGTAAGACTACGGTTACCATCGAAGGTCATGCCCTTATCGGCCCAAAGAAAGAAGACCTGACCATGGACGACGCGGGCAATGCCTTGCCTCAAGCGGACATCGATAGGAACTTCAAGTATCTGGGTGCCAACGAAGGTTTTGTGTTCGGGTCGAGCCGTGGTATTTCAGGAGGCGCCCTCAAGCATCTTTCTTTTGCTGACACTACTATCGTCACCATTACCGGCAATGCCCAAGTGGCAGGCCATGTGTTTGGCGGCGGCGAGAACGGCCATGTGCAAAAAGGCACCAACGTCATCATCAAAGGCGATGCCATCATCGGCGGTGTGCCGCTGCATGGCGACAGCACCGGTGTCGCTGCTGGTACCCAGATGGTGTATACCGTCAGCGGTGGCGAGTATGACGGTGTAACCCTTTATCTCAACAAAGAAGAAGGAGAACTTAACGAAGACATTTACGGCGTAGGGCACCGTGTGTTCCGTGGCAACGTGTTCGGCGGCGGCAAGGGCACCGACTTCATTTCATGGTGGAAAGAACAACATGGTTTCAACAAGTATTGCTATACCGCAGGCCGCGTGTATGGCAACACCCATGTCGCAATTGAAGGAAACGCACAGATTTACAACAGGGTATATGGCGGCGGTACCATCGCTTCGGTGGGCACTTTCAAACATGAAGACAGTTCGAATGCGAATGCCGTCACGAACATCGAATCGGGGGGGCACTCTTACGTTACCGTCAGCAATGGCACCATTGGCTCGCCAGGCTCTGAAGGCAAAAACAGCGGCGAGGTGTTCGGCGGCGGTCGTGGTATCCCTGGCCGTCCAAGAAAAGGGACGGAGAGTTTCATGACCTTACATCAACTTCCAGATGAGGCCTACGTGGGCCACACCCACGTTTTGGTCACTGGCGGCACCATTATGAACAGCGTGTATGGCGGCGGTGCTAACGGCCATGTGCAGGGCCATACCTACGTCACCATCAGCGGAGGCACCATCGGACACGATTTGGGCGGCTGGCACGGCAACGTGTATGCCGGCGGTGGCGGCACGGCACGCTATACCGAAGGCAACGCGAAGAAGTTCAGCATTACCGCTGGTCGTGTGTTTGGCAACACCAACCTCAACATCACTGGCGGCACCATCAAGCACAATGTGTATGGTGGTGGTGCCTTGGCCTCGGTGGGCACTTACCTTAAAAACAATGCCCAAGGCGTTTTCCAAGCCTATTTGGGTGGTGGCATAGCCCGTGTTAACATTACGGGTGGCACCATCGGCACCAATGGCAACAACAACGGCATGGTGTACGGCTCGGGCCGTGGCGAAATCATGGCCCCCGACCAAATCATGGACACCTTGACCTATATGGCCTACACCTTTGTTAATATAGGCTCCAGGACTGTCGATCCTGAAACAGGTGAAGCCAGCCTTTCTGGCGATGCCAAAATCAAAGGCTCGGTGTACGGCTCTGGCGAAAACGGCCACGTCTATCTTGAATCGCATGTCAATGTATATAGTGGCACCATCGGTATTGCTGCTGAGGATTACGATCCCGACAATCCGGATCCGCATTTCGCCTATCGTGGCAACGTCTATGGCGCAGGCTGCGGTACCGACAAATACGACAGTGACAACGATGGTGTTGGCGACACCTATAACCCCAATTCGGGTTATGTTTGGGGCCAAACCGAGGTCAACATCTACGGCGGTTATATCAGCCGAAGCGTGTATGGCGCGGGTGCTATGGCCTCAGTGGGCTTCATCGACCACACTCGCACGAAGAAGCATCATTACATTAATCACGAGAGCGAACCCTCGCTCAGTTGGCCTTACGAGTTGACCTATGGCAAAATCACTGACTCGTTGAATCATGTCTATCCTTCTGAGGAGGGTGTATTCACGGGTAAATCCACTGTCAATGTGTTTGGAGGTCACATCGGCACCCTGGCGGCTCCCATTGCCGAGATCGGCAATGTGTTCGGCTCGGCACGCGGCGATGTAGGCCCGTTAGGTGTCATGGACACTTTGGCTATCGTGCGCGAAACGGAAGTCAATGTAAACTTTACGCCTCCCACAGGTGAAATCACTAATGCCACACCCAATGTCATCATAGGCTCGGTGTATGGCTCGGGCGAGAACGGCACGGTGTACGAAAACACCAAGGTTACGCTGACCAACGGCCTCGTCAGAGGTTCGGTCTTCGGCGGCGGCGATGGCACGGATACCTATATGGTTGCATTGAAAGATCCCAATAATCCGAGTTCCTATTTGGATCCTTCGCCTCAACGCAGCATCACCTCCGGCAAGGTTTACGGCAATACTGAGGTCGTCATCAATGGTGGCCAAGTGCTGCACAATGTGTTTGGCGGCGGCAACTTCGCCTCGGTGGGCAAAGGCAGTTACATGGGCTATGGCGAGATGTCAGCCTCCAGCATTACACCTTCGCCAACTCCTTACGAGAACAGCGGCACCTGCACCGTCACCGTCACGGGCGGCACCATTGGCACTACTGGCTATCCGGGCGATGGCTACAATAACGGTTTTGTTTTCGGCTCGTCGAAGGGCACTACTTTCGCTACTGTCGACAATCCAGAGGGTACGGCGCTCTACGACTACAGCCGCGACTTCTTCCTCGGCTACTCCAACGAGACCGAGGTCATCATCGGCAACCCGGAGACCGATCCTCTCGTGGATGATGGTCCGCGCATTTGGGGTTCGGTGTTTGGCGGCGGCGAAAACGGCCACGTGCGTTGGCACACCAATGTCACGGTCAACAAGGGTGAAATCGGCAAGGGTTACGATGCGTTTTCCTCTGTTGCAGGTACTCCTGACATGACCGCAGATTCCATGGTTTATCCGGGCAACGTGTATGGTGCGGGTCGTGGTATCGACACCATTCCCATCTATACGCCAGGCCAACCTCCGCAATACTGCAACTTGGCCGGTTCGGTCACCCTTAATACCAATGTGACCGTCAACGGCGGCATCATCCACCGCAATGTGTATGGCGGCGGCTCCAATGCTTCTGTAGGCCCGTCTTCAACAGGATACAACCCGGGCACTTCGACCTGTACGGTGAACATCAAGGGCGGCAACATCGGCGAGGAGTTTGCTGTCGGTGAAGAAAGCTTCCTTTATGGCGGCAACATCTTTGGCGCCAGCCGTGGTTCGAAAGTGTTGATTGGAACAGCGAACATCGGCTTATTTGCCACAGTCAACAACACGGATGTGAACATCGACTCGTTGAGGCAAGGTGCTACGGTCATCAACACTGCCGATGTGATTGGCAATGTGTATGGCGGCGGCGAAGTCGGTCAGGTCACGATAAACACCAACGTTGACATGGCCTATGGTAACGTCAAAGGCTCCGTCTATGGCGGCGGCAAGGGCGTGGTGACCGACGAAAAGGCAGCCTTAGTGAAAGGCAATGCCACGGTCAACATGACCAATGGCACCGTGGAACGTAGCGTCTATGGCGGCGGACAGTTGGGCAATGTGGGTACTTATACAGGCTATTACACAGCGGAGGAAATCCAAAACACAGCCCATGTCTTGAACGAACCTAAAGGCTGCGAGGAGAATACAGGCATGGCAACGGTGAAAATCAGTGGCGGAATGGTGGGTAAAAACGGGTCTTTGATGCCCAGCCCGACCAGCAATCCTGACGACGACAACCGAGGCTGGGTATTCTGCGGCGGTCGTGGTTATGCAGACACTATTGCCACTGGTTGCCAAAAAGCCAACCTGCTTGGCATTGTCGGCACTACCTATTTGGAAATCAGCGAAACGGACGACACCAAACCAGTCATCACGGCTTCCGTCCACGGCGGCTGCGAGAACGGCTTGACCCTCGGCAACACCCATGTGAAAATCATGGGCGGCCAGATTGGTACTGGTTACAATGGCGGCGCCACCAATCCTTGGGATGAACCCTATTCTGAACCTTTGTGGACTCAGGCCATAGAAGCCATAAACGGTGGTAATCCTACCACAATCAATAACATAGCAGCACAATTCCATGAGTGCGACGCTTTCCCATACGGCATCGACCATGATGAAGATCCGTCTACCCCGGATGAATATTATGTGTATGACATCTTCGCTGACGAAACCGGATACAACTCACAAGGCGGCTCTAAGCAAGGATCCAACGGCCACTCGTTCTTCGGCAACGTGTTTGGCGGCGGATCGGGCTACTATCCCATCGCAGCTGGCGTTTGGCGTCGCTCGGCGGGACGTGTGTGGGGCGACACTCGGGTTGAAATCGAGGGCGGACACATCCTTAACAATGTCTATGGCGGCAACGAGACCACCGATGTGATGGGCAAATGTACCGTCACCATGGAAGGCGGTACTGTGGGTATACCGCGTACCATAGCACAGATTGAGGCTTTACCTGTCGTTGGTGTCCTTTTCGGCGGAAGCATGGGTGATCCGCGTAGAGCGTTCGACAAGTGGGCGAATGTGAAAGAAACAGAAGTGTCTGTCACGGGCGGCACCATTTTCGGATCCGTTTTTGGCGGCTCCGCAGTGGGCCACGTCTTGGAGGATGCCGAGGTTTCCATCAGTCAGGCGGAGGGTAAGACTATCCTGATTGGCACGTGGGGCTATTCGGGTTATGATGGCCATGTGTTTGGCGGCGGCAAAGGAGATGAATGCAACATTGACCCCGTTCCCCGCGACAACACCACCAACCCGCCGACACCCGCCCATCCCAGCTTCACCCCCGGTCGTGTGGGTGGCAACGCCCATGTCGCGATGTCGAATGGCAAAGTTTTGGGCTGTCTTTATGGCGGCGGCTTTTCCGCCCTCACAGGCGTGGGCGAGGATGGCAGTTTTGATTCTTTTATAAATGGATCGGTGTATGATTCCGAACACCACGGCAAGACCACGGTTGAGGTCAGTGGAGGCAGCGTTGGCAACCTCGCCAACGATGAAGGTCTTACCATGTTAAGGAGTGCCAACAAAGTGGGTAACGTATACGGCGGTGGCAGTGGAAATCCAAACGAGAACCGTGAGGATGACTTGGGCCGTGTGGCCAATGCCGTCGTCAACATCACTAACAGTCCTGCCATTTATGGCTCCGTCTTCGGCGGCGGCCAAATGGCGAATGTCGGCCATTGGAACAATTACCAATCATGGTACACGGAAGGCACTGGCTTCACTCAGGTGACCATCGAAGGCTCTCCAACCATTGGAACGGCACTTGAGTTCGACCATGACCGCTATGCAGTACTTAACCCTTCTCCCGCAAAAACCCGGTATGATACCATCAATGGCGTGAGAATGATTAGCCACACCAGCACGGGTAATGTGTATGGCAGCGGTCAGGGTAATGTTACGATTGACGGTCAGGGATACGTTGTAGGGACTGAACATGGTCACTGCCACACAACTTATGTCAATATTGGTATGAACAATGGTGACGATGGAGGCCATATCATGAGTTCTGTCTTTGGCGGCTCTGAGGAAGGTGCGGTTTGGGGCGAAACCGAGGTGCACATTACCGGAGGCACTATCGGAACGATGGGTATCCATTCTGACAGTTTGAGGTATGAGACTGACCATTGGGTGTTTGTCCATAGCGATTCGACTTACAGCTTCGGCAGCGTGTTCGGCGGCAGCTATGGCAAGGACATCTACAAGCACTTGAACATCAACAACCCAACGCAACGGCAGTTAGACTCCGTTAACAACCTTGCCGGTCATGTTTATGGCAACACTCTTGTCGACATCACGGGTGGGGCCATTCGTGGCAATGTTTTTGGCGGCGGCGACATGGCCAGCGTGGGTATCTGGGACAAGGTATTGGACGGCAATGACAATCTTATCGACATTGTGGCCAAAAAGGACCCGGACAGACCTGCTTTCAGGGGCAATGCAACGGTCAATGTCGGTGGTGAGGCCGTCATTGGTCCTTTGGACAACACGGGCTTGAACGCATACGTGTTTGGCGGCGGCAAGGGCTTCTCCTACGATCCTGATGAATTGCGCAAGGCTTATTCCAATGTCGACAGTACCTTTGTCACCATCAGTGGCGGCAAGATATGGGGCTCGGTCTATGGAGGCGGTTCCGACAGCCATGTATTGGGCAGCACTTCCGTCATTGTCCATTCAGGAGCCAATATCGGCGACGATGGTCGCTCCACTTGGGACGGCAACATTTTCGGCGGCGGTCGTAACTTCCTTAACTCCAACCACACCAACGGTCGTGTTGCGGGCAATGTCACCATCGATATGGATGGCGGCACCATACAAGGCTCTGTCTTCGGCGGTGGCCGTATGGCCCTCACCGGCGTGAACATGTTGGGCAATCCATACGTGACGGAACATGCTTATGATTCCGCATTCAACAACAAGCCGATTCACGGCTTGGCCACCATCAACGTGAGTGGTACTACTACTACCGCTAACGGTGTCACCACCTATTCCACCAATATCGGCAATCCCAACGGCAACGAACTGCTGAACGGCAGCAACGAGAGCGTGGGCGACATCTACGGCTCTGGAAAGGGCGACACCAAGAATTATGAAGACATCTTGGCCGGTCGCGTGGCCAACACCAAGGTTGGCATCAGCGGCAGCCCGCGCATCTACGGCTCCGTGTTTGGCGGCGGCGAAATGGCGGGTGTCGGCTATTGGTATACCGAAGATGGCAAAGCCAAGTTCTACGACAAATCAGGCACTTCCGAAGTGACCATTGGCAGGGAAGGAGAATCCGATAATCCCGTTATCGGCACGGACTATGAGTTCACTCAAGAATATGCCGCTACTAATCCGGAATGGACCATCTATGACGACGACGGCACCATCATCCACACTTGCACCGGCAATGTGTTTGGCGGCTGCCAAGGCGATGTCAATATAACGGCTCCCCACTGGGTTTCGATGGGTCGTTCCAGAAATGCCAAGGTGGTTGTCAACGGCGGCACCATCAAGAGCCGCGTGTTCGGTGGCGCAGAGCAAGGCTCTATGGCGGGCAACACCTCAGTCGTCATCAATGGTGGCACCATCGGCACCCTTGTGACCATGTCAACAAATGGAGGAGGCGGAAACGGTGATGGCAGAGATGGTGAAACCCAATACTACATGGGCGGCGTGTATGGCGGCGGCTACGGCAGCCATAATCCAGCCTACAATGTGACACACAACAACGACTCTACCGACATCAGTTCCGATTTGTTGGCAGGCCGTGTCTATGGCAACGCCCGTGTGGATGTGCTGGGAGGCACGGTGCAAGGCAGCGTGTTTGGCGGTGCTTCCTTCGCTTATTTGGGAGGCTACGGAACCAATCCCCATGGCAACGCTAAAGTTTACATCGGCAGTGAAAGCCAGATGGGTATCCCCGATGTGGGCACGACCATCTTAGGCGGGGTTTATGGCGCCAACAACTACAACGGCACCCCATACGGCGATGTGGAAGTGCATGTCTATCATACGGCGCACACCGGCCAACCCACTACAGCGGGAGGCAATGCTTATCCTACGGTTCCCGCATCAGGAGCAACTCCAGAATGGTTGGCCACAATCCCGAATGGCACCGACAATTTTGCCCTCTATCAAGTGTTTGGCGGCGGCAACCGAGCCAACTATACGCCCAAACTTGCGGCAAATAAGGCCACGGTACATGTGTATGGTTGTGAAGAGAACACCATCTACGAGCTTTATGGCGGCGGCAATGCCGCTGAAATAGGCAGTGCGACGGCAGGCTACACCACCGATGCCAATGTCATCATCGAGGGTGGCCGAATACACAGCGTGTTTGGCGGCGGTAACGGCAACCCCGACCCGGCCAATATCTACGGCATCGCCACTACGTCTGTCGAAGGTGGACTTATCGACGAACTCTTTGGCGGCAGCAACGGTTATGGCAATGTCGACGAAATCAATTTGGTTGTCGCTGAAGATTCCGACTGCGAGTTGGTCATTGTCAATGGCTTTGGCGGCGGCAACACATCGCCTGAAATTGGTGAAATCGTCACCACGCTCGAATGCTGCGCCAACCCAACCCCATACAACAATTTCTACGGCGGTGCCCACTCGGCGGTCATTTACGGCAATGTCACCCTCAATGTCTATGGCGGTAGGATTACGAACCTCTTTGGCGGATCGGAAGGCACACAGGATCTTCCTGCCGACATCAAGAAATATCCCACCGATTGGCAAACTGGAGATTATTCTGACGAGGTGAAGGCATTCATGCAAAACCATCAGGACCTCGCTGGCACGGGCGGCAATGTGACCGTCAACCTTTATGGCGGCACCCACACCAATGTTTTCGGCGGTTGCGATGTCAACGGCAACATCGAAGGTGTTGTCACCGTCAACGTGCTTGATGTGGAAGACAATTGCCCGCTTAAGATTGCCAACATCTATGGCGCGAGTAAAGAAACTCCATACACTCCAGATGACATCATCGTCGAGGGTGTGCCACAAAAACCGGTTTCTCCCGTGGTTAATGTGGTGCATATCAAGGACGTAGACGGCATCAGTCAGAATGTGTTTGGTGCCGGTAAAGGTAACACGGCAACGGTTACCTCCAATCCTATGGTCAACATTGGCTATAACCATGCTGCTATGGCGCAATATATTCCTTTGGCTGCCAATGGCGACTCAATCTATTATGTGCAAGGAAGAACGCCGCGTGCTTATGTCAAGGGCAGTGTGTATGGCGGCGGTGAGTATGGTAAAGTGATAGGCAACCCCAGTGTGAATATCAATAGGAGCAACACCGTTGTTGACAATTTCGTCTATGGAGCCGGTTGTGGTAACGACACTGACATTGATTGTGCCAAGGTAACTGGTGGCACCACGGTGAGAATCATAGATGGTTTGATTAAGAGGAGCGTCTTCGGAGGTGGCAAGATGGCCATCGTAACAGGCGACACGAAGGTGGAAATGAGCGGCGGCACTGTCGGTTCGTGGGAAACCATAGGAGATGAACAGTATCTGCATGGTTCTATATACGGCGGCGGCCAAGGCTCACCTAATCCTGTCAACGAACAATACATGGATGCCGCTGACTACGGTCGAGTGAATGGCAACACTTATATCGACATTTCAGGCGATGCCCACATTCTCAAGGATGTGTATGGCGGCGGCCAGATGGGTTCTGTGGGTAACGGCAACCTTTCCGACAACACCACGGGCGTGGCTCATGTCACCATCAGCGGCGGCCAAATCGGGCCTTTCGTTGCTGATAAGAAGAACGCCAATGTGTACGGAGGTGGACAAGGTGAGGTTGATGAAGATTACATTAGCCATTACACCACCCACGCCAATGTGGACAGTACCTCGGTCATCGTTTGCGACAGCGCACTCATCTATGGCAGTGTTTTCGGCGGCAGCGCCAACGGCCATGTGCTGGCCGGTACCCGCGTCCTCGTGGAGAAAGGCACCAACACCAAGGACAAGAAACCCGTCATCGGCACCACTGGCCTGCATGACGACGGCCTCGTATTCGGCGGCGGCCAAGGCACATCGGGCAGCTTCTCCGCTGGCCGTGTGGGTGGCAGCACCGAGGTCATCATGACCGACGGCACCGTGTTGGGCAACATCTATGGCGGCGGCTCTGTAGCCCTCACCGGCGTGGATGTGAACGGCAGCTTTGAATCATACGAATCTTTAGTGGATGGTGTCCATGTGTACGACTCCATCCGCCATGGCTTGGCAAGGGTCGAAGTCAGTGGAGGCACCATCGGCAATCACAACCACAGCGGCCTCGACTTGTTGCTGAACGACCTTCGCGTGGGCAACATCTACGGCGGTGGCCGTGGCGACCTGAACGAGTTCAGGGAGGATGATTTTGGCCGCTCGGCCAATGCCATGGTCCACATCTACAACAGTCCCACCATCTATGGCTCCGTCTATGGCGGCGGCCAAATGGCCAATGTGGGCCGTTGGAACGACTATGACACATGGTACACACAAAAAACCGGTACCACCAAAGTGACCATCGATGGCACTCCGACCATCGGAACGGAGAAAGAATTCGATTATGCTTATTCCACTGGCACAGGTGCCAGTGCGCCCAAATGGACGCTGTATGAAGTCATCAACGGTATGAGAATGATAACCTACACTCGTACAGGTAATGTGTACGGCAGCGGTCAGGGTAATATTAAACTCGATAACGACGGTTACGTTGTCGGAACTGAACACGGCCATTGCCGCACAACGGAAGTCAACATCAGCGGCACCCCCACCGTCATGAGTTCTGTTTATGGCGGTGCCGAGCAAGGTGCTGTTTGGGGCGATACCAAGGTGAATATTACCGGTGGTACCATTGGAACGGAAAATATCGTGGCGGGCAATTCGGATTACTACAGCTACGGCAGTGTCTACGGCGGCAGCTATGGTATGGATGCCTACACACATCTGAACTTGACCAATCCTTCCCAACAAGTGTTGGATTCCGTCAATGGCTTGGCTGGTCACGTCTATGGCAACACCTTTGTCAATATCACGGGCGGCACGGTGCGTTGCAACGTGTTTGGCGGCGGCGATATGGCCAGCGTGGGAGAGTGGGATGCCAACTTTGTTCCAGAATCCAATACGGGCAATGCCACGGTCAATGTCAGCGGCTCGGCCATTGTCGGCCCTATGGACGGCACCGGCCTGAACGCATACGTGTTTGGCGGCGGCAAGGGTATCGGCAACGACCCCGACAATCTCCGCAAGAAATATTGTAACCTTAATAGCACGGAAGTTACGGTCTCACTTGGAGAAAACGGTCGTGTTTTCGGCTCTCTTTACGGCGGCGGCTCCGATGCCCACACGTTGGGCGATACCCATGTCAAGCTGTTGAGCGGCACCATCGGCACCGAAGGCGTCACGTTGTGGGATGGCAACATCTTCGGCGGCGGACGTAACTTACTGCTGTTGACCTACGCGGCAGGTCGCGTTGGTGGCAACACCTCCGTGGAGATGATGGGTGGCAATGTCTTAGGCTCGGTTTACGGCGGCGGTCGTAACGGACTCACAGGTTTCAGCGGCGATGTGATTTCTACTGGACTCAATACTTATCAAGCCTTGCCTGACAACCAATACGGTCATGCCACCGTGAAAGTGTCGGGCGGCACGGTGGGCAATCTTGCTCACATGAGAGATAGCGATTTTAGCATCGGCGACGTGTATGGTGGTGGCAAGGGTAGCAAGACCGGCATTGATGGCCATCCTGCATCATCGGCCATGTTTGTTTCTTTGGTCAAGGACACCGAGGTCGAGATTTCAGGCACGGCCCGTATTTACGGCAACGTGTATGGCGGTGGTGAATTGAGCAGTGTGGGCAATTTCACATGGAAACAAAACGGCAACGCCGTGAGCGAAATTGCCATTGCCGAGTCAACGGGGCATACCAAGGTGACCGTCAGCGGCGGCACCATCGGCATGGACAACATGCAGATGATTACGGAGTCTGGCTATCCCGACGACTTCGGCCAAGTGTTTGGCGGCGGCGAAGGCTGGGTGGAATCACCCGATTCGCCAACCAATCCTGTCATTGATTCAGAAGGCAACCACCTTGTTGAATGTATGGCCTCCGTGCGCACTACAGAGGTGACCATTTCTGATGAAGCCTTCGTACTCGGTTCCGTGTATGGTGGTTCCAACAACGGCCATGTGTTGGACAGCACTTGGGTGAAAATCCAAGGCGGACAAATCGGCGCGGGCAATCAGGTTTTCCATGCTGGAACCCAGATCAACCGTCCCTACACCGACGACGAATGGGACTATGAACAAACCCAATCCTTGCCCGAATGTGCGGCATGGAATTATGTGGAGGGCGGCGACCCCTACGACATATTTATCACTGAGGGCGACAAGCCCAAACCCGGCAAGAACGGCTCCACCTTCTACGGCAACGTGTTTGGCGGCGGCTCGGGCTACTATCCCTATGGCACGGTCGATGGCCAAAGCCAATGGCTGCGCTCGTCGGGGCAGGTGAGGGGCAACACCCGCGTGGAAGTCACCGGCGGCCACATCCTCACCAGCCTCTATGGCGGCTGCGAAACCACCGATGTGGGTTTGTATCAATACAATAATGAAATACATGGAGAGGTTTGGAAGTCGGGCGGCAAATCCACCGTCATCGTCAGTGGTGGCACCATCGGCGTACCGCACGATTCCACTTCCATTGTAAACCATCCTGTCACCTGCCATGTGTATGGTAGCGGCAAGGGCGACCCGCGCTTTTTCTTCAACACTTGGACTAATGTTTGGGATTCCAAGGTTGAAATCAAGGGTACGGCTTGGGTGTACGGCTCGGTGTTTGGCGGTGGCGAGGAAGGCCACGTTTTGAACAATGTGGACCTCGACGTGAGCGAAAACGCCAAAATCGGCACCTTGGGCTATACCAATGTGGACGGCAATGTTTTCGGTGGAGGTCGTGGTTTCACTGGTTGGGCTTTGACTGCTGGAACCGTGGGCGGTAACATCGACATCGACATTACGGGCGGCACTATGCTCGGCTCCGTGTATGGTGGCGGTCGTTTGGCCTCGGTGGGTACCTATCTCGTAGAAAAGGATATTCCTGACCCTGAAAACCCGAGCCAAACCGTAATAAACCCGCTTTACGGTCGGTTCCAGCCTGGCGATAATCATGGTTTCATTGACATCAACATTAGCGGTGGCACTATTGGCAACGACCATGAGATTGAAAAACTCACCCATGCCAAGCCCGACACCAAGGGTGGCAATGTCTACGGCGGCTGCATGGGTAAATTCGTTGAAAAGACAGGCGATGACACACCTATTTGGCCATCCTTGGCCCGTGCCAAGGAGACTAATGTGACCATCACAGGCACGGTGCTCGTCAAGAATTCGGTGTATGGCGGTGGCGAAATCGGCACCTTAAGCAACAACGCCACGGTCAACATCAGCGGCGGCACCATTGGCGGAAACTACGGAACTGGGAACTTCTGCGGTCATGTTTTTGGTGGCGGCAGTGGTATCGACGATCCAGCCATTTCATTGAATGCCGAAAATGACTCCACATTGGTTGCAGGCTATCTCGCAGGTCGTGTGTATGGTAACACTACCGTAAACATCAGTGGTGGCCAAGTGTATGAAAACGTCTACGGCGGCGGCGAAGTGGCCAGCGTGGGCTGGGTGAAGGATGACGGCACTATGGTGAACGGCCTCGCTCAGGTCAATATGACTGGTGGTATCATCGGCCCCTTGGACGACTCAGGTCTCAACGGCTTTATCTTCGGTGGTCCCAAGGGCGGTAACGATGCAGCCATGAAAGCATACTGCAACGTGAACAACACCGAGGTAAATGTGGGATACAAAGACAACAATTCCAACCGCGTTTGGGGTTCGCTCTTCGGTGGCGGAAGCGACGGCCACGTGCTCGGTAATGCTACGGTGAATGTCACGAATGGCACCATCGGCACCACGGGTATCACTTCTTTGGACGGCAACGTCTATGGCGGAGGCCGCAATTTCCATGAGGTAAGCGAAACCGCTGGCCGTGTGGGTGGCAACACCACCGTCAACATTTTAGGCGGCCACATGCTTGGCTCAGTCTTTGGTGGCGGTCGTCTCGGCTCGGTCGGTATTGATGTCAACGGCGACACTATAGTTGGCCCGGCCCACGGCTACACCACCGTCAATGTGGGCGGACAATTCCAAATCGGTGATATCAACTTCGTCCAAACTGGCAATATCGACATCGGTCACCAGATTACTGTCCCGTCTCACCCCGACGAGCGTGTGGGCGGCAACGTGTATGGCGGTGCCAAGGGTATGGCGGGTGCGCCTGGCTCCTTAGTGACCCGTGTATCCAAGGTGAAACAAACCACGGTGAACATCAGGGAAAAGGATGACTTCAAGACTTGGATTGAAGGCTCGGTGTTCGGCTCGGGTGAGGATGGCCACGTTCTGAAAGACACCTACGTCAACATCTTTGATGGCCAAATCGGTGGCCACGATTATGGTGATCTCGAACCCTGCGAAGACCCCTTCCACGGCAATGTGTATGGCGGCGGACGCGGTGTGGACACTTATGAACAAGGTGGTCAGCAGCATTACAGCGTAACTGCAGGCTGGGTGCAAGGCAACACCAATGTCAATATGTATGGCGGCCATGTTGTCCGCAACGTGTATGGCGGCGGCAACTTGGCTTCTGTGGGCGTTGAAAGCAATAACGCAACTGGCTTGGCTTCGGTGACCATCACCGGCGGCACCGTCGGCACGATTAACGAAGACGAGAACTTCGGCAATGTGTTTGGTTCAGGCCACGGCGGATCGGGCGAGGAGTATGTCCATTTGGCATACGTCAAAAACACCCATGTGACCATTGGCCAGACGGCTCAGATTTACGGCTCGGTGTTTGGTGGCGGCGAGGACGGCCATGTGAGGAAGAACGCCATTGTCGACATTGAGGGCGGCATCATCGGCGATGCAGACGATGTTGCCAACCAGCCTCTTGATGGCAATGTGTATGGAGGTGGGCGCGGTTTGCTGCTCAATGGCGAAAGTCAAACGGCAGGTGAGGTGTATGGTTACACCACCGTCAACATCAAGAATTCGACCTACAACGAAATCAACTATTCGCCCATCATTTGGAACAATGTGTATGGTGGCGGTAGCCAAAGCGTGGTGCAACAGTACAAAGTGGTCAACGTGTCGGGCGGCTTGGTACATGGCAGCGTGTTTGGCGGTAGCCGTGAGATTCCTACACAGCGTCCTAACAAGGCTCCTCGTTGGGTCAACATGTGGGGCGGCACTGTCGAAGGCGATGTGTACGGCTGTAGCTACCAAGGCATCGACGGCGACCCCGCCAACGACAAGGCTTGGGCCTCCTTCATCAACTTGAGTGGCGGTACCGTACAGGGCAACGTGTATGGCGCAGGCTACGGCGGTAGAGTGAAAGGCTCGGTGGCCGTATTGATAGGTAAGAACGCCATCGTTGAAACATCAAAACCAGGAGGTGAGTTCAATGAAATTAACATCCACAGACAAGAAACTCCTGTCATTGCCAATCTTGACATCAAGGGTAGTGTGTTTGGCGGCTCTTATGGAAGTATCGGCTCAACTGAATGGGACCACTCGTTTAACGTGGTGGGCTACAGTAGGGTCTATATTGATGGCACCGAATACAACACCACGAACTCAAGCCCTGCCGGCATCACTAATTATATGAACATCGGAGGCGGCTTGTATGGCTGTGGCACCAACTGCGAATCGGGTGATGAAGGCCGCAATATCCTCGTCAGGAATTACGGCAAACGAAATCCTGAGGGCAACCCGGATGCCGAGTTGACCAAGGCTTCCCGCACACTGACCACCATCCAGCGTGCCGACACTGTTTTGCTCGACAACACCAATGTCAACCTGAGTGGTGCAGCCGACATCAGCCAATCCGACTCCGACAGGGCGTTTGCCGTGCTTCAGGTGGATAATGGCGTGTATGTGACCAATGCCTCCGGCATCGTGCTGGGTACCGTAGACGCTCCAGTCTTCATGGACTCCATCCATGAGGTGAAAAGCTTGCATCTGAAAGAAGGAATAGGCTCTTCCTATCACAACATGACCCCAAGCAGCAATAACAACTGGGAGTGGATAGGTGTCAATCCGTTAAATCCATCAAATCCAGAAGGCAACACACAAGAAAACGCAAGGCTGTATTATACGCAAACGGCTCCTAGCACGCCTTTGAACTATAATCAAGAAAACGTCATCATTTTCAACGGCGATTCGAGGCTTTATGTGCGCTATTTGGATAAATCTGGCGGTAACAAGAAAAGGATGTACGGCCAACTGCAAGGCTTCTTCAGGATGAGAGGCGACTTCTTCCGTCCTATTGGCACAGAGAGCTTCGCCTACGCCCGCCCGAAAGTGACTCGGTTTAACAATCCCATCAGAGTTACAGGGTATGTTATTCCGGGAGACACTGTGAATGGTTGCGATGGCGGCTTCCTGAGTTATTTTGACACATGCAACTTCTTTACAGTGAATGGTCAGAAGGTTTTGTATTATGAATACACAACTGAAGGCAACGACGGTGGCATCAGCTTCACCAAAACGAAGCAATACCCCTATTTCAACATCGGAGAGTATGTGCAGAATAGAGAGAGTGGCGAGATGGACCTTGAGGAGTTCCGTGAATGGGTGTTGCCACGCCTTACGGGCAAAATCTGGTACGTCGACGGTAGAGGCATCGGCAATGGCGGTTGGGGTAAGGATGCGAGCCACCAGGCAGGATGGGGCCATTTCCCCGATATGCCCAAACTGACCGTATCTGGCGATACAGACCATAAAGGTATCTGCAAAGACCAAACCCCAGGAGAAGTTTACAATTCATTCAATTTTGAGGAAGACATCATTTATGTGGTTGGTCCTGTTGAGGCCATCAAGGAAGATGTGCTTTTGAACCAAAACACTAATTATTCCTTGAAGTTGTACCGCTACCCCGGTGGACACAAGATGAGAAATGGTTATATTGATGGTACTGATGCGGAGCATCCTGCAACTGCACCTGATGATGAAGAAGCATGGAATGGACAAACAGGAACCTCTACTGTTGGTCCTGGCGCCAACTTGGGCATGATGATCCATGCCAACAAGAGCAACTTCGTGATGGAGAATGTTTTGGTGGACGGCTTGTTTGGAGCCAGCGAAGGTGATATTACGACACATAACATCCCAACCTCTTTTACGAGTACGCAAATGTACAATGTGAACAAACCGATGGTGGTGGTTGACACTGTTGGCACTGTTGTCACTGGCAATCAACCAAAGCAATCAAGCCTCACCTTGAAGGGCTTCAGGAGGACCACTACTAACGTATCAGGTGAAACCGAAGTCGTGACCAATGGCACCATTTTGCAGCGTGGCTACAATGGCATTGATGCTGCTACTACATGGTACTACGATGCTGACTACGATTGTTATACGGAATCAACCTCTGGTGACCAGCAAGTAATCACCGTTACTCCACAAGGCGGAGGTTTGTTTGTCGACAAGGATGCCTCCTCCACTGTGAATGTGGAAGGTTTGGTGACCATCCAAAACAACAAGCAACGCCGTATGGTTGAATCGGATGACAGGCCCGTTATTAGCAATGTCTATCTGCCCACCTTCTCCAAGAGCCTCAACATTTCGGGTGAGTTGACAGCCACTGATGATGCCACATCCAAAATCGGCATCACCAGCCCGATGCGAAACAAAGAGGACAGTTATAAGAAAAACACTTTCTCGCCCGTGGCGGTGGCTTCAGATAAAGTAAATGCCCAAAAGGCATGGGAGAAAGGCAACTTCCTTGACGACCAGGAATGGTTCTTCACCAACGAAGACAAGACCACCTATTACCTCGATAATCAGAATACGAGTTTGAGCAACAAGGCCTTGTATTTCGGCTGGACATGGGCCAATGTGGTGAGGAGGGAGCCTAAATCGGGCGACCTGAGTGGAGAGGTAACGGATAATTTCAATATCACAAACATCAATTCACCTCACGACCTCGCTTGGCTCATCAGCCTGACATCCAACATGAACGGCGTTGATCCCGGCATCGATGATCTTGCAGGCAAGACCATCTCCCAAACCAACGACATCAACCTGAAGCAATATGTGTGGGTGCCAGTTGGAACCAATGACAAACCCTTGTCGGGCACATACGACGGCCAAGGCCATCTCATCGACGGCCTTGCTATAGAATACCTCAGCCAAACCGACCTCCGCTACAAACGCACCAATTACGGCTTGTTTGGCGATGTCAACGAAGGCACCATCAATCGCACCTTCGTGGTGGGAGGCTTGATTGTGCCGGATAGCATACCTTACCAGAGCAACACGAAGGTAGACCTACCGGTTTACAACATCGGTGGCTTGGCTGGCTATCTTGAAGGCAGGTCAGTGGTTTCCAACAGTGAGGCCGCCATCGCCATCAGCAGTTGCGACACTTACACTGCGTATGCGGGTGGCTTGGTGGGATTGATGGAGTCGGGTGAAATCCACTCGTCGATGGCCATGCCTGAAATGACCATTAAGGCCCCGTCAATGGCGGCCCCGTCAATGGCGGGCGGCTTGGTGGGTAAGTCTTTAGGCGGCTCGGTCAACAACTCGTTTGTCAACGCAAAATTTGTCTTCAAAAACGGAGGACAAGGTGGTGGTCTGTTAGGCACCAATAAAGGCACGAAAGTGAAGAACTGCTATGTGGCCTTGCGTGAAACAACCGCAAGTGATAACTTCGACGGCCTTGTGAAGACCCAGAGCAGTGGCAGCATCGATAGTTGCTATGTCCAGGATGGTTACACCTTCGCTAACAGTGGCAACTTTAACAAGAACTTCACGCCTGTTTCCAGCACTGACACGTATGGTTACATGTACTCAGACAACAAGGTGTTGGATGCTGACACGGCCATGTTCCGTCTTTTGAACCATTGGGTGGACAAGACGAACAAGACTACTCAAAAGTATGCCCACTGGACGCGCCCGACCTTGCATAGCATCAACGGCGACTTGCCCGTGCTGATGTTGTGCAACTACGACGGAACTGGAGAAGAAGGCCAAGGCGACTTCCGTAGCTTGGCTACCTTCAAACAAGGTGTTGCCTTGCAATACGGCGGCACGGTGCGCGACGGTTCTGAAAAAGAGCTTAGCACCATGCTTGGACGCACGGAGGATGTTTTGGTCTATGGCGACATTTTAGAAGACTTAGAAAATGTTCAGGTGAATGCCACCAAGGTAGCCATCTATGAGCACGCAGCCATACTGAAACCCGGCAAGTTAGGTAGTTCTGACAACACCTATGTCGGTGTCACCTTCGACAACACCTCGCGCAGTGCTGTTGCCTACGACGGCTCTCCATTAGGCCGCGACTGGCACATGTTTAGCACGCCGCTGAAGAACGCGCCTTTGGGAATCAATTATTCAGTTGACAATGGGGCAGACCAAAACACGGAAGGCGTTTGGGATGAAGATAACCCTAACAATAATAGGTATGTCTACAACCATTGGGATAACACGCCCTATGATCTTCCTGAGTTTAAGTTCTATGCGGCAGAGGTCAAAGATGGTTATTTCCCAAGTAAAGTACCAAGCGGCGAGGGGAAAGATGGTCCCAACGAGTACATCTATCCTTACGACTTCTTCTGCTGGTATGAACCCCAGTGGCAATGGATCAACTTCAAGCGCAATGGTGTTAGCCATTGGCATTATGACTACGATTCAGGACACGACCATCCTCACATCGATTACTATGCTGTCCCTGGTTCGGATCAGAATAAGAATATCAATGAGGTAGAACTCATACCGGGCAAAGGCTACCAGTTGTCCATCCAAGAGGATACTTACTTGCAGTCGCATGGCAATTTGAACAATGGAGATGTGACATTCGTGGTGGTGAACAGTTCTCGCAATTCTGGTGCATGGGGCGTTGGTCCGTTGTATTTCGGCAACAACCTCATCGGCAACCCATATCACGCTTATTTGGACTTTGTAGGAACTGATGAGAATGGTTTTGGTCAAGTGAACGATTTCAACAGTTACTATGTTTATGACGCTGATACAGCCGCTAAGAGACATGTCGACTACTTGATTTATCCTGATGGTGGATCAACAGGCGGCTGTTATGCTTCACGGTATATCCATCCGCACCAAGGCTTCTTCGTCCAATATAAACCTGAAGATACCGATTCTCCATTAAAAACGCTGACTTTCACACCGTCTATGACTGTGACCCGTAAGGATGTCGAGAATGCAGGCTTCCGTGATGAGCAGCCTGCTTACCCGTTGGTGAACCTGTTCGCCTACGACTGGGAAAACAAGGGTGATGTGCTTGTGGTGGAGTTCAACCGTCCCGAAAACGGCGGTGGCATAAAGTCGAAGTCGTTGCGCAACGGCAACCACCTCGTCTTCGCCCACCACGGCGACGACGACTATGGCGCCTTCTTCGCCAAGGAGGGCACCAAGCAAGTGCCGGTGCGCTTCCAGTCGTTTGAGAAGGAGAAAAAGCCTTACACATTCCGCTGGAACTTGCAGAACGGCGACTTCCGCAGCCTCTACCTGATCGACAACATGACGGGCATACAGTACGACATGCTCCGCAACGACAGCTACTCGTTTGAGGCCTCGAAGCAAGACTACCTCTCGCGCTTCCTCATCGTGTTCGACGTGACCGACGTGGAAGAGCACACAGAGGACATCAACTTCGCCTTCTTCGACGGCAGCTCGTGGGTGGTGAACGGCAAGGGCCGCCTCGAAGTGGTTGACGTGTTGGGTCGCATCCTTCATGCCGAAACCTTGCACGGCGACCAGAACCGTGTCAACCTTGACAACTACGCCAAGGGCATCTACCTGCTGCGCTTGTGGGAAGGCGACACACCTAAAATCCAGAAAATCATTATGCACTAAATAAGGAGGAAATAAGAATGAAAACACATATTCAACATAAGATCAATTACATCGGAAAGAGAATAGTGATGCTTATAGCGATGGCGTTGTTCCTGACTAATCCCAAGGAGATTGGTCAGGCCGACGCGCAAGTGTTCATCATGAGCGACGAGGAGTTCAGCAACACGGAGCGCGTGGTGGTTCCGAGTGGTGGCTTGGTGCCTGTGCCCCCCCAAGGCGATGAGGAGGACTGGATCTATTCGCCCCTTGGCGACGGCCTGATTGTGCTTGCCGCCTTAAGTGGAGCTTATTTGATGAAGAAAAGGAAGAAATCGAAGCATTGAAAAAATTGTGATTTCAGCGAAAAAAAATTGACATTAAAGGTTTTTTCCTAATTTTGTGGCCTTATTGAAACGAGAAAAATTTGGTTATGGAAATAAAAAGAGTATTCGACTTGCTCGACAATTATGTTGAGAAGTATCCCAATCAGCAGGTCGCGCTTGCTGGCAAAAAGGATGGAAAATGGGTGAATTACAGTGCCAATTCCTATAAGGAAAACGCTGACATATTGAGTTATGCCCTCATTGAGTTGGGCATTGAAAAAGGTGACAAGGTGGCCATGATTCTGACCAACCGTCCCGAATGGAACATGCTCGACATGGCCATCAGCCAAGTTGGGGCCATCAACGTGCCGGTTTATCCTACCATCAGCGAGGAGGACTACCGCTTTATCCTCAGCGACTGCGATGCCAAATTGGTCATCATCGACGGCCTCTCCGTGATGCACAAGGTGACCAACATCTTGCCCGACGCTCCCAATGTGAAGATGGTCTACACCATGGTCAATCGCGAGCAATATCCCTATTTCGACCAACTGCTGCAACTCGGCAAGGACCATCCCCACGCCGATGAACTGGCACAGCGCAAGGCTGCCGTCGATGAGATGGAATGTGCCACCATCATCTACACCTCTGGCACCACGGGAACGCCCAAGGGCGTGATGCTTTCGCACCACAACCTGATGAACCAGTTCAAGAACTTCCACTACACCATCAGCGACCATTCCAACAAGGCTTTCAGTTTCCTGCCCGTGTGCCATGCCTACGAGCGCGCGCTCAACTATTGCTACCAATATCGTGGAATGTCAATCTATTACGCTGAAAGTTTGGCCACTATCGCCAACGACATGCGCGAAATCCATCCCACGATGATGTGTGCCGTGCCGCGCGTGCTGGAACGTTTCTACGACGCGATTTACCAATCGGGAAAGAAGCAGAAGGGCATCGCGAGGGTGATTTTCTTCTGGGCGTTGCATCTTGGCGAGCGTTACAAGATTTCGTCCGACAGCCGCCATTGGTTCTACGACATCAAGTTGGGCATTGCCGACAAACTCGTTTATTCCAAAATCAGGGCCAACATCGGTGCCGAGAATTTCGACATCATCGTTTCGGGTGCCGCCGCCATTTCGCAAAAGATTGCCGGATTCTTCTCCGCCATCAAAATGCCTGTCTTTGAAGGCTATGGCCTGACCGAAACTTCTCCTGTTATCGCCGTGAGCAACCGCAATGCGCATGGACGCGAAGTGGGTTATGTCGGGCAACCGCTCCCAGGCATTGAGGTGAAGATTGCCGAAAACGGGGAAATCATCTGCCGTGGCCACAATGTGATGATGGGCTATTACAAGCAACCTGAGCTCACGAAGGAAGTCATCGATGCCGATGGTTGGTTCCACACGGGCGACATGGGCGAATTCAACCAGTACAACCAACTGAAGATTACGGGCCGCATCAAGAGCCTGTTCAAGACTTCGGGCGGCAAGTACATCAACCCCGATGTGATTGAGGCCAAGTTCAGTTCCTCCAAGTTGATTGAGCAGATTTTGGTGGTGGGCGAAAACCAGAAGTTTGCCGGTGCGCTCATCATCCCGAGTTTCGCCGACCTGAAGGCATGGTGCGCCAAGGAGAAGATTCCTTACACGACGAATGAGGAAATGATCAAGAATCCCGAAGTGCTGAAGCGTTACGCAAAGGAAGTCAACGAATTGAACAAGGGCTTGGGCGAGACCGAGAACATCAAGAAACAAGTCCTTCTCGCCGACGAATGGAGCATCGCCAACGGCCTGCTCACTCCAACGCTCAAAGCCAAGCGCAAAGTCATCACAGCGAAATACAAGGACGTGATTGAGAAGATGTTTGCATAAATAAAAAGGGAGCTGCGAGGCTCCTTTTTTTGTATGTTTTTCAGAAAAAACTCATATTATGGAATAAAAACATTATTTTTGCCGGACATAATTTATGATAGTATGAGATTTGTTGATAGGGAAAACGAAATATTGAGGCTGAAACATGTACTTGGCAAAGACGGACATGCCAAATTCGTCATTGTCTATGGACGCAGACGTTTGGGCAAATCAACGCTTATCCGCCATGTGATTGACGATCAAGATGTTTACTTTATGGCCGACCAAACAGAACAGAGCCAACAACTTGCGTTGATGGCGAAAACGATTGGCACAAGATTCCCCGATTTCGACAAGGTTTTTTACCCTGATTGGGATAGCCTTTTCAGCAGTCTTGCCCATCGTGCAAAGGAACGTTTCACGCTTTGCATTGATGAATTCCCTTATCTCGTCAAGTCGTGTCCCAGCCTGCCTTCGGTGCTGCAACGGCATATCGACTCCCATCAATTGCCGTTCAATCTCATCATTTGTGGCTCGTCGCAACAAATGATGCAAGGTT
>Ga0326514_10000089_pt1 | contig 54411 bp, 76 predicted proteins | sample 3_2548_0518_D_FD_203653 | JGI IMG/M metagenome (GOLD analysis project Ga0326514, IMG submission 203653) | Bovine rumen microbial communities from UC Davis, California, United States - 3_2548_0518 | ecosystem: Host-associated > Mammals > Digestive system > Stomach > Rumen | place: USA... | reverse complement strand
CCTTCGTATGGGAAGGTAATGTCTTCTTTCTTATTGTAGATTAAGGTCATAGCAAACATCTTCTGAATGAGTTCAGACATACCAACCTCGATGTTGGCGAGCGGGGCGTTCATACGCTGGGAGACTGCACCAACCATAGCGGAGGTTTCAGCGGCGGTGGCACGGTTACCAATCATAGCCTGAAGTTCGAACTGGTCGGTAGCGCCGAGCATACGCTTGATTCTCTGTTCACGGCGTTCGATAGCAGTGAGACAGGCGGACATATCGTGACTCTTGTTCACTACGCCAAAGGTCTGGAGCGTACCTTCCACAATCTGGCCAGCTACCTGAGATAACTTCTCGAACTGCTCTGCGTCATACGATGCGCTCATGAAGGTGATTGGCGCCATGATTGAGAGGTTATGATTCATCACTGCTTCGATTGAACAGATGGCGTCAAAGTCATCCAAGCAATAGAAGAGCGGGGATACTGGGAAGGTTTCCCAATCGGCGTCAATGAATGGAATGGTAACGATTGGGGAGTCGATGCGAACGGTATCAGGGCGCGTTTTCTCTTTGCCTTCAGAATCGTAATACTTAACTTCTAGCGTCTTCTTGAGCTTGTCGTCTTCGAGCTGAACGATAAAGCGGCGGTTGATAATAACAGCATAGACATTTGAGATAAGGTCCCAGATGTATGCGACCTCGACGTCCTCACCTTTGTAGCCAGGCTCCTTCGGGGATACTTCCTTACCGTCTTTGTCTACGGATTTAGAATCGCCTACTGGGTCGATTGCGTAGATAGATTTGAAAGTGTTGAGGTCAGAAGTAATCTCGTCTGCCCAGCGATATGGGTGGGCGCCGGAAAGTTCAGAAACGTATTGGTCGACATCGTTGATGGTCTTGAGCATATAGCCGTAACCTTTTTTATAAATCTCCGCCTTAATCTCTGACCAGGCTTTCACTTCGGTGAAGCCGGTGAAGCGGGCGCGGTTGGTCTTCGAGGCTCGTGGGTCGTGGAGCATCTTGTAAGCATCGATGAGAGAGACCTTGAAGCGGTCGCCATCTAGCGGTTCGAGGTAGAAGTTCGCTTGGCCCTGCATGACTAGCTTACGGGTAGCCTTCGGAAGAAGGGAATCAATCTTATTGTCGTCATGGAAATACTTAGCGAGTGCAGCGAGACGGTCGACAAGGGCCGGGTCCTTCTCTGCGAACTCGTCGGCTGGTTCGTATTCGAATTGGCTGGCGCCGCCCATAGCCATTGAGACCCACGTCTCTACGGCATTGAACACTGTATCGTTAGTGGCGTCAGGGATTGTATTACATAAGTGCTTTAGACATTTGAACACTTCAGGGTTACCGTTGCCGATATTCTGGATATATTGTTCGGCATTCTCCTTATATGTATTGCGAAGTGGACACTGTTTGTACGCGAGGGTTGCTCTTTCGCACATAGCTAAGAGCGGGAGACGGGCTTCCGCCGCCTCATTCACGTAGCGAATCAGATAGTCGTACTTCTGAGTTTTGTTGGCTCGTGGCATTTAGTTTGTTCCTTTAATAGTTTTTAATGCTAAAGGTTGTACCTTTACCATCATTTTACTACAACTTTGAGCGAGAATTTTTGTCCTTAGCCATGTACTTTTTGTACTTACCCATGTCCAATGAGGCTGCCCATATCCACCTTGCGGCTATCGTGTCGTCGTGATATGGGTCGCCATTCTCGTCCTGCCCCGTTGCTTCGGCGCGATATCCACCGCCAGGGAGCAATGTCCAGTTAAAATGCTGGGCCTCTCTGAGGAATAGTTCGTCATGAGGTTTATAAATTCCCTGGTTCAGCAGGAACTTGAGGCGGCGGATTGCCTCGTTCTTCAATGGGTTAGTGGTCCTGATACCGTACTTGAGGGTGCGACCAGAGTTCTTAATGTCAAGCCAGAGGCGTGGATATCCGAGGTTACGGATGAACTCAATCATGGTCTCACCCATATTTCTCTCGATGAGGATGACCGCCTTGTTGTAATAGGTAGCGAGATTGATGGCGAGCTCGGCGCATTCGGTCTGCTCGATGTAATCAACGAATGAACAAACTTCTTCATTGGTGGCCATATCAATCACGACACCGGCGGTGCGGTCGGCGGCGTAGCCAGACGATGGGTCAATCGAAAGAATGTACCTGTGCCCAGGGGTTGGAGGGATGTACTGACGAATGGCACTGTGCGGGGTTTCGCCCATCACTACTTTGTTCGTTTTTGAATCGAGGAACTGGTCAAGGCACTTATATTCTTTCGGATGCTCGAGCCAGTAATTAACTACCTTAGCAGGAAGGACTGGGCGGCCGGTGGCGGCGAAGGACTCCTCTTCCTCTGACGGGTAGTTCTCAAACATATAGTCCTGGTCACCCTTGGCCTCCTTATCTAAAGTGGCCTCGTAGAAGTTCAACTTCGGAATCCAGGTTTCCTCTGGGTAGCCCTGTTCCTCGAATATATCCATAAGCTTCATGTCATACTCGGTCGGCTCGTAGGTGTCCAGATTGTAGAACCTAGAGTTCTCGTCTGGCTCAATCATATACTCCGACTGCATATGCCATGGGAGGAACAGATGTTTGATGCGAGAGTTGGGTTGCTGGGACTGACGGACAACATCATAGAAGTGGTTGGCGCCGTTAGAGGTGGAGACGTAAACGGTAAGGACCAGGCCAGTCTTTGGCTGGGTGGCGAGGATACCACGCTCGAGATTAGAGACGTTCTGATAGAAGGCGTACTCATCGAGGATGACAATCTGGTTAGTGGTGGAGCGGCCGGCGGCCTTAGATTCTGCACCACCAATACGAACATTGCACCCCATCGAGATACCATGGAAGTCCCTCACCTTGACGTAAGGGATTGGACTCGAGGTGGCGTACATATCTGGTAGGAGCTGCGGATGGGTGGCTTCCATAAGGGGCAACCACTTCTCTTGGAAAAACTGAGAAGCTAATTGCTCCGTAGGGAAGAGGTGAGTCAGGTTGATGTTCTGCTTTCTGGAGACGATGTATTGTTCCAGGGCGGCGAGCAATACCGAGATACCCATCTGGCGGGACTTGTGGATGACTAGGGTGACTGGCTCAGGCACCTTAGCGAAGATGAAGGGGAGAATGAGGCGGGCGACTTCTTTCTGCGCCTCGTTCAAAATGAACGGGACGGCATGCCCCTGCTTATCGATAATCAGCTTCCCCTTAGCGCAATACTGGGAGAAGTCGAGAAGGAGTGCTGTCAAATCTCCTTTGTCGAGCTTCTCCCAATGCGTGTAAAGGGGAGTAATCAGTTTCGATTTACTCCCCTTAGCCATTATTTCTTGGTAGCCTTTTTAAGTTTTTCTACGCGCGTTTTCTTCTGGTCTTCAGTGTGCTCTTCTTCCTCTTCGAAGTTGAGTGGAAGTTCCTGTTGTTCAGGGGCGACTGGCGCCGCCTGTTCCACCTTGGCTTCCTCTACTGGGACAACGACCTGATTGCGGGCTGCGATGTCCTGCATATTCGAACGCTGAAGGATGTCGGCAATCTGAAGTTCGATGTTCGAGATTGCTCTCAAGAAGGCAATAGCCTCAGCCTTCGTAGTGATACGAAGGGTGGTGATTGCCTGGATTTTCTGTTGAGTAGTTGTTTGGCCGCGATACATAGCCATATTATTTGCTCCTCTTTAATAGTTTCTTTAACGATTGGGTGGCAGACTTGTCCACCTCAATTTCATCATACGTAGTTGACATCTCTTGTAGCACAGCGATGTTGGCTTTCTTCTGTGCGATGATGTCTTTCAATTTATCAATGTCCTTGTCTGATAGGAGCTCGAGATTCCACTGGAGTGTGCGGGTCACCTGTTCCAGTCCCTCGGTCTCCCCCTTTATCAGACAAGCGATTGCGCTGGCGACATCAAGCCCCTTCTCTTCGACGTACTGCTCTGGGTCATCGGCTTCTACTACCATCATATTAGGTAGTACCTCTTCTGGGGTTAAAGCCCGGCGCATATCTTTTATACCATCTTTCATGTTAAAAATCTCCTTATGCTTCCATTATATCAAGCTTATGATAGTCAAGTTCCAATGGGATTTTGATGGAAGTGTTCTTCGAAGAGAACCGAGATTTCGCGAGCTCGACCTCGACTTTCTGGACCGAACCTTTGAGGTCTTTCTTATTTGCCTTGAAGTCGAGACGAAGTGATGAGTAGAACTTCGGGGACGCTCCGCCTGGAGTGTTCACCGTATGAACTACGCCTGGCGATATCTTCTTATGATTGACGAAGATGAAGGCTGTGTTGGAGCCGTTGAGTTTGCGGATGAGCTGCTTCATCCACATCGTCATGGCCTTGGCCTGGGCCAGGGCTGTGCTCATGGTCTGCTCGTTGTCGGCGGCGAGTTCAACGTTTGAAACGAGGGCGGCCAGGGAATCCACTACGATTAAATCATAGAAGGTGTCAGGGTCATCAAGAATATCATTGACGACACCCCAGATACTCTCAATCACATTCTCCGAGATACAATCAACGCCGTGCTTCTTGAGCCACTCGTACTCCTCCGCGGGCAGAGAGTTCTCGGTATCAATGTAGAGAGCTTTGATGCCTGGCTGGGCGCAGATATTCTTGCAGAAGCGAGACTTGCCCACCGCGCTCATGCCATAGATTTCGGTAATACAATTCCGGGGGATACCACCCAGTGGTTCGGCCTGAATCAGAGAATCCAGCTCAGGATACCCAGTAGAAATAAAAGTACGATTCGTAATTAACTCCTCGTACTCTTTTAAGGTTTGCATCCCGCGGTTCTTCAGAATCGCGTCAAGGGACATTTATTCCCCCTGGTACTCTTCTTCAGGGAATTCGATACCGAAGTGTTCGGCGGTTTTCTTACCCCATTCCTCATCGCCAACATAACCCTGTGGGTTCTGCCAACCCTTCTCGGTCTTGGTGATGTTGTCCCAGTTCGGTTCGTCATCGACTAACTCACAGGTCTCCTGTTCGTATTCGATGTAGAGCGCCCAGATAAAGCGGGCCTCCGGGATGTGCCAGAGCTTACGAAGCTCGAGGTTACCCGTGGTGCGGGAACGAATATTTTTTGGTGGTTGTGGGAAGTTCTGCATATGTCCTCCTTGCAGTTAATAACTGTTACCATTATAACATGGAAAGGAATAAAAAAGCACCGGGAGGACTCGGTGCTTATTCTTATTTTACATCCTCAACGCCAATCAATGCACCTGGACCAGTAGGATTCTTAGCATCTACGGTGATAGGAGCAGGGGCAGGGGCAGGGGTCTCCTGGTAAGGCGAGCCTACTACCCTATCCCTACGAGCCGGCATCTCGCCCCACCCCATAGGCCGTTCCAACCCATCAGCGAAATCAACTAGAGTAGAAATCTTCAGGAGCTTCTCGGCCTGGGTGGCCTTGGAGTCCAATATCTTCTTTAAGCTATTGATTAGGTTTTGATACATTTAGTATCTCCTTGAATTGTTCGGCAGTAGAGGTGGCGGCGCCCTGCATCACGTCCACCCACCTGTGCTTCCCATCAGTTAATTTGTTATCGATTAAAACTCCATACTGGTGTTTAGAGAGGAGAGGTATCTGGTCATAAAGACCTTCCTGCTCGAGGTACTTCTTCGCGATGACGTGGGCGGCAGGTCGGCATTGGTTTAATTGGCGGGCCGACATCGGGACGTAGGCGAGGACTGAACTAAGCCTGGCCGTAATCCCGCCACACCCACAACTGAAGAACGTAGGAGAAGTCATAACAATCTTATTATCGACTTCCTTAAATCCTGGTGTAGTAAACATATTCATAACCATATTATATTTCCTTTACGGGATAATAATGCCTTCGAGTATTGATGCTTCTGAGGCGTCCTTGTTCCTGTCCGGGCCGGCCCAGGATTGGGCGTGGTCGATAACCGAAGTTTCAAGATTCCGCCGCTGATTCTCCTGCGCCTGTATCTTCTCCTCTACAGTCTGAGCTTGGGATAGGAGGGCCGACCCCTGGTCCAAGAGTTCCGCCTGGGCTTTCAATGTCTTCGTCTGGAGAGTCTGGAGCTCATGGGTAAGGGCGAGCTGATGGTTGTTCTCCATCGTGGTCCTAAGTAATTTGAACGCGTCGGAGTTCTCCATCGTCCTGATAGCTTGAGAGTCGGTAGTCCCAAGGACTTTCCGGGCGGCGTCCTTCTTCGACGCACCAGATAATGTCAGGGCGATATAATCCTTAGCGTCCTTCAGACTTGTCTTCTTTGCCATTCTTGCCTTTCTTAGATTCCGCCAACTGAACCAGCTGGACGGTCTTCATCATTCTATTTATCGCGTCCGAACAACCCGAATCAATAATGTCCTGGTTGTTGGTAAAGTTAGGTTGTCTTAGATTGTCGGTCTTAATTAGGGAGTAAAGAGAGAGGAGGGAGGTGGCGTCGATGACGTGGAGGGTATTACTAAGGATGGCGACGGCTTTCTCCAGCGCGGCCAACCTATCTTCTAATTCTTTTGTAGTGTGTAAGTCACTCATGGTAGTCTCCTATTTAACATATTTATTGAACCAGGTGCGGTATCCGCCGCCAACCAAATCATTCACGTACCCCCACATACGCTGGCCGTAATAATTCTCATACGCCTGACGCCAATGCTTACAGGTCGGGACTGGGTGTTCCGGGTCATCGAATATCTCCTGACAGCAAGGAGGGAGTTCCCCCGGCGCCAAATTTTCGAGAATGGCTCTGTCTTCAGGCGACAGCGTTGATTCAGGGTGTTCGTTCTGATAATCGAGTTGCTCGAGAAGGGCGTCGGCCTCATCTGTATTCGCGAGAGTTTTTTCCGCGCCCAATAGCTTATCGATGGTCTCTCCCATTGAGAGTCCTTCCTGTGCAGCTCGAAGTTTAAGTTTGTTGTGCGTTTCTGGTTTTATTCTTAACAATTTCCAACTTGTGTTGTCCATCTTCCTCCTTATGCATACATTTTATCATACATATGCATACATATGCATACATGCATACATATGTGTATGCATACAAAAAACTCGGGAGAGGTAGTATCCCCACACACATATCGCTCATAAATTCGCTCATTTTCCTAATATTAACAGGGGTGGGGGGCTCTCCGTGGCGCTTGCTGTACATAATGGGCGCTTGTGTGGATTGTGGCGGGGTGGTGGCGGGGCGGATATTCTTTTATCTTGTCTGTATGGCGGTATATATGGACAGGGTGGCGGGGCGGGGTTTTGCGGTGTATATAATGGCGGGGCGGATAACAGGGGCGGGGCGGACTTTTTTGGACTTTTTTGGACTTTTTTTGCTCAAAGTACTTGACAGGGTTTAGATTATGACCTATAATGGAGACAGCTTGACAGCAAGCGGACACCTTAAAAAGATTGACAAAGTAAAACAGGGCGGGGCGTTTTAGTCCGTACGTGGCGGACTAGATAAACATATCACGTTAAACAAAACACGCCCCCGCCGTCTGATACTATAAAAAGTCAATCTTATGACCGCAAGCGAGCAAGCTAAAATGACAGGGGCGCAAGCTCCACCGAAAAGATAGAGTAAGCGAAATCGACGGCATCTTTTTGATGCGTAGAAAGGCAACCACGGTTGTACTAGATAGGCGTAAGGGTAAAATATCGGTTAGCATTTTAACAATCTGACTTTAGGTAAAAGCTAGGGCGCTGATAGGGGCGCCGTCTAGGGTAGTTAAGCGGGCGCCGTGGCGCTTGTTGTAGCACTAGGTGGCGGGCGGTTTAGGGGCGGTGTAAAACCGCAAGCGCAAAACGTAGAACCAAACGACAGGATAAAACAGGGGCGGCGCATTGTCGCCCCTGTATTTTATGATTTTATTTTTCACGTGAAAAAAAGGTTTCACGTGAAAAAGTAAAGCATAAAGGAAAGGAGCAAAATGCTTTTAGTTATAATCGGGGGCGTGGCGCTTGTATTCTGTATAGGGTACGTAGTCGGCGCAAAAATAACAGATGAAAAACATGGAGTATATAAGCATTTTTGGGAGTATTAAAATTAAGGTATTGACAAAACTTGTAAAGTGCGCTAAAATAAGGGCATAAAGTACAAGCGAAAGGAGCAAATATGCGAGTACAAAATGAAAAAATTATTAAGGCATGGTTGGACGGGCGCAAGGCAAGTAGTCCAGCAAGAGATATTGACACAGGAGTTTTCGTAGAGCGCGGCGCAAGCATAAGCACGGACGGCAAAAAACTATATAGTTATTGGACACCGATTGCGTGGCGTGAAGACGGCGGAGTGGTAGTAGATATGCGCAAGTATAGCATGACCACGACACTACAACAGAGCGACTTAAAACAGATACTAGCGCAAAAAGATATTAAGTACAGAGTGATTGCGTAGGGGGGCGCAATTTTCACGTGAAAAAGTAAAGGAGTAATTATGACAAAACAAGAGTTATTAAGCGCAGAAGATAAACTATACCAAGCAGTGCGCAAGACGTACGGGTACAATGACCAAGCGGACGAGCTAGTCGATATTATTTGGGAGCTTGTTGAGTTGGCAAGCGATAGCGTAGAAGAGTAAAGGAGCAATTATGGCAAGCAAGATATACAACGACAACGGACTAAAACAGGGGCGCTTATTGGCGCAGGGGCGTGGCAGTTATGACATGATGGACATTTGCTACAAGAATAACTGGAGCGATGAAAACACGATTTTGGTAGTAGAAGATACGGACGATTTAGATAGCAAGTGGCGAATTTATGAAGGAGTAAAGGAGTAGTTATGACACTAGCAGATTTTAAGAGAAAAGCAACGGTGGGCGCAGAGATACGGGGTGGGTACTTTTGGAAGGCAAAGACACAAAGCATTGACGAGTTGGAGTGGCGCACGATTGACAAGGTACAGAGCAACGGCATAAAGATTGCGGGCAGTTTTCTTGATTTTCCGAAAGCGAACGCTTGTGATTTTGACGGGCAACGATTGAAGATATACGAGACGGGGTGGCGCAGATTGACGGAAGAAGAAAAGCAAGCATTGGCGGAGTGGCACGAGATAGAGCAGACACCGCAGTATAAGGAGCAGTTGGAGCGAGACTTGATGACGGACACGAGCGGTACTTATTGGCAAGAGAAAAACTTTTTCGAGCAAAAAGGCATGGCGTACTTATTCGAGCACACCGCAACGAAAGAGTTAGACAAGTACAGATATAACAACGGCGAAGAGTATTGCGTACGAGACAACGGCGCACCGCACGGCAAGCAGATTGCGGAGTACGAGATAAAGTAAAGGAGTAAAACATGAACGGAATAAAGACAACATTAAAAGATTTGCGAGCATTGGCGCACGATTTAGCAGTACAGGGGTTGTGTAATGAACAACCACTGGGTAGCAAGGAGTGGTTCGAGCGCCGAGACCGCCAAGGTTATACACGAGTGGCGTACAGCCAAGGAGCTTATGGCATAATGGCGGAGCTTTACTATATGAAAGAAGATAAGATGTTTTGTTATGTATAAGGAGATAGACATGGAAAAAGGTAATGAGATTTTTAATAACCTTGTAAAACTGGAAAACAAAATGTGGAAAAGGGAAGATTATAGCGAAGATGATATTACAACTTTTAGCAATGCTATGGACTTTATTGAAGAACATTTAGAAGAGTTTAAGAAATATTTTAAGGAAAGATAAGATGAAGATAGCAGTTTTTGTAGAGTATGACGGCGTGGGCGGGAGCACGTATTACTACGCCCCGCAAGACAAGGCGAGCTTGATTGAGCAAGACTTAAACGAAAGCGGTTTAGAATATGACCGCCGAGATTATGCTAGTGTGTATGACTTTTTGAGCCATTGCGAAGAAGTCTGTGATGATAGTTTCACGGACGGCGAGGCGTTGGAGTATGTGTTGGACGTATTAAACCAATTAGATATATAAGGAGCAAGCAATGTATATAGACATAAGCATACAAGCAGTAGCGATGATTGCTATGACAGTGGTAAGCGTGGCGGCGATTGTAAGATTAAACGATAAGAAAGGAAAGTAAGCATGAACGAATATATTATAGGAGTTTGTACAACGATTGACGTTGATAGTGGCGAAGAGATTAACAAGTACTACAAGGTATATTCGAAAGAGCCAAGCGGAATATTATGGTTCGAGTACGAGTGGGATACGTTGGAGCAAGCGAGAGAGTACGTAAAAGAGTTAAAAGAAAAGGAGAAAGCATGAGCGCAGTTTTTGAAACGAAAGATGTACTGTTAGCATTGAGTTTTTATATGGAGCACGGCGGGCACGGCGAGCAACGTTTGAAAGAACTACAAGAAACGTTTGAAGAAATCGCAACAGATAAAGTAAAGCTAATAAAGGAGCAAAGCATGAGCAACGAGATAAAAGAAGCAATCGAGTATTTTAACGGGTGGGAAGAAGGCGATAACATCACAATTACATCAGACTTTATTATGTATGCGGAAGTATTAAAGGAGTTAGAAGAAAGGAGCAAAGCATGAGCCAGATACAAGAGAGCACAGCGATAATGAAAGAGTGGGGGGAGTACAATGCGAAAACGTTCGAGCTGTATTGCGAAGAGAAGAACGAAGATACGAGCGTAATATACAGCAAGACCAAGTGGCAAGATTTTATGCGGTGGGCGAGCGAAAATAATAGACCATGGGAGATAAGTATTTAGGTATTGACAAAACTAGTAGAGTAGAGTACAATAAGAGTATAAACCAAACAAGAAAGGAGCAAATAAAATGTTTGGAGCATTGAATAAATATGCGGAAGTACCGCCGTTCGTACAGGTAGGGTATGAACCGCAGACAACATTTTGGGGAGACTTTGGAGTAGCGGACGTGTTGGGCGGAGCGAGCGCAGTTAAAGATACGTACAAGCGTTCGTTCAACAACTTCAAAGACGATAAGATATACGGCACGGAGTTAGCAATGGTGCTCAACTGGAAGAGTTGGGAACATGCGGACAAAGACCGCAAGTTAAGCGAGCTATACGCAGACCTGTACTACAAGTTGCGTGATTATATCTTGGACAACTGGAAAGGCGAAGACCTTGACTATTATTTAAGGACAACAGATTAAGGAGTTGATTATGATGTACGCAGTATTAAACATCACCACTTATGGTAGTGGGCTACAAGTTGGGGGCATTTACAAAAGTTATGACCGAGCATTAAAGCGTTGGAACTGGTTAGAGAGCCAAGAGCAATACAACACGGAAGACGAAGACAGTTGGCGTATTGTACCGATTAAAACAATGAACATCACGGACAGACCATACGAGCAGAACCTTGCGAGTGGAGAGTGGGAACAAGTATAAGGAGATAGGTATGACACGGGAAGAGAAGATTGAAGAGCTACAAGACCGAGTAAGGCATAACAAAATTAGCAACCTAGACGATTTGAAATTAGAGATTAGTTGCGCCGAATATGACGGAGAAGAAGTTATTGAGGAGATAGACGATATTCTAGCTCCAATGGGGTGGAACACCTGCGACAGGTGTGGCGAGTGTGGCGATAGCGAGTTGGACTTCTTGTGGGTAGATTATTACCCATGGGAAGAAGATAACGAAGGCGACCAAGCAGTATTAAACGGAATAAATATTGAGGGCGTCGATTATTGCGCACTCTGTTGGAATTGCGTAAAGGAATTAAAAGAGAAAGGAGCAAAACATGAGCACTAGAAGTAGGATTGCGATTGAACATGACGGAAAGTTCGAAAGCATTTATTGCCACCACGACGGGTACTTGGAGTATGTGGGGCGGAAATTACAAAAGTATTACGATAACCCTGTAAAGGTTAGGGAGTTGATGAAACTGGGAGACATCAGTTCGTTGGGCAACGACCTCAAACCTGAGGGCGTACAGCGGTTCGATGATATGCCAGACGGAAACTTTTGCAGACCATACAGTTTAAGGGGCGAGGATTGTCCGAGCCAGTTCGACGATACATTAGAACAGTTATACCACCGCACTGAAGATTGTTGGGGCGAGTATCTGTATGTGTATATGAAAGACTACGATGGCATTTATGGGTGGTTCGTGTGGGAAATTGGCGAGCAGAACCGACTAGACGTAGCACTGAAAGAGTTAGATGAAAAAGAAAGGAGATAATATGTGGTACAGAGTAGCAAAGTATAGCGAAGACAAAAAGGTTGTTGAGCACAAGTTCGTTGATAGCAGGGTGCTCGCAGATATGGTAGCAGACCATGAGCAGTTTGATATCGAGACCAAGAACGCTTGGTTGGAAGGCGTGGTTAAAGAGTTCGACGAGCATTACTCGGACGGCGAAGTGCTTGACGAAGTGATTAAGTTGATTGACGAAGGAGAGTGTAATGCTTAAATTGACAACCGATGATTTGTTGGAGCTGTTAAACGACAGCGCAACATACCCGTTCAGTATTGAGGGCGGGAGCGTGAAATTCTATGACGAGCAGGGCGATGAAAAACCCTTGTACGAGTTTAAGATTGAAACGAGTTATGCGGACGAAGATTTGGAGTGCGCCATTGAGGACTTGGCGTGGTGGATTAAAGAAAACCTTGACGGTACGCCGTTGATATTCCGCAACTTAAAACTACAAGAGCAACTATATAAACAAGTAGAGGAGTTTAGAAGTGAATAAGGAAGACTATATGAACAGGCAGGGCGTGTGCCCAAAGTGTGGCGAGATGAGCTTGGACTATCAGCCAATCAGATACACGGACGAGATGTGCTATTACCCATACAAGTGTAAAGAGTGTGGGCAAGAGGGCGAAGAGTGGTATCGCTTGGAGTTCCAAGGGCACAATGTGATAACAGAAGATGGAGACATAATTGAATTGTAAAGGAGTAAGCATGAGAGATATTTACCATAGGTACTATGACGAGTTCAAAGAGATTGAACAGGAGTTCGACGTGAAGAAAGAGCCGTGGCATTACTACACACTGGCAGTGCTGTACGAGATTGTAGAGCTGTTGGACACGGACTTGGAGAGTGTGGCGGAGCTGAAAAATTACTTCGCAAAGCACCACTTGCGAGACTTCTTGGACGTAGGCGATGCGATTTGCGAGGGCGATGACGCACTTCACTGGCAGATACAGCAATGGTTAGAGAGCGACTACATCAGTACGAAATAGGTATTGACAAAACAAGTAAAGTACGATACAATAGGAACATAACAAGTTCATGAAAGGAGCAAGATAACATGAGCAAGATTAAAATGACATTAGAAATGGATTGTAATTCAATCTTAGAGTTTGAAGACAATCTGGGTATGGACGAGAACTTCGACCTCGTCGATAGCATAATCTGGTTGTTGGATTATGGTGGCGAGGGCGAGGGGTTCGAGACATTACATAACAAAATTAAAATCAAAGTGAATAAAGACTTCACGAAGATACCTTATAAAGGAGAAGACAATGAGTAGGATTAAGGATTTACTAGCCGAAGAACAAAACATCGATGACCTCAAACGACCACTCTATCAGGAGCTGGGCGAGCAGGCGTATGTGAAAGCAAAGAACTGGGACGGAGTTCGCAGTTGGTTCAGGAGCAACGCCGAGTATGAGGCGGGCGAGGACGAAGAGGGGCACACGGAGTATTACTTCGAGAACTTCCTCGACTTGTGCGACGAGGCATGTACCCAAACGCTCGACCAATTGATTGAAGACCAACACTTAGACATCGATGATACGACCTATACCATGGCGATTGATTACGCTAAGGATTGGTTGGCGGACACACTAGCAGACTTCGAGGCGGAGTGTATTCAGGATTATGTGAGCGATATTAAAAACCCAATTACAGATGAGGACAAGTATGGAAAATAAGAAGGAAGAATTGGCGGAGCTTAAACGGGAATATATCCGCCTGTATGAAATGGCTAAACGAATGGGCAACAAAAACCCGAACGAAAACTTTATGGTTAAGGGTTATCTTGAAGATATCAAGAAACTAGAAGAGGAAATCCATGGAAAAGAAACTGATTAAAGCAATCCTCGATGTGATTAAAGATGTTAAAGACCGCCCGAGTGTGTGGGGGGCGGAGCTCGATAAAGGTTATATCTACTTCACTGATGGGTATGTAGCAGTTCGTCTTCGTATGGGGGAGTATGAAGGACTTAGACCATTCCCAATGAGTGAGAATGTGTGGATTGGCGGAGAGCAACTGAACGGATTGTACAAGAGCATGACCGCCAAGGACGTATGCACGCAGGTACATAACGATGATGTAGGCAACCACGTAGATTTGGTTAAGTTCTGGGACGAATGGGTTAAAGACCGAGAGATAACAGACCAAACCGCAATCAACCCAGAAGCGTTTAAGAAACTAGCCCCATTCGGCGCAATGCTTATGACAATTACCAAGGGAAAGAACGGCGGGGGCAAGCTCGTTCAGTTCAAAGGTAAAGGGGTTCAAGCAATCGCTTGCCCATTAACAAAACAAATGGAGGAAGAACTATGCAAGTACCAATAAAGCAGGTGTGGGTGTATGAGTTCAAGCCAACCGACACCATGAGATTACTCCATGCGTTTCAGAATGCGTGGAAGATGACAGGAGACAGCATTGAATTAGTAAGGAAAGGAGATAAATTATATGCAGTCCGAACAAATGAAGATAGTTAAAGACGGAGACACAATCCATGTGATGCCAGAGATGGAGCAGATTGGAAAGGACTTCAATCAGTTCGCTCGTGAGGCAGACGAAACGGTAGCAAAGCTAAAGAGGAACGAGCTTGAGACCGCAATCAAAAAGCAAGCAGATGTAATGAAGTTCTTAACGGAGATGTTGCATGGCGAATAAGTATGTGAATAACGACCTCTATTATACGAAGAGTTTAATGGTTAAGATTACCGAGAAGCAGAAGATGATGATGAGTATCATGGTCGATATTCTTGGGGAAAGTCGTAGCCAGATTGTCCGCCGTCTGTTAATGGCGGAGGCAAAGAAGTGTGCGGCGAACCTCGAAGGCGAGGAGCTCGAGCTATGGGTTGAGCTTATCAATCAAATTGAGAAGGAAGAAGATTACCACGAGTTCGCAGTTGGCGAGGCAGTGAGCGAGGGAATGAAGAAGGCATACTACGAACGCACTGGCGAGGTGCTTGGCTATGATGACGAGGCAAACCTCAAAACCTTAGCCGATAAGAACCGTGTATGGCAACGCCATTACCGAGCGAAGAAGAAAATGGAGAAGCTCAAAGCATTGCAGGAGGAGCATGGGGCTTAGGGCGTACCAACAACGTATCGTTGAGGACGCCATGGACGAGTACATCAATTACACTCGCCCGTTCGTGGTGGATGCGTTTCAGGCAAGCGGTAAGAGTTGGATGATTGCCGAGATTGCCAAGCGTGTTGGTAAGTGCTTAATCCTCTGTATGAATAAAGAGTTGGTTGAGCAAGATGCCGAGAAGATTAGAGCGGTGGGGGCGGAGTGCTCAATCTATTCCGCCAGTTGCGGGGAGAAAGTAATATCGAATATCACGGTCGCAACGATTGGTTCAATCTATAAGCACCCAGAGTATTGCCAACACTTCAACCTCGTGATTGTGGATGAGGCAGACCAAGTACCAGTCGATAAGAAAGACAGCATGTATATGAAACTGTTCCGCCAGATTAGGAAACCAGTGATGGGGTGGACGGGCACAGCGTTCCGCACGGCATACAATTACAACCGATTGAAGAATGGCGATGTGGTTCAGAGCACCGTGATTAAATCGCTAGACAAGTTCAACTTCTGGGGGAAGGTGGTCGGCGGCGTGACATATCAAGAACTCTTGGATGAGAAGTTCGTAAGCCCAATCCAGTATTATATCGAGGATGCGAACATGAGTATGCTACGAGTGAACAGCACTGGGCTAGACTACACCGAAGACAGCTTGGAAAAGTATGGGGGCGCGAACCGCATGAGGTTAGTACAGGTTGTGCGTGGCGCAGTCGATGTGTGGAAGTGCAAGCGTGTGTTAGTGGCAGTTCCAAATATCGAAGAGGCAGAGCGTGTGGCGGAAACCCTCAGAGCATGGGGAGTGAGCGCCGAGAGTCTGCATAGCCAGATGGGAAAGAAAGAACGCACCAGAATTGTCGAACGTTTTAAGAACGGACAGATTAAGGTGGTGGTGCAGGTACTCATCTTGAATGTGGGGTTCGACCTACCAGCACTCGACTGTGTTATCTTCGCCCGCCCATCATTATCGCTACGTATCTGGTGTCAGTTCGTAGCACGTGGCATCCGTCTCGACCCAGACGATGAAACTAAGACTTGTAAATGCATCGACATGGGTGGCATGATTAAGTTATACGGAAGGATTGAAGACGTTAAAGTGAAAGGAGGTACGGTAAAAGGTACACACGGATACATATCCGACAAGATATTAAACAAAGTGAACGTGTCAGAGATGGCAAGGAGATTTAATTAAGCCGATGGTGCTGGCCTCGCTTAACTTTGAACCAGTTAAATGTCAATTTGACGCAGCCATAGTACGGTAGCCGGCTTGCAATTCTTTATAGGCTACTGGCCAAGCGTTTGTCATTTTAGCTTGGCGGATAAAATTTAGCTCCCCCAACTTTTTTCCATGTATTACCTCCACTAATACAGGGGGAGCACCTAGAATAAACTAACAAAGGAGCAAATATGTTTAAGGACAAAGAACTAGAATATGTAAAACGCGCATTCCAAATCGAGCGCGACAGTTATAACAGCACAATTAAACGCCTACGAGACAAAGTGCTTGAGCTAGAGGAAGAACTGGAGATTACGACCAACACCACCGTCAAGGACTTGACTGATGAAACAATCAAACAACTTGAGATTAAGAACAGAGACCTTGCGGCCGAGGTTGACCGTCTCCAGAAGGAACTCGACCAGTGTGGTAAGAAACTTAACGCCACCCAGTACAAAGAGTACAAACGTCTGAAACAGGCAGAGTACACCCGCCGCTGGCTCAAAAAGAAACAAGCTCAAGCTAAGAAATAAATGGTACGATAACAGTATGGGTGGGGTGGGCACTCATATTGTGCGACATTAAGCAAAAGGAGGTGAGATGGTAGCAGTATCATCTTCAAAGAAAAAACGCGCCACAGCTCAAACCAGAGGCCTTAGCGCGCAAAATAAAAAGGCATTGGAATGTATACTAGGGTGCTGTTCGCACGAGATAACAAACAAATCGTGCGTGTATTGGAATAAGGTTGTCGATAGCGATGACCCTGCACTAACACAAATGAAGTTAATCGCTAAATTATTTGGAGGTAAGAAATGATTATCAAGCGATACACGAAAGCAACGTATAAGGGTGAGGCATTCTTCGGGGATTGGGGCGTGCTCGAGCCGGGCAAAGCGTACAAGGGAGACTTCTTAATATTCCCTGATACGATGTACGGAGTAGGGTGCGTCCTTTTTTCTGTCCAGCGCGGGAAGCTTATCGGCCAGTCAGAGAAATGGGATTGGGAGTTTAGTGATAGGTACCGCGCATGAGCGTTGTGTCTAGGTATAGCGGGCGGAAGAAGAAACATCGAGTGTATAAGAATAGGGTAGCGCAGAACTACCGAAACGACGTGAAGTATATTGAGCACCAACAGCTCAAGTTCATTAAGAAGCAACTCATCAATGCTGGTGGGGCGGTCTGCGGAATTTGCGGTAAGCCCATCACTGACATGAAAGATTGTACGATTGACCACATTAAACCGAGGGCGAAGGGCGGCACGACAACCATAGAGAATTGCCAGCTCGCGCATCGTGAATGTAATTTGAAGAAGGGAGATGCTTATGGTAACATGTGAGTATCGGTGGTTGGCCGCGCTCCTCCACATCTCTCGATATCAAAAAGCATTATTAGCGATTTAATACCTCCCGGAATTTCCGGTTAATGAGAAAATAAACACACGATGTACAATCTTCCAAGTCCCAGCAACCAACCAGCTGGGATTTTTATTTTGGAAATGTGTGGTATAATAGTGGTAAGCACGAGCCGAATTGGACAAGACGAAGCTTGTGCGCGATTAACAATTTAACCGGCGGAGGTACCGGGCCGACTATTTTGTTGCACCATATTATTAGATGTGGTACAATAAAATTAGTCCAATTCGGTTCGATAACCTCCGCCAGAAAGCGGAGGTTTTCTTTATGGGAAATGACACAGTATTAGCTTTTAATAGGGAGCTCGCCAAGAGGGTGGGCGTGAATGCCGCGCTCTTATATCAGGAGCTTCAGCGTAAATACTTCTATTGGAAGTCGCAGGGTAAGCTGAAGGATGATATGTTCTGGTGTGACCAAGGGGCATTAGCGGAATGGATTCTTGTGCACCCTAATACTGTTGGCAAGCTCGCCGATAAGCTTGAAGAGGAAGGATTGATAGAACACAAGGTATCTTACCGCCCAGGCACATTGACTCCTACTACGTGGTGGAAAGTTGTGAGTCCTGAAATCACTGTGAAAGTGGATTCAGGAAATCACTCTGACTGTGATTTCCATATTAAAGCAAATACAACAGCAGATACAGGCGAGTGTGGGGATGACGTGATTCCAATGGCTGCACCTACAACCCCTCATGTTGATGTCACTATCTACGATTCAGATGATAACGACAAAACCATCACAGTGAAGCATCAGGTGTCACCCAAGGAGTGGAACAAAGCCGTCAGAAAGTGGCGCAAGGACCCAGCCGAGAGAGTAATGATGCAGTTCAAAGACACAGGTGAGACTGAACACATGACCTTCCGCCGCATCAAAAAATATAATGTCCGCCCACAGACGCAATCACTTGGCTACGACCGTAATGCTGGTACCGCCTTCGGAGTGAGCCATGACTAAGACAGAAGACAAACTCCCGGATGGGTTCAATGAGTTTGATTCCGTCACCGATGCCCAAAAGCATAACCTTGATACTTGGGGAACTACTGGCGTCACGAACCTTTACTCAACCGGGGTCCCTCAAATAGACAAGTACCTTGGCGGTGGGTTCGGGAAGGAGGGGGACTTTGAAATTGTCCTCATCCACTCTCAACCAAAGACCTACAAATCCACCCTTGCATTACTGTTCATGATGGATGCGGTCCGCCGTAAGGTCCCGCAGGGTTGGGTTATCCTAGAAGGCTCATTGGCCGAGGCGTTCAACCGTATCAGGAAGAGCTTCAATCCATACGAAGAGTTCGATAAGTTAGTTCCGAACATGGAACAATGCGTGTTCGCGATGAGCAAAAAGATGCGCCGCTCCCAGCAGTTCACATTAAAAAATATCCTTAGGTGGATGCGCAACCTGCACCAGACTAAGGGAGTGAACCTGTTCTTCGTCGACCCTTTGGGTTATGCATTCGACTTCTCTACTCGTGACCCGTACGAGAATGAGTGGAGCCGCCAGGCACGCTTCATGCAGGAGCTCGCCGCCTTTGGAGAAGATACCAACTCCACCATCGTCCTGGTCCAGCACAACACCAAGGATAGTAGTGGGCCGAGTGCATCATACCGTGCGGCCGCAGTCGGTGGTTCATCTACACTAACTAAGGCGGCAACCAAAGTGATTGAACTTCGTAGGGAAAAAGATGATGTGACTGGAACAGGCGAGAGGTATCGTCGCATCGCATTGGAGATGTACTTCTCTCGCCACACTTTCGACCATGACCATCATCCGATGATACTAGACTTCTACCAACGCTCTGATGGTAAGGGGCTCGACCTATTCATCCCTACCTTCTCCGACCCAGACGATAAAGATATATGGGGGAAGAATAAAGAGCCGTACCGCAGGGTGTGGGATGGTCAAATTAACGAAGCATTGAAGGATTGATATGGATAAGTTCGAAGAAGTAGACTTTATGGTTGTTCCAATTCAGGACGCCAAAAGATTTAAGAAGATGCCCAACTATGGGGGAAAGTTACTTTGCTGGTCCGACCCATCAACTTGGGTTAGCTGGCAGGAGCGAGAGGATTTCTATCCTAACTGTGGTGACTGGTTTGTAATCCCACCGCGCAAGCGCACATACAACAGAGCCGGCGATGAGATAGCTTACTTTATTATCGACATCGATAACCACGAGGGGGATAAGTTCATGGATGCAGTTAACTTCATCCACGGCCTCGAACTAAAGGGAGAACTGCCGCCAACCCTGACTGCCAGCACGGCTAGTGGTGGTCGGCACTTGTATTACTGGACGTTTGCTGACGCTATCCCTGCCGCCGCCGACCTCCGTAGAATCAATGGGTTACCGATAGAAATCAAATCAAGTCATGGCTGGGTGGCGCCGAATGGTAGAGACCGCAAGATTACTAGAGACCTCCCCATCGCCCCACTTCATGTTATGGAAGGGACCTGGTTCGGAGATTTTGCAAAGATTAAACAGGACAACCGTCCGTCCGAACCTCGTACGTCTGTTGACCCCGACTTCGACATAGATGCCTGGCCGCTCGACGATACCGCCCCAGGGTACAGACACCTGGAACTGAACAACAACATGATTAAGATGTACTTCAAGGGGTGTCCAGACGACAAAGCAATCGAATGGGGGTACAGGTTCTTTGAACATAATGGCCGCCGGCCACAGCGCAATGAGGTAGAAAACATGTGGCGCGACGTGAAGAAGTGGTGCGGAGAGGTGGACGCCGAAGCGGTCCGCGACCTTGAGTCTATCGTGGCCGAGCCTGACCCATTAGAGGGGGCGGAAGAGCTTACTGGGCTGGAAATGCTTGAGGCACAGGCCGTCTTCTCCACTGAAGAAGAGAAGGTCGAGTTGAGAAAACAATACCTGGAGATACTGAATGGAAAAGCGCGTGATTGAAATCTACACACTGGAAGAGTTTGAGTCGGTTCGCGCCGCCGCCAAACACTACGGCCTCGCTATTAGTACTATCTCCAAGAGTATCAATGAGAACAAAGTCGTAGATGGAAATAAAAAGTTTGCCGTAATCAAACGTATGGTATAATGGAGTTATCGGACAGGCTGTCCGAGCAGCCCACAGGTGATGCCCACCCTTACCTGTGGGAATAACTGTACCAGTAATATAAAGCACGATAAAAATATTATTGACAAAAGGGTCTGGGCGTAGTAATATAAGGACATAAAGGAATGGTAAAGGAGCAAATAATGCCATACATCATTATGAAACAAAAGCAATTACCCCCCCATTTCGGGGAGGATAAGGGGATGACCACTCGAGAAAAAATCGAGATGGGAATATTAACTTTAATTGCAGTGGGGTTGGGAATCGGATTCGTTTGGTTCCTAATCGAAATGATAAAAGTAGCAGTAACAATGTAAGAGAGAAATGGAGGACACATGAAACTCGAAAAAGAATTATTAGACCCAACACTCGATGATGCTTTCACTAACCTATTCGACGAGGTTAAGAAGAGCAAGAAGAATATCTGCGTCGCAGTGTGTGTGACTGACGGTGAGACCGCAGACAAAACTAGAATGGCTATGCATGGTGAATCGGATAGCGTGCTCGCCGCAATCTGTCTAGCTATCCACGAGTATGCCGAGAAGACCCATAAGTCTACCACCGAGGTTCTATTAAGAATCGCTGACGCAATGACGGAGGACAAATAATGGCGTACAAGATTGAGTCGGCGCAGTGGACCATCCCAGTCACTGGCTTGCAGTACACTGACGTCCGCCCAGTCATTGCCGGGGATACCCTGGAGGATATCCTAGAAGGCGCTCAGAGCGTCGCTAATGCCGTTGGAAATACAAAGTTGGTAGAGAGGCTGTCTGGCCAGGAAAAACCTCTCACAGGCGCTCCTGTGAGCCCAGGCAGCATATTAGGAGACGGGGTCCTATTCAATAAAGAAGACCACACATACAGCAAGAACGGCAAGCCATACTTGTCTGGCTCGACCTTCGCCCACATGTTTGAGAAAGAATTTCCGCGCGATGCGATAGCGCAGAAAGTAGCGGATAGAGATGGCAAAGAGGCGGACGATGTGCTTGCAGGGTGGGATGCGAAGGGCGACATCAGCTTACAATACGGCACGCTCATCCATAAATGTATCGAGACGCACTTAATGTACGAACAAGACCCAAATAACGAATACTTAAAATCTATAATCGATGATTGGGAGGAAGTTTTCGGGCAAGAGATTGGGGTTATCGGACATTCCGAACATTTCGTTCAGGACGACGCCCATCAACTTTGTGGGGTAGTCGACTTTTACGACGAGGATAACCACACTATCTATGATTGGAAGACTGGCGACATCCACCAGAAGATAAGCCACACGCTTGGAAAAGATTTTCCGAACGACCGCCTCTCGCTCTACACCTTGCAGTTGAACTTTTATAGATACATTATCGAACAGAACGGAGGCAAGATTAACCACCTGGTTATCGGCTGGCTGAACGGAGAGCACTGGGAGAAAGTTAAGGTGGATATCATCGACATCCGCCCATATCTGGAGGAAGTATGGAAGCCGACCAAGTAACTAAAATCATTGAGCACCTTAAAAAAGACCTCGAGAAGATTTACCCTGACATGAGTGCAGAGATGCCGGTCGACCCATCGCCTGATTCAATAGCGAAAGTGAAGAAGATGGCGGCGGTCGCATCCAGCAACTCCATGGCTCTCGCCCTCAACGCTCGCGCCCTCTCCCAATACATCAAGCAGAGAGAGGCGGACATTACTCTCGAGCACATCAAAGCTAAGGACCTCATGACTCCTAAGGAAGAACACCTCAAAGCTCTCTTCCGTAGCGAGTTATCAGAGGTGTACGCATATTCAGAACTATGCAACCGCATGCTTGAATTGTGTAAGCAACGAGTGATGTTGGCGCAGACATTCCTAAGGAACGCCGGCCAGGAATCCTTTGGAGGCAACCTTGAAATCTAATCTCGCAACGCCCCATCTATATGGTGGAGCGAAAGGGGGGTTAGAAGAAATAATAATAAAAGGAGAAACGCAATGCCAGAACAATTGCAAGACCCAAAGAAAATCAAAATTAACGACGCTAAGGTAGTATTCTACACTGGCCCAGAGGATGAGAAGGCCGCCGAATATGGCACATCTCTTACCATCGCTCTTACGCCAGCACAGAAAAAGCAGATTGAAGAATTCTGCAAGCTTAATAACGTTGGAAAGAACGGCGACCCAAAGCGCGGCATCGCCAATGTCAAACAGTACACGAACGAAGAGACTGGCGAAACGACCGACCAGTACACTATCAAGTTCAACGAACATACTAAGTTCGCTGGTCTTAATGGTCTAAGCCAGAACGACCTCGGCTATAATGCCGTCGTAAATATAATTGCTAACTGCTATGACTACACCAAGTTCGGTGGCGGCACAGCAATCAGCGCCAGTGCCATTGTCGTAAAGCAGGGCGCGGCCTCTAACAACGATGCTGACCTCGAGGAATTGTTAAACGACCTCGGTGAGGAAGCCGTTGCAGAGGACACTCAAGTCGTTCCGTTTTAATGAAGTTCACTAAGGACTTCGACCGGTATCTGAAAGTGACTAAGGGGGCGGAGGAATATCACGCTGATAAGGTGAAGGCGGCATCGATAGGCGGGAGCCTAAGCCGCCTCTCCCCCCAACAGGCACGGAAGAATACCATGGCGATGGGGCTCTCCAACCTGAAGCATCCTGCGGACATGGCTGTCCTATGTATCAAAGACATTGATATGTTCAAGGCTGGCCACCGCTACTCCATAACTATGCTCCCGGGCGCAATTATGGAATCCCCACGTCATATCGAGTTCAAGAATTGGGTGGAATTCCTAGACTATTTCAAACGTTATAAGGTAAAATAAATAAGTAGCCACCCATCCTGGTCTCAGGTTTGCTCGGGTGGCTATTTTATGAGGTGGAATATGAAAGCTAATCTACAAGATACGCAACAAATGAAAGAATTCATGGAAGAGTTTAAGCGGAGGATGAACGATGGAACAGAAAATCAATGAGTGGAAACGGACGAAGAGCATCCCACTAGCATACGAGATATGCTCGGAGCTGTTCGGCCGCACCATCTCTGATGATTTAGTGGCCGAGGTGATTGATTGGGGGCGCGAACATAATATCGACAACCCGCATCGCCAGCTCAATAAGGCTCTGGAAGAACTGGGCGAGGTGGCGCACGAGATGACCCGTGACCACTACAAGACCGAAGAGATGCAGGATGCTATTGGTGACACTCTTGTCACCATCATCATCCTCGCAGACATCTTAGACTTCGACCCGCTCTTCTGTCTCCAGGAAGCTTACGACACTATTAAAGCTAGAACAGGATGGACGTCGGATGGCAACTTCATCAAAGACACCAACGATTAAGGAGCTCGAGAAGCGGATGGATGCCCTGGTTCAGACGGTCCAGAGATGTGATGGAATGAGGCAAATGAACGGCGAGTGGGTATCTACCTGCGTCACTTGTGGCCGCGTCCTCCCCTGCTTCGGACCGAACTGTATGCAGGGCGGCCACTACATTCCACGTGGATGCAGGATTACTAGGTGGGTGGCGGAGAATGTTCATCCGCAATGTCCTCGTTGCAATGGATTCTTAAACGGGAACTACCTCTTCTACGCTAGGTGGATGCGAAAACACCATGAAGAGGAGGAGGAACAACTAATGGACCTGTTCGACCAACACAAAAAAGGTACTGCTCCAAAACTATCGGTCATAGAAAAACAGGCTCTCTATAATTCCTGGCTTCTGAAGGGGAGAAAATTAGAAGAAAAAACTTCCCTAAAACTATTCCCTAAATCTTGGGACTATGTTAATATCAAATAGTCTACGGACAAAAATTCTTCGACTTTCCGAGTCATTACTCAGAACGAAAAGCTCCCCCATTAGGGGGAGTTTTTTGTTGCGAAGAAGTCCACTTGGAATTGCATAGCTTTTCTGAACTCGGGGTCGGGGATGTTTACGTAAAGCCAGGCCGCCGCCCTCGCTGCATCGTAAGAATCAATCTCAATCTTGTTAGCCTGATACTTTTCCCATGCCGCTTTGAGTAGGGCGTTGTCTGGGATTGGCACAAACTTCAGACGAGCATGAAGCTCACGATGATAGACCACAGGGACGTAACGCACGAACGCATTGCAGATGGCCTTAGCGTATCCCTTGTTCCACTTCGCTCTAGTAAAGCACAAATGGTGCCTGTCGCGTGTAGTGACTGGCGGAATTCTTACGCGGTTTTTCTTCTTCTTCTTGCTCATGGTACCCACCTCCTTTGAGCATAATGTACTAGGGGTCTATCCCTAATTGCGACGCATAGAACACACAATTTTTTTCACGTATTTTTAATATGAGTGAGGAGTTATCTGCGCCGCAATTAAGAATAGACCCCGAAGGGTCTACTCTTATTGTTTGTGATAGTCGCTGGAAGACTTGACGATTGCGATACCAAGGATAGCGTTGATAGCTGCGATGATTAGCTGAATCGTCTTGTCTACTTGTTCACCGAAGCCGAAGCCCCAGATGTTTGCCAACCCAACGTATAGGGTTGAGATGACTGGAAGAACCACGGCTACGATAACCTTCAATACATCGTAAACTTTGTTACTCATAGTGAATGTTAATCCATACTTCTTGGCCGTGTCCGTAACCAACTCAATCGATTCCTGAATCTTAGCTAGAGAGTTGTCGTACTCTTCTAGTGTCAGACCAGTATCAGTTGATTGTGATTCTGGCGCATCGGAACCATTCTTCTTTGTTGGGGTGTCAGTAGCTGGCTTCTCCTCTGGAACTGGGTCAGGTACGACCACTGGTTCAGGGGCCGGAGCCGGCGTCTCTACCGTTGCTGGTTTAGCCGCATATTTATTCCAGGCAGTAGCATCGCCGTAGAAAATGTTGCGGTCCAGCGTGCCAGCACTGCTTGAGTATTGCCACGCCGCAGCGAATTTCCACTTTCCAATCTTGTATGGGAGTTCTTTTGCGGTTGGTTTCGGTGGGTTCTTGACGTTGTATTTGGCTGGATAGCCGGCAATCCAAAGACCATAGTCAGATGCGACACTCGACCAGTCATACCCGTTGACGACTGATGCACTCGTATAAATCCATGGGCGGACGCCAGTTAAGCGGAATACCTCATCAAGGAAAGCCTTAGCCCAGCCGACATTAGAGACAGAACGTTCCCAGTCTAGTACAGGAATAGCCTCGCCGAAATAGTTCTTGCAGTTATCGACGAAGAATTTAGCTTCAGCCTGGGCAGAGTTGCCTAGGTCTGGACGAGCGAAGTGGTAGAAGCCGCGGAGCTTACCAGCCTTTTTATTCATTTGATATTTCACATCACAGGTCGGGTCGACATAGCCCACGCCTTCAGTTGCCTTGACGATAATGAAGTCACCCTCCGTGATAGAATTACTCTGCCATTTCGATTGGTCTGTTCCGTACAGTGCCATCTTCTTCTCCTTTACATGCTGCGCACGGTTGAATTTTCTCATCCGTGATGACAGCCATTATTTGATATAACGAGGCGGCGTCCCCGTCCACCTCTCCTGCTAATATTATAGCGTAAGCTATATGTTTTAGCAGACAGAAGATATCGCCATCGCCAGCGATGGAGGCAATGCAGTGGTTGTAGGCGGCCTCGAGCGTCCCCACCAGACGCATGAGGTCCTCGAGATTATAGATGTCCAACTCCCCCTGCACTGCTTGGAGGAGCTGGTTGTTGCGCCGGCGGCGCTCAGTCTGAATATCGAGCGCCACCAGTTCCAATGCTTCTTTAGTCATAGAGTAAACTCCGTAGCTCTATTACATCGTTATTGCGAGCGGAGAGCGAGCCACGCGCAATCCTTTCAAGTAGCAATCTTGCCTGACTCTTTGCCTGGGATATCTTACCTTGGTCTTTAAGCGACTTAATCTCTTTGATACCGTTGGTAATCTCTGGGTCTGAGCCAGCAGTCGGTGCGGTCGCGCCCCACCTATTCTTCACCCAGTCGGAGAGCTGGCCCCATACAATGTCGTTGCCGTTATTGTATTGGAGACCGTACTTCTTGATTGAGCTGTACGGCACCATCGAACTCATGTATGGCTGGAGAGATTCAATCACGTCATTCGAGCTGAGAACCTCCGTGCCGTATTGCTGGACCACTGGGGTTAATGCAGTGTAGAGCTGGTTCAGATATTCTTCCTGGACTTTTTCTACCTCTGCCTGGTACTTCTTGCGGTCCGCCGAGCCTTTAGCTGCCGAGTAGGCCTTATCGTTAAGCTCGCTCACGCGCTTCTTGTACTCTTTGTAAACGTTCTTGAAGTCTGCGAGCGCCGAATCTACTGCCTTAGCCGCCTCGCGAGGGATGCCATATCTACCCTGGACAGCGTTCTGGTAGACGAGCGAGCGCTGGAAGTAATTTGGTTCGGTCACTTCGCCAGTGTCTTTATCTTGTTTAGGTACGATGTTCGTTGACACGTCTGGGAGTTCTGCCTGGACATAGCGTTCACGAGCAATCTGGCTGTCATAGGTATCATCGTCACCCTCATTGAAGTCGAACAGGTACATCAATGTGTTAATCTGCTTGTCACTTAGAGCGCTGCCAGCTTTTTGATACTCATCTACTAGCCTCTGTACATCTTCAGTGAAGGTCTGAATCTTAGCCTCTCTGCGCTCTGCAGCCTTGGCCTTCTTCTGTTCATCCGTTAGCCCCTCAAATTCGCCAGTGAACTTCTCGAGGTCTTCATTGTATTCACGAATGATTGTCGCCCTGCGCTCACGTAGGTCTGCTACGGCCGCTTGCATTACTGGCACGTCGTTATAACTGCCGTGGAATACACCACTATAGTCGGTTCTGGTGGTGTCGAACTTGGCCATATTGAGGTCGCCCGCTAACGGGTTGGCGCTCATGGCAAAGTCGAGCCAATCTCCCTCGAAGATATCTCCCCAGATATTCACTGCACCATAACGATACTTGTTGTATGCTTGTGCGTTTGAGGTTGCGTTCTTACCTAGGGTGAATCCGAGTAAAACATCATGCAGTGTCTGCGGGGCGGCGTAGGTTTTATTGCCGTTGCTGTTATATGAGTACCCACGGTCCATCAACTCGAGCATATCACCTACGCGGCGGGTCATTACGCCTAGTGGAAGATGTTGTTTAAGGTCTTTCTGGAGGCGAGCGTCCCGCTCAATATCGATTGGGCCTAAGAAATCTCCTGTTTCCACTCCCGCTCTACGGGCTGCGAAGTAGAAATCTTTTAATGTGCCGAAGATGAACCCGGTAGGTATGTGGTTAATGATGTTGTCGAGCGGGGTCATACCTTCGTATTCATCCGTGCCTTCATCATCGTACAGACCACGAGAATAGTTCTCGGTGAGACCAGTTGGGTCACCGCCTAGGGCGTCCCAGATGGAGCGACCGAGTGGTCCAAGGACGAACAGCCACAATAGGTAGCGACGTAGAAGCGTGCCGCCGAGGAAGCGACCAGCCTTCTTATAGTTGAACTTCCTGCTTCCAGCCGTTGAACTATATCCGCCTTGTCCGCCAGTGTCTCGTCCTCTACGGGTGCGGTCCCACTTGAACGAGCCAGAGCGTCCATGTCCTATCTGCTCTGTCATTTCAATGAAGTCGTCCCAGTTACGGAGGGAGAATGTCTTCAAGATGAAGGCCATACGACCAAGGTTCGAAGTCGCTACACCCGGAGTTGTACCTGGACCACCAGCAATTGCCACATCATTGAACGTTCTGAGAGCGTTTTGGAGCTGGGCAGATGGGTCCTTAGGATACATCAACTTGGCGTTCTCTTTCGCCATCATCCAGAACAGTAAGTTCTTCTGCTCTTCAGACTTCTGGAGCGGGGACATTGCTTTGTTTTCGAACGAATCGAATGCTCTTGTTAATTTGGATTTTACCTGCGCCGCCAATCCTACCAACTCAGGGTCATTATTAAGGTACGAATCTAGGTCTCCTAGTTCGGTCTTTGCGACTGCTCTAGCCTTAGGGCTGATAAACTGCTTCATCGCCTTAGCGAATACTTTGTAACCGAAGAAGTCGATGCCACGGGCTGGCTCGGAGAGGAGGTTGCCGACCATCGGGCTTGGGTTGAACCATAGGGTGGCGGCGTATGTAGCACGCTGGAGGGCAGACACAATCTTGCTATTGTAAACGGCCGAACCCACCAATGCCTTAGTCATAATCTGGTCAATCGCGTCGATTGTGCGGTCATCCATCGCATCAACGTCAGCCATTTGAATTGCCGAGTTGATGTTTCGTACCGCGTTATTCTTTATCCAAGCAGAGATTGTTTCTTGGTTGGCTAAGTAAAGCGCAGTCGGGTCATTATAGGCGTTGAAGTTGCGAGTGAGTTGCTGGAAGAGTTTTTCCGCTGCCTTCTCTGGATTGGACAAGAGTGGAAAGTTTTGGCGCGCAAAGTCTTTGATGTCGTTCAACAGCCCCCTACCACCTTGAGTGGCCCACTGTTCGCTCTGGTCTAGGATGGTTCTATAGAATGCTCCGGCCGCACGGTCTGGTGCGAAGAGCATCATCGCTGAATCACCAAGATTCACTGCTGGCTCTGAGACCGTAGCCTCGGTCTCTGCCATTTGAGCGTCGGTTAAGCCGAACGCAACGCACCTTTTCTCCCCGTATCTGGTCACCCATTTTGTGCCGGTCACCTTGATATGAGATGCTCTGCGAATATCGTTGGCGATGCCCCTAAAGCCGTTGTTCGAGCCGAAGCGCAACGCTGAACCTTTGAGGTTATTGATTGTTAGGGTGCGGCGGTAACCTAATATCCTCGAGTTCTCCGCTACGTTGCGGGTGTAATCAATATCTTTAGCGAAGTCTTTCGCTGCGTACGTCTCTTCAATCGCGTCGATAACATTCTTATCGTCGTAGTTATCTTCAAGCTTGTTAATTTTCTCGTTCTTGAGCTTCTTGTCGTAGCCACGAGCGTTCTTGATTTGCGCCGCACGAATCTTTTGGCGGTTCTTATCTGCGCCCTTCAGGCCTTTAAGTGCCTCGGTGGTAGAGATTGGGTTGCGGTTGCGGTCGAACTTAGCGAATGCCACCTCATCATTAGCCGCCACTAGCAGAGCGTTTTGCCCACGAGTGAGCGCCGCTACTGTATAGGCGATTAAGTTCTCTTCAAGAGTACCTGCCTTAGCCATGGTGAAGTTGCCGTCTTCGTCGCGGAACAACTCGCCCGACCTTTTCTCCCAGAAACCGCTATCGCCAATGCGCATAGGGTCTACCAGAATCTCATCAAAGGTAACCGCGGCTGGATTATCTACGTCTACTGCTCTATCTGGGTGGAGGAGCGCGTCCTCAACCGAGGCTAACTTCTTGCTTGGAGCGCCAGTCGGAAGGTAGAAGTCCTGGGTCAAGCTACTTCCGCTTGGGTCGAAGTAATGACCTAGAGCATCGAGCATACTAGAAAGCGGCGAGAGCGCTTCTCTGAGCTCTGGAGAGACTGTTGGTTGCTCAACATCTTCTGCGATTTGACGTGCGTAGTCTTCATACAGGGCTGGCATATCTACAGTTTCGGCGATGCCGTTGTAGACGGCCTGAACTTCGCGAGCGATATCCACGATACCCTGGGTATAGTCTGTCGGGGATTCACGGAGCAGTGGCATTGATGCCATTAAGTCGTTGAATCTTTCGATGTGACCAGAAGCATCGAACTTCGGAGCCTCGTATGTAGTGTCTTCTGGCATCTTGCCCGCCGCACTCTCTGAACGTACTGCTGGATTGTAGAGGCTATCGGTTGTAACTGGCGGGCGGTCCATTACTGGGGTGTCAGAGTCAAGCTCATAAATCTGGCGGTCGCCTTGAGCCTTATAATCGAGCGCTTCCTGTACATCAGAGAAGCTTTCCTTCGTCAGACCATTCTCAGTGACAACATATTTGCGTGGCGTGCGGGTCTCGACGTCAATCGTCTTGCGACGCTTGACGTTTACTTCTTCTATTGTCCTTACATCTTTATCGATTGGGCCGGAATATGGAGTTCCGTCTTTGCTGTCCCGAACTAGGGTGAGCCAAGTAATATCTGGGGTAAGCTCCACCCTAGATGTCACGGTCATCCCGGAACCAATTGGAATTACGGCTGCGCCGCCGTCATTATAGTGGACGCGTGAGTTGAAGTCGCTATTTCTGTCGCCGTAATAATATATCTCGCCCCCCTTTGGCGTTCCGATGGTTAATATGTACTGATGTCCTGTCGCTGATGGGGCCGAGCCAGAATAATAGAACGGAGCCATAGCATTAAACGAGGTGAACATGAAGTCATTGGTGGTTATATGGTCGCCAGGCATTGCGGAGACAAACGGGATATCGGCGTTAGCTCGGTTTATGTTATTACCTATATCGTTCAGCCCTCTATGGGTGAACAGCATTGGTACATTCTCTACCGAGTGTGACCCACGGGTTCCGTAATCTATAATCTGTTGTAGATATTTAGAATAACCAGATGGTATCTTGTCTTTATATTTTTCTACCAAGTCATCAACTGCCGAAATGGTGTCTTCTACTACCTTGTCTGGAAGTCTTGTATCCCAATCGTCGGATTGCCCAATAGCGTAAGCTAGAACGTAATCACCGTCTTTCATCAAATTATTGTCGCGAAGATATTGAATAACATTATCGCGTAACACGTCCTCTAATTCGTTCATGAATTGTGAGACTGCGTTTTTTCCAGCGTGTTTTGCGGTTGCTAATTCTTTAGAAAGTGCACTGCCCTCAGTCAAAACATAATCATCGTTAACACTAAAATCGTTTGCTCTAATCAAAGACTTAATAGTGTAGGTCAAGAAGCCTGGGGTGGCTGAGACATTCCAGGAACTAACATCCCCATTACGAAATTGGTCTTCTTTAATAATTTTCCATCTATTCTCTATACTGTCTTCTATCGGACCGTATTTTCTTAAAAATGAGTTGATGCGGTTGACCACGCCAGAAGGTTTAGTCAGTTCATACATATTGTATTTTTCGTCGTCAGTATGCCCAGTGACAGCACCGGTCGGCTTTAATAAATCTTTACCGACCTGCGTGTATGATTCAGAGCTGAAGCGATTGTCGTTGTCGTGTATCATGTACGTCGATGGGTCATATTCTAACGACTTAGGGGTGTATTTTTTACCATTAGGGTTATTGACGAACAGCTCTTTCGGGCCATAAGACCCCTCATCTGGGTCCAATATTTCTCTACCAGCGTCATTATAACCGCTAGATAAGTCTGCTACCCATTCATACTTTGTCCCATAGCCAGTGGATGGGTATGCGTACTGGACGACCTTCGTACCTTTTGGTAGATGGATTAGATACTCGCTGGCGTCATCGTTACCATTTGCTACCTTATTCGCAAAACGGATTTCACCAGGAGCGAAGAACGCAATACCTTTTTCAAAGTCTACCTGCGCAGGGACAACTATTGGGTTGACGATTCTTTTCCCATTTGTGGCTAAATCTTTCCTGACGCCTTCCCGCAACGTATCTTTATACATGTTTTCTGCAGTGCCACGAAGTTTCTGCCAACCATCTTCAAGTACGTAGCTTTGCGGGCGTGAGCCAGTCTGTTTATCCAACCATTTTCTCGCACGCTCGACATTCTTAATAAGGAACTTCTCATATTGGTCGAGGAATTTAAGCGCTTTTTCTTCTTGAGTGAAGGTTTTTCTGAACTCAATACCCTCATGAATCCTGTCGGGGGATATCACACCACTATCAAGCATTTCTTTATATGCTTTAAGGCTATGGCGTAGGGTTGGAGTTCTAGGGTATAACTTCTGTCTGAATACAGCTTCTTCTATATTATCCCATTCCCCGGTAGGGATGAGGTCAATATCGAGCACCCCAGTTCCGTTAACACTTATATGCCCAAGCGCTGCCAAAGCTAAGAAGTCGTTATAGTCTTTTATCTTACCAGTCGTTCGATAAGTGTTTTTGAGGTCCTTCGCTGTCATTATATCTTCAGCGAAGAGATAATCAGTGTCCTCACCGATGGCGTACGACATTGCGCCAGTTGGGGCGTCGCCTGACCAAGTGTTTTCTTCGCCTGAGGCGAGGTTTGTATGTAGGGTAATCGGGTTATATTCGGTTTGCTGGTAGTCGTTTTCTGTAGTTCCTACGAACGTACGCTCGTTGACCATGCGGCGGCGGCGAACGATGTCAACTGTATCGGCATCTATCTTGGTCGGGATGACGACGCCGCGGTCTCCATTGTATTGCGACACGGCTCTTGCGGTGGCAACATCACGAGCAAAAGCTTTTGCCTCTTCAGCATTCTTTGGGACGCGAAGTTGTGGGGCTGGAAGCTCTGGGCCTTCTCCGTAAATACGGGCAGCCAAACTATCTAAGTCAATACTGCGGACTGAGTTAGTAAACTCGACCGCCGTCTCTGGGGTCATCTGAGCAACGATGTCAGATACTTTCTGTTCGAACTCTTCTGGCTTTAGATACAAGACATCGTTCGAAATGCGTAGCCTGGAGGTACCGTCAGGGAGGTGGCGAATAGCGGATAGCCCGTCAACTGAAAGCGGGGCAACGTTTGCACTCACTGCGAGGTCGGAGTTGCCTAGTGTTTTAGGGTTCACAATCGGGACGGTGCTTTTCTGCAGCTCATCATTCGCACTGTCGAAGTCTAAATGGAAGGTGACATCCGTAGTTTCCTCTCCTGTCGCAAGGTCGCGGGCGCTAGAAACAACGTTGAACCCTCCCACTGCCGGGACGATTCTTGAACGAATCAGCTTATTATCTTTGATGATGCCAGTCGCTGTAGCAACACCCTGTGGGCCAGCCACGCTGGATGAGCCAGGGACAACAGTAGCCTGAGCGGCGTCATTAGGAACGAAGAACCTTTCCCCGTTGGCAGTCATAGATGAGTTAAAGAGCTTGGTTAGCTCGACGTATGTCTCTTGTGCTGGCTCCGCCTTGGTCTGAGCGGTCGCTTGGGCGGAGGCGGTTGAAGTATAGAATCCGCTTGCCGAGTTGTCTGCCCCTACTTGAGCGGCATCAACCACACGAGTAGGTGCTATTTTACTCATCTTCGAAATCTGTCTGAAGTGGTTGATGGTAGCTCCACCGACTCCTAACGCGGCAGAGATAGCAACGTCTCTAGCGGTGTTTGTCGCGACATATGTTAGCATGTCGCCGTCATCCTTGCCGTTGTATTGGTCGCGGAGATACCTATCGATATGGCGGATAGCAAAATAGTTGCCAGCCATATACAGGTTGAGGCCAAGACGAATACCAGTCGACCAGTTGCGCATTGAATCTAGCGCCTGTTTGCTGAGGATGAAGCTGTTGCCAACAGTCTTTGCTCCTTGAGTAATCATCGCGAGCGACTGGGTGCCGTTGTTGAACAGTGATTGGAAGGCTGGGTTTGTATTCGTGACGAACACGCCGACATCTGAACCTGCCATGCCAGCTAATTGAGCCCCTTGAGAGGCGGCCTGGATAGAGAACGCGCCCTCAGTAATCACTCTAGCAATGCCTGGGAATTTTTCTACCAAGAACCTAGGAAGAACAACGCTTAATTCTGCTGTTCCTTTGGTGGCATTGGCGATGGTATAGCCGGTTCCCGTTACCATGCTTCCGTTCATTGATGTGACGCCCTGGAGTTTTCCGGCGGCGCCGCTAATAGTGGCGGAGATTCTAACACCATGGCCGGATAACTCAAGGGCATTACCCGCAGCGGTTATCCCTTTATTCACGATTTGCGCTGCCAGCTCTTGGCCAATGCTTGCAGACACGACGTTGTAGGCTATAGACGCAATCGTACCCTCAATGCCGCCCAATGCGGCACCAAGCATAGTAGAGCCTGGAGTCACTGCAGAGAAATAACTGTTTGCCCAAGAGACAGCGTCGTTCATTTCCTCTACTTGTTTATCGACAACGTCAGACTCCCAGAACTTACTCCAGTCTCCACCATTTTCTGCAACATTGTTGATATTCCCAATAAGGCGAGGTAGCCCAAAGATGTTTCCGAACGGAGCGTTATACCATTCGGTAGCAAAATCTAGGCCAGCGGTCAGACCGTTCATCGCATTGATAGAAGTGATAAAGACAAAATCGTTGAACCTTTCTGTTCCAGACATTACAACGTTGGCTGGACCGCCCTCGCTACCGCCTTGCAAGTACATAAGTTTTGCAATGGCACCAGGGTCACCCTCTGCTGCTTGGGCATTGAGTTGAGACCAGGCACGGCGCTTTCCGCTGATAAGAGTATCGGCGCTACGATTCTCCCAAGCCTCGGCCAAATCCTTTGCGTGTCCCACTGGGTCAGGGGTGCTGTTAAACTCCTCGGCAAACTCCTTAGCCGTCATGTATTTTGGAATCTGGTTCCCCTCGTCATCCCATTCATACCCCACGAAAATAAGTTTGTCGCTGTTCAGTGCGTCTTCTTGCTTACCGACCGCAACGTTATTTCCGATACGCAAGAGGTCTGCGTATGTAAGCATATGGGGATTAGGGCCTGTAGCCGTCTGAGAGATGGAGTAGTTCATCTCGTTGAGTGCGTCGAGGTTCTTCATATTAGCCTCTGCCATCTTCTGAAGGTCTACGTTCCAAGCTTCAATTTGTTGGTTGAGGGACTCAGTGTTATAGGTTTGTCCCTCCATCTCTTTGAAGATACTGCGGAGCTGTTTCGCCGTATCGCTGGCTAAGAACTGTGTCGAGCCGGTTAATTTAAGGCGCCCATTCTCTATGCCGACACGTGGCGGAGTGGCCCAAGCCTGGCGAAGGTTTGCGGCCTCTTCGGTCTGGTCAATCCTAGCCACACGTTCGTCGAACGCTTTCTTAGATGCGGCATAGTTGTTGCCGTAATTGGTCGTATTGTTTCCAGCATCTACTGGTTCAGTAATAACGTTGTACGGGGCCGGCAGCCAGCCGCGGTCGGTCGATTGGTTTTCCGTATTCTTATTTGCTTCGGGCAAAAAGTTGTCGAGCGCACCGCCGCCCACTATGTTAGTAATGCCGAAACCTGGTCTAATAGCCATTGTTAACTCCCATACTTAAATGTTTTACCTTCAGCTTCCGCCCGTTTGCGCTGACGTTCTACCCAGTTGTACCATTCTTGGTCCTCTTTCATAATCTCTGGTCTACGGTATGTCTTTGAGTTACCATCCGCGTCCGTGATTGTGTACGTATTGTATAGAACTAGCGGAGATTTCGAGCTCCCTGCCCCGGTGTCTACGTCGTCGTATCCACCAATCTTAGTTTGGCCACTACCAGGAGTGTACGGGTCGGTGGACGGATTGCTCTTCCTGGTCGCACGATTATAGTTTCTCTTGGCAGCGTTGAGGCTGTCGCTCAATTGTTTGTTGAGGGCGGCAGAATAACCTTCCACGATTAACTGGTCACGCATGGTATCTACGGCTGGGCGGACGAGACGGTTGTAAGTGTAGTTGCCGATGCCAGCGGTCTGGGAACCCCCCATTGCCGCTTGAGCTAGTGGGCCATACGAAGCTTGAGCCTGGCCGGCTCTTTCTAGGTTGGCATTGGCGTAGTCCGTAGCCATCGGGGCAAGGACAGCATATGTGTCCACGATGTCTTGTGGGGTGTACTCGAAGGTAGGCGCGACCGCTGATGCACCCGCTGCGGCTGAGTTTGACACTCTTCTGACACCCGTGTCCACACTCCCCGGGTCGGCCAGTATAACCTCTCCGCCATTGCCGCCTGGTAAAACAATCGCATAAGTCTTATCAGCATACATTGTCATTGCTGTACCTCCTGTAATCTGCCATTAACATATCTATATCGTTTACCATTCAAGAAGACTGGTTGAGAAGAAGTACCCATAGTGCTGAAGCCTGGAGCGATACCAGTCGTGCCAGCGCCGAGGGCGGCGGCGGCCTCATTATATGAAGCTATCTGGTCTAGGGTGTTCTGGACGCTGTTCCAAATCTTCACCTTATTCTGGGCGTATTGGCTGTTAACATCATTCAAAGATTCGGCCGCACTCACAGCGTTCTGTGCGCGTTGCCAAGTAGGGAGGCCCGAGTAATATGTTCCTCGAGCTTCATTCTCATAAGCAGTTTTCTGGTCGGCGAGAATACGATTTGCATCCACAGCCCTCTGGTTATCCAACCATTGCTGGTCCATAGCTTGCTGGAGAATGTCTCGTGTCTGCTCTAATTCCATTGTAGTTCTCCATCTGGGACGAGTCTGTCCCCTTTAACTAGGTACCGGCGCACGCCAAAGCCGTATGGTTTCTTTGTGGCTGGGTCCATGGGCTGGTTTCCTATTACGATTATAACACTACCGTCTTCCGATAAGATACGGAGAGACGATTTCATTCCTTTAATATCTTGAGCGAGCTGGTTGAGCCCGTAGACCGTTTGGTCTGGGGCTCGGCGCATCGCTCTACTTGTAAATCTATCTATCATAGCGCCCTCACTGAACCAACTTCACTTGATATATACATAAGCATTGCCGGGTCGTCGTAGGTGCTGACCTTGATACGGACTTGATAGTCTCGAACTTTCGCTCGGAGCATCAGGTTGATTACCTTCGTGCCTACTTCCTCGTTCGCATCGAACACAGCCTCGGAAGGTACACCCTCATCTTCCTGGTACTGGACATATTTCCTCCAGACCGCTGGCTTATCTCTGTGGTCGAAGTCGAGGCCAATGAACCAGGCGTTGGTGCCGGAAGCTACGATACGAAGGATTGTCCTTCTGAGCATCGTCCATCCGTTCATGGAGCCTGGACTCTTGTACGGGGTGTGGTATTCCATATCAATCGAGCTATCGAAGTCGCTATACTTCTCTGGACTATCGACGATGTAGATGGCCGGGTAGTTGGCGTGCATCGCATAGATAGTATCTGAGGTCTGGTCGCCGACCGCCCAACACACTGGCACATTATCGTCACAGTACCATGGGCTGGACTGGGCGAGGATTGTCATGAAGAGGAACGCATGGTCGGCATAGCCGCGATTCTTGAGGTCGCAGTACATACGAACCTTGTTGGCATGGCCAATCATGAAGCGAGGTGAATCGGTCGGAATCTTCCTGAGTTCGTTGTCTATCTTCGCACTTTGGAAGGTTGCTTCGGCCCCACTGAATCGGCGGAAGCCCTCACTCTTGTTGTAGAGGTAGAGGTTGCCGTTCATATTACAGACGTCCTCTTGACGCTCCACCCCGATGTTATAGGCGAATGTGTCGGCCTGGGATGGGGCGGAGAATTCTGAGCCAACCGAATAGACTGACGAGCCGTCTTTACGGAAGATAATCAGGTTGTCATCGAACTGTTCGAGGGCGGTGATTGGACCGCAGGTAGAATCCTTCGGGCTCTTATCTGGGGAATAGAACCAGGAGATGTCAGAGAACTGGTCGTACTGGACGCCAGCGTTTTCTGATGGATTGTCCGCGTCTCCTGTTAGAGAGTTCAAGATACTGTACTGAACGAAGTTCGGGTCGTCGGCGAAGCCTGCGAGGAAGATGCGCTGGCGGATTCTGATGATTAGGGACGCGCCAGGTTGCGCTTGCATGTCCTGAGGAGTAACGCCCTCGACGTCAATGTCCTCCTGCTTGGCTATAGCTAACTCGGATTTCCAAGTAGCAATATCAACACGTTGCAGAGGAGAATAGCCATCGACAAAATAAAGTTTACCAAGGCCCTGAGCCCAACGTACAGCAGTACTCCTAGGGTCAACAGGAGCGTCGGTGGTATCAATTTGTGTATAAGTTTTCTCTTCGACATTGAATCTCCATAACGTTATTTCGTTTGCGCTTTTGATTGGGAAGACTAAGAACTTACCTTCATCTGTACAGACCTGGGTGCCGCGAAGCATCGGGACTTCATCACAAGTATGTTGCTCCATACAGATGAGACCAGGTTCTTCGGTCCAGTCATAGGCAACCTCACGCATACATTCGTTAACGTTCGGGCGGGAGAAGTCTGCTTGGCGGTGTGTGCCTTGTCCAGTGGTGCGGAGGCGAATGGTCCTACCAGTAGGAGTCTCGCCGCAATCATCAGGAGCGACGTCACCCTCAATCTCGAGGCGAAGCGTGGCACCATTCTTCAAGTTAATTGGGTTGATGAAGCGGAATACACGCTTGTTGTATTTAGTGTTGTTGACTTCTTCAAGTGGAATATTTGCGTCACAGATTGCGCGTTGGCCAGTCTCTTTGAGGAAGATGCGGAGTCGACCCTTGGCCCCTTCGAGATTACGGATTTCTAAGGCGCCACCAATAAGGAGGGTCTCTCTTTTCGGCAGGTCGAACTCTAATGCTCGGCCCTCCCACATCTCTACAAAATACTCTGCCTCAGGGGCAGGAATAGTGTCGTAGGACTTGATTCCGAGAAGCTCGGCGCCGTTTCTACTGGTGACCTGAGCGCGTTGGATGTCCTGCTTCTCTCCCATATACCTCACGTTCCTAAGATACGGAGAGTCACCATCCGATTTGTGGATGTCATCGAACGCAGTGTTGAGACCTAGCAGGTTACTGAAGGTAGAGAACTCATAGTTGCGGCGGCCCGTCCTCGTCTGCCAGGTCTGAGTAGTTCTCGAATATGCATCAGGATACTGGCGCTGCCAGCGGGCGCCAGAGTATAGCGAATCCTGTGCAATACCTTTCTTACGGGCCATAGACTAAAAGCTCCCTCTCACCTGGCGTAAGCCTAGTGTTGATTTCTGACGGTGCAATCGCTCGCGAGCTTCGGCTACTAGGTAATCCCAGTCTTCATATAAAGCTCTTGCAGTGGCCATATCGGCGCTCTCGATGTTCATCTGAATCTTCACGCCCTCCATCACGATGTCAAGGTAAGCATAAGGGACTCTAACAAGTTCCTTATCCGAGGTGATGCGTGGGTGGAATGCGGTGTAGACCATATCCACTACGACATGACCTTCGATTGGGGCGTTGAAGATTAACTTCGTGTCCCCGCCGAACTCGTTAAGGGTGAAGGCGGTGAGGCAATCGTTGTCTTCTGGGAATGGGTATTCGCGGCGGAAGTACATAAACGGAAGGTAGCAGAGGTCTTTGTGATGGAGGCGACAATCGTCAGCCTCGAGAATGAGCAAGGACTCTACGTCGATAATCGTGCCGATGCGTGGGGAATCCACCTTGTCATCGGTCTTAAATCCACGGAGCGTCCAGCTTGTACTCTTGCTACCGTCTTTATTAGTGTTAGCAAGCTCGAATGTATCCTGGTAGCGGAACAAAACATCTAGCCCTTGTGAACGAGCTAGTCTGCGGAGGATAACATTGAGCCAGTTGATGATGGATTTCGCAGGAATTTCGCAGGTAGTATCTCCTACCTGTTTGCGGAACTCATCAATGAATTCTGAAACAGTTAAATAATTTCCTATCATTTCTTGCTCCCACACCCACAACCACTATGAGTAGTGATGCGGTGTTTCTTCTTAGTCTTCTGTTTGACCGCACGTGGGATTTCTAGTGGGGTCTCAACCTCGTTGTCGTTGTCGATAGGGTAGCCATAACAACATGAATCGTTATCGCATCCTCTGATAGTGTAAGGCGCCTTGTAGATTGGCATGCCCTTGTACACTGTCTTCTTCTTTGGGAAGTTGAGGTGGGCGTAACCTTTGTGTCGTTGGAAACTGGTTTCCCCCTTCTCTTCATCGACGATTGTTTCGAGGCTGTTGTACTTATAAACGAAAGTGTCTTCGCATTCTTCTTCGACCTTGTTTTGGTCATACCAATTACAGCGTCCGCTGAAAGTACCACCGTAGAAAACAATCCCCCTCACCCCACCTGGACACTTTGAGTGGAGCCAGATAGGGTAGATGACGGGTTTCATTCCTGCAGCGGTCGGGACGCCGAGAATCTGGGCATAGTTGAATTGGCGAAGACTGTTCGTCTTTACCATCTTCGTGCTACCAGATTGTTCAGCAGCTACCGTGCAGTTCTTCATTCTATTCGTTCTCCGTGTAGATATTGATGAGGATTGTTGAGTGGTCAATTACCTCAAAGAGGTGTTGGCGAGCGCCATTGACGTAGGCGCTACTGGTAGTAGGAACACCGTCTTCGCCTAAGTAGTAGGCGTAGCCAGGAATGTATTCGTGGCCACCAGTGAAGGTATAAAAACCTGCGCCCTGGATAATGTAGTTGCCGTCAATCGTATCATCCTTTTTGAGGATTAGATACTGGGCACGATTCTCTCCAGCCGTAGCTAGACGAATATCATTCGGGGTGTTGTTGTAGGTGTAGCCAGCGCGAACCTGGTTAGCGGCCCACTCAATAGTGAAGCCGTTACCATTAGCGCTATAGGTGTTGCCCTGGAATGTTCCACCCGGCGTTACCATATGAATCGGTAAGTGATAGAGGAACGGAAGGGCGCGGCCACATTGCTGGTCGACCTGTTTTGCTGCCATTAAAAGGTAGCCATCTTCTGGGAGAACATTCTTTCCCCAGGTAGGGACGTCTTCAGCGTCGATATTGTTTACAGGGTAGTCGTTACAATTACTCATATATTCTCCTATTGAAGTGTTAGCGGAATGAAGGAAGCCTTAACCGCGTGTACGCGCCAACTGCCCGACCAAGCAGTCATACCAGTGCCATCGTCACCAGTGTTGCGTGCGTGAAGTTTGATAGTGCGACCCTTAGGAACAATCATCGTAGCGCAGCATGATTCAGAAACACTAGAGGACTTTCCTGCGTCGAGTGTCCAAGTGGAGTGAGTAGAGTCGATGGCCTCCATCGCGTCGGTCCAAGTCTGGTTATCTAGCATACAGGTGACGTCCACTTCTGCGAGGCCAGTACCAGTAGCCTCCTGGGAAAGAAGGTTAACGCAGTAGTTAACAATCATCAGACCGCAAGTTGGGGCACGCCAGTTCGGGTCGTTATCTGGGGTAACGTTGAACTCCTGAACCGTAGTGGCATTCGGAGTGAAGAAACCACGACCTTGTGGGTCAGCGTTACGGTTAGTGAATTTAACGGCGCCAGCACAGAAGTCAGCGTTGAGTTTGCCGACAACTGGTTTGCCGTTCGATTCCTGAGAGATAACAAGGATGTTACCGTTCTCGTCCGTTGGGAGCTGGTCGACTTCTTCTGGTTGAATGTAACCGAACTCGACACCGTTGCCAGTATCGGATGGGCGATACATACCCCACCAGTATTCATCTACACGAGGTGGCACATCAAGAGCTTCGAGACAACCGTTCTCGTTGAAGCCGGCAACCCAGTGGAGACCATTGGTCAGATGCTCAGAAGCGTACCAGTGGTACCAGGTGTCAGAAACGCCCGTACAGCCAGGGCCACAGTTAGCGTCAGCACGGTAAACGAGGAGAGAACAGTTCTCTGGCTGTTCATCTTCGACGTTAGCGAGGTCTTCAAGGTTAATAAATTTAGCGATATCAACAGGGCAGACGGACATGATGTATCCCTCTGCGCCATCAGTAGCAACATAAAGTTCGTTTTGGTATTCAAGACAGCCCGTTACAGGGTTCTGACTGAACACGGTTTTAGTTTCGCAATTTTGAATTCCCGGGCGGAGCTCAAGAGTGTCCGTGCATCCGTTCATGGTCACACCGATGGTGCAAGCAGTGTTCGGGACCCAGTCAACTACTGGGCAGTCGTCGCACGACTTTTTCTTTTTGCAACCGCAAGGGTTTTCGCGATGCATACAGGAGCTGCAGCTCATTGTATAATTTCTCCTTTATTAAATTGAAACCCTAATGGTTTAACTATATTTTAGCACGATAAGTACTCCATTTTTGCCGATAAGTCAAGAACAAAAAACCACCCAAAGGTGGTTCTTTGCTGATTATACCGGCGATGGCGCACCTGCAAATCATACACATTATTCTGCCTGGATGGCACTTTGATTATAACATACTAACCGATGCGAATAGCAAAAAGGTTTTGCCCTTCATAGAGTTGAATGGCGCCGCCATGAATAGACACTTTCACCACGTCTCCTACTGCGAGTTGTGCGGTGGTAAAGGTAGACCATGTTTGCTGGCCAGTATACCCGTTGATAGAGAGGGCCGCGTACGTTAACCTTTGATTGTTTTTATAGATGCCTATGCGAGGATATGTGCCGGAAGACGAACCATAAATCTGAAAGTTTCCACCCGCTGCCAGGAAGTAAGTTCCCGCCTTATCGCAGGTAAAAGTCAACGTTGGTACATCTGTTTGGGCGGTGCTTGTAGCATTAAATGTGCCGATATATCTTATCGAATGATAATTGGTAAGAGTGCTCCATGCCAATTTATCTGAGGTAACCGCGCCGTTAGCTATCTTAGCTGTCGTAACTGAGTTGCTGGCTAGCTTCGCGGCAGTGACGTTGCTGTCAGCTATCTTAGCAGTAGTAACAGCATTCGCCACAATATCAGTTGACTGGACGTCTCCTACGGTAATCTTTTGATTGACCGTAGAAGCGTCAGCCTTAGTCGCCAATACCGTCTCAAGGTCCGAGCCACCATCTAGTAAAACGGCAGAACCTTTTGTTTGCGGATAGGTGATATCCCCATTATCTTCTTTGAGTGTCTTAATGTATGTGGCCATTATTGATATACTCCGTATAATGTGTTAGCTGCGAGGGCGGAACCTTCGCCGATATCTGAGGTAGACAAGGTGAGCTTCAAGGTCGCGCCAGACGCCAACTTATCTGCTGTAATTGTACCATTACTTATCATGCTCCCTGTCACGACTGGAGTTACCGCAGAGGTAGACACTGGCTGTTCAGAGTGAACATAATCGACTGCTTTGATTGTACTGCCAGTAATGTTGATATGGTCGCCGGCGGTGAGAACATTCTGCTTGTTGGCTAACTGAGTGACGAGGTTGTTCTGTGTGACGTAGGTTGATGCGTCTGATAGTTCTGCGACCGTGGTTGGGACGGTAATATTTGCTGTCACATTAGAAGAAGCGTTCGCAGTGAAAGTCTTAACCGTCGTGCCATTCTTCTGGATTGTTAAGGTCGCGTTGTTGACAGTAGGAATGGTTGGCTTATTGCTGAGGTCATTGTACGAACCGCTCGTGGCCACCGTGGCGAACGTCGGTTTCCCCGTGACGTCACCCCATGCAACCGAATCCAGGAATCCAGAATCGTTTGTGAGGTCGCTAGTCTTGGTAGGCACGGTGATATTGGCAGTAACATTGCCAGACTGGTTTGCTGTGAATGTTGTCACATTGGTGCCATTCTTTTGGATGGTGAGCTGGCCGTTATTCACTGTAGGAACAGACGGGATGTCGGATGTCATAGCTACCGTGCCGTTCTTGTTTGGTAGAGTGTAGGTGTAACTGCCATGACCCAGCGAGCCAGTAACGTTTACATTAGCAGGGAAGGTGACATTCTGCGATGTGTCGTATGTATACATGTGGCCATTTGTCGCCAAGTTGCTCGGAGCAGACCAAGCCGTTTCGCCATAAAGCCTAATCTTGCTAATCTGTAATTGCGCATTAGGGTAACTTGTACTTTTTCCGCTATAAGAAAATGTCAACCTTAAGTCACTGTTAGACCAGCTGGCTGAACCGCCAAAAGTTATATTTATTGGGATTGAGTTCCAGCCGCTCCACCCAGAAATAGTTGCAGTTGTAACCGTCTCATAGCTTGTCCCGCCCATAGACTTTCTCTCGACGAGGACTTGAGCACCCGAAACCCCACCAGTGGATATGTATACAAATAACTTTCTGGTTGCCATATATGGGTTAGTTGGGTTTAGGTTAACTCTGACCCGGTAATTGCTGGCAGCATTAGAGCTCGTCCCGCCAGTATATATCGCTTGCGATGTAGTCACCAGGCCAGTCTTTTGGGCGGCGGTCAAACCATAGTCGACCCAAGTGCTTCCACCATCCCTAGAATACTCTACGGTGATTTTTGACGCATCCATATAAGCTAACCTGTTAGCGCTAAACTCTTCGCTCATCGCCGTATCGATTGGAGATACTCTTCCAGATAAATTCTGGTTCCCCCAATTTAAGTATGTCTCGTACATGCCAGTAATTGGAATAGAGATATTGCTCGTGCCGTTAAACGAAGTCGCCGTGCCGGTTGCGCCGCCGCTAATAGCAATGGTCCTAGCCGTAGTAAGCTGGTTAGCCTTAGCCACCGTTCCACTAGACGTTACGAAGCTTGAGTCGTTAGTGAGCTCACTAGTCTTAGTGGGCACTGTAATATTAGCCGTAGCGTTAGTGCTTTGGTTGGCCGTGAAGGTTTGTACATTCGTACCATTCTTTTGAATCGTTAGGGTGGCGTTGTTTACTGTCGGGATTGTTGGCTTGTTGGAGAGGTCGTTATATGAACCACTCGTAGCAACCGTGGCAAGCGTTGGCTTATTTTTAATGTAGTCGTCCGCAGTTGTAGTCGTCTGAGTCCAATTAGCCTGAACGTTTACCTCCGCTCCTGCAGCGATGCCTGAGAGTTTCGTCTTCTCGGCAGAGGTCATGAACTTGTGTGTCTGATTTGTATCGTCTACCAAGTCAGAGGCGAGCTTGTTTGTGCTCGTAATCTCGCTCTGGAGGCCAGCTACAAGGTCACCGACTGGAATGTCAATCGTAGAGCCGCTCTGGAGCGTAAGGACAATCTTCTTGTTTGTGCTGTCGTAGCTACCATTAACGACTACTGATTCAAGTGGGAGGTCAATGGTCTGGGCCGTGCCAAGTGTGTTGCCGTCCTGGTCCTTCAGAGTAGTGGTCATCTTGTAGTCTGTCGTGTTGAGAGAGACTGTGATGCTTGCACCGTACTTCGTGGAGGCTGGTAGGGCGGAAACATCTGCAGCTGTAGTAGGGACTGTGATGTTAATTGTCTTATTCGATGAGGCGTTGGCCGTGAATGTGCCGACGCTGGTGCTATTCTTCTGAATGGTAAGAGTCGCATTGTTGACAGTCGGAATCGTAGGCTTGTCTGCAAGGTCATTATAGGAACCGCTCGTTGCGACTGTAGAGAAGGTTGGCTTATTGAGGACGTTATCCCATTCAACCGCGTCAGCCGTGCCACCGCCAGTAGCGGAGAGAACGCCATTTGTAATCTCGAGGCCGCTGCCTACCTTAACGACGCCACCAGTAGAAGCCGTAGCGTAATCGGTGTTTGAAACGAAGTTCGAATCGTTTGTCAGGTCGGAGGTCTTAGTCGGGACTGTGATGTTAGCGGTCTTGTTTGAGGTAGCGTTGGCCGTAAATGTTTGAACGTTTGTTCCATTCCTCTGGATAGTAAGGGTGGCGTTACCAATGGTTGGCCTGTTCGAAAGGTCGGTGTACGAACCAGAGGTGGCAACCGTCGCTAAGTCATCAGCCTCTACATAAGTAGAAGTTCCGTCCGCACCATCATTGGTGAGGTCACTGGTCTTCGTAGGAACTACGATTGCCGAGAGGAGAGAGTTAACTTCTCCCTGAGTGTAGGTCTCAGACTTCTTATAGTAGTTCGTAAGGTTGTTGGCCGAGCTAGTAATGAAGCCGGAGTCGTTCGTCAAATCGCTAGTCTTGGTCGGGACATCTGCACTAGTAATAAACCCACTATCGTTAGTTAGGTCCGATGTCTTAGTTGGGAGAGCGGCGCTAGTGATGTAGCCCGCATCGTTCGTCCAGTAGGAAACATCCGTAGGTTTATTGGTGATGTTAGCCCAGTCAAGAGACGCGACTGCGGCGGAGATTGTCCCGTCTGCTGCGACATTGAGCCCACTGCCAATCTTCACCCCGCCTAAGGTCGTGGCCGATGCAATCGGGATTGAAGTTAGGAACCCTGAATCATTTACTAGGTCTGAGGTCTTGGTCGGAATACTCAGAGCGTTGAACATGCCATTGACTTCGGACTGGGTGTAATAGTTTGTAAGGTCACTGACGTTCTTAGTGATGAATCCTGAGTCGTTTGTAAGGTCACTAGTCTTAGTAGGGACCGTGATATCTACGTCAGTGTTGGTGGACGAGTTCGCCGTAAAGGTCCCCACGCTCGAACCATTCTTCTTGATAGTGAGCGTTGCATCGTTAACCGTAGGCTGGGTGGCGCTGATTGTGTAAGTACCATTAGCGTAGCTCACGGTCGTGTTCGTGCCCCGCGCGAGCTTTGGCCCCATATCCCTAGTCTGTACCGTCCAGGTGCCGCCGTTGGCGTTGGTGAGCTTATAGACGAACACCTGGTCTACTGGCTGAGAAGAAGTCTTGGTGCTAACCGAACGGACATACTGGAACTCTACCTCAGTTGGGTTTTCGGCATTGTTTACATAGGCCATAAAGGCTTTGCGAGTCTGAGAACCAGTTGCTGGGTTGGAGTTGGAGGAGGCACGACAGTAAACAATCTTATGACCACGATAGGCATCAATAAACTTTGCCCAGGCATTGCTCTCGCCATAAGACATCTCGACTAGCTCGAAGTCAATCGTCGGCTTGTCAGTAAGGTCATTGTAACTACCAGAGGTCGCTACCGCGGCGAGCTCATCGGATTCGACATAAGTCGAGGTATTGTCTGAACCATCATTAGTTAAGTCTGATGTCTTGGTCGGGACTACGATGTTAGCCGTGGCGTTGGTCGCTTGATTGGCGGTAAAAGTTTGAACAGTAGCACCATTCTTCTGGATGGTTAAAGTGGCATCGTTCACCGTAGGAATAACCGTGGAGGCAGGTAGGGCATTTACGTCTGCCGCCGTAAGAACCACATCCGAGTTTAATCCTTTGCCGTTGATTGTCCTGGTCTGTGGAACGAAGGTCGCGTCGGTCTCGCTCTTAGTGTAGAACGGACCCTGGCTACCAATGTAGGTAAACGTTTCAGTCGTGTCGTTCCAACGGTAGTAGCTAATAGCGTCATCGTGCGTTTCATCGGTAAGGACCTTGATAATATCATTGTCGCCTAATTTTGAGGTGTCATAATTCTGAAGCTCGGCATAGGTACCCACAACATCTACGACATCCGAAGCTGACGAGATGGCATCAATCTGTTCCTGTAAATTGAGGTCGGCCGCGTCGCGCGTCTCAGCCTCAGTGGCGATAAGAGTATCGGTCTCGTCTTTATCGTAGTAATTAACCAGGTCATCTACCTCATTCGTAATGTAACCTGAATCATTCGTGAGAGAGGAGGTGGTGGTCGGGACAGCGATGTCTACCGTCTTGTCCGTGACTGGAAGAGCAGCGCCATTGCGCTTAATGACTTCGATAACGTTTTCCTGCGCACCTTCTTCGATGTCGTCTAGCTTCTCCTTGTCCTCGTCCGTGAAGTCATTCTCCGAAAGTCCTTTGCCTTCTTCTTTGTCGACTTTACCTTCGGCTACATCATCGGTATAGGCGTTAGCCTGGGCGACCGCCTCTGCGACAATGCCTTCTTCGTCGGTGGAGATAAGCGTCCACACACCATCTGCATCAAAAAGATACTGATTACCAGTCTCTTTGTCGATGACTAATGTATTGCAGTAGTCTCCTAGTTTTGGCGTATATGAATCTCGGATTCTGGTTTTCATTTCGTTGCCTCTTTCATAAAGGTTAATTCGTCAGCGGTATACCCGTGTTCTTCGGCCCACTTAGTGAATAGTGAAGTCATATACCAATCACCCTTCAAAGTGCCGAAGTAATACTGAGCGACTTTCATTATCTCTGCTTCGTTGTCGGGAGAGGTGTTGATGAGGGTGAGGAGCTGGGTTCTGGTGGTGTCCGCCTTTATATCAGATAGCTGAGAAGATAGGTCGTCGAGCTTTTTATTAGTGGACGCATTTATTTGCGTCACACACCAGGTGCCCACCCCGACGCACGCCGTACCGATGACGGTGACGGCGCCAATTACGTCGGAGATGTCCTTGAGACGTTCGCGAATAGTTTTCTTAGCTACTGTCTTCTTGGTTGTCATTACGAGTTGTCCTCAAAGATTAGTTTGCTGCGGCCATTGACTGAGCCATAGAGCTTGCGAATACGAACCGCCTGACCATTTACTGAACCGTAGAGCTTATGAATCTCTTTAGCTTGGTTATTGACCGAGCCATAAAGCTTGACTGTGGTGGCTGGCACGATGCTGACTGCGCGGACTGGGGTCGTGCCGGTGCTGTTGCGACGGCGGACATAGAGCGTAGTCGCGCCGTGAACAGTGAGTCGGAAAGTTTCCTGAACCACTGTCCAGTTAGTCTGGTTATAAGAATATTCAGTATAGACAGTATCCGCAGTACCCTCACGATTGTGCAACACCGATATGACCATCTCGCCTCCGCCAACATCGTCCACCGTGACGTCAGTGATGTAGGCCGGGGCCGTAATGAGCGAGCCTTTGACGATATTGGTGCTTATCACAGTGTTTTTAGCAAAGGCGCCATAGTAATACAAGCGGTTTCCGATAATATTGAGACGGTCAGTGCTTGCATACGCCGTATCATCGGCTACCGTAATTGCCGCACTGGAGGTATTACGCGCGACTTGCCAGCGATATGGGTTGCCGTAAGTTTGAGTATCGAGCAGGGCCGCTTCGATATAACGACCCTCTGCAGCCGAAGGGGTGCCGTAGGAACTAACTGAAACATTAAATGTTACCTCAGTATCTTTGATAGTACCTACAGTAACATCTAGCCCGGTCGGGGCAGTGCCAGACTGGTCGAAGTATAATGTCCATGTCAGATTCTTATTATAGCCATACGAAGATGACTGGTTATAGAAATTGACGGTGAAGTTTCTGGAGGTGGCAGTGGCCGCGACCCCAGTAAGAGTAACATCGAAGGCCACATGGTAATCTAAATGGGTATAATTCGGGTGCCCCGGAGTAACCATACGAACATTGGCGTCAACAATTTTCATTTGGCTACCGCCTTCAGGCGTTACGTACTGGGCGTATCCATAAGTACAAGTACCGTAGGTACCATTCTGACGAGGACAAAGAGCAATTATACCAACAATCCTCAAGTTCGTACCAGTGTGGGTAATCGAGTTTATGAGGATATTTCCATAAAGAGCTAGCGAAGGCGAGAATGTCCTCGATAGAATCAGTTGTTCACTTTGCCATCCGCTACTTGCCATTACGCGCTCTCCTCAATATAAACACCGTAGAAGTTATTGGCCGGGAGGGCCGAACCTTCAGTGATATCTGTATTAGATAACGTGATTACTGGAATGGTTGGCTTGTTTGTGAGGTCGGCATAAGAGCCGCTCGTTGCGACGGTAGCAAGGTCGGCAGAGTTCGCTTTCGCACTCAGAGCAGTAGCAACTGCGCTATTGCTAATAGCGTGGCTACTGGTAGCATACGCGTCAAGTGTAGAATCAACCTCAACCCTGCCACTCCCGTGATAATAGGTGTTTTGGTTTGAATACCTACTCAAGAAGAAATCTTCGTTGCTCGCGGACACTCTGCCATCTCCGCCATCAGTATGGCTCGACTGGAACACGAAGCCAGTGGCTTCATCGAAATCTATGTAACAACTGAGTGGGATGAAAGTGTACTCGCCAGTATCGGCCCCAAGCGCTACATATTTCAGCACTAGCAACTTGCCAGCGGTATACGCCTCGAAAGCTTCAGCGTAGGTCTTGTCGGCAGTAAAGGTATGGTTGGTGTCGTCTATGTTGGTCGCGGTTATAAAGAATAGTTCCGTCTCTGAGCCGCCACCACCGTGTTCATCCGTGTAGGCTTTAGCCTCTGCGAGGATTGCCTGGTCTTGGGTGTCGACATAAGTTTGCGACACACCACCAGAGTGGGTGTCAGCATAGTCCTTAGCCTCCTGAAGAACCTGTGCATCCTTTGTATCGGCGTAAGTTTTTAGTTCGTTCTTAGCGGCGTTGACGGCGCTATCGACGTAGAACATCGGGGCGCCTTCTTGCTGCTTCGAAGTGTAGACGGAAAAGACGCCATCTGAATCGAAGATGTACTGGACGCCCTTATCTTCATCAACGACTATCTTATTGCAATAGTCGCCGGTCTGTGGGGTGTATGAATTTCTAACTACTGTTCTCATCCTTATTCTCCCCTATATGAGTAAACGGTAAATTCAGCAGAGTAATAATCTGCACCTTTTTGCAGTATTCCCCAGTATGAACCTTGATAACCAACCCCATCGATTGTTCTACCGCCATCTGAGGTGAGGCCACTATATAACGGTTTCACCACAAATTCTTGCTCTGGGACAATGACCTCCTCCCCGACCGGTCCAACTTTTGGCATAAGCGGAACGTGTATGACAAAAGTATAATCGGCAAGTTCGTTGCCAAGCGCCGCGAAGTCCTCAGGGGAGACATCATTCCCGTCATTGTCTTTAATTGTGATAGGCTCGTTTTCTATGGCAGGACCAAATGCCAATCTTACGGAATTTGCAGTACCACCCATGTAGTTCGTGACCACAGGGCAATAGACATGAAGTTTTTTGGCGGACGTGTTGCCGGCTAAGTCGACCGTGACGTACTCACCTTCTGGATTGAAGATGTAGGCTTTGTTATTAGCGAAGTCGAAGACGGTCTGGCGCGGGATTACCTTGTCTTCTGGATTGAAGTTATCGATGAACATTGGGCTCGAACCGAAGCGGGTCGGGGTGCCGTCATCTGAAATATAATAGACCGAATCGTCTTCCTGATTGTAAACGAAAGAGTTTCGGAACCTCTGACCTTCTGTAAGGGTCGGAGTTACGAACGAGCAAATCTTCACCATCGACTCGCATGGGCGGCATGGGTCGCAGTCTGTGCACTCTGCGATGTATGCACGCTGAGGAACTTCAGGAGTTTCAGTGCTCTTCTTCGGGCAGCGGCAAAGTTTCTTTGGCTGACCGCAATTGCAACAACTCATTTATTTTTTCTCCTTATTAAGATACCTAGCTATCGTATCTTAAATTTTGTTTCATAAAACCCCCTACCCTAAGGTAGGGGGATTAGCTGACTATGCGCCAGTATTTTCGCCGTTACCACCGTCGCAAGCTACGTCGAACGCGAGGATGAAGACTTCGCGTGGGAAGAGCAAGTCGTTGTAGCCCAAGAAGGATTCTTGGATACTTTCGTACTTGTTCTCGCAGGTTGCTGGGAAGTGGGTCATGTCCATGAGAGGCTCGACACCGGTCAAGAATGCACGGCGGGAGACAATCACGACATAGTACTTCTTGCCATCAGCGCTCAAGAATGGGTTGAAGCTGTTGGCAGCCGAACCACCAGTGATAGCACCAGTAGTGGTGTTGATGGTTGGGTTGTAGAAGAAGATATCGTCTGGAGCGATGTAGACGGTTTCGCCGAAGAGCTTGCCACCAAGTGGGCCCATAGCTTTCCAGCCGCCTTGTACCAACGGTACGTTGACAGTCGTTGCACCAGCGTTTGCATTTGCACTGGAGGCTGCGCCGAAGCCAGTGTAGATGGTTGCGCCTGGAGCGACCATATCGCTTTCGAAGTAGCGGTGAGCAAGAATACCGTATTCGGTTAAGCCACCGTAGACTACCTTCATGTAGTTGATTGCCTGTGAGAGAGCTTCGTAACCGTTAGCGATTGCGCTACCAGCATCATAGTAATGGGTGGCGAAGCAAGCGCGGTCGGTTGGAATCATGGTCTCGGTTGCCTTGGCAGCTTCGAGAGCTTGGCACATAAATGCGTTCCAAGCGAGGATACCTTGGATGTGGGTGTTAGCTTCTACGCTCTTGCGGAAGCGCTCTTCGAGAGTACCATAGGTAAGTTTCTCGGTTTCAACACACCAGGAAGCGCCGACGCGATAAAGCTTATCGAAGCGGATTTCCTTTTGGCGCCAGGTTGGAACAGTCGAGATACAACCTGGAGTACATGGCATGTCCATGACTGGAGGACAGCTTTGGTCCTTCTTGTAGGTGACGTCAGAGACGTTGACCATGTTGAATGGGTTCTCAGTGTTCTCGAAGCGAACAATGAGGGAGTGGCTGATTTGCAAGTCGCGGGAAACTACAGTTACTTCTGGGTTGAAGAAGCTGAGACCTGCGAATTGTGCAAAGCGGTCTTTAAGAATTGTTGGGTGGTATTTGACTTCCATCAATGGAATATGGTCTTCCGGGGAAAGAGGAGTATTCTCGATGGTTTTGTCGTAATCGCATAAAGCCATTTGGGTTAATTTCCTTATTAAAGTTTAATCAACCCCTCAACAATCTATTTCTTGGTACGCATAGAGTTTTGCAAGAATTCTTTAGCCTGAGCTAGTTGTGGGTGCGGAGCCTTACCATAGCGTTGCTGTTGTGCAGACCATACGATGATGTTCTCTGCGGCGGTAGCCGTCATCTCTTGAACTGGCTGGATTGGGCTATTGTCATCAATCTCATTTGATGGGGACGGGATGTTCGCTGGCTGTTGCGCATTGGCTAGGGCCTTTTCGGCGGTGGCCAATTTCTGTTTCATGCCGGCATACTTGAGCACGCGGTTCAAGTTAATCTCTTGTCCGTTCATTGGGTTGATGCCATCTGCAATCATTTCTTTGTAAAAGTCCGCGTCGACTTTGACATCAGGGTATTGTCTTTCGACAATCATCGCCGTCGTCATAATCTCGACGTCACTTAATGTATGCGTAGGCTGGGCTGTTTGAGTTGGCTGGGCAGCTTGTGCCGGGGCCGCAGTCTGTTCTTGTTTAAGGACATCTGCTACAGCTTCAGTCTTAGGTTGGTTACGAAGTTGCTGATTCCTCTTAACGAGTTCTGCAACAATTTCGTTTGGAGTTCCTTTGATGTTCTGATTATCCAAGTACTTCTGGGTAGCCTCATCGAAGGTCGTCGTGCTTGGGGTCTGGTCTACTACTGGGTCCGCTGGTGCTGGAGATGCCTCTGCAGCAGGAGCTTGTGTCGCCGGTCCTTGCGGAGCGGTTACAGGAGTGGTGTTGACCGCATTTGCGTCTTGTTCCATTTCCTTTTCCTATATTAGTTTGTTAAGGGTAAGCAGTAGTCTGCTTAACTAAAGTATAGCATAAACTATTTGATGTTTTTGTCGAGGGTCTGTATCTGGTCAAGGGCTTCCTTGCCGATGCCATACACAGTCTCGAGGTTAGCTAAGTTGTCGGCTAATAGCCCTACGTCTTTGGCCATGAGTGCGATGTTATTGGTCTCTACGCCATTACGAATGTTTGAAAGGGCGCTGCGAATCCCCCGGATATAAAACCGGGAGACCGCAATCGAACCGTACTTAGAAACCAATGTCTTTACTTGTTCGTCTCTGTTCATATTAGAATGCTAAATCCTGTAATGGTTCTGTTGGGGTTTGAGACATATTAGACTCAATACCCTGTTGGTAATTATCGTAGCCAGTGTCTACTGTCGGTTGAGCAAACTGGTCTTGGTAGCCAGGTTGCTGGGTGGCGCCGTAAGCGTCGGAGATTCCCTGCATATCCTGAGGTGTCATACCTTGAAGCATGTCAGGAGTGATTGGGTTCTGGGATGCCGCGGCCTGGGCCTCCTCCACTGCTTGCTGTGCCTGGAGAATCTGCATCGGGTCGACCTGCTGTTCCTGGACGAAGCGGTCAGCTTGCTGACGAGTGACAACACCTTGGGAGATAATTGGGACCAATGTCTTGACGAGCTCTTCCTTGTTGATGCCCTCAATACCTACGAGCGTCTGCATAATCATGAGAGCGTTGCGGCCCTGTTCCACTCTTTCGAGTTTAATCTTCGAGGAAAGCTTGGCGCGAATGAGGGCGCGGCCGAGGATGTCTTCCTTCGAGAGTGTAGCAACCGAACCTTCGTATGGGAAGGTGATGTCTTCTTTCTTATTGTAGATTAAGGTCATAGCAAACATCTTCTGAATGAGTTCAGACATACCAACCTCGATGTTGGCGAGCGGGGCGTTCATACGCTGGGAGACTGCACCAACCATAGCGGAG
>Ga0326514_10000088_pt1 | contig 55096 bp, 90 predicted proteins | sample 3_2548_0518_D_FD_203653 | JGI IMG/M metagenome (GOLD analysis project Ga0326514, IMG submission 203653) | Bovine rumen microbial communities from UC Davis, California, United States - 3_2548_0518 | ecosystem: Host-associated > Mammals > Digestive system > Stomach > Rumen | place: USA... | reverse complement strand
ATTGCTGCTGCACGTTTAGTTTCTTCATTAACTATACGTTTTTGTAATTTCTAGAAAGCACTAATAATAGAATCTGTTCCCGCAATTGCTTCTGCGCTTTGTGTTTCTCCATTATATGTCCAATTATCTAATAATAAAGATCCGACTTTTGCTGTATTATAAGTAAAAGCTCCAGAAGTTGAAGTTAATCCTGCGGAAATTATAACTGTACCATCTAAAATAGTTCCTGCGCTTCCAGTTAAACTAATTGAAGGTAATGTAAATGAAATATCTGCAATACTATTAATATGACCAAATTTATCTGCTTGAATATGTGGAATCTTAAATCCATCTCCATATTGAAGAGGATTATGTGCTGCAGTCTAATTACCTCCTTCAAATATTGTTGTAGTATCTGGAGTTGCATGGCCTATGGTAATTGTATCTGTATCTGCATTTCCTGCCAATAAAGTCCATCTATCACCTGCCGCAATAGTAAAACCATCATGAGTACAATCAGCTTCAATTCCTGTTGTATTAGAATTAATTGAATTAGTATTATTTTCACTATTAATTAAAGAAATCGAACCAAAATTATTTGGCATTGTAAATTGTCTTGTATTAATAGCACTTAAATGACCAGCCTCATCTTTACTAATAGATTGTACTACTGTAAATGTAGTTGTCCCTGTCGTTGCAGTAGAAAGATCTGCTGTATCATTTGTAGGAGTAAAATTATTAACCAAATGCGCGATTGCTAATTGATTAGTCCCTGGAGTAGCTTTTAATCTAATCCATTTATTACTTGCTGCAAAAGTAAAACTATCAATTACATTTCCTGCGACAATATCATTTGCGGCAGGATTATAATCAGTAAAACTTAAATCTGTAACAACATCACTACTATTAGTATGTTTAAAAGTCTTAAAACTATATGGCAAAGTATACTAATGAGCTTTGTTAGCAATCATATGTCCTGCTTCATCAAATGAAATATCATTTAAGCTAAATATTCCAGTAGAAATAGAATTAAAATCTGTTGCAGAACTAGCAGTTGTATCAATATCATTTTTGACATAATGATAAAGAGTAATTTTTCTATTTGCTACATCAATTGCTGATTTAATCCAAGTATTACCAACATCAATACTAAAAGTATCTTGAGTATTTAATGCAATAGCTACATTTGTATTAGATGTAATATCTGTAGCAGTATCACCAACAGTTCCATTGGTTGTAATAAATTTAAAGCCATATGGTAAAGTATAAATATGATCTTTACGAGAACGTAAATGTCCTGCTTCATCATGGCTTATATCTTGTACATTAATTTTATTATTACTATCTGTCAATGTAACTGTATTATCTATAACATTTAAATCTGATGCTGTACTTGCGACTATATCTATATCTTGAACTAAATGTCCAAAAGTGATAGAATCATCAGTTACATTTCCACTCATCTTTACCCATTTATTTGCTGGTTTAAATGTAACTGTATCTTGAGTACTTTCTGCCGCAATTGTTGCTCCTGTATATGTCAAATCAGTTATTGCATCTGAGGCATTATCTACAGTAATAAATTTAAAACCATATGGTAACGTATAAGTATGAGGATGATCCTCTAACATATGCGCTGCTTCATCCCAAACGATATCATGTAAAATAAGTTTATCATTTTCTGAATTTGAAGTAACATCATCTGCATTTTTATTAGTTTCTCGTGCTTTATTCCAGTCGACTGGAGGAGTGTGAAGTTTATGCGCGATTGATAAAGTATCATTATCAACATCAGTAATAAATTTTAACCATTTATTTGCAGCTTTAAAAGTAAAAGTATCTTGAGTATTATCTGCAATAATAGAACCACCTGAAGCAACACTATCAGTTGTATCATAAGTATTTTCATTACTTATAGTAAATGTTTTGAATCCATATGGAAGAGTAACTGTTTTTGTATCAGTTCCTACTGTATGCCCCATTGCATCAACTATTGGAGTAATAATATCTATTGTATCTCCATTTCCATTAAAATCAAATGTACTTGTTGTAGGAGTTACAGGCTAAAAATTATGATGAATAGTTAATACTGGCTGTTCTGGATCACCATCTACATTAACAGTAATCCATTTCTTTTGCATTGCTTCTATATTTGCTGCAACTGGATATTTATCTTTAGAAACACTATCAATCATATCTTGATAAGTCTCTTTAACTTGATCGAAACTATTAATCTAAGAAGTTGCAATTGCCGCACTATGCGCGCGTCCATAATTATCAACTACCATAATTTCTTGAGATTTCATAGTTTCAAATCTTGCAAGTATATCTTTAACTTGATTTAAAACGCCGCTTACATTATCATTCGCTCTAGTTAAAGTATCATATGGTTCAAGAACTTGATACATTTTAAGAATCATTCCATTTAAAGTTCCCATTGATACAGAATAATTAGGCATCTAAGTAGTTTCCCAAACTTCTCTTCTTGTTGCAAGAGTAATTTCATCAGGTACTGCCGCAGCATTTGGATTCCATTTTGTACCTACTGGAAGAATTTTTCTTGTATCATTCTTTACATAAAGATCTTCTTTTTTATAAATTGTAGCATTAGGCTTTTCAGGTTCTATTGCTATGGTAAATTCTTCAGTTTCTTCATCTTTAACATAATATTCTTCTGGAACATAATAAGTTAAATCTTGTGATAATTTAGTAGGAGTAATTAAGAAATATTCTCTACCCGGAGTCATATTCGCTGCAGTATCTAAAATATAGCTACCGTTTTTCTTAAAATGATAAGTATTTTCTTGATAAAAGCTATCTTGTCTTTGAATTATATCATTTTTTAAGATTGCTTCATTTATAGTTAAAAATGGTGGATTGGAAGCATTTTGTTTATCTCCAAATACATAAACTTCTTTATAAATAATATCTGGATCATTTACAAATCTATTTCTAGTAATTTCCTAAAATCCAATAGTTTCTCCACTATTATTTACATTTTTAACAAAATACATGCCGACATTATAAACGACTAAATCATCTCTATAATAACTTTTATCAACTTTAATTTCTACTTGAGAAGTATCTTCAATTTTTATATAATTGATTTGTTGCAAATAATATGTAGTAACATTAGGATCATAAGAAGGAGCTAATTCATAAGTAGGTTCATTATTTGTTCCTGTTGTCTTTATATAATAAACACCATTTATAAAAGTATCTGCTGTTACTCTTGGATTTGTGACAGGTAAATAACTAATTATTCTTCTATAAAGAACTTCTTGACCATTTACATCATATGTACGAATAACATTTAATGTATAATATTTAAATTGACCATCATGACGGGGGTCAGCTATAGGATCTACCAATTCAACGTTACCTTTTGCCAATTCTCCATTACAACTTTGGTCAGTTGTTAAATCAATTTCATATGATCCATCTTTCTTTTTAAAAGAATATTTACCTGGAACATAAATTCCAGAATAACCTCTAATACTTTTTAAACGACCAGTATCTTCCAATTTATTTAAGTCTAAAAGATAATATGTTTCATTTGGAGTTTTTGTTTCTCTATCATCAAGTTTAAGAGTTATTCCATCATCTCCGCCCTATATTACCCAATAAGTTTTTGGAGTATAACTATTATTTAAAGTCACTGATTGCTCAGTTATTTTATAATAATCTTTACCTTCTTGATAAGAAGCATTTAAAATATAATCTGATTTTTGAAGAATTGCTCTTTGTTTTTGAGATTCATCCAAATTAGTATCATTCAAAATATCTTGAATAACTTTTGAATTTTCTCCAAGATAATCTTGATACCATTTATAATCTTGATATGGGAAATCTACAACTGTTCCTTTAACTTCAGTATATTGTTCTTGAACCTATCTTAAATAATAAGTTTTAGAAGGATCATATACTGTAGCTAAAACATATTTTCCATTTACTAATTCATAATAAAGCCCAGAATTAATTTTTTCTTGATTTAAATTTGATGTAGTCTATTCATTATAATTAAACATATCTGAAGCTACTGCATCATATTCATATGTTTTATGTTTTCTTAAATATCTATTGTGAGTAGTATCATAATAAATACGATTTAAGTCAAGATTACTTGTATCTTCTAATTCATCAGCAGTATTAGGAGATATAATCATACCAATTAAATCATGAGCTGTATTAATAGCACCAGCTAAAGTATCAACTTGTTTTGTATTATACTAATTACCATCAATACCAGTTAAACGTAAACCTCTTCTTGCTGGTTCGCCTTTAGCATCTTCCCATGCAATTTCTTTATTTCTTAAATTAGTTTTTCTAATAGTTTCTGTAGTATTTCTTCCGCCATATACTAAATCCCAAACATTTGCTACTGTATCACCGATACTGGGTAACATAATAGAAAGTTCTTGAGTATCTGGTTGAGGCTTTAAATCAATACTACCATCATGAAGATTATAAACATTACCACTATATCCAGTAGGAGTTAAACTAATATTATCTTCATTCACCCATCCAGAAGTAGCAACATTTGCATTATAACGATTCCAAGATGGAGAAGATGTTCTTGAATCTTCACTACTTAAATCTGAACTATAAGCAATACGACTTGAATCAAAACCACTTCTATTAAAATATATTGCCGCCGGCACTTTTGTTGCAGTATCATTTTCCCACTTTTGAATTGTAGGATTATAATAAAGTGTTCTACGCTTTGCATCATGAGATAATGTATTATCTTCAAAAGTTTGTTTCCAAGCAACCTATTGATCTGAAGGATAATATATTTTATCATCATTTGCACTTCTTGCTCGAATACTGGCAACTTGACTATCAAGTTGATTAGGATCTGTAATATCCAATCTTCCATTTGGCTAAACTTTAGGCATTAAAAGTGCATTATTTGCAGCTTTTATTCTGAATCCCCAGCTTGGTTGCCAATGTAATTCATAATAAGCATTTGTTGAATCCGCTCCAAAGTGTGGACTAATTGGCAATAATGAAGGTGGATCAGCGCTTACTCCAAAAGTAGGAATGATTGTATTTAATTCTGCAATCATTACATATTTTTCAGTGCCGTTTTGATAAACCTTTTGCCAAACGGTTGAATCATAACCGCGGGCAGTTTTATATCTACTTTTATCAATATTAAAATTCGCAGAATAATTGCCGGAAGCATCATTTGGAATTTGACTCAAATAAGAAAAATTTTCTCCATTTTGAGTAAAAATTGTATCTTCAATAGTCCAAAATTCACCATCGACGTTATATGTATAATTAGCTCTTGGAAGAACTACTGCATAAATTTCAGTATTTTCATTTACAAATAAAGATGTATTCTCAATATGAGCTGCACTATTTGCGATATGAGCATGAACAATTCCTTGATTTTCTAATTCAGAAATTGTTGAATTAGTTAAAGAAGTTTCATTACCCTAATAATTATAATGATTTCTAAATTGTTCCCATGTTAATCCTGTATAAGAGCCATTTCTTTTTACTTTTATATAAATAGGAGTTGTATTTATAATAGTAAAATGAGTTTTTGGTCCAAAATATAAAACTTTATATCTAATATTTGACATCATTGAAGATACAATTCTTGAACTATTATCTGGCCCATTAAAATATAAATGTTTTATATCAGCATTATTTACACAGGAACTAATACTTCCATATGGAATATGTTTTCCGGTATTATCTGTAACTAAGTACCATCCTTTATCATAATCGGAATTACTTAATTGTGTATCGTATTCAACTAATACATATCGACCTGCATATACGCCATCTTGCGCACAATTATCATCCATAGCTTGACGACTAGAATATATTCTATCAAACTAAAAAGTTGTTCGAGAAGTATTAGTTATGTTTCCATAAAAGCCCAATTATTACACCTCCTCCTTTTACTCATCTAAATTTGTAGGATTCTAAGAATCATCATCTTTTGGAATCCCTTTATCATCATATATAAAATCAACAATCAAAAAAGCATTTTGATTATCTCTAATACTTCGCATTGAAACTGCATCAAACTAAATTTTTGTAATTTTAGTATTTAATCCTAAATCTAATTCATAAATTCCAGTTTGACCAATGATAACAGGTTCTGCACTTTCATTTAAATAAAATTTTGTCCCTGGTAAAGACTAAACTCCTAATTGAACTATTGGATAATAATTGGCAAACATTTCACCGCTTACATAATGTAAATAGCTTACTGGAGTTGTTTTTCCAGAAGCTAATATAGAAGAAGGGTAATTCATTGTTGCCCCATTACCTGTTACTTCAGTATAATAACGGAACTATTTAATTTGATTAGCCATTACGAGCCTCCTTCATTACTAATATATATTATATCTATAATAAGACGTGCATTTACATTTCTAGATATTGCATTTAATGAAGCACAATCAAATTGAATTTTTGATATTTCAGTTACTCCATTTAGCTCTAACTCAAAAATGCCCGTTTCTCCAATAATAATAGGTTCAGTTAAACCATTTAAATAAAAGCGAGTACCTGGTAATGCTTGAATACCAAGTTGAATAATAGAAGAAATTGAAAATCCATTTGTTTTTAAAAAATCTCCTGTTACTAAATCTTTAACTTCTTCAATATTATAATTACTTGGAGAATCAACACTAAAAAATCTAAATTGCTATATAACATTTGCCATTTTATTTCTCCTTTAACTCAATTAATATATTCTATCAACAGCTTTTACTGCTTGAATACTCATAGTAGCATTATATGTTAAAGAATATGAAATTTTATTTACAATATATTCTCCATTAATTCCGCTATTTTCATCATATACAAAAATTCTTGTATTAGGCTCTAAATAATATACAGGTAATGAAGTAATAGTAATTGATTCCGTACATTTTGTATATTCATATAACCATTCTTCAAGAACATCTTTAGCACATTTTTTCTATGTACTAACATTAAAAGCTGGTTCCATATATTCTGGAAATAAAATAAAAGTATAACCACCAGGTTTTAATTGTTTTTGTATTCTTTTTTCTTCTTCGCTCAATTCTGAATCTATAAAAATAATTGTTGGAGTATCTCTATAATAAATAGCTTTTACATTAGAATCATTAACAGATTTAGGCCGATCTCCAACATTCCTAACGTTATAAGCTGTGAGTGAACCATCTGCAGAGTCTAAAAAATCAAACCAAAAAGTAACAGTTTGAGGTGCATCTATTATTTGATTATTCCAACCAAATTTTGGATTTTGAACTAATTTATTTGCATCAGTAATAATTTTCCATTCTCCTGTTTCAGAATCCTCATATACTGAAAAATCATCACTTCTTTCAGCATATAATAATCTAAAACTTTTAATTGAAGTATTATAAGCATAATATTTCTAATCAGATAATACATAATAAACAATTGCCGGATCTGCTGATTCTGGTAAGTCTGAATATTTTTCAACTTCAACTCCAAGATATTTTTGAGTTACAAAATCTCCTTCTTGTTTAATAAAGTAATTGTAATCTTTATTATATGGAACACTTGAACTTCCCTATCTTAAATACCAATATTTATTATAATTATCATCTTTATAAAATTCATCATAAGAAACAGAAATAGTTGTATATTCTTCAAATTTATTTTTTATATAATAAACTTCATCGAAGGAATATGCAGTAGTTTCATTACATTTTTCAAACCAATAATATTTGGTTGGATCTTGATCATATGAAGATTTTGTTACATATGCAGGAATTTTAGTATATTTATATTCTGGATTATATATATCTCTCCAAAAAGAAACAATATCAGTATAATACATTTCATATCCTGTGTATCCAGAAGGATAATAATCTGGATTGTTTTTTGCAACAGTTGACAAAAAATCTGGATCATGTTCATATTTTAAATAATCACACGCCATTTGATATAAAATTTCTCTCCAATCACAACCCCAATGTTGCTATCCCATAACTTTTTTCAACATTGTTTGATTAATCTGTTGAGTTACACTATCTGGAAATCTAGGATTATAAATATATGAAACATATCCATAGTTTCGTCCACCTCGAATAAAATAATCTGTAAAATCATGAGCTGTACAATATGGATTATGTTGAACCGAATATAACGGTCCATTTAAATTGCCATTTTCTAAAATTCTTACATCAAATATATGTAAAGGTCTATTCTACCAATTAGACCAAATATTTTTAGGACTTCCAGGAAAAAGAGTTTCTAAATCTAAATAATCATAACCACTTGTATAATCATCTAATTGACCTTTAGGGAAATCAGTGAAATCATTTTCTTCATAAGTTTTATTTGGATGTAAAAGAGATCTATATAATCTTCCCCAATCTTCCATTTGCCACCACTAATCTGATAATCCATATGGAAGAGGTGCTTTTACATGATTACCTAACTATTTAGCTAATTCTCCTGCTAAGTTATCAGTTATTTCTTTTTGTATCGTCGCTTGGCTTCTACGAATTGTAGAATATATTCTTCCATCATATGTTTTATAATAAACTGGTTTTTTATCTATTGCATATCTTAAATGTACTGGATATTCTTTTCCACCTGTTGTAACTTTAGTACCCCAAATAGAATAATCATTTTTAAGATTAGATAACTATGGTTTATTCTGAAATGCTGTTATTAAATTAGCATTTTCAAAAGAATATGAAGTTTGCGTTAACATTGTTGCATTAGCATAAATTTCACCAGTATCTTCTTCCTCAATTAAATTATTCCATGAAATATTTAAATAAGTTTTTTTACGTCTAAAATGAAATCTTCCATCTATATCATAAAAATATTCAAAATTTCCAAGCATATTTTTTATAGGGTCTAAACAAGATTTAGTTATAGAATCTCCAATTTTTCCAATAAGCTCTCCAGCATAAGTTAAATCTGTTTCTCTAAATCCAATTACATCACCATATTCAGCTTTAAATACTGTATAAGTATTAAAAGTATTTGTAATTGGATCTTTCACTCTTATATGTGTTGCATCATCTGAAAATCCAAAAAAACTTACTCTTGTATTTAAAATAAAATCAGGATCATCTAAAGCGATCATGTGTTCTTCATCATTTTCATCTGTATATGGCCCATTTTTATCTTGACTCCAAGAATATTTTCTTTGTTTTCCATTTGCATCTACTAATACATCAAACATATTAGATACTTCATTAGTCTTATCATCTAATAAAAAATACATTGGATTATTTCCTCTATATTCCATTAATTCAAGACCAATTTCATCTAAGTCTTCTATAATTATATTTTCAAAAGGCTCACGCGCGTATTCATGAACAACTTCTCTAATAATATCCTTTAAAGGAATTGATGAAATAGTAATATTGCCATCAATATCAACCTCTTCGATTTTACCAAAATCGGCAGTTAGAGAATTAACAATTCCTCCTATATCTCCATTTAAAAGACTCATTTTATCTCGTCCAGATATAGATATGGTATAATTATTTGTCGTCTAATTTGTAGAAAAATCAGTAATTAAAAAGATTCCTTGAGGAAACCAAATAATATCATCATATTCTGGATTAATTTTATTTTTTAACCCAATAAATAACTCCATTTTTGTATTTAACCCCCAATAAAAATCATGTATATTCAATTCTTTTGCTACTAAAGTAAGAGAACATGTGCGGCGGGTGGATGATTGTCCATCTATATTAACACTTCCACCCGTTACACGACCTGTTATAAATTCTATAGGATGTTCTTCAAAAGTAAGAGAAGCTATTTTAGCAAATACTTCTCTTTGATTTTCCTAATCAAGAGCCTTTAAAAAATCTTTATCCATTAAAGGGTCTTTTCTCATTGTAATCCATGCGTCTCCTTATATTCATCTATAGCATTGTTTAATTCTGTAATTACAGCATTATAAGCTGTTTTTACAGCTTTACTCTTATTATCTAAAGTATTTAAATAATTATCAAAATAAGAATCATCTCTTTTTCCAATATTATTTACTTCAGAAATTAAATAATTATTAAAGTTTGTTTTTGCTTTATTATAATTTTCAATTTTCTATTCTAAATAACCAGAATGAGAATTATTTTCAAAATGATAAGTACTTACTTGTTTAGAATAACTTACCTCTGCTATTACTCCTTGATTTATTACAACAGATGAAACAGCACTAATATCTTGAACTTTATACTCATTTTTCTCTTTTAAATTAATTTTTTCAGAATTATTTAATATTATTGTAAATAAATCATCATAAAGTGGATAAATTTTTTTATCATATCCATCTAAAAAGTAATCAGTAAAAGGAGCTAAATTTTCCATTGTTTTATCTGTATAATAGCCTTCAGAAGGATAATCTCTATAATCAGTTCTTCGACATCTAATCTAATAAATACCTATTCGAGATATTTTATCTAAATCTACTTGTTGTTTTAAATTTTCATCTAAAAAATAAGTATAATTTCCAGAAGGATCAAAATCTTCAATTTTATTACAATTTACAAACAACTAATAAATATCTTTCTTCTTAAAACGAATTAATCCCAAAGAAGAAACTGTTGTCATTGTATCATTTAACTAAGCTAAAATATTAGTTTTAGAAGAATTTCCAATCCACTATTCTAAAGGAATATCATCTATTTCTACTTTCGTAATAGAACCAAAAATACTAACGGCTTTAGTTTGATAACTATATGTAATAATAGGATAAGTATAATTTTCTCCTAAATAGTCAGATAAACAAATTTGGACATTACTAAAGCCGTCTGCGCTTTCAGCCATATAAGATCCTGTTGCTCCAACCATAACATCAACATCATCAATTTTAATAATAGTACTAGGTTCACAATCTTGAACTTTTATACTGTAAGCTTTTCTTGATGATATAATAGAACACCATCTATTTTTAGCAAAAGCAGCAACCTATGTAGGAATCTATTCCATCATAATAAGAAAAAGTCTATGAATTCCTACAACATCCTATTCTTCTTCTGTCATATTAAAATTAACTTGATCTTTTAAAGCATTAAGAATATATTCTTCACTGAAATTTCTTAAATCTATAGTTGTCCATCTTGTTAAAGTAGATAATTTTTCTTTAGAATCAATAATATTAAATTTTTCAAGATTTTCTGGATTAAATGCTCCAACTTCATATGCCGTAGCTTTAAAAGAATGAATCATTCTTCCTAATTTATCATTAGGTGTTAAAGACACATTTAATAATCTTACTATAAAATTTCCTTCTGTTGGAGATCTAAATAATTTAGGATTTCCATCATTTAACCAATCCTAAACATTTCGTTTAAAAAATCTTTCTGCCGCAATATTTTTACTTGTAAGATCACTGACTATATCATCTGTCTCATAAGATTCTGTATTTAAAAATAATCCTTCTGTATCAGTCTATAAAGAAATTAATCCTTGTATATCAAAACTTTTATAATAAACATTTCCATTTCTTAATATAAAAGGATATTTATTTCCTATCGTATCTATTTTATTTTCTAATACATTATTTTTAAAATTAGTAATTTTTGGATCAAAACTAATTTTAAATTGTTGTTTTCCATCATATAAAAAAGCATGTTCAAAATCGGCATAAATTAAATTAGAAACAACTCTATTAGAATAAATATCATTTGCATTATATTGTTGTAAAGAATATTTATAAAAATATCCTTGTTCCAAAGTACAATCTACTAAACTCCATTCTGACGGAATTAAAGATTGAACATCAAATCTTTTAAATTCAGTCCATTGATAATCATCTTTTGAACAAGCTTTTGTTATTAAAAACGTTCCTGAAATAATAGGTTCATCACAAATTAATTTTAATCCAATATATCCATTTTCATAATTTAATTCTGCTGATAAGCCTAATTGAACTTCAGTTCCAATAGAACGAGCTTGTGATATTCTATATCTAGGAGAAGAACATTCCAGACCATTCATAGTTTTAACCATATAAGTTAAAAAATAAATTGCATTAGGATCTAAATCTTTAGTCCATAAAAAAGTTTCTCTTGATTCATAAGGTAAATCATCTTCAGAAGTATTATGAAGTAAATATCCAGTATCTTTTATAACAGTTTCATTAGAATCTGTTAGAAGAAAACGACTAGAATAAACTTTTTCAGTAGGATCGGCATAATGCTGACTATAAACTCCTGTATAAGAATAACTATGTGAATTTACAGACCCATCATCTAAATTATCTATAATTACTGATGGTTTTTTTGTATATTTTATAACTCCAACAGTTGAATAGTATCCTATTTCTAAGTCTTCTCCTATATAAGCTAATTGAACTTTATAATACTGGCCTTCTTTTAAATAAATATTTCTAATAGAATTTACATCAAAACTTACTTCTAAAGATTTTTCTAAATCATAAGAAGCTCTTTCTATATTAAAGCCATCATCTGAATTATCTACAATAAGATCATCTCTAAAAACCTAAAATGTATCTATAACATTTCCATCAACATATTTTATTTTTAGTGAAAATCCTGCTACTTCAGATTTGCCGACGGCCTTATTCATAGAAAAGGGGACTACTATTTTTGTAGTAGCCCCCACTGAATAAAATGCTGGAATTGTTCCTCCTATATTAGGGGGATACAATTTTGCCATTTAATTATTCTCCTTCGTAATCAATAAAATCCATAATAGCATCCATTTGAGCATTTGTGAGTTCTACATCTCCTAAAGAATCAATAGAAAATGTATAATAAGAAACTTCTTGTTCACACTCAACAAGATCATTAAGATCTTTATTTACAAGATCAATATTTTCACCTTCAAAAGCATATTTATTAGGATCGTCTTCTGTAGGTTTACCGTATTTCTCGATAATCTCCATACGAAGTTTCTCAATTTCTTGTGCTAAATCTGTAAATGCTTTTATATTTTTTCTTAAAAGAAAGAGTGCTTTAACAGGAAATTTACTTTCTTCACCTTGTGGGAATTGCTGAAGTAAATTTTCTGCTATTGTATAAATTTCTGCATTTTTCATCATTTTTGTAATTTTCATAATCCTTTTTCTCCTTTTTAAATTAAGAATAATCTTCTGCTGTTACTTTTAAAGTACGCGTTCTAAAATCAGAATTTTCCATAGGAATATTTGCACCTCCTGTAGGAGGATTATCATCATTTACAAGTTCAATATAATTTGAAGTATGATCAAACTCCCATGAAAATTTTACTCTATCATAATTATCTCCAGAAGCTGTTTTATATTTAGTAATACTCGTTGGAGATACGGAAGATAATGATCCGCCAATTGTTACATAATCAGAATCGCTTGTATTTCTATAAGATGGAACAGTAACAGTACCAAGATTCCAACAAGATCCCGTCCAATTAGTAAAAGATCCACTACATACACAATGTTCATAACCAGATCCCCAGTCAGCTCTATATGTCTATGAACTAACAGATCCACTACTATAATAATAAGTTCCACTCACTGATGCAGATCCATGAGAACTAAGTCCATAGACTCCACCAGCATATGATGTAGAAGTTCTATAATAATTATAACTTGAATTATAACTAATTATGTCTTGAGTTCCATCTGTTTCATAATATGTAGTTGTCCTATTTTTAACATATAAATATTTATTAGAACTTGATCCATAAGAAACTGTACTAAAAGTTCCTGATAATTTTACGTCAAATTTTTTTTTTACCTCATCAGCAAATGCAAGTTTACCAAGAGCAGAACTAAGATTAGTCCATCCTTTAGAATTTTTGGTGATATTTATAGATAAATCACTATCTCCAATTGATGCATATCTTGTACTATAACTATAACTAGATCCACTATGTAAATAAAGATGACTTCCATAAATAGAACCAGAACTATTTATTTGAGCAACTGTAGAAGGAGCTCCTATCTTCAAAGATGCTAAAGTTGCATTTCCTTCACTAGTAATTTTATAATTTGCAGAAGTAGAATCTCCAAAATATAATCCTCCACCATTAAATATATTTCCACCTGTTTTTAAAGTAGAAGATATTTCTGCTTTTCCACTAGTTAACTTAAGATCTCCACTATTTAATGTTAAGCTACCTTTTTTCATTATAACATTTCGAACTGTTGAACCATCTCCAACTATAACATCTCTTAAAATAGTAAATTCAGTATTATCAGCTGTTAAAATATTATTACCATTATATTTAACATACATTCCTTTTGAATCTAATGTTAATTCATTAGCTTCTATTTTTAAATTACCTGCTGAACTTCCTGTTCCGTATCCTTTTAAAGTCTAAGCAATGATAGTTCCATCTTCTTTAAACTCCATTGCAGACCCAATTTTTAATCCTTTAAGAAAAGCAGTTCCATCATATTTTAAATAATATACAGTTGATGATCCTCCTGATGGAGTTCCACTACCCGGAAGAGTTCCTAAATATATATATTGTCCTAAACGATTTAATACCGTTGGAGAATCTAGACTCATATGATCATCTTGAACAACTAAGCCACTATTACCCTAATAAGAATCTTCTAGAGTATTAATATAAACACCATGAGGACCACTTATTCCAACAGCATTTGCAGAATGAATTCTAATTCCTTTTGCGCTACTTCCTTTACCTGCGCCATCAACATAATCAACATCCTATCCATTAAACCAAATTCTTGCTTCTTTAGGATCTAATCCAATAGTATGTTTTTCATTTTCTAAAGTTAATTCATTTAAAATCCAACCACCAATACCTATTCCACCAGGACCTGCAGTAAAAGTGCCTGGTAAGCCTGGAACAGAAGGAATATTACCTATCTAAAGTTTACCATCTGGTGTATAATTAAGATTATCTGCATATATATTACCTTGAACTCTAGTGGTACCATCAAGAACAAACTATCCTTTTCCTCCTTCACCTCCATTAGAAGTTCCAGTAAGAGAAGCATTTCCAGCCTTTAATACAAAATTAGACTCTGTTAAAGATAAACCATCACCATTGCCTAAATCTAATTTAATACCACCAGTATTAAAAGTTGCAGTAGGACCTACATTTGAATCTATTTTAATTCCACTACTATCAAAAGTTGCAGATGGACCAGCTTCAGCAATAATTTTAACACCACTATTATTCATAGTGAATTTATTATCATGAGCAGTTAAATCAAAATTTGCGCCAGTTGAAAAAATAGTAGTACCATTTTTATCTAAAGCAATTTTATTAGCATCTCCGCGTTGTAGATAAATCTAATCTTTATCCATATAAAATTTATCTTCACCAGCAGTTAAATCAAATTTTGCTCCAGTTGAGGATAAAAGTGTTCCATCTTTATCCATTTGTAATTTATTATCTTCGCCACGAGATAATAAAATTTTATCTTGATCAAATGAAAAAGTATTAGTAATTCCATTTTTAGTTCCTTCAATAGAAAAATTCAAAGAATTTTCTAAATGAACTTTCATACCATTTTCATCAATAGAAAAAGTAGAATTTCCTGAAGTGCCTTTAACTGTTACTAAAAATTTACTGGTTATAGAAATTGAAAGTGTACTACCTTTAGTTGAACCTTTAGTAAAACCATCAAATCGTATATAATCTTCATCACCAGATTGGATATATAATTTTTTTCCATCTCCAGTTCCTGCATAAAGATAAATACTTCCGCCTTCAACCTTAGCACCATCTACTGCAGTTGTCATTCTGCCGTCAATGGTAACATCTCCACCATTTGTGCTTAAATTAAAAGGCTTATTGGCATAAGTCCTCATGAAAATACCCTAATTATTCATTTTGAAATGAGCATTATGAGCACTTTCTTTAGCATCAGCATAATCTTCTGCTGCATATAATTCAATCTTTTCGCCTTGACGTCCAGCAATAAATGAACCCCATTGTTCGGTATTAGCATAAATTTCTAAATCACTTTGAACGTCTTTATGACCTTTGACTTCTGCCGCTGTAGGGTTTCTTCCTAAGAAAATATATTTAGCTTGAATTCCAGAGCCAGGCGCAGTACCTTCGCCACCTTGTGTAGGAACTTCTGGGAATTTATAACTACTTGGAGAAGCAATTCCATCTGTTTTTAATGAACCTGCAACAAAACCTGCAGCAACTTCAACATCACCATAAAATTTAGAATTTATGACATATGCAGTAAAATCTCCATGAAGATCAACTTCATCGTATTTTTTCTTAGTATAAGTATTTGCCAATTCTGCTGCATTAGCATCACCAACAACCATACTTCCTGCAACTTTTAAATATCCAGCAATATATGAATTACGATAAACATAAAAACCTAAATCTGGATTTTTAGCATTTCTTCCAATATCAAGAGCTTTTCTATCATCTCGTGCAGTATCTCTTAAAGCCTACCCTTCAGTATGCCATTTAGCATCTACTGCTCCAACATATGTTTTTCCAGTAGTTCTAAAAATTCCATATACTGCAGTATTAGCATATATAACAGTGGAATTATTTGTTTTATCCATTGTTTCGCCAATTAAATTCGCCGGCTCTCCAATCTATAAATGGCCCATAATATATGTATTTCCATTTATAGCAGTTTTACCATTTAGAACAGAATTTCCGTTTAAATAAAAACTTAAATTTTGTAAAAGATAATTATTATCATTTATTGTTCTAAATAACTAATCATAAACTCCACCATTTAAATCTTCAAAATACTATTTCTTTTCTTCATCAGAATAATAACTAGTCTCTACAAAATCATAGATATAAGGTTCTTGATATTTTATTTCTCCTGTTTCACTATCTACCCCAATAGGAAATTTTAAAGTATGTGTTTCGGTTTTATCAAAAGTCCCAGGTTTATTTATAGGATATTTATAAACAACAAATTTATCTCTAACACTTAAACCATCTCGACCTAAATATACTCCGCCTTTACCTCCAAAAACTCCATCAGGCTCAGTAAGAGGATTTCCATTTTTATCATAAAAATTCTATCCGTTAGCAAGTAAACCATTATTACTATAAAGAGCTTTTTCTCTAATCATAAATGGTCCAATACGACCACCTTGAATAGCTTCAAGCCATCCCATAGTAACTTTTCCATCCCAACTAACAGAAAAAAGTCCACCAATATTTAATGGATTATCATAATATAAAACAGATATTTTATCAATAGGACAATAATTATGATCTCCTTCACGAACAGCTAGCATTGCTTCATAAGCTGTTGGATTAGTAAATCTTTCATCAATTACTTTCCAAATCTATTCTTGAGTATAAGTGTGACTTGGTAAACTTAAATAATTATGATTAACTGTAGGAACAGTTAATTCTCCTTTATTAGTAACATTTAAAGCTTCTAAGTCTAATAATCCACTTGCCGCAGAATTAATTCTTATACGAGAAGTAGGATCCTATTGAATTAATCCTGGTCTATAAGCATCTAATCCAAAAGAATAAGCTTCTATAAAAGAACCTCTATTAGCTTTTCCATTTCTGGTTAAAGATAATTGATGATCTCCTTCAAGATCAAATCTAATGCCTCGTCCAGGTTTCTTTTCAGTTTTATTTGGTAACTAAAAATCTTTGGAAGCAATAGTATATGCTGATTTAGAAATATTTATTATATCTAAATCCTAACTGACTTTTACTGCTTCATCATCATCTGTCGGATATTTTTCATATCCTTCGTGCTAATAATGAATTCTAAAATAAGGATCTCCACTTGAACTTAATCTTACATAAGATCCTGCATATTTAGATAAAATAGTATTTAAAGTTGCATCATCTTCAGTATCATTTTCTCCAGAGTCTACCGTACTAATTTCAAAATCATGTCCATATAATTTTCCACCAGTTAAATCAAGTAATACTCCAGATCCAGGTCTTTTAACTCTATGAGTTTTATAGCCTGATATTTCACTAACTTCGAATTCTGCAGGAATATAATTCCAAGACTATAAATAAAAATCATCTTTACTAACAAGAATTAAATCCTTTTCAATAAATTTTTCAGTATTAACTCCTCGAATAATATCATTACCATTTTCATCTTTAATCTTTTTGCCAGAATTATCTAATTTATAATCTGTATATGGAATTAATCCTTTATCTTGTAAAATCTTTATTTTATCTTTATCTGTATTTTTATAATGAACAGTTAAAAATGGACTACCAGAACTATTTAATTCAAAATAAGAATCCTTCATAGTTGCAGAACTTTCAATCTGTCCATTATTAACTCCTTTTAATTTAAAATTATAACCTTCAATAAAACCATCTGGATCATCTTCAATAATATTTCCATTTTTATCTTTACGTTTTCCTCGAAGATTTATTTTAAATCCCTATCCATATCCATTTTCAGGATCTTTTTCTTTTGCGTCTTCTTCAGAAATATAATCATCTGTCTATAAGAAATATTCATCTTTGCCTATATGAATTAAATCCTATTCATTTTCAGATGTTATAATAAAATATGGATCTGTTACTGAAATTCTAACATGGCTTCCACTTTGTTGATAATGAGGAGTAAAAACATCATCATTAATTAAATAAGTTGCACTATGGTCTTGTAACCATTTTAATTTCTAAAAATCATTTAAAGATTCTCCAGAATCTACAAATTCCTAAAAGGCTGCAATCGTTTCTCTTGCTTGATTTAACTTGCTTTGTGCACGATTAATTCTATTATTTTCTCTCTAAATTGCAACTTTGTCTGCCCATTCATTTAATCCTTGTTTTTTATTATTATAAGACTAAATTTCATTTTGTAAAATACTTAATTGATATTGAAGAACTTCATCAATAGAATAATCTTTACCTTCTTCGCCATTTGTATAATGAACGCCTTGAAGATCTGCCCCATACATATCAACATATCCATCATCAAGATCTATTAACATACCTTGAGGTTCATCTGGAACTAAATTATAAGATAAACTTGAAATACGACCAGAATTTCCATCAAAATTAATTTGACCTTTACCAGATTTACCGATAAAAGCAGTTCCATCAATTTTTAATCCAAAACTCTAAACGCCTTCATTATATCCATATAATCCAAAAGTAGGAGTCTAATCAACTCCTCTAAGATCTCCCATTAAAACGCCATTATAACGATTCTTTTCATCTTTAGCACCAGCTCCTACTGCTGTTGATAATATTATACCACTTTCTTCATCAACAGTCAACTTACCGTCCCATGAATTTAACAGAGCTGATGTATAACTATTCTAATATATATAAAGCGGCTATGTCCAAAGTATTTGTTTATTAACCCCTGTTCCAGTACAACAATTTACAGCAACCTATTTTCCATTGTCTTGTAAAAAGAAAGATGGCGGAATAAGTGCATTTTGTTCAGACAACGTTGGATAAAATTTTCTAGCTACTGAACCCGCTATTGCTCCAACAGTATCAGAACCTAAAGCAACTTCCCAATAAACAGGACATTCTGAAGCATGATTTCCTTCTTCATCAAGTTCTTCCTCTATTGGAATAGTTCTTTTATTATGATATACATAAATATGATAAGGATCTTTATAATAAGATGGATTTACACCACTTGAATTATAAGAAACTCTATCTGCCCCATCAATACTTACATATCTTTCCTACGCTCGTACGGGAATAGGTCTAAAAGTTGTCAGCGTTATATGCTGAGTGCCGCCTTCGTCATTCTAATATCCAATGTCTACTGCATTAGTTAATTCAGCATATAAAATATGATATTGTGCTTCTTCAATAGTAACCTCTTGCGGCAAAGTTAAAACTATTGAACCATCTGGTTCACTACTAGTCCAATATTCCTAATCTCCTGCTTTCTGAGAAGTTCCCTCTATTTCAATTGTCGAAGATGTAGGACTCCACCAACTATATTTTAATTTATTTTTATACTATTGAATAATATCTTGACCAGTATAATCATATAAATGAGGAATAATTACTACTGAAGATTCTGGTCTACTTTGACCTGCAGTTAAAGCCTAAACTTTATTAGCAATTTCAAGTTCAAAAGTATAATCTGTACCATTTGTTCCAACAGGACCAAAAGTAAGAGGTAACTCAGCTTCATACTTTCTATTATTTTTCCATACCACACAACGAATAGTATTATTTACTAACGTTTGATTATAGAATTCTTTTATACGAAATACTTGGCCGCTTGAGCTAGGTTCTTCGGTGCCAGGCTCATGTCCCTCAAAAGTGCGTCCCGCGCGAACAATTAAAAATTCTGGTTGCTCAGGGGTTGGTGGAGAATATGTTGTAGTATTTTTTATATAATACTTCTTAGTTCTTTCCCAATTTGTCGCTGAGGCGGGTACAGGCTCATACGTATTTTGTTCTTTGTTGTATGTTCGAAGTCTACTTCTTATTAAATCATAATCTATCTATGTCTCTATTGGATATTCATCATATGCACTATATTCAATTCCTTCTGCTGGATATTCAATCATAGTATTATCCACTGGTATATGCCATTCAATACGTTCAATGCCATCTAATCCACGATCTCCAGTAACGATACTTGTCCAATTTGCAGTTATAGTACGTTTTTTCTAACTTTCTTTCTTACTTAATATCTAGCCTTCTTCATTATAAATTCGATAATTACCATGATAATCATCATCAACAGTCAACTGTAATCCTCGAATTAAATCAAAAGTCTTCATATTAGGCAATTGATCTTCATTAGTAAATTCAAGAATATCACTATAATAATATGTAACTCCAGATAAAGCTTTTAATATTCCATTATAAAGATTAACGTAAATATCTCTTTTTTCTTCTAAAGAAAGTTTTACGTTCATCATTTTTTTACGATAAACTTCATTTATAGAATTAGCTTCTGCCTGAGTTGCTTCTAATCCAGCTTCCTCTAGTGCAGCTAAATATTCTTCATAAATTTCATCTTCTAAAGCTTCAAGTTTTCTTTGACTACCTAAAGTAGTAACAACTTCCATCTTCTTTTGCTCTAAAGTATCTAAACCTCGATTAACCCATTCATAATAAGTTTCATTTTCTAAAAGATGTTCTCCTTCTGGATAATAGTTTACTGGAGGATCAACTTCGGTATCCCAAAATACTTCTCTATCTCCATAACTATTATAAATACTTTGAGCAACCATTTCTTGAGATGGCATTTCAATAATAACTTTAAACTTCTCAGATTGAAGTTCTATATCTGGATAATATGTTTTTCTAAAAATATTATATGGATGTTCATCATCTGCATCTGAAGAAATTTCTTCCCAATAAACTCCTGCTAAAGGATCTTTAACTCCTTCTTCAAGTCTATAATGATACCAGTGCAAAACAGCGCCTGGCGGCAATACACTATTATCATTATTATTAATTAAACTTAAATCAGGTCCAATAATAGTAGGTTTATCAGACCCTTCTTCAAAATGCACCCAACGAACATTCATGGTTTTTTTGTTTAAAAGCTATAGAGTGTCATTAATAACACCATCATCAGTTTTTAAACGAATTTTTGCGTCTTCATATTCTTCATCGCTATTAAAATCTTCTCTTTTTAACGCTTGACATAATTTCTCTTTAGTATCTTCAGATAAGAAAGAAGCATACGTTGAAGAATCTAAACTATATAATAATACTGTATCTGTTTCAAATTTATCTAAAGCATATCCTAAACTAATATATGGAGAATCTACCCAAATATTAGAAAGATCAGTATTTTCTATTTGAGCGCCAGAATATGTTAAAGGATGATTCTCTGAAACATAAAAATTCTATCCTTGATAAGCAGTTAATACCATACTATCAATGCATTTAATCATTGATATATCAACAACTTTTACTTGAGGATAAAAAGTTTCAAAGTTATATGGATCTCCAAAGAAATCATTAGTATTAAGTTCTATGGAATAAACAGTTCTATCATTAGAAGTTTGAGAAGTTCCCATTTCTCTTCCAAAAATATCTAATCTCAAACCATATGTTCCATATTTTACATTTAAAGCTTTCAAAGCAGATTTAAAACTACCTTGAATAGCCAATCTTTCATAACCAACAAGCTATCTACCCTAAATACTCCATAATTCTATTTCTTTAGGCTTTCCTATACTTACTCCATTTGCAACGAGGCCAGTTTCCTGAACTGCTCCAGGTTCAATTAGATTCGAAGTCAAGTCTATAAAAGAATCTAAAGGAGAAACATATGTATATGGTTCTGAATTATCGCTCTCAATATATTTTCCAGTAATTAATTTCTAATTACTATAATTACCTTGAGGCACAGTAACCCAGACTAGACAGCCATTATAATAATCTGTATTATCAGAATATGCTGTATATGTACTGACTCCATCAGTAACTCTATATTCGCCTAAATCTCTATTTGTAATATCAATAATTTTACATTTTATTGTTTCATCATAAGAGACTGCTTCTAAAGTTTTCCGAGATATTATATTAAAAGCATTTAACGAATTTTCGACAGCTTCTGCAATTGTTTGACTAGCAATTGTTGGACTATTCGCCATATTTGGCCTCCTTTCTCTCCTAATTCTATTATAACTTAAAAAGTCAATAAAGTCAAATAATTAGTAATGCCCAAATACAAAAAAGAGCCAAGATTAAAAATCTTGGCTCTTAATTTTAATAATTTTGTTTTCCTGCATATTGAACAGCTAAATTTGTTAAGTTATCAAATGCGGCAATAATTTCTGCACGATCTGTAGCATTCGGGAATTCAGCTGTAATATGAACTTCTTGTTGCAATACTTCACTATTAGAAGAATTAATTGTTGCTGCAGATAATATATCACTCATAAATGTTCCTGCACTAAGTGCATTAAGATCAATCATTTGAGTAATCTTACGAACCATATCAACAGCATTTAATATATTATCAGTATCTTCTTTATTTAATACTAATTCTTTTTCATGTAACATAGCTAACTTACCATCAACAGAATTCCAGCTACCAGTATATCCACCAGTATCAAAAGATACTCCCATAATCTTCTTCATAGCTTCTAAGCTATAAGCAGAAGGATTACTTGCAATAGATAACCAATAACTACCAGAATCTCCTGCAGCGTGCTCGCCAAGCCAGTTATTAATATCTTGATCGGCGCCTTCACCAAATACTTTTTTCAGATTTTCTCTTCGAGTTTCTCCAGTACCCCAACCTTCATAATTACTTGTATAACTACCATATTGAAGTAAAGCACCAATAAATGGTAAATATTCACCAATTTTTGATTTAACATCTGTTCCGCCTCCAGCAGTAGCGAAAGCATCCCAAGTAGTTCCTGCGGATCTTGTACCTGAAGTAACCCCACCTGAGCCAGAACCGTCTCCAGATTGACCACTAAGATTTGCTTGATGCTCAATAATCTTAGCAATACTATCTAATAATTGTAAATTAGAATCTATTACTGGCTAAATTGCAGATACATAATTATCTGCGAACTCTTTTGCGGAATCGGCAATTTGCTCAAAAGCATTTTGGAAATTCTCTGACATTGTTTCTGCTTCATCAGCAATTTTTTGAGTTGCATCTGTAATTTCTTCTGTTTTTGCTATAGCTTTATTTGAGAATTTACTAAGACCATCTTCACCATCTTCTAAATCTAAATTACCATCATGCATAGCTTCTTCTTGCATTCTACGAGTTTCTTCAAATGCTAAAACAGCTTCTGATACAGCCTGAGCTAAACTTGTAGTAAATTGATCTTTTGCGTCTTGCATTTGTTTAAATCCAGTTAAGACTGAATATGTAGTTTCTTCAAATTTATCAAGATAATCTTCATCTGCAGAAATCTTATATCCTGTCATCTCACTATATGAACGCCATTCATTTTCATATAAACTTCTATTATTATTAGTTGCATTATCCATTTGTTGTCCATATCGCTCTTGTAATTCTAATGCAGCCTACTGGATTCTATCAACTTCAGCAAGATACTCTGCTTCAGTTTCAAATTGACTAATATCAAGAGAAGCAATTTCATCACGAACATTTTCTTGTAATGATAAATAATTATCTTCAAGCTATTTAATATAATTAGTATTTAATACTTGTAACTCATGTAATTTATCTTCATAATTTTGTTCTGCATCAGCTACAGCATTTGCATCTGCGGTATAAACATATCCATAATTACCTTCTGCATCACGCATCATTCTAACTTGAGACTTAGCATTACGAGATTCTTCTAATTCTTCTCTCGCTAATTCCAGTTCAAATTTTTTACGCAATACATCAAGATCATATTGAGACATTTTTACTCCATCTTCATTCGCTGCATTAATTTCTTGTTGAAGTTTCTTTAATTGCTATTTATTTTTAATATGATCTGAATCATCTAAAGCATTTTGAACATCTCTATTTAATTTATTTAATTGATAAATTTTTTCATAATCTTCAACATAAACTTCAGAAATCTATTTTTGTCTATCATATTCATTAGATAATAAATCAAGAGAACCAATTAAACCAGCCATGCTCTTTTCTAAATGCATTGTAATAGTATCTATTGCTTCAGAATAATAATCTGTCGCAGCTTGCATTTCAGCCTACCAAGAAGATAACCAATTATCTTGAGCACTTCTTCTTGTTGCTTCCATCTGATCAATTTGAGTTTGGAAATCTTTATACATTTCACTTCCAACAGCAAATTCAGATTGTTTTTGTTTCATATCTGCAATATTACTATCAATTTCATCAAGAATAGATTTATATGTATGTGTTTGATCTCTCTAAGTTTCAAACGCTGATTTCGCTAATGTCTTACTTAATTCACCAGAAGCATCTAAAACATCTTTTCCTACAATACCTACTATAGATCTATAAGTTTCAGTTATTTTAGTTAAATTAGTAATTTTTTCAATTTGCAGTCCAAGACTACTCTGATATTCATTAAACGCACCATTAACATTATCAAACATTTGTTGTTTTAATGCTCTTTGCTCATTAATTAAATTAACTAAACTATCTCTATAAGATTTTAGCATTTCAATTTTATCTGCGGTAAATTCATCAGCATTAAAAATCTTATCTAAATCATCAACTGAAAATGTTCCTTGTAAGAAACGATTTAATACATCAGCGTCTACATCACCAGTAGAGTTTATCAATTTCAGAATACCTTTTCTAGTTTCAGAAGTCTAAAATTCAAATTGACTCATTTGTTGAGCTAAATTTGCAATTCTATCTGCCGCTAAATCTGCAGAAGTTCCAAGAGCGTCAAGCAATGCTTGTAATGCAACCATAACTTGATTAGAAATATCAACTTTTAGATTTAAAGTATAATCAATAACTTCAAGAGCATTATCATATAATTTATTACGAATTTCTTGTGCTTCTAGCATTGCCGCAGCCATTTCTTGGCCTAATGATTCATATTCATCGAGCATTTTTGTATTTTCTTCATATACAAATTCACCCTATTCTTTTGCTAAATCTGTTAGCTTTTGCGCAGATTCAAGTGCTTTATCATTGGCTTCATCCCTTGCTTCTTTTTCTGCCTCTGCGGCTTCTTTAGCATCTTGTCTACGTTGATCAGCGGCCCAAGCCTCATCATCATACATGCCTTCTAATTCATCAAGACCTTTTTTATGAGCACTAGAAACTTGTTTATAAGCAACTTTAGATGCATGTTCAGCTTGTTGAATTCCATAATCATAAGCTTCTTCTGCCGCATTCACTGAAGCTGTTAAAGCATTATTTGCTGTTTTTATTGTATTACTTAAATTCTTTTTACTTATAGTTTCTTCATTTTTAAATTCAGTTTCATATCTCTTTTCATCTATTTTATACTAATTATCAAGTGCTTTAAAAGCTAAATTAGCGTCATGTTCTATCTCTTTATTTCTTTGTTTAGCTCTTTCTTCTTCATCTGCTCTTGCATTTTTATATGCGCCATCTAATAATTTTTGATTATTTTGAGCATTATTGTCAATAATTTTTCTAGCATCAGCTAAAGCCTAATCTTGTTGTTTTACATAATCTTGTGCTGCTTTTCCTGCGTCGCTATCAGAATAAGTTCCTGTAACTGGATTTACTGCAGCATAATAATCACTTATAGCTTCGCTATTTTCATACTATCTTTGATTTTCTATTGCATTCTAACTTGCAAAATGGCTACCTTCTAAACCAGTCATCGTGGTATCATATTGGCCTTCATTTAGAGTATGCTCAACATCTCTAGTATTTTCAATATTATACCATCCTGATCTTGTTCTATTTTCAAGATCTGTTAAATTAGTCTCTCTTTTCTAAACATTTGTATTAACATCTGCATTTCTTTGTGCAACAGCAGTTTCAGCAATGGCATTAAAACCACTATAAGCTGCACCTACTGCAGCATTTTTACCTTCTGCTAAACTATCGTATTGTCCCTGTAAAGTTTCTGTTATTGCGGCATTTGCATTATTTGCCCAATTATCAAGCGTCTCAGCCCCAGCGTTAAAATGACTAGTTACTTCATCCATATTGGTATTATATGCATCTGTAATTGCTCGATTTGTTGCATTATAATCATCTGCAATAGCATGAGCCTCTTCATTCCAAACTTCTCGATTTGTATTAGTGTCATCAACCCATTTTTCCATGGCTTGATTATAATTTAATACATCTTGAGTTTTCTTTTGGACATAATTAGAAACATCACCATTTTCATCAAATTCCCAACCAGAATCTTTCATCTATTCTTGCAATTTCAAACGATCATTTGCCATTTGAGTTAGATATTGATTTTGTGCTTCTAATTGTTGTTCTAATGCAGCTTTTTCTTCATTTATTGCATCTATATGCGCTTTACCAAAAGCTCTTGATTTACGTTGATTAATTTCGTCTAATTTATTACCAATATTTTCTAATACTTTATTAATATCATGATATTGATCGACTTCTTCAGAAACTCGCTTAAACATTGAAGCTTCTTTTGTTTCATACTCTTTTTCATCAACTTTTACATCTTTTTCATATCTTTCATGTCTAAATTTTTTACGTTTTGTATAAACTTCATCTTGATCTTCAGCAATTTTGGCAAGAATCTTTTTAGGTGCAATTTTAGTATAATCTTCAACAGATTCATATAAAGTTTCTGGATCAATTCTATCATGACTCTTTTCCTCATATTGATTTCGTTCATGAGTCATTTGGTCATGACGATCTTGAGTAAATACATTCTGAGTTGTTGGTGTAATGTGGCTTGCAGTTACAGTAGTTGGTTTTGGAGTTGATCCGCTACTACCTCTACTTGGATTACTACGGCTTCCTCCAGACCCAGAAGAAGATGGTCTATTTCCTCCAGAAATATTTTTATGAGAAACATTACCTCCAGAAGTATGATGACCTGCTTTAACTTTTAAACCAATTGCAACTTTTTCAGTTTTTGTTTCATTTTTTACTGGTTTTGGTTGTGCTTCCATTCCTGGAAATGTTGTTTGTACAGGAATAGGGGCCCCTGGAACAGGGAATGGACCAATATATGGAAAAGTAGTTGTTGTAAAACTAGGAACATAACCAGTAGATGTTATTGGTTTAGGTACTGCATCCCAGCCTTCAGCTTCATGAACAGCAGAATCTTCTCCTTTAGATGAAACTGATTCAGAATCAACACTTAAATTTTCAGCAATCATCTAAGCTGCTTCATCTGTTGTGATATTCAAAGCTTCTGCCAATTCTTCAGTTGATTTTTCAATATTATTTAAATCTACAATAAAAGGTTCTGTATCAAGATCAATGCCGAGACCGCTTAATTTATTTTCAATATCTTCTTGAGCTAATCCAGCTTGATACATAGCATTAACTAATTTTTGAACAAAATCTAAATCATTACCAGTAATTTGACCTTCTGGAAGATTTTGTAACCAATCAGCTAAGCTTTCACACTAAATACCAACTGAATTTGCCACTTCTTGGAATTGACTATCATCTAAGAAAATTTCAGCCTATAAGCCTTCAGCTAACTTTAATTGTAAAGCTTCAACTGCCCATTCTTCACCGTTCATTGCAGCTGTTACTAAATCAGCATTTGCAGCTAAGAATTCATTACTAATAGAAGCTGAATCTGTAATATTTAAAACATCTGCTAAAGCTGTTTTAATACCATCTAAAGCATCTCCTTGACCTTCGATAGCACTATATAAATCAGTAAAACTACCAGTTAAAGGATCATAATATGATTGAAGTTGTGTTAAAGCTCCTTCATAAGATTCCCAATTCTATTGTAAATCAGCAATACCTTCATTTAAATTTATATCTCTTGCAGCTAAATCAGTAGCAATCTCTGCATTCATTTGCATAGAATTGCCATTTTCATCAACCCAAGTTTTTAAATTCATGTATGATTGAGCTAAAGCTTCAACTTCTCCAGCTTCAATATCAAATTTTTCTGCATTTTCAGCAGATCTTGCTGACATATCTAATGCCGTTGCTGCAGCCTATTGCTCGGCTTTTGTACCGCCTCTTAAAGCAGCTTCATATTTTTTAACTGCACTTTCACAATAATCATACTGTTTTCCAAGAGTTAAAAGAGCACTTTGTTGAGCTTTTTCTTTTGTTGTAGCATTATCCGTTACTTTGCTAATAGCTGTCATTAAAGTCTCATAATCTTCAAAAGAAGACACTGAAGATCCAAGACTTCTTGCCATTTCATTTAAAGTACCTTTAGATTTATATAAAGAAACTTCAAAATTATATAACTTAGCTGTAACTTGCTCAGTTTTTACGCTCCAATCAAGTTCACCTTGACAAAGATTTTTAAGATGCTTATGATATTCATCCATATTAATAGTGCCTTTTTGTAAAGCACTATCTAATTTTTCAAGATTTTCTGCAACTGTAAAATTCTCAGTATCTAACTCAAAAGCTTCTTGAGTTTTTGTGCCAAAATCTTCAGCTTTTAATCCAACATCTTCAAGAGTTAAACCCATATCAGACAGAATTCCATTAACATAATTGATTTTTTCTTCAACCGTTAATTCAGAATCTGCCATAATTTCTTTTAAATCAGCACCAAATAAACGAAGATTTTCACTATTGATATTTTCTCCACCATATGCTGCAGCTACTCTAGAAGCAGTTACCTCAGCAGAATCTCCTACTTGTTGAGATAATTCTTTTACTTCATCTGCTTGTTGAGCAGTTTTAATAATCGCTTCATCGCCGCTATAATTTAACTCTTGTCTAGCAAGATTAACTTCTTTCATTACTTCAGCAAGCTATTCATAACTTAAAGTTTCACTATCTAATAATGAAGATAATCCTGCTTCACGATCTTCAGCAGAATAAATATATTCTCCATTTTCATCTTTACTCATTAGCTCATTTAATTTAGTCTAATCAGTTTTAGTATCATCTTCCATTATTAGTTTTAATTTTTCTGAATAGTCATCTGCATCAGCAATGCCTTCTTTAATTTTACGATTTATTTCTTCTAATCTTTGCTCAGTTGTAACAGAATCCTAATTTAATAATTCATCAATGGCATCACTAGCTTCTTCAGTAGTTATTTTTCCAGAATCTAATTTTGCATAAATTGCATTAATAGCTTCTTCTAAAGAAATATCTCCGCTTTCAAATAACTTTTGAATTTTTTCAGTGAATTGTTCAGAACTAATCTATCCTGCCTCTAACGCTGCTCTAACTGCATAAATATTAGTTTCAAGCTCTAATGCATCTTCAACAGCTTTATCATATCCAGAATCATTTTTATACTCATCTTTAGAACGAAGTTCACTTAAACTTTTACCTGATAAATCTAGTTCACCGAAACTATCAAGATCAATTTGAAGCTGTTCAATAGATAATCCAGTACCTTCAAGAAGTTCTTGAATAAACTTCATTTTAGTTTCGGCATCGCCTTCCATGTCACTTAATATGGTTTCAATCATATTTCCAAAAGTGACCCAATTATCAGGATCCATGTTGGCTCCACCGAAAGCTTCAAACATTTTAGTTGCAGTTTCTTCTGCTGTATCTCCTGCATCCTATGATGCTTTCATTACAGCATCAGCATATTCTCTAGTTCGAATTGCACTTTCACCGAGCTCGTCCATTGTGCGCTTCATACCTTCAAGCGCCGCTTGACGATCTTCTAAACTTAAACTCTCATCTTGAGCTAATTGAGAATAACCAGTATAGCGATCCTAAGCAGAATATTTATCAGTTAAACCATAGCCGTTTTTATATTCTTTATTACCAAGTTCAGATAACTTCTATTGAGAAGTCATATCTTTAGATCCCATTATTTCAGTAATAAGATCATGATATGTTTGAGCATTTCCTAATCCTTTAGAAATTTCATCATTTAAAGCTTTTATCTTCTATTCAGAAGTTACAGAAGAATTACTTAATAAAGCATCAATAATATCTCTTGCATTAGAAGCTTCTATTTCTCCATTTTCTAATTCGTTATAAACAGATTGTAAAGCTCTTTCTAATGTTACATCGCCATTTTTAAATAATTCTTGAAGTTTTGAAGAAAAAGAATCTGCTTTAATATTACCATTTTCGAATTCAGTTTCTAAATCTTTTACATTAGTAATTGTTTCTAAAGTCGCCTTTTCCGCTGCGACAGCCCATTTTTCATATATTGAAGTAGGTAATATATTTTTATATTTTGAATCAATTTCAGATAAAGTTAATCCAGTTGCATCTATTTCTTTGCATATAGATTCCCAAGTCTCTTCAGATAAAAGACCTTTAATACCACTTTTATCTAAGGCTAAAAGATCAGTTGCAGATAAAGAAACTTTTTTAATTGCTTCTTCAGCAAAAGCAGCTTTATCATCAGTCTCTTCAAAAGAATCTAAAAGAGTTTTAAAACCAGAAGTAGATAATTCATCTGTGCTTCCTTTTACGGCTTCCCATCCTGCTTTAATAGCTTCTTGTGTTGTTAATTGTTTATTTTTAATCTAATCAATTAAATCTTCTGCATCTTTTACTGTTGAAGGATCAAAACCTATTTGTTCCCATAAATCTTGATCTTCTTTATTGGCATATCCTTCATCCACAAGAGCCTAAAAATCTTCATATGTTTTTGCTGCAGATAATAAAGCAATTCTATTCTATTCTTGAGCTTCACTGTTTGCTTTTGCATTTTCAGTTAAAGTATTAAAACCATTTTCAGCGCAGTCAACTAAAGATTTCTATATTTCTTTGATAGTATCTTGAGTAATTAATCCATCATCATTTAGATCTGCCATCCATTTATCAATGGTTTCCATATCTACGCCAGCAGATTTTAAAACTTCTATTGTATCTAAAAATCCCTATTTATCATAAGAGTTCTCTTCAGAATTATAAAAACTTCCATTAGAGAAATAATCTACTCCACGCTCTGAAATTCTATTATAAGATTCTTCCTGTTCTTTTAGTTTTACAATATTATCTTTAAACCCTTGGATACTTGATTCATTAGCAACTTTATAAAATTCTTCAGCATCACCTGTCATTTTATAAGTGCCATCTGCCATTAAAGTAAAAAATTCTCTTATATCATCAGAAGTATTATCATAATCTTCCTATGATATATTAGATCCAGATTTTGCTGCATTTATGGCCTTCTAATCTGCATTATAATAAGCAATAGCCTAACCTATATCAATTAAAGATATTTCTTGTAATTGTTCTAAAACACCTTTTAATGCTTCTTCTGACCCTGGAGCAATTAAGCCTAATTCAACCATTTGATCAACAAAACCATCTACACTGGTTTCATTCCAATCAATTTTATTAATTTCATCAGCCAATGCTCCTGCATCTTCAGCATTTTCAAAAATTGACATTAAAGTTTCTCCGGCCTCTTTGCCACCCACAGCAACTGCATGCACTAAAGAATCTTTAATAACTGTCAATTCTGATGATGTTAAATCACTATTATTGACTAAATTTTCAAAACTTTCTCTAATATTTGTTGGAACTGAAGAAATTAAATTATCAATACCAGTTTGATAATCATCATAATCCTGCTTAATTCGTTCAGCCATTTCCTATAGAGAATCAAAACCATAGGCTTTAGCCATTTCTTCGGTCATGCCTAAGCCTTTATCGACATCTGTTAACCATTTTAAAATTTCTTTTGCTGATGTCGCATTATTTGCTTCTCCATTAAAGCCATCAACCATCTTCAAGAAATTATTAACATCTGTTTTAGACATATTCTCGAAATGATGGCTCATATCGGACAAATATTGAACAAAAGGTCCTGATGTTTTAGATAATAAATTAGTTAATTCATCTTCTGCCGTTTTTAAACTTTCATCCCAATTATCTGTTAATGTTGTAATTGTAGCTATTTCATATGCCACAGCAGAAATATCTATTTCCTACTCTGATCCATTTTCATCTTGATAAGTAAATTTACCATCTTCATCGTTCGTCATTTTATAGTTTGTGCCCATTACATTATTGTATTTGGCCCAAAGCTCTTCATGACTCATTTCACTTTCTTTTTCATATGAATCAGCTAATTTTTGAATCTAATCTGGAAGTTTACTTCCCATATACGCTGCAAGAACATCTTTTGAAGCATCACCTAATTCATCAAAAGTCATTAAATTCTTTTCTTGACTTAATTTATAATTTATTGCTCCAGTCGCCATGCCTTTTACAGCATCTGCGGCAATATCCATTTCTTTTTCTGCAGCTTCTACTTTTGGAGCGAATTTATTTAATATTTCTGTAAAATTCTAATCAATAATATTATTTATAAAATCTTCTCTTGCAATTATTTCATCTTCGCCCCATTGGAGATTTCCTTCTGCATCTTTACTAACACTCTAAACAGTAAATTCTTTTTCTTCTCCAAAATAATTTGAATCAATTACATCAAATAATAAATCTCTAACTTCATCAACAGTTAAATTTGGATTTTCATTTATTTTAGAACTTAATTCGTCAATAGTTGAATCATCTAAATGGATATTTTCAATAACTCCCCCAGCAAAAGTTCCAGAATTTAAAACTTCATCTGAAGCATATCCATAATTATAACCATTAGCATATACTCTTTGGCCTTCAACGCCTTCTTTTTCTGCAACAACCTAAAAGCCTTGATCTAAAGCTCCAATAATATCATTTTTTAATTCTTCACGATTTACTGAAGCATCTTCTTGATTAGTAACAGCAGTTCCTATATTCCCAGCGAACATAGTCATCATTTGATTGTTTTGAAGAGTTTCTAAATATTCATGTGCTGCTTCTAAATCAATATTTCCAGAAGTATCTATAAACTATGCTAATTCAGGACTTTGTTGTAAAATATTATTTAAAGCAGTATTAACATCATCTAATGCTTTATACCATTCTTCTGTTCCAGTAGTACAAGCATCTAATGCCGCAACTGCATCTTCATATTTAGATAAAGCTTCATTAACAGAATCATATTTTTGCGCTAATTTATCAGCATCTTCCATTGCTTGTTTTGATGCATTAGCCATTTTTTCATATGATTTTTGAGCTTTTTCCAAATCAGATTCAGTTTTTTCACTAAAATGTTCAGTTAATGCAATAAGACCAGCTATTGCTGCACCTATACCTATTGCAACCCAACCTGCGGGGCCAAAAGCTGCTGTAAAACTTGTAGCGATTGAAGATATAACTCCTCCAAATAAGCCTGGTAAAGTTTTAATAAAAGAAAGTGCTCCTCCAAAACTAGTACTAAGATTAGTAATACCAGTAACTAACATAGGAAGGCCCATTGCTAAAGAACTTATTGTAGGAAGAATTTTTTCTCCAAAACTTTTTTCTTTATCTGTAATAGTATCATAAGCTCTTCCTAAAGAAGTAATACCGCTAATAGTAGAAGTTATTCCACCTGCAAATTTTACAAAAGCTTGAGAATGTTTTTGAACTTCATCTGTATGTCTTTTTAAAGTTTCAATAGCATTATCATGTGCAACTTTTGCATTATCTACGGCGTCTTTTTCTTTTCTTAAAGCGTCTTCTTCTCTAATTATATTATCGGTTAATTGCTAAGTAGTTCCTGCAGAAACCCCAGTCTTTTCAGAGAACTATTCCTAAGCAGAATCTAATTGTCCTTGCATTAAGTCTGCAATATTTTTTAATTCTTGCTTAGCATCTTCTCCACCAGCTTTTAAATTTTTTATTTGATCTTCACTTAATTCTAAACGAGAATCAAACTATTGTAAAGCAGTATTTAAATTCTAAATATCTGTTTCTGTTAATTTCTAATCTGAATTTAAAAGTTTTTGAGCTTCGCTTGCTTCATATAAAGCTTTTTCATAATTCTAAACAGACTATTCAAGAGCATTATATTCTGCCGCATATTGCTATCTATTATATTTTCCGCTATCCTTAGACTCACTTCTTGCACTAGATGCAACTTCTCTGCCCTTCTATCTAATAATATCTAATTCTTCACCAGATTTTTTTACAATTTCTTCTAATGCATGCTATCTTTCAATTAAATCTCCTGCAATTTCTTTTTCTTTATCACTCATTTTATCGGCTTCATCAATAATAGTATTTTGAATTTCAGCAATTCTCTTATATCCTTGTACCATATTGTTCAAACCATTAGAGTCTGTTTCATTTGCAAAATTAATAATTTCATTATTAGCACTTTTTTGCATTTCACGATAAGCTTCTTTTCCAGCATTGGTAAACATCATTAAATTATGAGTTGCATTTTCAATACCAGTACTTATCTATTTTTCAAAAACTGTAAAAATTAAAGTTCCTGCTGTAGCTAAAACACCTTGTAATCCACCAATGGATTTTATGAAACCATCTACTCCAGTAAGAACTTTTTCAAATCCATTTAATAAACTAACAAAAAATTTATCATCTAATAAATCTTTATAAATTGCTTGAGCTGCCGCTTTAACTCGTTTTTGTGCAGCTTCCCAACTTTGAGCATAAGTATCTGCTTGTTTTTGTAAAGTTCCTTCAGCATTATATGAAGTATTTAAATTTTCCTTCATAAAATCCCAGTTATTCATCAATGTCATAAATTGAGCATATTGACGAACACCTGCAACTGTTTGTGCTAATGCAGTTTGTTGTTCACGACCTAATTCTTGCCATTTTGCACCTAATTCATCAAGGATATTATCCATATCCTTTAATTGACCATTAGCATCTAATACATTAACACCAACTTTAGATAATGCTTCTGAATATTTATTAAGATCAACACCATCTTCAAGAGTATCTCCTAATTTTAAACCTTGAATACGAGCAAATAATGTTTTTAATGCATTACCTACAGTATCTGCACTTTCACGAGTCGTTGCAGTAATTGTAGCTAAAGCACTTGCAGCATATTCATAACTTAAACCTACGGTTTCTCCAATAGAAGCAAACTTTTGAAGACCTTGAGCAATTTCAGAAGAACTTGATGCTGTTGCTGCACCTAATGCAGTCATAACATCAGCATAATATTCTAATGTTTTACTTCCATCTGCAAAGTTATTCCAAACAGCAGTCATCTAAGATGAAACTTCTTCTGCAGATTGACGAGAAGCATTTGCCATTTTTATAACAACATCTGTTCTCTTCTTAACTTCTGCATCACTTAAACCCTGTTGATAGAAAATTAATGATGCATTAGTATATTGAGTTGTAGTTGTACTTAATTCTTTTGCGGCTTTATTTGCTTCTTCAGCAAATTTTGCCATGAAATCACTATTATGCTGAGTAACAATCTATATATCATTTAAAGATCTATTCAAATCTTGAGCATAACCATATGCACTTTGAATAGCTCCCATAAAACCATGTAAAATACTTGAAGAAATTTGCCACCTTGCTGTATTTTTCAAAGTACCTGCAAATTCTGCCAGCATTGTATTAGTTCTTTTTAAAGGTAATTCAGCCTAAGAAATAGATTGAGCTAATTTAATAAAAGCCTATTCTCCTTCTGGGCCTAATTTGACTAATTGCTATCTGTAAGTTTCTAAAGTCTATCCACTTTCAGATAAGCTCTATTTTAATTTACTTAAATCTAATTTCCCTGTATTTACATTTGTAGCAGCTTCTAAATCTCTTTTTAAAGTTAAAGCTGCGTTAGATGCTTCTAGAATTTCTTTTGACAAATTTTTTCCAAAAGATACATTCTATAATTTTCCTAAATTCGTTAAAGTATTTTGTAATTTCTATAACGATTTTTCGGCATCAGAAGTATTTGCTTTGACAGACAAATTTACATGTAAATTTCTATTTTCAGCCATCTTTTATTTGTGCTCCTTTCTCTCCATATTTTATTTATTTTTTTACTTGCGCAAATAAAAAAAAAGGTGAGCAGAGTTAAAAATTTCTCTACTCACCTTAACTCCTATTTTATCTAAAAAATAGGATACATTGATTAGCCTAATTTGGTTAATACTGACTTTAAAAGCTCCATATTCTCAGGATCAGCCAATTTCTTTTGAATTTCTGCTGCATCAAAATTAAGATCTTTATAATCTTTACTTACTGTATCAAGAATTCCAAGAACTGAAGTCTGATAAGCATAAATACTTTCAGAAAGTTCAACAACTCCTTCCCAGAGTGTTGAATATTCTTCTTCTGGGATTAATTCAATAACTTTATCAAAAAATTTATTTTCATCTAATAAATCAAAAAGTTTTGCTATATCTTCTTTTTGCTTTTCTGTAAAAGATATATTTGTATATGTAAAAACTATTTCTAAAGCAAGATACATATCAAGTTTTACAGGATTTGTAAAATTATATTCATCTGCCGCTGCATTAATAACTCGGCTAATAAGAGCTAATTTTTCCTAAATCGGTAAATATTGTTTTACTGTAATAACTTGATCATTATATGTAAATTCTTTAGATTCATTTATTTTCTTTAATTGTAATTTTGTAAAAGGTATTTTTGCCATGTTTTTTCTCCTTTATCTCATTTTCTTTATAAGAAAATTGTACAAATATTTTTTATGAAAGTCAAGGCTAAAGAGAATTTTTTAAATCTTTTAAAAGATCTTCAATAGTTTTTCTTAATTCTTCTCCTAATTTTTCAGGAATTTCATTAGCTGCTGTATTTTTAAATTCATTAAACAATAATTCAGTTTTTTCTTCAATAGTTTCTGCATCAATAAATTTTATTAAAAAAGTTTTTAAAGCACTAACTTTTTCTGGGAAAACAGTTTGAGCAGATGTTGTTTTTAATTGTATATTATATATAACTTCTCCTTTATTATTTATAATAACAATATCTCCTCCGGCAAACCAAGGAATATCATTTACCTAACCCATCATTAATTTTGGAAAATTTCCTAAATTAAAAGTATATCCTCCTTCTTCTTCAAAAACTGTTTTATTAGCTTTTAAATTAAAATTTGCAGTCATTTCTTTCCCGTGTTCTGATAAATAATCAAATAATTCCGGTTCATGATTAGCCATATGATTAAAATAAGCTTCATATGCATTTCCTTGCCATTGCATAAAATGCAATTCTCCATAAATAAGTTTATGCCAAACAAGTCCTGTAATATGCTATCTTTTTTTTCTATCTGATGTTGTATAAATTTCATTTAATAAATCACTATGATAATCGTGTAAAGCTTCAGCTACAGGTCTTTCAATTTCTTCATAATATAATTGTTTTAATAATTGCCCCGCATGATTCTATAAAAAACTTTCAACCTATCGAGCTTTAATAACTTCAAAAGAATCCTTAATAATTTCATCCCCAGTGTTAATTCCGTATTGCCATCCTCTACGAGTTTTAACAGCTTTTTCTACTCTTTCCTAATCTATAATAGTAGAGAACTAAGAATTTGTTCCTAAATCACGATCATCTCTATAAACTGTTAATAACTAAAGAGGCTTTTCATTTAATAATACTTGATACTAGAACTATTTCCATAATCTCTAAAATTCTGCAGCCATTCCTTTGGTTACACTTTTTACATTATAATTATTTAATAAATCTAATAAAGACTAAACAGTTAATTCAATATCAGCCTATTTTTCTTTATAATATTCTTTAAAAATAGAATTAAATAATTCTTTATCTAAAAATAAATCATGAAATATAATACCGTATTCCCCTAAAGCCATATTAAAAATCTCCTTTTAAATAAAAAAAAATAGGGGAAAGATTTCTCTTTCCCCTATAAAAAATTTTTATCAATCAAATAATGCATCATGTGCAACTTCATGAGCTGTACTATGACGAATAAGATCTTGACTACTTGCATCCTGAATAATCTGGATTGCGCAAAGAACTTTCTTACTATGATCAAATCTTGTATAATCTGGGAATGCATCCATAGTAAATGTAAATGTACTTGGATCTCCAGTAGAAGCCATGGTGAAAGTAAAGTTAGACTGAATCTTGCAATTAGGAATTATAAATTCAGCTGGCATATCAACACCGTTTTGATCACGGAACAGTGTAGAAGCTTCAAGATAGTAGTTACCACCAAATTTATCAGCAGTAATTTCAATCTGTTGAGCATTTCCTTCACGTGCTACATAATAATCTACAAGAACGCTATCAAATTGTACAGTATCAAGAATATCTTTAATAGTATATTGATTTGGAGTCTTGTCATCATCAATCAACTGATAAGTATCATGTGCACGAATGCTTAATTCATATTCTCCTTGATCGTTAAGATCAACATCTTCATGAACAGGAATATATGGCTCAGAAACAATTTCACCATTTTTCTTAAACATTACATAAGCAAAGTTCTCATTTCCAGCAGTTGGAAGATAAGGCTTATTAGAAATTTTAACTTTAATTTCTGCATCTTCGCCTTCGCCTTCAATTCTTACATTACCATTTGCAGCATCAACAGTTTCTGTAACATGCTGATAAATAGGCTTTGTTTCACTTGCTTCAATAAGTCCTGCGCCGGAAAGAATCATGAATCCTTCTGGAGAGATAAGAGCATCTTCCATTGTGAAGGTTACTGTACGCTCACCTTCCCAAGCAACCAGACGAGAATTACCACGACCACCTTGAGCATATACTGTGGTTGCAGCACCTTCCATGCTAGAAGTCTTCAGTGTATCGAAATAAATAACTGGTTCATTTGCATAGAAAATTTTATTACCAATTTTTTGAGTAGCTTTTGCCTTTAAAACTACTTCGCAAATCTCACGAACACCAAATTTCATAGTGTATATTCCTCCTTGTTATAATTAATGAATATTTTTCATCCAATCATCCGGATGGGAATCTGGCTTTCCACCCGCTAATCGAGTCCTAATATCCAAATCCCAATTTACAAATAATGTATATCTTTCCATTAAATCATATAGCTGAAACATTGTTAATTGTTCAAGCTCTAATATTGATATATGTAAAGCAATTGATAAAATTGAAAGATATCGACTAAACGCACTCCCTGTTGAAGCTCCCTTTTGGGCTGCAACACGTTGACGTCCTCTCATAAGTTTATCAGCAATTTCTTTAGCTCTTTCATTAGCTGGATTAAAAGCTTGTTGATCCATTGGACCATCTTTAGCACAAGTTATTAACTTTATTCCATCCTAAAAAGCATCAAAATTATCATCATCAATCATATGAGAAATATTATTATTATCAGTAAGAATTAAAGATCTAGGAGTAAAAGCGGCTTTTCCCAATCCCATCAACTATAACACAGATTCAACTTTTTCTCGTTTATCAATAGCTGATTTATCATTCATTACTGTCATAAATACTTGAAAATTACTCACCTAACTTAAAACAGTTTTGTCCTCTATAACCATATTTTTACTTATACACATAGACTAAACTCCTGTAAAAAAATCTTCTTCTCCTAAGTAAGAAATTTCTTTTATAGAAGGCTAATGAATAATTAATTGACATTCGGGCAAAGGAATATCTACTCCGGTCATTAAAGCTAATCTAGTATCCATATTATGTCAAATGAGGTTGATTTTTCCAACTCTCTGCATATTTCTACTAATCTCTTGGAGTAGGCATTGGGGCTTTATCTTCTTCTCCATGAATTGCCTGATACATTAAACATAATCCAGCAAATTCATCAGTAAGCACTATTTGACGAGCGCCAAGAAAATCTAAAGTTCCAATCCCAGTTAAATGTTTATTATTAAAAGTAGAATCTATCTCTGCCGCAATTCGATATGGTCTTAATTGAAAATCTGTCATTTGCCATTGATCAAAATGACAGACAATATCAAATTCAATAACATTATCTCTAAATTCTGTATTGGTCGCATTTGGCATAAAGTTATCAAAACTTACAATTATATAATTTAATACGTTTTTATCTACATATAATTTAGGAACAATTTTTATATTTTTCCCAAATAATTCTAAAGATTGATCTGCTGTCAAATTAGATTTATCTAATGCATCTCTAGTTGTATAAAATAACAATTTTTTAAGTCTTTCATTATGCATTATCTAATTAATGATTATACTTAAATCTTTATCTATAGATAAAAAACTTGATTTAGGTGGAAAATATCTTTCAATCTTCATTTTTTATCTCCTTTATCTCTTAAAATAATGATTCAACTACAACTTTCTTCTTATATAAACCATAAGAAATTTCAAATTCTCCACTATAAGAAGAATCCCAAATTAAATGTAAAATTGTAGGATCATCTTTATCTATATTATATCTAATTGGTCTATCTTTCTAAACCTTCCAAGATGAAATAGCAAGACCATTAAATTTATAATCATAAACCTTTTTAGGTTTAATAAATGTATCTCCCTTAATAAAGATCTCATCTGAAGATCCATCATTAGGATTAACTTTTTTAGTTTTTAATGTACCTACTAATCCTTTATCTACATTATCTTCAGTTTCATTTACATAATATTCTACAGCTGTTAATTCAAAAATTCCAGGAGTAGAAATCCAATCTGTTGCCTCAACTCGCCAACAAACTTTCGGTGCGAAATCTTCGCACCCCTATAAATAAAACTTAGAATATCTTTCAAAATATTTAACAACGCTTTCTGTTCGCGGCATTAATATATGTAAAGAATAATTAGGTTTATCTACAGATATACCATGCTTTTGAATATAATTTATTTTTGTTTCAACTGGGCCACGAACCGCTGCGTAAGAAGAATGTAAATTACCCTCTTCATCTTCCCAGTCAATAGTATAAGAACAACGTCTAATTTCTCCTCTGAAGTAGGCCAGTTCATCGAGATCCTATAAATAAATCAACCAATAAGAATTAGTTCCTATCCATTCAAATACATCTCCTGGTCTATAATTATCTTCATAGTGAATTGAAATTATTTTATCATCATAATCCATTTTATTTTTATCTGGATTAATTAAGGCTCTACAAATTGGAGTTTTTTCTTCTTCGTAAACTGATGTAAAACCTTCTTCTTTCTTTTCTTCATCAACAGACTAAACTTTTAAAGTATTCGCCCCTTGATAAGAATATAATAAAGCTCGATCTAATGATCTTCTTTTATCAAAAATCATTCTTTCTTGCTATCTATATCCCCCATTAAGTCCTAATCTTAAACTCTAATCATTAAGACCATCAATTACATAATCATTCTTTAATTGTTTAGGGGTCTTAATATATTCTTTAGGTTTCATATATTCAGGACCCTTTTCATAAATCCCCAATCTATTTCCCATTAAAGAAAGATTATCATTAAATAAATTATAATGTTTTTTCATAGTCTTTTACAATTCCTTGTAAAATGCTTATGCACTCAAAAATAGTTTTTCTATAAAATTCAAAATCAACATCTTGAATTCGTAATCCTTCTAATTTACTAATTAATGGTAAAAAAAGTGGCCCAACGAATATCTCATTTAGGCCAACAATTTCTAATAAAACAGTATCTAATTGTTTACTCCAATCTTCTTCATGCTCACGCATTGGAATTAATTTCCATAATTGGTTGGTTAAACGCTGAGCATTTTTTTGAACATCTTCAACAGAAATATCAATATTATATTTATTCAAGAGCACTGTTTTGCCTCAAAACATCCCAGTTAGATCTATATCTTCCATCACTGACAATACGACGACGTTTATATAAACGTTGCATATGAAAACTATCTCTTCTTGATTCCTCCAAAAGAGCAAGCAATTTTTGAAGATGATTAGCTTGTGATGTCATTTTAAAATCTGAACCAGAATATTTCATTCTTGTATTTTCTATTGATGTTACTTGCCGCTGAACCCAACCCTATTTCATAAGCAAAGCAAGTATATTAATTTCTTCTGCTGTTAATGTTACATTGAAGCAAGACCTTTCAACAATTACATCGGGGGTTTCTGAAGTGGGATCTTCTAATAGATCATTCCAGACAACACCTATAATAAAATCTCCCTCTTGAACTTCATCTTCAGGGATTTCTACTACATTAATAGTATAATCTGAGATGCACTGTCTGGGAAATTCAAAACCAGGAATAGCATTAATCAGAAGACGTTGAAGATCTTTTATAGTATCTTCTGGAGTCAATTCCATATACATGTCATCTGTAATTTTTTCAAGAAAGCGATTATAAATAGTAGAAAATGGTGTTCCTTTATTTTCTGCCATTTATATTACCTCCTATTATTCCTCAGTTTTAACCTCTGGTTCTGCTTTTTTAATTACACGACGGCCTGTTGTTGCTGGTTTAACACGTCTTTGAGGAGCACTTGTTTCGGTTGCAATGCCGGCTTCGGCATCTTCTTGCTTCTCTTCCTCCACATGAGTAAGCGCCGCATTTACATCAAAACCAGTTTTATTTTTTAATGCACGTCTCTTCTCAATATCATTTAAAGGAAGAGAAACAGCAAACTGTCTAACCAAATCCATTACGCCTTGAGGGGCAAAATCAAGCATATCTAAAAATTCATCAAGACTACCATGCTGCATAATACGCACAATATCTTCTTCAGAATAATTATATTCTTGCTCTACTGGAATATTTAATTCTTTTTGAGCCTCTGCGCTTTGAATCTGTAAGAAATTGTTCATCATCATTTGTCCGCCTGGCTGATAAGAGAGCTTTTCTAACTCAATCATCGGAATAGCTTTAGTTTCACCAGGCATAAATTCTCTACGAATATTATCTTCCGGAATACGATAAATAACTACACCGGCACTTCTATTCTTAACTTTATAAATTTTATCTGCCATTAAAATAATCTCCTTTTTCTCTTAAAACAAATATAAGGGGAGAGGGAACAGTTCACCTTTAATCTCCCTCTCCCCCAGTAATATATCATATTAATTTTCTAGGTTTAAATTAAGAATTAGTCTCCAGAATTAATCTTACCTGTATAATCCTTAATGCTCTTATTATTCAAGAACCAAGTCTTCATCTGACCTACCAGTGAAGTATCTACATAAGCACAAATATTATTAGCGAGCATGCAAACAACGCCAACTTTCTTGTAGACCTGGATTTCACGAGAACGATCACCATGATTGGTCCATTCATCAACGATAGTATTGCCTTCAAATGCAATCTTGACAGGTTTTCCATCAGCGCCAGTTGGGATTACCCAAGCATAGCCAGGATCAATAACCTTAGTTTCATTTGTTTCATCTTCAAAGCCTTGCTCGAGAATAACAACTTGATGTCCCTTATAATTAGGAAGACGTCCATTATTCCAAAGCTGTTCCTTCATAGACTCAGTATATCTCCAAGCCTCTTGTGGGATCATCTTAACGGCAAATTCATAAGTACAATAAATTGTAGGTGTGCCATAAGCAGCAGCGATGGTAAGCAGACGATCCATAGCATCCTCATCAAATCCATTTGCAATAACTCTATTTGCAGGTGGAAGCTGATTGATAGAAGCTTTCAGAGCTTGTCCAACTTCTTTATAAATAAGTTCGTCCATACCTTCCATAACAATTCTAGTTACTTCGGCAAAATCAACACGACCATCAAGGAACTCTTCAAATCCGATTTGAGCAGCTCCACCGATTGCGCTTGTACGAACTTCGAAAGCCTCTTCGTTCTTACCAAGCTTGAATACTTCATAAATACCTGCAAGTCCAACACGAGTGATGAACTGTTTTGCACGTTGATTAGAAGTCAGCTTACGTCTAAACAGAATCTTATCTCCCTGTGCGAATGTACGAACTTCAGCGAACTGATTGTACTGTTCAACAACTTTCTTAGGAAGAACTTCGTCTAATGTCTCTTCAATAATACTGAAGATCATATTTTTATTTTCACGATATAAAGCGTATGTTCCTGCCAATTCATTCAGCTCTCTACGAAGAGTTTCATTAAGAGCTTCATAACTTAAATCCTGGCCACCAAAACTATAGGCAACAGGAGCGGAAGGATTAGCTTTAGCAACTTGCTTCATTAAAGCAACAAGATCTTTTCTATCTAACATTCTTTTATCCTCCTTCCTTTAATTAAACAATACGCATAATCTTAACACCACGTTGGTGATCAGGCATCGTATAAACTTTAACAACTTGCCATGTCATCTTATCGTCTTCACCTTTTACAAGGATTCCATCATCACCGACTTTAAGAGTATCGCCTACAGCAAGTGTAGTTTCTTTAATCATGTTAGTAGTAAAAATATCTCCAACATTAGTCTTTAATACACGAGGAACCATAGTTGTGCCTTCTGGCATAAACTGTGGACGTGTCTGAGACTCAATATGATATGGATCTTCATTGTAATGAAGTTCATACATATCTGGAGCTGCAGTTACATCATCATATTTATAAGTATTTTCGCCAACTGTAATACTATCATTACCATCAGCGTCAACACCATTGTAATAACGTGACTGTTTATTAAAGTTTGTATCATATGTATATGGATCACTTGAAGTTAATTTACTTCCATCAGCACCATATTTATCTCCACCAAATGGACTATAAATACGAGCCTGATAATTATCTTTGATCATTGCAAATTCACAATCATCTTGATGTTCACGATAAAGTTTAATTTCATTATATACAAGCATCCATTCACCTTTACCGGTGAAATTTACTAAGCCATTAGCATAATCATACTTGACGAACTGACCTTGCTCAAGTACTTCAATTTCAGGATCTGCAGGTAATTGTGCATAAACCTGAGAAGTTCTTTGAGCTGAAAGATGATTAGGCTCAACTTGGCCGTATCCCCACTCGACGAATCCGCCTGCGTCTTTACCGGCCTGGCTTTTGATATTCTTTGCAAGAAAATCTCTAAGCATTCTTCTATTTCCTCCTTGTTAGAATCAATTCATATCTTTCGCAACTTCCATAGCTGCCTTAACCCAAGCAGGGATGGTTGCATCTTTACTAGGATCATCAAAATTAAATGTCATAGATGGTCCATCTTTATGTGTATCATCCTCAAGGTCAAAGCTTACCTTGTTGCGAACACAAATAACAGAAAGTTTAGCCTCAATATCATCCAATGAATAAGTATCAATGTTCTTTACAACATCGGCTTTATCTTCATCAGAAAGCATATAGAATCTATTAATCATAGCTTCTTTATCTTTTCTTTCAGTTTCAAGTTTGAACTGCTTTAGAGGCTCCATTTCAGAAGTTAAATTATCATAATCAGCTTTTAGCTGAGTATAATCGGCTTCTAGCTTATTGAATTTTGTAAGAAGATCTTGATATTCAGCAGAATCTTCCAAAGAGAATTGTCCCTTTTTCTTTTTCTTCTTTTCATCATCGTCTTCTCCACCATTGTCAGGATCATCTTCTGGATCATCCTTATCGTCATCTTTTTCGCCAGAATTATTGCCTTCTGATTTATTGTCAGGATTAGGATTATTTCCTTGATCCTTTTTGTCCTCTTCTTCTTTCTTTTTCTTAAACTCAGTTTCAAAAGCTTCGACATCTTCAGCTTTGAACTGAGCTTCGCCACTGAAATCAGTTAGCTCGCTAACTTCTTCAGCTGGACTAAATTCATTATTTTCAGAAAGTGAAAAGTTTAAACGATAGAATTTATTATCTTCAACATTATGAAGAACAGCAAATTTCTGATCTCCCTCTACGTAGCAACCATAGATTTGCTGACCAGGAACCGCAGTCTCTACATAATTATAAAGATCTGTCCATAAAGAATCTCCAACTGTTACTGCATAAGTAGTGAACATTCTTGATCCTCCTTTATTAAGTATTTCCTTCAATTGCTTCATCATTGAATACATCTCACGTTTAAATTGAGACTCATCAAATGAAAATTGAACAACTGCGGGTTGTTCATCATAAGTGAATTCTCCGCCAGTAATAGTGGCGCCTTCGAAACAAGGCTCCTAATCTTCTCCTAAAATACAGAGATTTGTAATAACTGCTTCATTAACAATGAAAATTTTAGGCATTCCTCTATTATCTTTTGCCCATTCTGCTTTTAAAAATTCATTGTTTAAATTCATAGATTGATTGTTTCCTTTATCCAGAACCCTCTATACTTCTGGATACTGCCCAGTCCATAACCAACCCTCTGTCATTAGATATTCTCGCTCATATTTACCATCATCCAAGAATTTTTGGAACCAACATTTTGCGTTAAAATCAACAAAACCATAAGGTCTTGTTACTTCTCGCATGATGATTTGATGATTTTTAATATCAATCTGTTTGTTATGTTCTTCAAAGTCTTTTGCATATTCATTAAAGAACCCCACAATAGGACTCCCTGGCAAACTATTAGCGATTTGCTTGGCAGTTTCCTTAGTGATAATGCTCTTATTTCTATTGGGCTTATCACTAACATAACATACCTTTATCTAACATTTAGAGATCATTGGGTTAAGAGGAGTTAAGTTAATAAACTCACTAGGCGTAGTCATTTTAATACTTGTATGTTTTGGCATGTCAAGCCTCCTTAACTCTACGATTCTTTATTCTAAATTGTTTTTTCAGCTTTCTAACTGTCTGCTTTAGCAGGTCGCCCTGCTTGCTTTGTTTCAGTTGTTTTAGTTACTGTAGTCTAAGTAGAAGATTTGTTAGTTCCTCCTACAGGATTTTGCGAATTATTACTAGTTGTCTAACCTTTTTGACCCAAAATTGCATCAGGATTCATTGTAGACGACATTAATGGAGGAATCATAATCTCATTTAACTTCAGAACTTCATTCTCAAATGTAGCTGCATATAAGATAGAACTTTGAGAATGTCCAAGAGCAATTTGCGGGAGCATCTTGGAATAACCAATCTGAACCATTTCTTTATACTGTTTAGATAACTCTTTATAATTATACTGAGTAGTTTCTAAGAAATATAAATGATAAGTATACTTATTTTTATTCTTAGATAACTTAGATGTTACTTTATCATAAAAAATATTGAATTGAAGTAACAAAGCTCTCATAGTAGATTCGTCATCAAGAATTGATTTTTCAAGAGATAAATTACCATCAGTGTTAAAAATATTACGAGAAACACCAAAAGCATTGTAAACTGTACGTTCAATTTTCTCAAGATCATCTCGAGTTGTTGATGTGTTCTTATCAGCCATATCTTCTACATTTACTTCTGCAAAAGTGGTTAATACATCAACTCCAATAGCACGGCGCAACATTTCTACTGCATTATTATGAATATCTCTTGCTTCATCTACATCAAATATTAAATCACCATTTTTATCAAGCGGCAATTTTTGAATCAAGATTTTAAGAAGCTATTGCATCTGTTTTCTACGATCCAAATCCTAAGCGGCATCCAAGTCTAAGATTGCCGGAATTGCATTAATAAATAATGGTTGATCGCCATTCTTAAAACCAAATTTAATAGATGATCCTGGATCTAATAAATACCAGCTTCCGTACGGATCACCCAGATAGTCACGCGGCAATTTACCAGTTTTATATAATACATATCCCTTTTGGAAATCTTCAGGAAACATTTTAATCACACGCATTCTATATTCAGGATCGACAAAATATTCATCAAAAAAGCGCATGTTAAATTCAACTGCCGGTAAATCTCCTACAAAATAGCGGCTGCGGCAATAGTTGATAGGTAATTCTTGAATAACTAAACCGTCCTTATTCGGGAAAATATAGCCATAATATGCACCATTAATTATAGTACTAAGAGCTATATCCCCACAAACCTTCTTAATGTGAGAATTATCTAAAAATGATAATATGCTGTAAAAATCACTTAGAAGTTTTTTATCTGGTACTGTTGTATCAAACTTTTTTTCTGGTTCTATGTACCAATCATATCTATATAAAAAAGCAAAATAATCACAAATTCTGGCATAAATACCATTAGTACGATAGAAGAAATTCGAAATCTCTCGCATAAGCGGAAGATTTCTTTCTGCCATAGCTTTGAAAATAATTCGTTTATCGCCAAAATGGCGGTAATTCTTTTTTAACCAACCAAGATCAAGGACTGCATCCTCAAGGGTCTTAGTCCCCACTGTAATGTCTCCATATTCTAGAGGTCTATTATCTATATGGCTAATTCGACCAGAACGCATCATATCAAAGCCTTTTTTATGGAGTTCTTCCTATCTGTCTCTCACAGCATTGTACCTCCTTAATATCCTGCTTTATGCATTATATAGTCATATGAAATAAGATTCTCCTCTGTATATGGAATTTCAATTAATTTAATCTCATGCTATCTACAATAATTTCTTTTCTATCTATCATTATATTGTTGCTAATAAAATCCTTTCTTTCCGCCATACTTTGCGCTTGGTTCATAATGTTGTTTCCCTTGATACTCAATGATAAAATCAACAAAATTATCATCATCAAAAACAACAAAATCAAAGCGCAATGGGCGGCCACTGGTGCTTCTTAATCCAGGAAAAGAATATTCCATTTCATAATTAAGACCAGATTCTTCAAGGATTTCATGGATTTTAATTTCTCCGCGACTAGCGTCCATAATATCCTCCTTAGTTAAAGAAAGCCCAATCTTTAGCATTAAACTTCTTTTTCTTTTTCTTATTATCTTCTTCTACTTTTATGTAATAAAGACCATATTCAAAGGCAGAAAATTTATCCTTTTTTATTCCTCTATTAGCTTGTTTCAAAATAATATTGACACCTTCATTTTCTTCACGAAGGTTCATCATTTCCTCTTTTAATATGGAAGTTAGGGTAAATGGTTTTAAATATTCTGCCCTTTTCTCAGGCGTCATATTTTGACCAACTTTTGTCCCCATTAATTTTACCTTAGCAACACGTTCGTCTATAAGCAACTTTACTTTTCCAGAAGAGAGCTATGTCTGAACATTTGAATGTGCCTCATTATTAACAGGAGCATTAGCTTTAATAATATAAAGAGCATCTTGTTCACAATTTGCAGTTCGATATTTCTTGTATTCATCAACTGCATCATCTTGAGTTCCGCCATAAACGCCAAAATCGGGCCAGATTTCGTTGGTATCAGGATCAATTTGTGGCTTAACTAAATAATCAACAAAACCAATTCCCATACCATTACCATCGACTACAAGTCTTTTAGCTTTATATTTATAGAAAAGTTTCTTAACTTTTATTGCCTAATCTTCAAAATGTTCATCTGAAATAGTATAAATATTAACGAGCTATTTAGTTGACACTCCTTGCGGCTATGGAGTTACTTTAAATACATTTACTACTGAATCACAACCTTTTCGGCCTACGTCCATAGATAAAATATAAAATGAAGATTTCGAAGCACGACCAGAAGCTTCATATTCGGGTTGCTTCAAAATTCTATTTCTCGTAAAGATTTCTTCATTAAAGAAAGCATCTTCGACTGTACCAGACCACTTTGATTCATACTCACGATCGAAGGAAGCTTCATTGAATGTACCGTCCATTTTTAGATCGCGCACAAAATTTTTATCAAGTAATTTCATAAGTACAGGAATACGATAAGTACCACCCATAACAAATGATTTTTCTGGTTTAACAATCTGCCAAACAAGTAGCTGGATAAGTTTATCATAAGGGAATGTATTCTTCCAGCCAGCAGTAGTAATATATAATTGTGATTTATTAAGTTGCTCTTCTGGATGCGTTGATCCATCCATACATAAACGGGAAACGTTCATAGTAGGTATAATAACTTCTGATAAAATTGTTCCATCAACACCGGCACATTCCTCAATAACTCCTGCATGTCGACGCTTACCACGAGAAGTTTCTCTTGCGGCAATATTATCAAAGTAACTACCTGATTTAAAAACATATTTACAATAATCTTTACCTTCAAGAGTTACACCACGACTCCAATCAATCTCATTATTGAAAGCGGGAATAAGTGTACATATCTCTTGAACTTTTTCTTTCATGATTCCTGCAGCCTGTTCTTTACCTCCAGAAGTAACGAATAACTTACATTTTGGATATAGGATGCAACGAATCATGAGAACCATCATTGATAAAAAGGATTTTGAATACGCACGAGGAAAAACCGCATAAACATATTGATAGCGCATAGCTATGCGCAAAAACACTCTTTGATAAAAGAAAAAGTGAAAATCTTGCGGATTTCCTTGTTCCAAAAGCCAATCAACAAACATATCTGGGTATTCTCGCCAAAATGCTATATATTGACGAGCTTGGGGGATAATTGCGCGCACACGCTCTTCAGAAAGTCCTACTTTCTTACGCTTCTATTGAAGATTTAAAACATCTTGTAGCTTCATTTAAGCCCCGATTTAACGATTGCGGCAATAGCCTCTTCGTCATTTGTAGATTCTTCTTCAACGAAATCATTAAATTCGTCAAAGTCTTGATCTTTTATTTCTTCAATAGAATCAAAATCGAGAAGCTCATCATCAATATCTTCATCTTCTTCTTTATTCTCTTCACGCACCATTTCACGGACGGCACCCTCAATCAAATTACCAAGGTTCATTTCTTCTACAACAAGGGTTTTTGTATAATTTTGAAGATCAAGAATTGTTTCATCTACTCTATCTTTTGGAGAGTCTGTGTAATAGCGAGGAATAAAGCCATCTTTTTCACAGAGTTCTACTAATTCAGAAATTGAATCAATAAACTCTCCTTTATCTTTTTTGTTCTGTGCGGCTGTAAAGTTACCTGATTTCATTAATTGGTCATACATAGATACCATCTTCTTTGCTGAATCAATATCGCCCATGTCCAATAATTGATTTGATTTAAGAGATGTTTTACAGGCGAGTTTTAAAGTATCTTCATGACCAGCGCCTTGTACATCATAAGAATCCATCATGTTTTGATAGAGAGATTCAAGTTGTACCCATTCATCAGGTTTATAAGATTTTCCCCATTTTGTACGAAGATAAACTATTTCTTCGTCACTTAATTCAATGCCGAGATCAGATGAGTCATCATACGTTGCTGAAGTATAGCCATCGCCAATCGGTTGTTCTGGTTGAGCTGGTGTATTTGGTGTTATATAGCCTGGTAATTGAGGCTCTTCGAGGTGCTCAGCCGGCACAGTTACCATTTGATTAGCTATTGCTTCATCTATTTGAGCTGAAGAATAACCTTGATGGGTCATCGCTTCACGCATCTTCTTTTCTTCAAGACGACGAATAATTTCATTATCTTTCCAACGCTTATCTTTATATTGTGTAAGTCTCATCTTAGAAAGATAACGCCCAATAATAGTTGTTCCAGTAACCTTTTTAGGATCAGCGCCATAATCGGCAAGTAATTTATCCCATTCGCGTTGAACATATGGAACATCACATTCTTGAAGAATCCATAAATATGTTGGTGGATCCCAGTTATTTACGTGCATTGTTATGCACTTCTTACATTGATTAAGTTTCCCAGAAGGATATTTTTCTAAATTATGTGAACCATAAAATTCCTTATCGCTCATGGTTCTTTTGCATTTTTCACAAAAACATTGTCCCATAAAAAATACCTCCTTATTATTTTATAAAATTAGCAACCAAAAATTATGATTTCTTGGCCTTAGCATTTCGGCACTCTTTACAAATTGAATAGAAACCATCTTTTGATGTTTTATTCTTCGAAAAGTATTTATTATGTGCTAACTTTATTTGCCCACAGCGACTACATCTCTTATATTTACCTTTTTCGACAGCAAAATAATGCCAGTCGAGAAGTTGATCTTCTGCTGCTGATGCAATAAGATTGGGGATCTTTTTGCGCCAGAGAGAAGAGATGTATTCAAGAGAGTGAGTTTTACCAAAGCGAGCAAGGAGATCTTGTTGGATTTCTATGTTCTGCATTCCGTCGATTTTATCTACCACTATTTGGTGGTAAAGAGGCTCGTCGGCAAGAGCGATTTCGGCAATTTCGTCAAAGGATTCCATTAAATAATATAGGTCTCCCTCAAACTGTCCATAGGAATGTTCTTTGAGTTTTGAATAGCTACAAAGAATTGCTGAACACACCTTTGGATTGCATAAAGAGAAACCCTCTGGAACAATATACCCTTCTGAATCGAAGTGATAGCTGCTATCTAATTTTAAATAGTGTTTTGAACGAGTTATCTTGTTGAAGCGAATAGGTTGTCGATAAGCATCTTTTATGATGTATTGATCTTTTCGCATTTCAATGAGAGTCTTCTTTATAATGAACCGATCTCTTCCCTAAGCAGTTTTTAATTTTTCTTCCCACATATTAATGGCTTCGCGCAATTGTTTTAAAAATGGAATTTCTTCTATGTCTTTTTTTGTTATACTTACTTTAGGTTGAAATATAGTTCCTTTACTTTCATTGATTAAATTATAGATTCCGTCTTCGCCATTTTCAAGTGTGGAAACAAGACCTTCAAAGGAGGTTTCTCGCTTGTTAATTGTGACCATGTGGTTTTCTGTGAGTATTTTTTTCTCCTTTTTCTCTTGTTTCTCCATACAGAGAACGAGATAGTCAGCAAGAATTTCTAAATATGCCGGATTGGGATTAGGGTTTTCGGCAAGAATTTTTTTGACTAATTCGTTTCTCTCTTCTGGAGATTCGATGGTATAATCGAGTTTAATCATCTATTTACCTCCAGATTTCTTAGTATTTTTCAACTAGCTTTATTATAGCTAAAAATTTGGACAAAGTCAAACAACAGTTGAAAAATTAAAAATTTTGTGATATAATATTTATAAATAAAGAATGAAAGGAAATTTTGCATATGTTAGCAATTTATAAGTATAAGGTTGAGGGCAGCTACACTGAGGTTAGAGCAAATGTTATACAATGGCTGGATGTTGGGTGGCAGGAAAGAGAAGGTTGTTTTGTAGCTTGGGCGCTAGTCAATCCAAATGATCCTCCACGCTATTATTTGATTAAATTGATTGAAACTGGAGAGAACATTGGTGATACGGAGTTAGAGGGCTATCGGTATCTTGGTTCAGTAAATTTAAATATTTATGTGAGTCATTTCTTTGTTGCAGAAATAAATCCTAAAACTAAGGAAGTTCTTGTTGATGAGAATAGCTATGAGCCTTTTGTGAATAAGGATGAGTTTAAAAATAATAAGAACTTTGATTTCACTTGGAGTCCAGATCATTTAAGTTGGTTAGATCCTAATGTACTTGAAAATTTTTTTAAAGAGGATGAGTTTTTAAATAATTATGAAAAGTAATAGAGCAGGAAGAGATTTTATTATTGTGTTTGTGTGCCTAATTGCAGGGATGCTGTTAGGCCGCATTATAATAACTAATTGGAATACAAAAGTTGATAAAGAAGTTGAAGAGGTACTAAGTCAAGTTGTTATGCTTGATGTACCTCCGATTGATAATGCCGTAAGTGATTTTTTGATTGAACATAAGAATTATGATAAAAAATATTTGACAGCAATTGATATAAGTGATAAGAGTTATGGCATTTATGAACTTAATGAAAAAAATGAGATTAAAGCTTTTGCACATGGTAAGTGTTTGAGTACAGGTGATGCCGCAGAAGGTATTTATTATATTGAGAAGACTATTAGCCATGTTGATGTTGATAATGTAAGATATTGGCGAGTCGTTGATATGACGGGAGATTTAGTTGTTACTTCTGGAGGTTATGAGATTGCCGATTTGCCGGAGACTAAGGTGGATACTGATGGCTTTGGAAATATAATGATTGATAGTGGAATTATGTTAACAGTCTATGATAATAGCGAACCTGGAATAGCATTGGTTGTGATTGAAAGTCAGAAAGTTGAGAAGAGCGATGATAATTGATGTTAAATATAAGCCTGGTGATAATATTAGATATATTGAAAGATTACGTCATGAAGTTTATGGGCCGTGCCCCTGTTGTGATCAAGAAGGAGAAATTGTTGGCGCTGATGGAGAAAAATATGAGTGCCCAAACTGTGAAGGCTCTGGAAAAGTTTATGAGGGAATGATCGAATCTGAAGAAGAGAAAACAGGAACAATAAAAACTTTTGCCGTAAATTATAATAGTGATATGGAATGTTATCATGGGAAACCTTGGATTTATTATACAATTCCACAAAGTTCACATCATATTATGCAAGACGATGTTATTGAAAAAATTTATAGTAAAGAAGAATAGATGGCTTATAGTGATTAATGGGAATGCTTATGCATTCCCATTTTTTTTATATATAGAACTCCGTGTTCGATTTTAAAATTCGATTTAGGAAGAGTTGTGACCAGAGCAAAACGAAAAACAAAAAGAAAAAAAATTTTTTCCCAAAATACACCCCCCACAAAGTATCTCGGTAAACATCTACTAAAAGTATTGCCGATTTTACTGAGAAAGCTATAGCGAAGGCCTCCAACACCTCCCAATTGGCGGGCCGGCAACGACTGTCGCAGGCCCTGATTTCGCGCAATTCAGACATCTGCAAAAACCTTTTGCGATTTGTCAGATAATTCTAGTAGAGCTGTTCTTCCCAATACTCGGCACATTGCACAACTCTAGCCCATGAATTTTATGCATTTTTTTCTACAAAAAGTATTGACACATACACCGGCTTGTGCTATACTTTAATCATCAAGAGAGGAAAGCACTCCAAGAGAGAAAGAGAGGTACACAACATGTTCACAAAGGTAGCGACTATCTTAGCACTCATGGCAACACTCAATGGCACGCCAGTAGAAGAGCACAGCATGTACGTGCGCACCATGGAAGTCACACAGCTTGACTACACACAGGACATTGTTACATGCATAGATGCAGTAGGGTACGTGTGGGAGTTCTATGGATGCGAGGACTACGCAGAAGGTGACCTTGTAGCATGCATGATGGACACGATGGGCACAGAAGACACAATCCTTGATGATGCAATCATCGACACATACTATACAGGTTATTGGGTAGACTAACTACCCAATAATTTGTAAAAAAACTCTTGACAGACCGGACAGCCTATGTTATAATTAAACCATC
>Ga0326514_10000087_pt1 | contig 55144 bp, 44 predicted proteins | sample 3_2548_0518_D_FD_203653 | JGI IMG/M metagenome (GOLD analysis project Ga0326514, IMG submission 203653) | Bovine rumen microbial communities from UC Davis, California, United States - 3_2548_0518 | ecosystem: Host-associated > Mammals > Digestive system > Stomach > Rumen | place: USA... | reverse complement strand
CACTTATAACTTTTTTCAGGCCATCTCTGATGGTCTTCTTTTCGTGATCCTAATACATTTGGCGTCCCTCTACACTTTTGTTTCAAACTTTTCTTTTCAGTACCTTCCGGCTCCTTTTCCTCAGTCTTTTCATCTCCCTGAGGCCCATCCTTTTTTTCTTTGGACGGCTTCTTTCCTTCCACATCCTCCAGGGTGATCTGCAGGATATCTGCGTCCGGCAGCGCTGCCAGCCTGGTCGCCTGATTCGTCACGATCTTCTCAAAGAGATTTCGGACATCTCTTGCATTCGCAAAGTTTTCCCCCTTGTGTGCTTCCATGTCCCGGATCTTCTTCCCGACTGCCTCCCGGGCATCATCTGTTAACACATAGTTATATTTCTTGGTCTGGAATCCAAAGATCCTGACAAGTTCATCTGCAGTATAGTCCGGGAATTCAATATACTTATTGAATCTCGATCTCAGTCCCGGGTTGCTGTCGATGAACTCTTTCATCAGGTCCGTATACCCGGCAACAATGACGATAAAGTCATCGCGGTTGTCCTCCATTGCCTTCAGAATGGTATCGATCGCCTCCTGGCCAAAATCATTTTCCCCCCGGTTGAGGGTATAGGCTTCATCAATAAAGAGGATACCGCCCTTTGCTTCCTCGATCTTTGCTTTCGTCTTCATGGCGGTCTGGCCTACATAGCCGGCGACCAGGTCGCCCCTGTCACATTCGACCAGCTGCCCTTTTGACAGGACCCCGATATCCTTGTAGATGCCGGCAAGGATTCTCGCAATTGTGGTCTTGCCGGTTCCCGGATTACCTGAGAATACAAGGTGCAGGGAAAATGGGACTTCCGGCAGTTTCTGTTCTTTGCGGCGGACCTGCATCTTCATCAGATTGGCCAGTTCCACTACATCTTTTTTGACCTGATCAAGTCCGACGAGTTCCTGCAGTTTTTTGTAGGATTCACTGTCCTCAACTCTCGCAAGGGCCCGCTTTTTGTCTTCGGCTGACTTAGCCTCCTCTTCAGACTTTTCATCTCCGCCGGATGCAGAATCTGCAGAATCGTTGCCTGCCGTTCCTTTTACAGGACCGCCTGCCGCAGACCTTGCCGGCTGTCCGCCCAGCTGAAAGTCTGAAAGGCCACCCTTGCCGTTATAGTCACCCGGATTGAGAAAGATACCGCCGTTGCCGGAATTACGGACTTCATTGCCGGATATATTGCCGCCCGGCCGGTCCATATCTTCGCTTTCCGCTGAATCAGCGCCTTTCCCGGTCATCGCAATATAACGGAGCAGCTTGACAAATTTGTTGTAGGCTTCGTCATCACGGATGATCAGAGACTGCTTTCCGTCCAGCTCGATCTTGGAAAGCTTCGGAGTCGTACGGACGTGCATAGGCTTTCCGAGCAGATAGTCCTTGTTGAACTCGATATCGCCCCTGCCGTTATTCATATGAACCATGCGGGTCTTCACATCGAGTTCGATGATGCCCTCAACAGGGAAGCCGAACGAGTCATAGTAGACTCCCTTTGCCTGAAAACGGTCCCCCACTTCCATATAGGTACTGATGCACTGGATCTCATCCCAGTCATTCACATTCAACTTTCCTGCCATAAAAGCCTCCGGAATCTCCAAAACATAATTTCTTTTATTTTACCATATTCAATGTAAAGCAGACAGACAACTTGTGTAAATAAACTGGCTTTTTGCGCATAAAAAGCCCCGTGAAGCCGCTCAGATATCCATCTGAGCAGGATATCTGAGTGACTCACGGGGTGCTGATCATGTCAGGGTTTCGTCCCTATATCTTATTGCGTTTCAGGAATTACAGTCTGTCGTGGCAGGTTCTTGCGATGACGTCGAGCTGCTGCTCTCTTGTCAGGTCGATGAACTTGACCGCGTATCCGGATACGCGGATGGTGAAGTTCGCGTATTCCGGCTTCTCCGGATGCTCCATAGCATCTTTCAGCTTCTCGATTCCGAAGACATTGACGTTCAGATGATGCGCTCCTCTGGTGAAGTATCCGTCGAGAACATTGACCAGGTTCTCGGATCTCTCCTCGGTATTGTGGCCGAGTGCACCCGGGTTGATGGTCTGGGTGTTGGAGATTCCGTCCAGAGCGTACTCATACGGAACCTTTGCAACGGAATTCAGGGAAGCAAGAAGTCCGTTCTTCTCAGCGCCGTAAGCCGGGTTTGCACCAGGTGCGAACGGGGTGAATGCCGGCCTTCCATCCGGAAGAGCTCCGGTAGCCTTACCATAGACAACGTTGGAAGTGATGGTAAGGATGGAAGTGGTCGGTTCGGAATTTCTGTAGGTGTGATGCTTCTTGATCTTCGCCATGAAGTTCTTCAGCAGCCATACAGCGATCTCATCCGCGCGGTCGTCATCGTTGCCGTAACGCGGGAAGTCTCCCTCCGGAACATAATCGACAGCCATGCCGGTCTCCGGGTCACGGACGATCCTGACCTTCGCGTACTTGATCGCGGAGATGGAGTCTACCACATGAGAGAATCCGGCGATACCGGTTGCGAAGGTTCTTCTGACATCGGTATCGATCAGAGCCATCTCAGCCGCCTCATAGTAGTACTTGTCATGCATGTACTGGATGAGGTTCAGGATGTTGACATAGAGATCAGCGAGCCAGTCAAGCATCAGATCATACTTGTGCATGAACTCCTTGTAGTCAAGGTAGTCGCCGGTGATCGGAGCGTACTCCGGTCCGACCTGCATCGGAAGTCCGGTCTTCTTATCCTTGAACTTCTCATCCTTGCCGCCGTTGATCGCATACAGCATAGCCTTTGCAAGGTTCGCGCGCGCTCCGAAGAACTGCATCTCCTTACCGGTCTGAGTAGCGGATACGCAGCAGCAGATGCTGTAGTCATCGCCCCATACCGGACGCATGACATCATCGTTCTCGTACTGGATGGAAGAAGTGTTGACGGAGATCTTGGCTGCATAGCGGCGGAAGTTTTCCGGAAGCTTCTTAGTGTAAAGAACCGTCAGGTTCGGCTCCGGAGCCGGTCCCATGTTCTCGAGGGTGTGCAGGAAACGGAAGTCATTCTTGGTGACCATATGGCGTCCGTCCATGCCGAAACCGGCAACTTCCAGGGTAGCCCAGACCGGGTCGCCGGAGAACAGCTGGTTGTAGGACGGAATTCTTGCGAACTTGACCATACGGAACTTCATAACCAGATGGTCGATCAGCTCCTGAGCTTCCTTCTCCGTGATCTTGCCTGCAGCAAGGTCTCTCTGGATGTAGATATCAAGGAAGGTAGAGATACGTCCGACGGACATAGCAGCGCCGTTCTGGGTCTTGATTGCCGCAAGATATCCGAAGTACAGCCACTGGACAGCTTCCTTCGCGTTCTTAGCCGGACCGGAGATATCGTATCCGTAGATCTTAGCCATCTCCTTCATGCCCTTCAGAGCACGGATCTGGTCAGCAAGCTCTTCTCTCTGGCGGATGACGTCATCGGTCATGGTGCCGTCGCCGCAGTTAGCGAAATCTTCCTGCTTCTTTGCGATCAGGAAATCGATTCCGTAAAGAGCAACTCTTCTGTAGTCGCCTACGATACGTCCTCTTCCATAAGTATCCGGAAGCCCGGTAACGATATGAGAGTGACGGGCAGCGCGCATCTCAGGAGTATACGCATCAAATACTGCCTGGTTGTGGGTCTTATGATACTCGTTGAAGATCTTGTCGTACTTCGGATTGACATGGTATCCATAAGTCTCGGCTGCTTCCTGAGCCATCTTGATTCCGCCGTAAGGCATGAACGCTCTCTTCAGCGGCTTGTCCGTCTGAAGGCCGACAATCTGCTCAAGATCCTTCATGGACTCGTCGATGTAGCCCGTGCCATAGGCGGTAAGCCCGGTGACAACCTCGGTCTCGCACTCAAGAACGCCGCCCTTTGCACGCTCCTCTTTCTGCAGCTCCTGCAGCTTTCCCCAAAGCTTGTCCGTAGCCTCGGTCGGTCCTTCGAGGAAACTCTCGTCTCCGTCGTAGGGGGTGTAATTGTCCTGGACGAACTGGCGGACATTCACGTCGTCGACCCACTTCGTTCCCTGAAAACCTGCCCATTCTTCTCTCATGGTAGCTCTCCTTGTATGATTAGGTGGTTGATAAGTGTTATCTATGCAAACGGTCTGCCGAAGCAGTCCGAATTACTGCCAGAGCTGATGTTCCGCAGCCATCTCCCGCTTCGCGAATGTTAAGCGGAGATTCATTTCCTGCCGCAAAGTCTTACCGGTACCTCTTTACTGCCCGCTCCTGAGGATCTCCTCTGCTTCCAGTACCCGCTCCCGGGACGGTCCCCTGACCCCCTTCAGTGTGTACGGGATCCCGAGTTCTTCCCACTTATACTCGCCAAGTGAGTGATAAGGAAGGACTTCGATCTTCTCGACATTCTTCAAGGCAGCGATGAACTTCGCAGTCTCATGAAGGTAATTGTCATCATCGGTCCAGCCCGGGGTCAGCACGTGGCGGATCCAGATCGGCTTGCCGATGTCCGACAGATAGCGGAAGCAGTCGATAATGTTGTCATTCGGCTGTCCGGTCAGTTCCTTGTGCCTTACCGGATCAATGTGTTTGATGTCCGCGAGGAGCAGGTCTGTGACCTTCATCAGCTGCTCAAACTCAGAAAAGAAAGGTTCTTCTCTCGTGAATGGCTGCAGCGCTGTATCGATGCAAGTGTTGATTCCTCTTGCCTTAGCTTTTGTGAACAGTTCGAGGAGGAAGTCGATCTGCAGAAGCGGCTCGCCTCCGGAGACAGTGATCCCTCCCTTGGGTCCCCAGTAACTTCTGTAGCGCTCCGCCATGTCGAGAAGCTCATCCGGAGTCCTCGGATCGTTCATGTCCATCTTCCAGGTATCGACGTTGTGGCAGAATCTGCACCGCATGTTGCATCCGGATAAAAAAATCAGGAAGCGGACGCCCGGACCGTCTGCCGAACCGAAAGATTCAATCGAGTGGATGTAGCCTGTAGCCATATCAGCCTTTCTTTGGTCATATCATCAGTCACGTCGATATCATATTGTTTCATCGTGGAATAATCTTTGATTTAAATCAAGAATTGTGCAGAAATGTCAAAATTTTCACTCAGCAAGTCCGTTCAGTGCATCCTGGTCAAGGATCGTCAGCTTTCCTTTGCCCTTCCTCTCAATCAGTCCGTCCTTTTCCATGTCCCTCAGCTTGCGGCTGACCGTCTCCGGACGCAGATTGAGACTGGCTGCGATATCCTCAAGCCTGAGGTCGATCTCCGTTCTGGAATTGCGCTCCATCTCATACAGAAGAAGTTTGGCGACTCTCGCTTCCGGATTCTTCGCAGCAAGGATCATATTGCGTTCATTTGCATCATGAAGCTTGCGGCTCAGGACCGTAATGATACTCCAGGCAACGCTCGTATCCTGCAGCATGGTCTGAAAGTCAGTGACCGGAATTGCGCACACGTCAGTAGTCGTCAGGCAGACGGCAGAATAAGGATAAAGGCTCCCGTTCAGGAAAAGCCCCTCCCAGATTGCCTCTCCGCCTGAGAAGATGCCAATGATCATCTCCCGTCCTTCCGAATCGGAAAAGCAGAGTTTGACTTTACCTTTCCGTATGATCCAGATATCCCCGACCGGCTCTCCGGCGCGGAAAAGATAGCTGCCCTTCCTCTTGTGAAGATGCTGTCCCCGGTCGGTCACCAGTTTCCGTTTCTCATCGGGCACTCCTGCGAAGATCGAGGTATCTCCCGAGCACTTCCCACAGTCCGCACATCTTCCCTTATCGGCATCCGAAATCCGCATACTGAGACATTTTCCTTTCCAAAGTTCCGTCCTGCTTCGCAAATGGTTAACCGGCAGTTTACAACCTGCCCCTCATCTCTTGCATTATCATATGACAGATATTAACATGACAGAAAGCCGGGGTCAAAGCGCAGGAATGGACTCCGCTCACCTGACCTTCCGGATGCATCTGCATCCCTTTTTGAGGCCATCGTTCAAAGTTCCGGAGGTGTGAATGTCCGATTCCAGAAAACAGTTTGAATATCAGATCATCCGCTCGAAGCGCAGGACCATGTCACTGATCGTAAAGGAAGGCAAGGTCATTGTGAGAGCTCCTCTCGGGATGCCTGAGAGCGGGATCATCTCCTTCGTGGAGGCACACTCCGGCTGGGTGCTTCGAAAACTTGAGGAGGGCAGAAGGGCTCAGGATAAAGTCCAGGATATCAAGAGGCTGACCCCGCCCGAGATGCAGAATCTTCTCAAGAAAGCAGAGACCTATATCCCGGGCCGTGTCGCCCATTACGCAAGGCTGATCGGCGTTACATATGGCAGGATTTCCTATAAGATCTACAAGTCCAGGTGGGGAAGCTGTACGGCGGACGGAAGGCTTCAGTTCAATCTGCTCCTGATGCTTGCGCCGGACGATGTCATCGATTCCGTAGTTGTTCACGAGCTTTGCCACCGGAAACAGATGAATCACTCGGATCTCTTCTACCGGGAAGTGCTGAAAGTCTTTCCTGACTACTTCCGGATCAATGGCTGGCTGAAGCAGCATCAGCAGGAGATCATGACGAGAGCCGGTTTTCGCTGAAGTACCACTCTGTCTGAAGTCCGTCTGTGACTTGACTCCCACCGCTGATGTCAGCCATCTGGCATTATTAAATTATCAGTAATTGGATATTTTCATATGGCCAGTCTGTGACTATACTCTGAACTAATAAAAGAAGCATTACAAAAAATCGTATATGTAATGCTCAGGAGGAGGTATTGTATGAAGACTGCACAGGCTGAAACTTATCGTGGTGCTGCCGGCTCAGAGAAGAATCAAAGCCTCAGGAAGCTGGCATTTGCGGCAATCTTTGCCGCGCTGACATATGTCGTGTTCACATTCCTTTCCATCCCGGTCCCGACACCGGGCGGCAAAGTAACCGTTACCCTGGGCAACGCCTTCGTTGTTCTGGGCGCTCTTCTCCTTGGTTCCTTCTACGGAGGGCTGGGCGGAGCAGTCGGTCTGACGATTGCTGACCTGATCGACCCTATCTACATCGTGGAAGCGCCGGTCACTTTCCTCGTCAAGTTTCTCCTTGGAGTCATCGTTGGAGTCATCGCCCATAAGATCGGCCATATCACAACCGAAGAGGACTCGAAGAAAGTTGTAAAATGGGTCCTGATCGCTTCCGCAGCCGGTCTTCTCTTCAACACGTTCGCGGATCCCGGACTGCGCTACATCTACAAGCTGTTCATTCTCGGCAAGCCGGCCGCAGAGGTGAGCTTTGCGATCAACTTCGCAGTGACCGCGATCAACGCAGCCGCGACCCTTGTATTCACCGTCGTACTCTACATGGCGTTGCGGATCCCGCTGAAGAAGGCAGGACTTTTCTTCAGGCTTTAACCCAGGCAGGCATTTCTCCATTGGAGCATATACGATGCCCCGGGCACACCGATCCTGCAGATTGCCCGGGGCATTCTCTGTATTCTTCTTTACTTTCTCTTCCGCAGCTCCGAAAGCAGGCTCAGCTGCTCATGACCGACCGGTCTGCCGAACGCGTTCAGCTCTCCGATCGCGATGTTCTTGCGGCTGCCGTGGTAATCGCTTCCGCCGCTGACAAGGAGCCCATGCTTGTCGGCCTCTTTCAGCAGAAAAGCGATCTCTTCTTCATCGTACCGGGAATACCAGCACTCAAGTCCCAGGATCGCCGGCTCCGGCCCGCCTTGGCCAAGCATATAGCATAGCCGCCGCTCAAACTCCTCCTGTGAGAGATGCTTCTCTCCTTCCCCTCCGAGTGGGTGTGCCCAGACCGGTACTCCGCCGGAAGACAGAATGCCTTCCATGGCCGTGCGGACCGGGATCCTGGTCTCGATCTTTTCCCTGCAGCGGACCAGATTGATTGCAGCCTGCAGATTCTCAGCATAACCGTGTTTCAGCAGAAGGTGGCCCAGATGCGGCTTGCCCGGAGACTCCAGCCCGTGGATCCAGTCGACCTCCTCCTGCGTCAAATCGTACCCTTTGTCTTTCAGGTAGGCCAGACGGCTCTCGGTCTTCTGAAGCCGCCTGTCATGGTCCAGTTTCAGCGCCGCCTGAAACATTTCATCCGTCGGATCATACTGGTAGCCCAGCAGATGACACTTGAAAGGATGCTCTCCCGCCGTCAGGCAGGAAAACTCGATTCCCCTGAAAAACTCCGGTTCCTCTTCCCCTCTTTTTCTGCCCTCTTCCAGCAGCCGCATGACTTCCATGGCTCCCCTGATCGTGTCATGGTCCGTCAGTGCAAATGTGCGCACGCCTGCCTCTTTGACATGCCCAATCAGCTCATCGGGACGGTCCGTCCCGTCCGAGGCTGTGCTGTGCATATGAAGATCAATATCCCGGCTCAATCCATTTCCCCCTTTGTCTCTGCAGACCCTCATCCGGTCACATGACCCGGATCAAAACCATGTACAGGGCAGTCCCGCCGATCAGCGGAACCACCATGCTTTTCTTCCACAAGTATAGCAGGATGACCGCCAGAATGGACAGAAGCTCCGGAAGGCCATGCGCTCCCGCGGCAAAATCCACGTTCTTCAGGCAGTAGATGACCAGCATACCGAACACTGCCGGCGCAAGCACCTTGCCCAGATAGAGAATGAAATCCGGGATCTTCCTCCCTTCCGGAAACAGGACATAGGGAAGGAAACGCGTCAGGACCGTCGCCGCGACGACGACCGCGATCGTAATGAACTGCTGCAGAATGCTCATGCCTGTTTTTCCTCCTTCCGAATATGTTCTTGCTGACTTTGCTGTCAGTCAGCCGTCTGTCCGGTGTCTCCTGCACGCAACGCAGCTTTCTGACCGACGCCACCGTTTCCCCGCGCTTTCTCGTCAGCCATCCCCGCTCTCCCATCCTTCAGGGACTTCTCCAGCCTGCACCGAAGCAGGGTCAGGGCCGTGAAGATCACGATCATGGACGGGATGATAAAGCTGTCCGGTCCAAAGATCTTCAGGCAGATTGCCGACCCGATCAGCCCGGTCAGCTCACTTACATGATTCTTGTCCTTCGTCCACTGCTGCATCAGAATGACCACAAACATAGCTGTCATGACAAAGTCGAGCCCTTTTGTGTTGAAAGTGATCAGGCTTCCGAAGATGCCGCCGAGCGTGGAGCCGACAACCCAGTACATCTGGTCAAGAAAGGAGACCCAGAAGTAAAACCAGCCCTTATCGACTCCTTCCGGAATCCTGGCAGAATAGTTTACGGAAAATGTCTCATCGCTTGTCGTATAAATCAGGTAGAATTTTTTCCATCCCACACTTCGATAACGCGGAAGCATAGAGATTCCGTAAAAAAGATGCCTGGCACCGACCATAAATGCGGTCGCGAATGCGGCGACCGGATTAAAGGATGAAAGCAGGATCCGGACTAGCAAAAACTCCATGGAACCAGTATAGATGATCAGTGCTGTGAGCATAGGATAAACCCAGGGGAACCCGGACGTCGACATAAGGACTCCATAGGTCAGGCCCAAAAAGAGATACCCCGTCAGGATCGGGATCGTAAGCGGGAATGCGGCTTTCAGAGCTTTCCCGGCTCCCGGATGTTTGCCGGAAGTCGCAATAATTTTTGGTACTTTTCCCATAATTCTCCTCATTTTTCCGTATATCAGCGAAATCAAGGAAATTCTATACACATAGGTGAAGAATGTCAACGATATTGAAGAGTGCGGAGGGAGCAGGATTTGTTGTATAATTTCAGGAATGGAAAGCACCGGCTCTTCGTACTCATATATCGGGCCAGTCGCCAGAGTCTCAAAGATGGTCTCTATTCCGATGTGAGCAGCGACGTGATCCGTCCTTCCGCAGAAGAATGCAGCCGTAACCCGCGCGCCCACTCGACCAAGCTCAGGTGGGCTAAGACACCAGGGACCCGCGCAGAATAAGTGCCTGTCACTTTTGATGCCTGTCATCGATCAGGAAAAAGGAGAACTTACTTGCAGAATTCCGTCATCCGAAAAAGAATACGCATCTTTGGCGTCGTGCAGGGAGTGGGTTTTCGGCCATTTGTGGCAAACTCCGCCAGAAGCAGCCATATCAGGGGGACCGTCTGCAATAAAGGCTCCTATGTTGAAGTCATTGCCCAGGGCAGGCCCAAAGACATGGAGGCTTTCCTCGGTATCCTGAAGCACAATGCACCGGCCCGCTCCATGATCCTTAAAATGGAGATCCGGGACCTTTCCGCCTCGGGTCTTCTGGCTGCATCCACCCGGAGACTGGTGCCAGGTACCACGCCCGCGACTCCGGTGCCGGGTACCACGCCCGCGACTCCGGTGCCGGGTACCACGCCCGCGACTCCGGTGCCGGGTACCCGTAAGGTAACTGGCAGCGATCCAGCTTCCGGCATGGTCTCTGTCCGGGACATGAACCAGAAGCTGGAGGCGGATGAAAGCGGCTTCTCCATCATCGAAAGTGACCGGGACAAAGGCGCCGTCTTCGTCTCTCCCGACATTGCAATCTGCCCGGAGTGCCGGAAAGAACTCTTCGACCCGAATGACCGCCGCTATCTCCACCCCTTCATCAACTGCACCGCCTGCGGTCCCCGGCTTACCATCATGGACGGCATGCCCTACGATCGCGAGCGTACTTCCATGAAGAAGTTCCCCATGTGCAGGCCTTGCCATGAAGAATATACGAATCCTGCTGACCGGAGATATGATGCCCAGCCTGTCTGCTGCAATGACTGCGGTCCGGAGGTTTATCTCTATGACCTGACGGTATCGAAGCCTGCCGCAGATTCCGGTAACTCTGTAAACACTCCGGATCCGGACTTCACCCGCGGCCAGGCGATCATCCGTGCCAGAGCCATCATCCGGGAAGGTGGGATCATTGCCGTCAAAGGCATCGGAGGCTTCCACCTCTGCTGTGATGCTGCCGATGCATCAGCTGTAGCCCGTCTCCGCGCTCTCAAGAACAGACCGTACAAACCTTTTGCAGTCATGGTGAAAGATCGAAAGACCGCAAGACGCGAATGCATCTTCGGGGAAGCTGAGGAAGAGATGCTGACCGGTCCCCAGAAGCCGATCCTGTTGCTCGATCGGAGGAGAGATGGTGTTATGTCTGCAGGCAAGATTGTTTCTGAAGTCGCCCCCGGCTGCCCAACCATCGGCATCATGCTGCCCTATGCCCCGGTCCAGCTCCTCCTCTTCTCCTACCCGGACGGTCTTTCGATGACCGACTGTCTGGTCATGACCTCCGGAAATCCATCCGGGGCTCCGATCTGCCGTACAGACGAAGAGGCGCTTTCGTACCTGGCACCGATGTGTGACGGGATCCTCTCGAACAACCGCGACATCCTGATCCGGGCTGATGACACTGTCATGATGTACATGGCCGAAAAGCCCTACATGGTCCGCCGTTCCAGAGGCTTTGCCCCGCTTCCGGTCTGTTTCTCTTCCGCGGAGTCCTGTCCCGGGTCTGCCGGTACAGTTCCGGCAGCCGCAGCAGACACCAGAAAAAAGCCAGCAGAGAAACATTTGCCATGCATCCTCGGAATCGGCGGCGAGCTGAAGAACACCTTCTGCCTTGCAGGTCCTGAGTATCTCTATTTGTCTCCGTATGTCGGTGATCTGGCAGACCGCCGTTCCGTCAAGGCGCTTTCGTCTGCTCTGACCCGTATGGAAGATCTTCTGGAAATGAAACCCGCCGCTGTCGTCACCGATCTTCATCCCCGCTACAACGCGACCCGCTTTGCTCAGACGCTGGGGCTTCCGGTGATCTATATGCAGCACCATTATGCCCACATCGTCTCCTGCATGGCAGAAAACGATTTCCACGACCCGTCGCACGGCGACAACGTGATAGGGGTTTCATTTGACGGAACAGGATACGGGACGGACGGAACCATCTGGGGCGGCGAATTTCTGAGATGCTCCTACCGGGACTTCGAACGGATCGGCTCCATCGAGTCCTTCACCCAGGCAGGCGGAGACCGGTCTTCCAGAGAAGGATGGCGGATCGCGCTTGCACTGATGGTGGACGCCTGCATGGAAAACGCTTCTTCCGGTATAGCAGAATTTTCTGCAAAATCCGGTCCGGGCAGAACCGTTATGCTTAGTTCAGCAGAAGATTGGGTCGGGGAAACTGCCGGAAGACTTGGACTCTGCTCCGGCCAGGAGCTAAGTGCCCAGCTCTTTCTTCTGAAAAACAGAATGAACTGCGTGACTTCGACCTCTGCCGGAAGACTCTTTGACGCTGTCTCCGCGATCATTGGACTGAAGCGCGAGAACACCTTCGAAGGCGAAGCCGCGACAGCCCTGGAGTATGCAGCCGGAAGGTACCTGAAATCGACAGGGATTCCCGGAAAACCAGAGTCCGCCCCACAGCCAGGTGCAGTAAGCAGGGCCTGGGGGTACATATCGAACATCATCGATCAATATGGGCTTGTCCCTGAGATCCGGAAGACCTGTCCCTGGGCAGATCAGGATGGTTCTGGCGGCGAGAAGCTCTCTACCCTTCAGAAAGACGCATTCACCGTCGGCAGCGCCGGATCCCTGGTCCGCTTTCTCTGCAGAGAAAAAAAGTCCGCGGAAAAGCTGTCCGCAGACTTTGATGCTGCTCTGTTTCATGAATATCTTGCCGAGACCATCCTCACAGGCTGCCTGCACATGAGGGAACTGACCGGTCTTGAGACCGTAGCCCTCTCCGGAGGAGTTTTTCAGAACCGTACCCTGACCACCCGCGCCAGAGATCTCCTTTCGGAAAACGGGTTCCGGGTACTGCTTCACTCACTGGTCCCGCCCAATGACGGAGGGCTCGCCCTCGGTCAGGCCGCCTACGGGCTGTTCAATCAACTGACAATGCGATGAACACTATCAGAAAATTATCTGTCAATTCATCAAATTGTGTCCGAATTTTCTGGTGCCAGGCACCAGACAATTCAGACACAATTGCTTAAATTGTCTGAAAGTTTTATCAACCTTCATCCTCTCAGCAGTCTCACTGCCTTCTCCGCATCGAAGGTCACTTCGGAAAGGCATCGGGTCTCGATCTCGTAGAGCGCGTTTCCGGCCAGATGTTCAGCGGCCTGCTCAAGATCACGGCAGCCTGGACGGTCTTTGTAAAGGTCGATGATTGCATCGACTGCCTCCGGAGTGATCCTGCACTCTTCTTTTCTCATGCCCATGCGGCGAAGCACCTTCGGCATGGAATAGTCGCGGAAGATGATTTTCTTCTCGTCACTGGTGTAGTCCGGAATATCGATGACCGCAAATCTGGAGATCAGTGGCTCGGAGATCCGGTTCTTGTCGTTCGCAGTCGCGATCGGATAGACGCCCCCGGTCGGGATCTGGCACTCCATATAGTTATCCGTGAAGCCAAGGTTATCGAGCAGGGTCAGCAGAGTATCTGCGGGGTTGCCGTTCTGATTCTCATTGTCCGCCTTGTCCAGCTCATTGATGACAAAGACGATATTGGAGGATCCGGTAGCCGCAAATGCTTCCATGATCCTTCCCGGTCTTGCGTTCGAATAGATCCGGGACGTCCCTGTCAGAGCCTCCGGATCGCGGACGGTACTCATATCGAAGACTGCCGATGGGATCTTGAGGATTCTCGCAACGGCATAGGCAATCTGGCTCTTCCCGGTTCCGGCAGGTCCCGCCAGCAGCAGTCCATAGCTCGGCAGAGTATGGGTACGGTTGATCTGGATGATCGTCTCGATGACTCTTTGCTTGACCTTCTCCAGTCCGTAGAGTTCTTCATCGAGAATTCTTCTCGCCTCGATTGGGTCGATCGGATCAAAGTAAGAACTCTTCCAGCGGATGTTGAGCATCATGGAGAGTGCTCTCTTGGCATGCCGGCGTTCATCCGGGTTGCCGCTCTCCTGGCCTGCAATGACAATATTTTTTCTCGCCCACTGGCGGATATTTGCCGGAAGGGTGTCCGCACAGCAATCCATAAAATTGACGATATCCGGCAGGTCGCTCATCGCCATCTGGTCCGGGACTTCCTCTTCCGTCGCCTGGAGGATCGAGGTGCGCAGCCGCTCGATCATATACTGCAGGAAGTTGTCCTCGACCGTCTGCAGCCCGCCCCCGTCCTGCGGCGGGTCCACCGCCTTTATACGGTACACATAGAAGAGATTTCCATTTTGATTACCGGAAAGCCGGACGGAGATATGATGGATCCCGAGCCAGGAAAACATCTTCCGGAAACGGATATCGGCACTGTCCATGACGAGGCTGGACATGTGAAATTTCGGACTGCCGTCATAATACTCGAAAGCAAGGGAACGTTCCGGATTGGTAAAGCCGCCCGCGATGTGATGCGGTACCTCCACACCGTCCGGTGCCTGAAGGATCAGGAAAACCTTGTGCTTCATATCCTTCTCATTCTGAGGCGGAAAGATGCGGAAGACCTGGTCTGGATTGGGTCCGCCCTTCTTCTCCATCTCTGCGCGTTCAGCCTCAGCGTCCCTTCTGCGGGCTTCCGCCGCCTGGTGGCGCAGTTTCATCAGCTCCGGATCCGGTGCCTGGTACTTTTTCTTCTCCCGGTCAAGTTCTTCCTTGTGGACCGGGATGACCAGTCCCATCTTCTTGAGCACATCCAGATACTCATCCACCTGGGCATCCGTAACCTCGCCTCCGCTCTCCGCGCAGGCATCGTTCCAGATTCCCTCGAGCTCCGTCATGTAGTGCTCTTCCATATTCGGTGAGAACGAAAGCCCATTCTCGATGAGTACTTCCTCGATCGTCTTCGGTTTTTCCATAGCTCTCCTCTTTTTCGCATCGATATCTGTCGATGGTTTTCCCCTTTGATATTTCTCTCATTCACCCAAAATCTGTGGTGCATCCTCCTTTTCATATGTCCGGAAATAGACAGGAAAAGGAGTGGAATGTCACCACAGATGATCAGCTGCAGGATACGGATTGCGACATCCTATCTCACATCTGATGCCTTACTACCGCGTATTCATCCCCATTCCGGTAATACGGACAGATTTTCCGCTCCTGCATCATGAAGTGATAATAGTCATCCTCATCCATATCCGCAGAGCAGAAGTACGCATCCTCGTCTTCATCGTATTCGTAATACGCGCACAGATCGCACATAGAAGCCATACCTGATTCCCTCATTCATACACATTGCTGTGAAGCGCGGTCCGGATCGATCACCATTTTATGTATGTCGGTCCGGACTATGCTTCACAGCCGGAATGCTGTTAACTAACATTCTATATTAGATGTCAACCGCAGCCCCGGGCGGATATTTCTCTTTACATATGAACCGTAAATGTGATCACACCGTCTTTCCACGCTGCGCCAATCTTACCGTTCATCTTGGACGCTATGGAAGAAGCCATCGAAAGTCCTATTCCATGTCCTGCCTTCTTACTGTTATGGGAGGTATCCCCCCGGTAAAAACGCCGGAAAAACTTGCTATAATCCTCTTCCCTTCCATCCGCATAGTCATTGGAGACAGAAAGAGCAGCTCCCGATCTTCCCTTCTTCTTCAGGCTGACTTTGATCGTTCCCCCGTCATCACAGTACTTTGCAGCATTGTCGATGAGGATGTTGCAGAGTTCTGTCAGCATGTTCCGGTCGCCCATCACTTTGACATCCGGGCTGATCTCCGTCTCCAGCTTTTTCTTCTGCTGGCTGATGACCGGCTCAAATGACTTTGCCGATGCCTCCGCAAGCTCGCTCAGACTGACTTCCGCAAGCTCGACCTTCTGTGTCTCATTCATTCTGGAGAGTGCCAGCATACTGTTGATCAGGTCGGTCGACCGCCTGACCTGGTACTTGATGCTGTCCGTCCACTCGCTCTTTCCGTCCATCATCTCGATCACTTCCGTGTTCGCGGAAATGATTGCCAGCGGTGTCTTGAGTTCATGCCCTGCATTCGTGATGAACTGCTTCTGGCTCTCCACGTTCTCCAGATAAGGCCGTATCGCGGAACCGGAAAGAGAAGCAAGGATGATCGTAAAGAGAAAAACCACCAGAAGGCTGATCAGGATGGTGATCCTTCTCATATCCCTCAGATTCCGGACTTCCTGCGTACATTCGAGAAAGCCGACCACAGTCGTTCCGTCCTCTTTCGGCACCTGCTTGAAGTAGAAGGAGTTGTCCTCATACTTCAGCAATCCTTTCTCCTTATTGAAATGGAAATGCTGAAGCGCCAGACTCTCTGCTGTCTCCTGATCGACGGCTGCTATGTGTGACATACTCGCATTCGAAACACTGCCGTCCTCATCCACCGTCACCAGAAAATAGCGCACGCGGTATCGGGTCTCCGGCGTGAACTGGATATTGCCGGCAACCGAATCACTGAAGTCCCGGAAACTGATGACCAGCTTCTCAAGCAGGTTCTTCTCGTTTGATTTCCTTTCACTCTCTTCATCGGTTGAAACCGTAATTGTCCCGATCGCTGCCTGGTCCACGGCTCCGTCATCTTCCGTCTCGGTCTGCTCCTCTTCCGACTCGATCATCCCCGATGTCCCATTATGCTCGATGATGAAGGTGAGCGTCTGCTCCAGACTCCGGTTGAGCTGCCGGTAAGACAGGAAACGGAATCCCAGATCGATCATAACCAGAAGGATCGCGACTGCAAGCAGCCCTGTCAGGATAAACTGCCTCTTCAGCTTCTTTTCCATGCACCCTCCTCCAGTCTGTAAGGTCCTCCCTTCTCACCGTCAATGACCAGGTTTGCCGAGACGGCATCCAGCTTGCTTTTCAGGTAGGAAATGTACATCCAGACGACTTCCTCTTCGGTGGTCTGATCATCCTTCCACACTTTGTCGAGAATCTGGGCTGTTGTCAGGCTCTTGCCCATGTTGAGCATAAAAAGCTCCATGAGGTCCATCTCCTTCTGGGAGAGACGTACGGAGTTTTCCGCCTTGAGCTCAGAGACAGAGATATCAAGTCTGACATTTCCAGCGGAAAGAACTTTTGGAGTATAGGAATCCTGACGGCGTGCCTGGGAACGGATTCTGGCAGCCAGCTCTGCGATTGCAAAAGGTTTGGTCAGATAATCGTCCGCTCCTGCGTCAAGGCCGGCGACCCTGTCCGTAACTTCCGATTTTGCCGTCAGCATGATGACCGGAGTCACGTCGCCCGATGAGCGGATCTTCTTCAGTGCCTCGATTCCATCCATGACCGGCATCATGATATCCAGCACCATGCAGTCATACCGGTTCTGCGCAGCCAGATCTGCGGCGACCTGGCCGTTCGGCGCAACGTCCACTTCATAGTTCATATGTCTCAGGACTGCAGCGACCGCCCTGGAAAGCTGGTCTTCATCCTCTGCAAGCAATATTCTCATCACATTACCTCATTCATATCTCTTCTCTCATCAGGTTGCGGATCGTCTGCATGGACAGGTCACAGCCCGCCAGCTCATCCGCACATCTTTTCAGCTCCTGTCCGATCAGCTCCGGATTTTTGATATCCTTCTTGTACTTCAGCTGATGCTCCAGCGACGCCCAGGAGTCCATGGCGATCGTCCTCAGCTGGATCTCGATATAATAGTGCCCCGGATTCTGACCGTCGATGTCCTTATAAGGTACCTCACGGTCCAGAATCATGTGATAGCTCCGGTAGCCGTTCGGCTTCGCATGACGGATATAGTCCTTCTCCTCCCTGACCGAAACTCCCGGAAGCGTCTTCACATAATCGATGATCTGATAGATATCATCGCGGAAACGGGTGATCACGCGAAGCCCGATCGAATCCGTCATGAAGCGCAGCGCGCTCTCCGGAGTCTGCGGCACTCCCTTGCGGGTGCATTTCTCGAGCATGCTGTCCTCCGACTTCACCCTCGCCAGAAGATGCTCGTAGATCCCATCCCCGGTCTTTTCCTTGATCTTGTCGTTATAGTCCGAAAGCTCCTTCACGATCTGGTCCATGACCAGATGAAGGGTCTTTTCATAAGGTCCGTATATCATAAAAGTGTCCAGTCCTTTCATCCCGCGCCATCGGAAAATTTCAGGCGCCCATTTTCCTTATCCTAACCGGTAAATATGTCCTTTCTTTGAAATGTACGTCCGATTCTCTTTCTTTCCGCATTTTATCATAGATAGAACAGAAAAAGCGTTTCCCGGAGACTTTGAAAGCCCCGGAAAACGCTTTTTTCTGAATTCATCTATCAAAGGAGAAATCCTGCTTACTGTTTGACACTTCCGGCTGTAACGCCGCCGACGATGTACTTGGAGAGGAAGAGGTAGACGATGATGACCGGGAAGATGGAAAATCCGATCATCGCATAAACCTGGCCCATATCAAACTTCTGCCAGTCAGAAGCACGAAGGTCTGCGATCAGAAGCGGAAGAGTCTTCGTATTCTGCTCGTGGATGATCAGGGAAGGAATAAAGTAATTATTCCAGCTCGCCACGAACGTGAAGATTGCCTGGACTGCGATTGCCGGCTTCATCAGCGGAATAGCGATGGTATTGAAGATCTTAAGTTCCCCCGCTCCGTCGATTCTTGCTGCTTCGATCAGAGCGGTTGGAAGGTTGCTCTCCATATACTGCTTCATATAGAAGAAGGTAACCGGAGCCGCGATACTCGGAACGATCAGCGGAATGAAATTATTCTCCAGACCCATGTTCCTTACCAGATTTACAAAACCAAGGGCGGTAACCTGGGTCGGGATCATCATGATCATCAGGATGAAGGTGAAGATAAACTGCTTTCCCCTGAACTGGTAGATCTGGATCGCATAAGCCGTCATTGTTGAGAAATAGGTGCAGAGGACGGCAGACAGAGCTGCGATGAGCAGAGAGTTCAGCATACCGCGGAGAACAGGCTGCGGACCATTGAAGAGGTTATGCAGATTCGTGATCAGGTACTTACTCGGTATTGCGGTGAATCCGTTATTCAGCTCACCTTTCGATCTTGTTGCATTGATAAACAGGACGTAGAACCAGAAGAGGCACATGGCGGAGATCAGGACCAGAACGATGTAGGCAAGCGTTCTGCGGCCTCTCATAGCTTTGCTCGTTCCTTTCACTTTCTTTTCACTCATTTCTTCTCTCCTCCCATTACTTTCTGTGCTTCTTTGCTGCAGGGACTTTGCCGTTGTCAACAGACTGTTCAGCTGTCACCTTGAATACGATAAAGCTCAGGATCGCGGTAAGGATCAGGAGCAGGACTGACAAAGCACCGGCCATACCATAGTTCTTGCTGTACAGATGGTTATTCAGGTACATGATCAGGGTCATGGAACTGCGGGCCGGATCACCGGTTCCGTTTGTCAGAATCTGCGGTACATCGAACATCTGCAGGCCACCGATCAGGGAGGTGATCAGGACGTAGATGAAGATTGGCTTCAGCAGCGGAAGTGTGATGTGGAAAAAGATCTGAGTCGGTGTTGCGCCATCAACCTCAGCCGCTTCGTACAGATCAGCCGAAATACCCATCATACCTGCCATCAGCAGAATCGTCGTATTGCCGAACCACATCAGGAAGTTCATGAATGCCACCAGCCAGCGGACCGACCAAACATGGTTCAGGAACGCATAAGGCTTCGTGATCCACCCAGCCTGAAGAAGCATCGCATTGACCGGACCATGTTCTGAGAACAGAGTGAAGAACAGCATTGCGAATGCAGACGCCATGATCAGGTTCGGGAGGTAGATGACGGTCTTGAAGAATCTCTGGCCTTTCAGTCTCAGGGACGGGTTGCTGAACCAGGCTCCGAGAAGCAGGGACAGAAGGATCTGCGGGACAAAGCCCATGATCCACATAATCATAGTGTTGCCGAAGTAGGTAAGCAGATCTCCGTTTGTGAGAAGCTTGATATAGTTCTTAAGCCCGATAAAATTCGGACCGATCTGCATCAGGCCTTCTTTGTAGTTTTCGAAGAAACTGTTGTAGATGGTATTGACCAGAGGAATCAGCTGGAAGATGACGAAAACCGTCATAAAAGGAATCAGGAAGATATATCCCCACTTGTTCAGTCTGTTGGTTCTTTTCTTTTTCATACCATATTACCTCCTGCACCATATTATCAGCCATATGCTCGCGACATCTAAGGAAATGTTTCTGATTTTTCATCATATCAGCCTGCTTTCCTTCTCTCTCGCAGGCATATGTCTATAGGAGCATTCTGTTTCAAAAAAGGAGCCCGCCCGGCCATGCGGGCAGGCCCCTTACTTACTTATCTTCTGTTCCGAAGATTTCACTTTTGATTACTGAGCCAGTGACGGATACTTCTCCTGAACAGTCTTGACAAACTGATCAACAGCTCCGTCATAGTCCATCTCACCGGTGAAGTAGTTCTTCATAGCTGCCATCATGGACTCGATGCATCCCTGATCATACATGGAAGCAGTGCTCATATCGATGGTCTCAGCGCCGTCAGCAAGAAGCTGATAAGGATTCTGTCCGCCAAGGATAGCGATGTTGCCATCTTCAGATCCTGCAAGATCTGCAAGGACGGCCTTGTTGTTGACACAGTCAGCCCACTTTGTAGCGATGGTCTTCATGACATCCGGATCAGTGGTAAGAGTTTTGATGACATCAGCATCAAGAGCCAGGTTATCGGTTCCCTTAGCAGCTGCGATCCATGTTCCGCCCCAGTTGTAAGCTTCCGGTCCGGTTGTGAATCCCCATCCGCCTGCATGGGAAACAGATCCATCATCGTCGCCGTCCGGTCCGTTGCCAAGTGAGAAGTTGATCAGCCATGCCGGTCCGAAGAAGCTGAAGGTCTTTCCGTTCTCAAGATTGGTTCCGGCCTTCCACTCATCTCCCCAGAGATCATATGGATTGGTCTCGCCGGCATCTACAAGTTCCTTGGAGAGGTCGACCCATTCCTTGATAGCCGGATCAACTTCAACCTTTCCTCCATCGCCCCATGGCTTTGTGACTCTCTTCTGGAAGATGCGATACAGATCGTTGACAGAAGAAACAACTGTGTATCCAGCATCCTTCAGCTTAGCAGCGCTTTCCTTGAATGCATCCCAGTCTGCGAAATTCTTCTGAACTTCTGCCGGATCATCGGATCCGAAGACTTCCTTTGCAATGTCTCTTCTGTAGATCATTCCAGCGGAGCAAGCCTGCCAGGTTGATCCATAGATCTTTCCGTCTGTTCCGGTTACGACATCCTGAGTATACTTGTACTGATCCTTAAGATCATCAGCGGTGATTCCAAGATCATCCATGCTCAGAGTAACACCTGCAAGGTCGGTGCAGTACTTCTTGGAGTAATCAGCCTCAACAAGGAAGAGGTCGGTTCTCTTATCTGCATCTACGTTCTCATTCTCCGGAAGAGAAGCATCCAGAGCATCCTGATACTTGGTTCCCTGGTTCTCGGTCTGTATGAACTTGACGGTTACGTCACCGATCTTGCCGCCCTTAAGAGGTGCAGTTTCATCAACCGGCTCATATCCCGGATATGCAAGCATTCTTGTTGCGAACTCATCGTTCCAGCACTGAATGTTGAGGACCTTTCCCTCGTCAGCTCCTGCAGCTGCTTCTGCCTCACCAGCCATAGCACCCATCGGGAAAACCATAGCGCCTGCAAGAACCAGGCTGAGCATTGCCATCATGCGTTTCTTCATCTTGATAACCTCCTGTTTTGTTTTTTCCAGTGAGTTTTTAACTTTCCTGTATCTTTCGTTTCGAATCTCACTAAATCGTTTTCGTAACTATATAATAATGCGACTTCCAGGATTCGTCAACACCCCTTCACATCCAAATTACAGATGATTTTTTTGTGCAATCTGTATAGCAACCGCGTAACACGTCCGAAAATGTAAAGCACTTTTAAGGTTGCCCCAGTCCTCTGGTTATTTCAATCCGAAATCGTATTCGTTATCTTATCATCTGTTTTTTCGTGGAAAGCCGGGGAAACGCTTTCACTATGCCATCTTCCTTTCCAAAAAAAGAAGATGGCTTTTCAGTCATCTTCTTCTGCGTAAAATTTGGTTCAGGTGTCAAAACTGATTACGGATTGTTCCGCTGCTTCGCAGCTTTTGCTTCCTCTGCCGCCTTCTGGGGGTCGTCGAAGATCCCGTCCATCGTATGCCAGCCGAGAACTGCACACTTCACTCTGGATGGCATGTGGGAGACGTCGATCAGGGCGCCTGCCTCCTCCAGTTCCTCGTGCTCCTCTTTTGTGATGTGGCCCTTGATCATGCGGAGGAAGATTTCAGAAAGTCTCCGTGCTTCCTCTTCTGTCTTTCCGATGACAAGGTCAAGCATCATATCCGCAGATGCCTGGGAGATGGCGCAGCCGTCTCCTACATACGCTCCGTCTACGATCCTGCCGTCTATGACTTTCAGCTTCAGGACGATGTCATCCCCGCAGCTTGGGTTGACACCCTCGAGCTGGAAGTTGGCATCCGGAAGGTCGTGTTTGTGCGCCGGATGAAGGTTATGGTCGGTTAAGATTTCATTATAGAATGTGTTTTGCATCTTTCCCTCCGAAATGGAAATCAATTCTATGAAGTCAGTCTGAGTAAATTCAGTCAGCGTAGCCCATGCGGGTGCGCAGTGTGCTCAGGCTGGCGATAAAGCGGTCGATCTCGGATTCTGTGTTGTAGAAACCGAGGGAGCAGCGAGTGGTGTTCGGTACACCAAGGTATTTCAGAAGGGGCTGAGCGCAATGATGGCCTGCGCGGACGCAGACACCGTCTTCGTCCATCATGGCTGCGATGTCATGCGGGTGGACCCCATCGACTTTGAAGGTGATGATTCCGTGATGCTCTTCGGCCTTGTCAGAACCTAAGACCGTGATGTGCGGAACAACCTTGATTCTGTCCATCGCATAGCGGGTAAGCTCCAGTTCCCTCTGCTCAATGAATTCCCAGCCAATCTGTTCGTAGTAATCGATCGCAGCTCCAAGTCCTGCTGCCCCGCCTGCGTTAACGGTTCCCGCCTCGAACTTGTGAGGAAGCTCGGTCCAGGTCGCTCCTTCGGTCGTAACGTAATCGATCATCTCTCCTCCGCGAAGGAACGGATCCATCTTGTCGAGAAGATCTCTCTTTCCATAGAGAACACCGATGCCCATCGGAGCCAGCATCTTATGACCCGAAAACGCATAAAAGTCGACGTCAAGGTCCTTCACATTGACCGGAAGATGCGGCGTACTCTGGGCCCCGTCTCCTACAAAGAGGGCTCCCTGCTCATGAGCGATCTTTGCGAATGTCTTCAGATCATAGCATCTGCCCAGAACATTGGAGAGATGGGTCATGCAGACCAGCTTCGTATTCGGAGTCAGGGCTTTGCGGAAGGTTTCTTCCGTGATCGCGCCTGTCTTGTCCGGATACAGATAGTTCAGCTTCGCTCCGGTCTTCTTTGCTGCCATCTGCCATGGAAGCATGTTGGAATGGTGCTCCACGATGGTGACAAGGATCTCGTCACCTGGCTTCAGGTTGTTCTGTGCCCAGGAATAAGAGACCAGGTTCAGGGACTCTGTTGCATTTCTGGTGAAGATGATCTCTTCCGTGCTGTCTGCCCCGATGAATTTCCGGACCTTTTCCCTTGCCTCTTCGTAAGCGTCCGTTGCCTCGACCGAAATCCTGTAGAGTCCTCTGAGCGGATTGGCGTTCATGGTCTCATAGAAGTTCTTTACTGCATCGATAACGATCTGCGGCTTCTGGCTGGTTGCGGAATTATCGAGGTAGGCAAAATCATCACATACAAGAGGAAAGTCCGCGCGGACCTTGTCGATCATGTCCTTTGTTATCGTCATAATAGTTTTCCTTATCCTGCTTCTACCCTTCGTACGGGAACGGGACTCTGTTATCCCTTACCCGTTCAGATTCTTGTCGAGATTCTGCGCCAGGTAGTTTTCTACGTTCTCACGGATAGCCTGGTTGTCGATCAGGTGGACGACAGAGGCGACTCTTGCGTCTGCCATCATCTCGTAGACGGACTCTTTGTCCATGCCGCGGGACTCAAGATAGAAGAGGGTGCTCTCATCCAGTCGTCCGATCGTTGCGCCATGGTTTCCGACGACATCTTCCTCTGTGCAGAGGATGACCGGAAGAGTCTGGTTGCGGACGGTATCGTCCATCATCAGGACATCTTCCTTTTCGTTGCCGACAGATCCGGAGGAGCCCTTTTTCAGGTCGATGGTTCCGCGGAAGACCTTCTTCGCGTTATCGCGAAGGACGCCTTTGGCATCGATATCACATGTGGTCTTCTTTCCGGTGTGGTTTGCAAAATAGTTGATATCAAGGGTTCCGTCACCCTTCACACGGTATCCGATATCTGCCTTGAGGGAAGATGCATAACCCGCAAGATCGGACTGTACACCCAGGTATGTGTGGCCGCCATCCAGCACAAGATGGATCATCTCGATTCTTCCCTGGTCATCGACTCTGCCGCCGATATCGTTCAGGAAAGTGTATCCGCTGCCCAGTCTCTGGATCTGGACCAGCTTCAGGGTCGCGCCTTTCTCGACCTCATAACGGGTCTGGACTGCCGAAAAGCCTTCCGCATCTTTCGCAGACGAAAAGTCCTCGACGACGGTCATGGTGGAACCTCTCTGAGCCTTCAGGTAGACGGCATTGACTGCCCTCTTTCCGGTCTCATAATCGAAGTTCAGCAAGACCGGATCCGAGGCTTCCTTATCCCTGTCAGAGATATAAGCCTGGACCTGAGGTTTTGATTCGGTGACCAGAGTGGTCATGTCCTTTCCCATTCCGGTAGGCTGATCCGGGAGCTCCGCCATAGAAAGGGTGGACTTTGAAACATTTGCAGGAACCTGATCCTTGATTGCAAGCCCTTCTGCAGGGTCAACGCCCTCCAAAGAGCCGTTATTCATCTTCAGCCAGTACCAGGTGATCGACGGAAGACGGTTTAATGTCATATTCATCTTACGATCCTCCTTAATCAGCCGTTGGTGCCCTTCATCTCGAGGCGGATGAGGTTGTTCATCTCGACCGCATACTCAAGAGGAAGCTCTTTTCCTACATTATCAGCGAAGCCGGATACGATCAGCGCCCTCGCGTCATCTTCCGGAAGCCCGCGGCTCATCAGATAGAAGACCGCGTCATCGGAAATGCGTCCGATCTTTGCCTCATGTCCGACGTCAGCCTGCTGGGTCTTGACGTCCATAGCCGGGATCGTATCGGATCTGGACTCGGAGTCGAGCATCAGGGACTGGCAGGAGGTGGAAGACTTGCTGTTCTTCGCCTGCGGGTTGATGACGACTGCGGAGCGGAAGGTTGAGATTCCGCCGCTCTTGCTGATGGACCTGGTGTTGACGACGGATGTGGTGTCCGGTGCATTGTGGACAACCTTGCAGCCGGTGTCGAGGTTCTGTCCCTTTCCCGCAAATGTTACTCCGGTAAACTCTGAGGACGCGCCTCTGCCTGCCAGAACACTCATGGGGTAGAGGTAGGAAACATGAGAGCCGAAGGATCCGGAGACCCACTCGATCTTTCCGCCTTCCTTTACCAGTGCCCGCTTGGTATTCAGGTTGTACATGTTCTTCGACCAGTTCTCGATCGTTGAATAGCGCAGGGTCGAATTCTTGCCGACGAACAGTTCTACGCAGCCCGCATGGAGGTTTGCGACGTTATACTTCGGTGCGGAACATCCTTCGATAAAGTGAAGGTACGCGTTATCCTCTACGATGATCAGAGTATGCTCGAACTGGCCTGCTCCCTTTGCATTCAGCCTGAAGTAAGACTGAAGCGGGATCTCCAGATGAACTCCCTCCGGAACGTAGACGAAGGATCCGCCTGACCAGACAGCTCCGTGAAGGGCTGCAAACTTGTGGTCGGTCGGCGGGACCAGCTTCATGAAGTGGTCCCTGATCATGTCTGCGTAAGGTCCTCTGAGGGCTGACTCGATATCGGAATAGACGACCCCCAGCTTCTCAGCGAAGTCCTGAACGTTATGGTAGACAAGTTCGGAGTCGTACTGAGCTCCGACACCTGCCAGGGATTTTCTCTCAGCCTGCGGGATACCAAGTCTTTCAAACGTATCCTTGATCTCTTCCGGAACGGAATCCCAGTCATTCGCCATCTTGGTGTTCGGACGGACATAAGTCGCGATATGTGCCATGTCCAGTCCTTCGATGGACGGGCCCCAGTCCGGCATCTGTATATGATTGTAGATCTCGAGAGACTTCATACGGAAATCATGCATCCACCGGGGATCATTCTTCTCCTTTGAAATCTGCTCGACGATCGCCGGATCCAGTCCTTCTTCGATACGGTATGCATCCTTCTCTTCATACCGGAAGTCATACATGGACCGGTCAATGTCTTCAACGTAAGTCTTTTCTGCCATCTTTATTTTTCCTCAAAACGGGTGAATCCGTTCTCGTTGATCTCATCTACCAGCTCTGCCCCGCCATTCTCGACGATGTGTCCGTTCACCAGGACATGAGTCTGATCGACATGCAGAGACTCGAGAATTCTGGTGGAGTGAGTGATGATCAGGAGTGCTCCGTCCTTATCCTTCTGATATTCCTTGACACCGGAAGAAACGGTGCGGACCGCATCGACATCCAGACCGGAGTCAGTCTCATCGAGGATTGCCAGTGATGGCTTCAGCATGAGCAGCTGAAGGATCTCAGCCTTCTTCTTCTCACCGCCGGAGAAGCCGACGTTCAGGTCGCGGTCTGCGTAAGATGGGTCCATGTTGAGGACCTTTAGCTTCTGCTCGATCTCCTTCTTGAAGTCCCAGAGACGGATTCTCTTTCCGGATCTCTGCTCAAGAGCGGTGCGGATGAAATTAGAAAGGCTGACACCCGGAACTTCGATCGGGCTCTGGAAGGACATGAACAAACCTTCTTTTGCTCTCTCATTGACGGAAAGATCCGCGATATCCTTTCCGTTGAAGATGATCGTTCCTGCGGTAACTTTATAGTGCGGATTGCCCATCAGGGTGTTGCCCAGGGTGGACTTGCCGGCTCCGTTCGGTCCCATGAGGACATGTGTCTCTCCGCGGCCGACGGTAAGGTTCAGGTCATGAAGGATCTCATTGTCGTCAACGCTGACGCTGAGTCCCTGAATTTTTAATAACGGTTCCATAGCGGTTTCCTTTCCTGCTTGTACGATATGTGATGACGCGTGTGCCAAAAGCACCTTTTGTCACACGCTCTGACGCCCGGATTGCTTCGCTGCAAGGCAGCTTCCTCTGCTGCTGCACCAAATCCCAGTAATTTGCTGTGATTTCAAACAGTGTGATTATAATAGATGAACATGATAATTGCAACACCTAGTGTCAGCTGCCAGAGTTAAGTTCCAAAAGTTTCGGGATGCGAACTGATATTTGGGGATGAAATACGAAAGCCCGGCAGCCCCGTTCGGGTATCCCGCTTAAATGGATATCCGCTCCGGACTGCCGGGCTTTTCTTAATAAATTATCAGACTATTTCTTGAATTGTGTCTGAATTGACCAGTGCCAGGCGCCAGACAGTTTTAAAGCCCCATATTCCCTTATGGAACAAGATGTATCATAACTTCCGTCAGAAGGATTCCGGTCAGCGCGCCTCCGATATGTGCCTGCCAGGCGATGCCCGGCGCAAAATTGATTGCAAGGTTCATGGCAATTGTTATGAAAAGACTAGTCAGGCTTCTGCTGCCGTATGAGATGCAGATCAGAGCGTAGGAAAACATGAGACCGTAAAGGCCGCCTGAAAGCCCTACAGAATAACGGTTCTTCGAGACACCCAGTTCCAGGAGACTGCCGCCGAGCACAGAACCAAAAAGGATGACGCCAAACCAGACATGGCCATAGAATTCCTCAAGGGCTGAAAGCGCATAGAGAGAATATAGGTTGACGAGCAGATGCCAGGGCTCGATATGGGTGAAGCCTACAGTCAGAAGCCTCCACCACTGTCCGCGAAGGATTCTTTCCCTGTCATAGCAGCCAAGCGCAACCGCTTTCCCCATCCTCCCTGACTTGCCTTTTCTTCCCCGGATTGCAAGGAAGACCATCACACAGATGACGATCGTCACCGCCATGACCGGACGATGTGTGATCTCGCTGCTGATCAACGAATTTCCATATCGATATGAGCTCATGACACTTTTCCGCCAAGCCTTGTCTGTACCCAGTAAGCCCCCATGGAGCTGTCCGGCCGGGAGGTGACATCGTCAGAAAGATAGTCACCAAGTCCGCAGGATTCAGGATTCCATTTCTTTGCCTGCTCTGTACTCTCGAACTCGACCTCAGCGTACCAGAATTCGGTCGGAAGCCCCTCATCGACCTGATTCACTTCGAGGAGCAATCCATCCGGAAGCCGGTAGGTTTTTCTAACCTTCTTAATAAGAGGAAGCCCGATCAGATCCTCAAGTTCCGCAAACTTATCTTCCGGTATGTTCAGCTCGATCTCCTTGCGGGACAGGCCGTTATCCTTGCTGATCGACTTGAAGCAGAGGACAAAATCGGTCTTTCCACCCACTTCTGCCTCCTCACGGATCCTCACGGTTGGCCTGACGGTCACATAACCCTGGCGCATAAGCTGCTCTTTGACCAAAGGCAGTTCTGCCGCAGGCCAATCCTTCACCATCCACTTGCGTTCGATTTCCACAGAATTTCTCCTTTTCTGATCTATGGTCAGCCAGCCCGGCATCAGAGATACCGGGGATCCCTGCTTTGCAATCCTGAAACCGCATCGACGCAACGTTTCGCTATCCCTCACAGGATCCCGCTCACAAAAATCTCGATCCCGATCGCGATCAGAATCACGCCGCCAAGTACAGAAGCTTTGTCAGACAGCATCATTCCGACCTTCTTTCCAAGCTGCAGCCCTGCCATGCAGATAACCTGAGTCACGGCCGCGATGATCAGGCAGCAGAGACAGGCTTCCCAGGCACGATATCCGGAAATGGTAAACCCGGTTGACAGTGCATCGATGGAGGTAGCGATTCCCTGGACCATGAGCGTTCCCGATGAGACTTCTTCCTCTTCCGTCTCAACCTTTCCGGTAATGCCTTCATAGAGCATCTTTCCGCCGATCCATGAAAGCAAGATCAGGGCGATCCAGGGAATAAATTTCTGGAAAGCCTTGAAATAAGTCACGAGCTGGTGGACGCAGAACCAGCCGGTCATCGGCATCGCAAACTGAAAGCCTGCGTATACACCCGCTACCGCAGTCATTCTGCCAGCCTTCATATACGGTTCGCGAAGACCATTTGCACAAGAGACGGAAAAAGCGTCCATGGCCAGTCCGACTCCGAGCAGAATACTCTTGAAGATGAAAGAAAATCCCATAATCATTCTCCCAACTGCAGGCGGCCTTTTGCATGCTTTAGCATAAAAAAGTCCGGATGCAAGATCCGGATACAAGAATGCAGCTGACAGGACTTGAACCTGCACGGTCTCCCACTGGAACCTAAATCCAGCGCGTCTGCCAATTCCGCCACAGCTGCTTATAATGTCTGCACGCTGCCCCGTCCTCCGGTTTTCGCGTCTGCAGTTATAAAAATCAAGCCGCCACGAATGTGACGGCTTCATGAGGCATGGGGGATTCGAACCCCCGACAACTTGATTAAAAGTCAAGTGCTCTACCGACTGAGCTAATACCCCAGATACAGAAAATGGCCACGGCCAAGCTGGGCTAACCGGATTCGGACCGGTGAATGCAGGAGTCAAAGTCCTGTGCCTTACCGCTTGGCGATAGCCCAATAGGTAAGGGTGGGTACAGGGATTCGAACCCTGGGCCTCCAGAGCCACAATCTGGCGCGCTAACCAGCTGCGCTATACCCACCATGATATTAGGAGCCTCGCACTCCAAGCGAGCCTGAAGGGATTCGAACCCCCGACCCACGGCTTAGAAGGCCGTTGCTCTATCCAACTGAGCTACAGACTCAAAAAGCGGGTGATGGGAATCGAACCCACGTATCCAGCTTGGAAGGCTGGTGTTCTACCATTGAACTACACCCGCAAAAGTGAATATCAGTTATTCTTTTTGCCTGTCAATCGGGGTGACAAGATTCGAACTTGCGACTTCCTGCTCCCAAAGCAGGCGCTCTAGCCAAGCTGAGCCACACCCCGAAAACTTGGGAAACCGGAACCTTTTGTTCGTTCTGCCTTTTCCCTCAGGCACGTTCCACATTATATTCTGCGGTCAGGGCTTTGTCAACCCTCTTTTTTTACATTTCCCGGATTTTTATAAGACAAAAATGATAATGTCCTGAAATACCAAAAATGAAAATGTCCCGGTATGCCCAAATGGAAACAGGTACCTGGCACCTGCACCCCTCACGTCAGATACTTCAAAGTCACGTAGGGTACCCTGCCCTCTTTCAGCTCCAGAACCATGTAACTTGGCTGCCGGTCTTCTTGCCTCGGGATGCTGATGCTCCCCGGGTTCAGGATCAGGATGCCCTGATCGCCGGTTTCCAGCTTCGGAACATGTGTATGTCCGTAGATCGCAAGATCGCAGCTTTCCCGCAGTGCCTCCTCTTCCAGCAGGTCTCTGCTGAACCTGACATAATATTCATGTCCATGCGCCATGAAAATCCTGTGACCGGCAAGCTCCAGGATCTGCTTCTCCGGGTAAGCGCCATAGGTATCACAGTTTCCTTCCACAAAATAAGCCGGGATATCTTTGTCTATTCCTGCATATCTTCTGAAGACAGTCTCCGGCTCCTGCACATCCCCGAGATGCAGCAATGCGTCAAATGGCATCTCCTTCTCCACAGCATATCTGGCATTCTCATCCCAGCCATGGGTATCACTCATTACAAGAACTCTCATTCTCATCTCCCCTGTCTTCCGGCAGATACGGACCTGACCTGTTATTGTCCAAGCTCCTTCACAAGGTAATCGTGCATCGCGGAGAAAGCCTTCCCCCTGTGACTGACCGCATTCTTTTCCTCCGGAGTAAGCTCCGCAGAAGTCTTTAAGAACCCCGGCAAAAAGAAGATCGGGTCATAGCCAAAGCCATTCTGGCCTGCCTGATGATAGGCAATCCGCCCTTCCATCGTCCCGACGATCGTCTTTGTTCTCCCATCCGGCCACGCGACCGCGCAGGCGCATACAAACCTTGCTGCCCGAAGCGGCCCCGGGTTGCCATCTTCATCAGCTCCCGGCCTGTACTCTCCGCTATTCTCAGGGATAAACTCCGAGCCATCGGTGCGGACCAGGGCAGAGCCGGCGGACGAAAAGCCGCGGCAATAATCATCTACCCGGTCGATGAGCACCTTGTTCTTGAGATCGTAGGAAGCCTCCCGTCCCAGATATCTTGCGGAGTAGATACCCGGCTCGCCTCTCAGGCAGTCGATCACCAGTCCGGAATCATCGGCGATCGCCATCCGGCCGGCAGCCCTCGCGACCGTAGCCGCTTTGATCTCCGCATTCTTTGCAAATGTATCTCCGTCTTCAATAATTTCAACGTCTATACCGGCCTCCCGCATCGAGAGAATCTCCACATCCACATCGCCAAGGATCTGGCGGATCTCGGTCATCTTGTTTTTGTTTCCGGTCGCAACGATCAGTCTTTCTGACATTATTAGCTCCTGTCCTGTGTATAGACTTTCAGGCAGACATTGGTTCCGTAGACATCCTGGGTCCGGTCCCACTTCTCTCTGTCTTTGCTGATGTAACTCTCCCTGCCCTCCAGCGTAACGGGTGAAGTGAAGGAGTCTTTCTTTACTTCGACAGCGACCGGTTTCTCAGCGCCAGGCGTTGCCAGGTGGATCATGACGGCAAACCTTCTTCCTGCTGTCAGGCTGAGAGCTTCCTCTGATGCTGTCAGCGATACTGTATGAAAGCCCGGATACTCTAGCGATCCGCTTCCAAGAGCGATCATATCCGGATCACTCTCCGGGAGGCTCAGATCCTCAGGTTCTGCAAAATCCCGGACCAGATAGGCTTCGTATCTGCTGTCCGGTCCGACCGTATAGAAGCCTAATCCGGTCATCTTCTGAGCTGCATCAGCCTCAAAAACTCCCGCAAAGAATGCCTCCTCGCTGCCATAGCCCTGGCGGGCCTGCCAGCCCAGAGTGTCCATCTCAAGGCAGTTATCCCATGTCCTGCCTGCCTGAATGCCCGTATAGGCGATCCCGCCCTTGCGAAAAAGATTCGCGTCCTCATAGGAAACATAGAAGATCCCGTCCTCGCCGAAATCTTCTCCCCAGGTATTCTGGCAGATCCATGCCCCGTCTGACATCGGTGCAATCTTGAAGTTTTCCTTTAAGTAGTCGTCATCCCAGCCAAGGATCAGGATATCATGGTTCAATTCTTCCGTCACCGGGTCATAATAACCGAAAGTCTCCGGATTGTAAAATCCTCTCTTCGGATTGTCTGTCCGCTCCCGGTCCATGCACAGGGAAGACTGGACTGATCCGTAACCGTATATGGTCTTCTGGATCTGCTCCCGGCTCATTCCCTCAAGAAGGACCATGTCACTCGCTGTCGCTGACCTTGCCAGCCCATCCGGGGATATCCCATCTCCATAGGGGTCTTCCTCTTCCAGTACCGGGCCTTTGCCATCTGCAAAATAGGACATGATCATGCTATAATCACCGCCCTGCTCCTGCGTGATCTGAAAGCCATTGTTAAGCGACAGATGGTCCGCTGAGAAGATGAGGTGCTGCTCCGGCAGAAGTGCCGATTCCAAAGCCTCCGCAGCTGTCAGTGCCCAGCAGGTCCCAAGGGCTCCCTGACTCCTCACGGTCGGCTTCTTCCCTCTTTCCGCCCAGGAAAACCGGGAAGGAAGTGTGGCCGCCTCCGTCTCAGGGGCTTCAGCCGCCGGACTCATGTCCGGAAAGATCAGGATCAGCCCCAGAGTCAGGGCCACAGCCGTCCTTTTTACTTTCAATACCGGCAGAATCAACTTACGACCTCACTGATAGACCGGGAACACCATGTCCCTGAAAAGACTTCGAAGGGGGCTTCGGTCCCATGAACTGGTAGAAATAGGTTTTGATCATCCCGTTATAGATCTTGCGGTTTTTGTCCGCCTTGCGGCCGATGTAGCGTTCCGCATCATCATAAGAAGTGATCACGAACTTGGACCAGGTATCAAGTCCCCGGAAAGCCTGCCCGATCTGGGTATAGAGGGCAGGCAGATCCTTCTTGTCCTCAAGCCTTTCCCCATAAGGCGGGTTGGTGATGATGAAACCATACTTCTTCGGGTGGTGCAAATCAGCAACCGCCCTCTGCTGGAAGTGGATCATATGGTCCACTCCTGCGTTCTTCGCGTTCTCGCGGGCTGCCTTCAGGACCTCTCCATCGATATCGTAGCCCTGGATGTCGACCTGCACCGAATCATCGATCATCGAATCCGCTTCGTCTACCGCATCATACCACATCTTCTTTGGGATGAGGCTGGTCCACTGCTCCGCTGTAAACTCACGGTTCATACCCGGAGCGATGTGGGCTGCCATCATCGCCGCCTCGATTGGGAACGTGCCGGACCCGCAGAACGGATCAACGAACGGCCGGTCTGCCTTCCACGGCGTAAGCATGATCAGCGCAGCCGCAAGGTTCTCCGCGATCGGCGCTTTTGCCGTCAGCAGACGGTAGCCTCTCTTGTGGAGCGAGTCTCCGGTCGTGTCTATGCCAACCGTGACCTCATCTTTGAGGATGGTCACCCGAAGAGGATAGTCTGCCCCCGTCTCGGGGAAATGTTCGATGCCGTACACAGTCGACAGCCGGTCGACCATGGCTTTCTTCATGATGGACTGCATGTCCCGGGGCGAGAAAAGCCTGGACTTGATGCCTGTTGCCTTGGCAACCCAGAACCTCCCATCCTTTGGGATATAGTTCTCCCAGGGAATCTTCCTGGTTCCCTGAAAGAGTTCCTCAAAAGACTCCGCGTGGAAGCTGCCTGCCTTGAGCAGGATTCTTTCAGGTGTGCGAAGGAAGACGTTGGCACGGCAAATTGCCGCCAGATCTCCCTCAAATGTCACTTTCCCGTCTTCCACCTGAGTCACTTTGTAGCCCAGGTCTGCGATCTCCCGCTTAAGCACCGCTTCAAGTCCGAAATGGCAAGGTGCGATCAATTGTATCTGTTCCATGGGGAAAAGTCTCCTAAACTGATAGTTCTGCGATTTGTGCTTGCTTTTCTAAACATCTTATACTATAATGACAACCGTAAAAGAGCTACCCTTAATGGTTCTTTTACAAACCCCTTATTAATTATTTATACTCCCCTTGAAAAGCCGGCAGCTCCCCTGCCGGCTTTTCTCTTGTCCGGATACATATTTCTCCGGTGCGGCTTACAGCCGCCCGGAGCTTATTCTACGGATTTCATCTTCCGTGCTTTGTATTGCTTTGTATTCTGCCTTCAGTCTTCTGCCTTAGGCATAATGATGGCGAGTACGATGTAGATCCAGATTCCGGTTCCTCCGAAGAGGCCGAGGATTGCGAAGATTGCTCTCACGACCGTGGAATCGATTCCCAGGTACTCAGCGATTCCGCCGCAGACGCCGGCGATTTTGTTGTCGGCAGCCGATCTTCTAAGTTTCTTATCTTTCAGGTCACTCATGGCGAATCCCCCTTTCTATCCTGATTTCAGCATCCGGTCTCCGCTCCGCCCCTTCCGGGAACATGAGGCGGCTTCCCGGAACTGTAATCATCTTACAACAATTTGCCAAAGAAAAACAGAATAGATGCATAAAGTATAAGAGCCGCTGCGTACTCCCGCAGCGGCTCTTCCGTGTGCACTCTTTCTCAGCCCTGAAGCCTCTGGATCATGTCCCACATGCTCTCAGCTGAGTTGAAGTTTGCCGGGACCAGCTCGGTCGGGGTAACCTCAATATCAAACTCATCTTCCAGCGTGGAAACCAGCTCCAGCACCTGCATGGAATCCAGGATCTGATCATCGATCAGCTTGTCCTCGATCTCATAGTCAACATCCGGATTGATATCCTTGAGAATGTTAAGAAGCTCTTCCATCTTTTATAATTCCTCCCTAGATTGAAATATTACCAGTGATATGGGAACTGCTTCACTGTCCCCTCACACATATCTCCCGGCAGTATTGAGTTCATCTGTCGGAAGTTTTTTTCTTGCAAGGCTGATTCCGTCTTTCTCCGTATAGGTCAGGATCGTCGGCAGATCCCGGCTCAGGAAAGTAAGAATTCCCTCAGTAGGAGAATACGCCCCACAGCGCCCAAAAACAAGATGGTCTCCGATATTCAGCTGAGGAAATTTTACACTTCTAAGCAGAACATCGTTCATCGAACACAGAGAACCGAAGACGGACCAGTCCAGAAGCTCGCCCTGGCCCTCCAGGCAGCAGACCGGCGGCACCTTCATTCCCATCATCTGCCCGTACCAGGTCACCTGGTGGATCCCGCCATCTACGATGGCGAAATGGTGCTTTCTCCCATCTGCATCCATCCTTTTCTTGACGTCCGCGACTGAAGTGACATAGCTTCCGCATGTGGCTGCGATTCTTCTTCCGAACTCCAGGGTCACCTCACCCTGATAGTGCATCTCCTGAAGCTTCAGCGCAAGAGCGGCAAGGTCTTCCCCTTCCTTCTTCCGCATCTTTTCATCCGTCGTAAAGTAATCGATCGACATGCCGGAGCCAAACTCCAGCTTCTCAGCTATGAATCCGTATTTATCTGCCCAGTCAGAAAGGCACTGATCGATCATATCAAGCTCGCCCAGAGTCCTCTGCATATTCTTTTTCTGGGTTCCGGAGAAGAAATGGATCCCGGTTATTTTTGCAGCCTTTCCATGCTTTCCTTCGAGAATCTCCTCAATCTCGGATCTGTCCATGCCGAACTGGCTGCCGTCCGTCAGTCTCGGAAGGACCCGGATCTCTTTTCCGGTCTCCTCCGCAAACTTTTCGATGACTGCAAAGTGGTGGAGGGACTCCGCAGTATAGACCATCCGGTCCTCATGCCGGATGAGAGCTTCGCGAAGCTCATTTTCGCCCTTATTGACTCCTGAGAGAACGATCTTCTCTTCCGGGACACCGACCCTCTCAGCGATCCGGAGTTCCCCGAACGAGCAGGCCTCCACAAAGTCTGCGGTCTCGCCCAGTGCCCCTGTCAGAAAAGGATTCGCCTTGATGGAAAAGCAGATCTTTGCCCGCTCCGGAAGCGCTGCTCTCATCCGGGCGATCTCCGCCCTCGCCTCATCGATATCAAAGAGATAGAAAGGAGTCGGATACTTTCTGACAGCTTCCTTTATCACTTCCTTTTTCATACATTTCCTCCAAGGACTTTTTTGCGGTCAATCTTTCCATTCGGGGTAACCGGAATCTCCGGCACCTGATGAAGGCGTGATGGTACCATGTACGGGGGAAGCAGCATACCAAGCTCGCCCTTCAGTGTTCTGGCATCCGCCTGGCCGCAGTAGTAGCCTTCCAGTCGGTTCTTCTCCTTGTTGAAGACGCAGAAGCCGCGGTCAACTCCCTTCGCCGCGTTAAGAGCGATCTCAACTTCCTCAAGCTCGATTCTGTGGCCAAAAAGCTTGATCTGGAAGTCCGCCCGCCCTGAGAAGCAGAGAAGTCCATCCTCATTAAAGTAGCCAAGATCTCCTGTCCGGTACATCCTTTCCGGATAGCCTTCGGTAAGAGGACTCTTGCAGAATACCTTATCCGTTGCCTCCGGGGCATTCAGATAGCCAAGCGCCAGGCAGGTTCCTGACACGCAGATCTCCCCCGTCTTTCCCGGCTCCATGATCTGGCTGTTCTCCTCATCGAGAAGGAAGACCTTCTCGTTCGGAAATGGAATTCCGATCGGAAGTGCCTTTCCGGAGAAGTCATAATCTCCCGGGATCTTATAATAGGTACAGTTGCAGGTAATCTCAGATGGTCCATACAGGTTCACGAAGTCTGCTTCCGGATACTGGGTCATCCAGGCTTTGAGAAAACGCTCCGGCATAACCTCACCCGAGAACATTACTCTCTTGATCGCGGACGGCACTTTGTAGGTAAATCCTCTGAACTGAACGACAAGGCAGAGAGCCGAGACCGCCCATGTCAGGTTGGTTACTTTCTTATCATCCAGATAGTCGAGGAGCTTTGTGATGACTGTGAAGTACTTTCTCGGGATCAGGACCAGCTCCGCTCCCTTCTTCAGAGAAGAATAGATATCCTTGATGGAGACATCAAAGTCGAACGGTGCCTGGTTGCCGATGACATCGTCTTCGGTGATCCCGAAGGTCTCCGGAAAGTAGTTCATAAAGTCGATGACACTTCTGTGGCAGACCAGAACTCCTTTCGGCATGCCGGTGGAACCGGAAGTAAAGTTGCAGTAGAGAGGATCTGTATCAAGCTGCCTCTCCCTGATCCTTCCGAGAACTTCCTCATCTGCCCGGCAGGCAAAAGCATCATCCACTCTCTCAAAATCGATCGTCCCTCCTTGGTCCTGCCCATCCAGAAGGACCTCTGCTGCATCATCCGGCCTGTCAGTAAGAACCAGAGCGATTTTCGCGGTCTTTGCCATCTTCTGCAGACGGAGTTTTCCCTGATCCTGGCTGAGATAGACGGAGAAGCAGCCTGCATAGACGATTCCCAGCATGGCTGCATAAGCCTTCACAGACTTATCCATGAAGAGGCCGACCGGGCTGCCCGGCCTGATCTTTCCAGCAAGGAAAGTTCCGACCCTCTTCGCCTCTTTTTCCAGTTCCGAGAATGTCATGCTCCCTTCCGGGTCCGTGACACCGGCTTTATCCGGCAGCCGCTTTGCCGTCTGTTCAAGATATTCCAATACGTTCTTCATGATCTTCCTCTGTCTGTAAGTTCCGGCGCCCCCTCATCAGGACTCTGATTCAGTCTCGGCCGATACATTTTCCGTTGAGCTTTCCGTCTCCCACGGCTCCGGGTCCCATCCGGGCAGTCCCTGGAACTTAGGCAGTGCTTTCAGCACCTCATCATAGGAATCGACAAACATGGATTCCGGGTCATCACTCTTCAGGATGTCCGCGAGGACCGCTGTCTGCCGGTCTGCCAGTTCTCCCAGCATGTGTCCGTCCAGGTCCACATAGTCATAATCCGTCCTGGGAAGGAGATCCGGCTTCAGATAGTTCATATTATAATACTCGACATTCTCTTTTTTGCATAGCTTTGCAAAGAAATGTCCCGCAGCGTTGCTGTTCTCATGCTGCAGTCTGTACGGCGGGAGTGCGGAATAGAAGCATACCAGCCTGATCCCTTTCTTTCTGCAAAACTCCGCCATCTTATGAAAGTAGACTTTGTTGGACTTTGCCACTTTCTTCTCACTGAACTGGCTCGGCCGGAAGCTGCGGTTAAGTCCCGGAGAATAAGTGATCCCATAGCGGAACCCTCTCCCTTTGTACTCGTAATTCTCCCCCATATAGAGAGCTTTCATGATCATAGGGATGGACGCTTCCTCATGATGGCGGTAGGCCGGCTGCAGTTTGACATAGGCAGTCCCGGGAATCTGCACTACATTTCTCGGAGCAAAACGATAATCCGCAATCACATTTGCAAAGGGCTGCTCCAGCATCTCATTCATGAAGTAGTCGGTCTTGTTCTTCATGTCAGATCCCGCAAAGAAGATGCTGGTGTCATTGCCCAGGGAGATGCCCGGTGTCGTCCAGTAAAAAGGATCGATCTCATAGAGGATCGTCTTCGGCTTATTGTGATAGCAGACTTCCCGCATCAGATAGTAGATATCCTTGACTGGCATGATCCTGCGTGAGCAGTTGTAGGATACTGTCCCCAGTTTTCCATCCAGGATATCCGGGTTCACTGCCGTCTCTCCGTGGGAGTCTCCTACCACGATCGTATCAAAGTTGACCGGTCCCTGGACCTGGGCCAGCTCGGTCTTCAGGATAGAAGGCTGTTTGAGCAGGAAGGCAGACAGAAACATGACAGCAAGATTGACAAGGACAAAGCATGCTGTCTTTCCAGGTCGTGACTCCGGAGCCCACCTTTTTTTCTTTTTCTTCTCAGAAATTCGCATACATAAAGCCTCCTGCACCGACTGTTCTTCCAAAGAGAAGACATGCCTGGAAAAGAAGAGTCCAGATCAGGACCTGCGTCCAGTACGGTTTGCCCTCATACTGCGCGCGGAAAGAGATCCCTCTTTCATGCTGAATATCCACATAGAGCAGGATCAGGCAGGCTATGAGAAGAATCGGCAGATAGAATGCTGCCTCCGTCAGTTCCGGGAAGATGACCGACAGGTCCGTCTTATGCATAAGAAACATGCGGAAGAACATGGCGATTGCTTCCGAAGCAGAGTTTTTGCAGTCAAAAACCCAGCCGATCGTCACGATCAGAAACGTCCGGACCAGGCGGAAGTTCTGCCAGCCCTTCGACTGATCGTCGATATGGAGGGAAGTCTTCCACTTTTTGTAAGACTCCTCCATCAAAACACTGAAGGCGATAATGATACCGTTGTAAAGTCCCCAGCCTGCATACTGGCTTCCGGTACCATGCCAGATTCCGACGATCAGAAAAACGATCACGTTCATAAGAGCAGCGACCACCTTGCCCGCCATTCTGGATGACATCCTTTTTTTCAGAAGCTTTTTCAGTTTTTTGAAAGGTTTCCAGAGAGCCAGTGGGAAGAACACATAGTCCTTCATGAAAGCCCCAAGGCTGATGTGCCACCTTCTCCAGAATTCTCCAAGATCTCTGGAAAAATACGGCTGGCGGAAGTTCCGGATCAGGCTGATTCCAAAGCATTCGGAGATTCCGCGGACGACATCGATTCCTCCTGAAAAATCGCAGTAAAGATCAATTCCGTAAAATAGAAGGGTGATCACAACAGCAAGACCATATTGGTGACCAGAACATCCTCTCCGGGTAAACACGCCGATCCGGTCCGCGATGACCATCTTCTTGAAGAACCCCCAGAGAATCAGTGGAATCCCTGCCTTCAGGTTGCCCCACATATCTCCATGACCTTCCTTTTTGAAAAATTCTCCTCTAAGCTGACTGTACCGGCTGATCGGTCCTTGTGTCAGAATCGGGAAATAGCTGATAAATAATGCCAGATGAAAGAAGTTCGGATCCGCCTGGTCCCTTTTCCAGTAGATATCAAGGACATAGGAGATTGCCATCAGAAGATAGTAGGAGAGCCCGAACGGCTGGATCAGCTTCAGAAGTCTCCACCTCGCCTGAAGGACTTTGTTCATCCGGGACAGACTCCATCCCATCGCTTCCGGCAGGTACTTGGACACAGCCAGGATCAGGATCAGAAGGATCACCGCAGCTACTGCTGCCCGCTTTGCCTTCTTCTCGGGGCTTTTCTCAATATAGAGTCCTGCGGCGTAACTGATTAACGCAACGGAAAAAATCGAAAGAAGGTTTCGCCAGTCCGCTGCCCAGAGAAAGATCATGGACAAAACCAGCAGACACTCCCACTGAAAATGGCTGGGAATCATGTAATAGATCAGAAGCCCGGCCATCAGAAAAAGCATAAAGATAAAAGATGCTATATTCATAAAGATGTCTTGCCCTAACGTTTTTCCGTTATTGTAACATGGCATCCAAAAACTTTCACCTGTTGTCTCCCATCTCACACGCCCTCTTCCAGAATCCGATAGACAGCTCCCATATCAAGACGCTTCCTCACGGAATCTGCCAGAAGGTCATATTGCTTCTCTCTGTAGGAAGCCGGATCATACGATGCCGCCTGCTCCAGGCTGATTCCCTTCCTCTCCGCCAGCGTCTTTGCCAGAAGCAGTGCCGTATCTTTGGAATCAAAGATTCCATGAACGTAAGTCCCACAGACATTCTTTGATCTGCAGCCATCCTCCTTGAAGGTCTCCCGGCCGCCGCTTTTTACGGAAAGCCTTGCCAGAGGAAGCGCTCCGCTTCCCTTTCTGACCGTGCTCTTCCCCATATGGATCTCGTAGCCTTCGATCTTATGTCCCTTAAGGCTTTCAAACCCCTCTGCCGGATTGGCCAATATTCCTGTTCCCGAAGTCCGGGTCTTTTTTTCTGTAAATACGGTATCAACAGGCAGAAGGCCCAGCCCTCTCATGAATGGGATCCTTTCTTTTCCGTCAGTACCGGAATCTACGCCATACGGATCGTTCAAAGTTTCCCCCAGCATCTGATAGCCTCCGCAGATCCCGATGACCTGTTTCCCTGCGGCAGCCGTTCTTTTGATCAAAGCTTCCAGTCCGTTCTCCCGGAGCCATCTGAGATCTCCCATGGTGTTCTTGGTCCCCGGAAGAATGATCAGGTCCGGATCCCCAAAATCATGAACAGTCCCAATGTAGCGTACCGATACTCCCGGGACTCTCGAGAGGGCATTAAAGTCTGTGAAGTTGGAGATCCTGGGCAGCCGGACCACAGCGATATCAATCAAGCCGCGTCCTTCTTTCTGCTTCAGTCTTTCCGACAGACTGTCCTCATCATCCACGTCCACACGGATGTATGGCACGACTCCGAGGAGCGGCTTACCTGTCAGCTCTTCAATCTGGGAAAGTCCGGGGTTCAGGATCGACACATCCCCCCGGAACTTGTTGATGATCAGACCTTTCAGATACTTTTCCCTCTCCTCTTTTTCCAGTAGAGCCACCGTTCCGTAGAGCTGGGCGAACACACCTCCCCGATCGATATCCCCGACCAGGATCACTGGAGCTTCTGCGATCTTCGCCATCCCCATATTGACGATATCATTCTCTTTCAGATTGATCTCCGCGGGACTTCCGGCTCCCTCGATGACGATGATGTCATTCTCTTCCGAAAGCCGGTCATACGCCTTCCGGATATCCGGAATCAGGCTTTTCTTCATAGCAAAGTAATCCTTTGCACTGAAATCTCCGAGGACTTCTCCGTTCACGATCACCTGTGAGACCGAGTCTCCGGTTGGCTTGAGCAGAATCGGATTCATATCCACAGACGGGACGATCCCGGCAGCTTCCGCCTGCATGACCTGGGCCCGCCCCATCTCCAGACCTTCCCTGGTAATGTAAGAGTTGAGAGCCATATTCTGAGACTTAAAGGGAGCTGCCTTGTATCCATCCTGATGAAAAATCCGGCAAAGTGCAGCCGCGATCAGACTTTTCCCTGCACTCGACATAGTTCCCTGGATCATGATCGGTCTAGCCAATAAATTAGTCCTCCGGTTTCCCGCGGCGATGATTCTCATGATAGATATTCTCGAGGATGCCGCACAGCTTTTCGTTCTCCCGCCTGGTTTTTGCAGCTACTCTGAAGAAGCCCGGACCAAGTCCTCTGTAGCTGCTGCAGTCGCGGATCAGGATGCCTTCTCTCCCACAGCGGCTAAAAAGATCTTCCGGACCTTTGAAGAACATGAAATTCCCCTCCGAGCCGTACCAGGTGATCCCGATCCGGTCAAATGTCTCTCTGAGGTATGTCATCTCTTCCCTCACACAGATCCGGACTCTTCTGACATAGCCCGGGTCCTGAAGGGCTGCGATTCCGCATGCCTGGGCCGGTCCTGATACGTTCCATGGCTGCAGGAGATCCCTGACCTTTTCCAGGAAGACCGTGTCAGAAGAGATTCCAAATCCCAGTCTGAGGGAAGGCATTGCATACATCTTTGTGAAAGCGTTGATGAGAAAGAGATTTTCATTTCCGCCAATCTGGCGGAGCATCGTCACCTGCTTGGGCTGGCGCAGAAGGCCGACATAGCACTCATCCAGCACCAGGAGTACATTCTTCTGTTTACACCTCAGCACGATCTCCAGCATCAGTTCCTGAGGGACCAGGACGCCGGTCGGGTTGTTTGGATTGCAAAGGAAAAAGATGTCCAGATCGTCTGTGATCATTTCCAGAAGATCTGTGCCCACAAGAAAGCCAGTCTCCTCTCTGCAGGTATAGAAGCGGACATCCTGACAGCCGGAAAGCCGTACTGCCGTCTCGTACTCAGAGAAAGAAGGCTCCAGAAGCAGGGCCGTCCTTGGTCTCTTTGCAAAAGCAATTGCATAGATCAGTTCTGCAGCCCCTGATGAGCAGATCAGCCAGTCCTTCGGCACAGAATAATGTTCTGACAGCGCCTGTCGCAGCTCCCTGCACTCCACGTCCGGATACTGATGAAGCGTCAAGACCGCTTCAAGATAAGCTTTCCGTACCGTATCCGGGACACCGAGCGGGGATATGCTTGTCGAAAAATCCATCTGATAATGTGACGAATAGATATCGCCGCCATGAATCTGTTTCTGCATGGCTTCCTCCTTTCCTGCCCGTTTAATAAAGATCACATAATAGGACTCTTGCACAGAGAAAAATGCCTGCCGCCACTGCCGATGCAGACAGCATCAGGCGGTTGGCTCTTCTGATGTCCTCCGGCTCGATCGCTCTGTCCGGATCTCCGATCGTCTTCTTTTTCACCAGTTTTCCGAAGTAGTATGCGTCGCCTGCAAGCTGAAGGTTCAGTGCTCCTGCCATGGCAGATTCTGTCTGAGCCGAGTTCGGGCTTGCATGGTTATACCGGTCTCTCAGGAAGATCCGCCATGCATTCTTTCTGTCAAAGCCGCATATTCCCGCGCAGATCGTCATCAGGATCCCGGAGATTCTTGCCGGAATAAAGTTCAGGATATCGTCCAGTACCGCCGAAGCCGTCCCGAACCAGCGATACCTGTCATTCCTGTAACCCACCATCGAATCCATCGTGTTGACCGCTTTATAAGCCCAGCCCAGGACCGGTCCGCCGATCGCCAGATAAAACAGAGGGGCGATCACGCCGTCCGACGCATTCTCCGCGACCGTCTCGACTGCTGCCTTCGTGACGCCTTCCGTCGTCAGATCCTGCGTATCCCTTCCCACGATCATGGAGACCGCCCTTCTTGCCCCCTGAAGATTTCCCTTCCTGAGTTCCCAATAAACTTTCATGGACTCATCCCGAAGCGATCTGGCTGCCAGAAGGAAGTAGGAAAGCAGAGCCACAAGGAAAAAATGGCTCACGCTTCCGCCTTTCTCTCCTGCCCACAGGATGATCCGTACTGAGGCAGCTGTCAGACTTACGGTAAGGATTGCCAACAGGATGCCGCCTGCTCTCTCTCCGCCTTTCGTCCTTGGAAAAAGGTTCCTCAGGTCTTTCTCCAAACCCGAGATCAGCTTTCCGATCAGCCGGACCGGATGGTAGAGCCAGTGAGGATCTCCGAGAAGAAGATCCAGACCGCAGCCAGCCAGAATACCAAGTGTTGTCACGTTCATGCTGTTCATCCGATGCCGGTCTTCTCCTTCCTTGCTTTCTCTGCTCTTCCCTTTTTCCGGAAAGATGATGTTATTTTATCACGAATTCATGATAGAGTTATCAACAGTAGAAAATATCAATAGCAAGGAGATTTGGCAGATTGTGAACATCGTATTGTATGAACCTGAGATTCCCTATAACACAGGAAATATCGGCAGAACATGCATGGTCTCCGGTACCGGCCTTCACCTGATCAAACCGCTGGGATTTGAGATCACGGACAAGTATATCCGGCGGGCAGGTCTGGACTACTGGCCCAGACTCCACCCACACATTCACGAAAACTATGAAGACTTTCGTGAAGCCGCAAAAGGACACCGGATCTGGCTGGCAACGACCAAAGCCCACCAGGTCTATTCTGATGTATCCTTCCGCATGGACGACTATATCATGTTCGGTCCGGAAAGCAGGGGGATCCCCGAAGAGATCCTGATCGACCACGAAAAAGACTGTATCCGTATCCCCATGATGGAGAACGAGCGCTCTATCAACCTCTGTAATTCGGTCGCCATCGTGCTCTTCGAAGCCCTCAGGCAGAACCGCTTTGAAGGACTTGAGAGAGACGGAGCCCTCCACCATCTTCACTGGAAAGATTAAGCATTTCGATCTGGCATTGCCTGACGCACTGAGAACGATTCCTGCAACGTAGGCTGCCCTTACTCATAGCGGTTTCTCCCAGGAATATCTCCTGCTGATCAGAGCCAGAGCCGCGGTCATGCCATTGTAAGCCTTCTTCTCCACGATCAGCTTGCCCGGAAGTTCCCGGTTCATGGCGCCAAGGACGGCGCTGCGCTCACAGACATTGTCCACCCCAATCGTCTTGAGCACGAAAGATGACTCGCTGAACCTGCCCGGAACCCGAATCAGCTGCTGCGCGGTGTAGGTTTCATAAGGCAGGTTGTACTTGCGGCAGAAGATCCGGATCGCCGGCTCCTGGATCTTCACATCGATACTGGTTACCTTCGCGACTGCCTCAAGGCTTACCCTGGAAGCGTCCAGGAAATTAAAGAGAAAGCGTTCCATCTCTGCCGGATCGATTCCTTTTTTGCAGCCAACCCCGAGCACAACCGCCTTCGGGACCAAGGACAGATTATTCTCAAAATACTGCTTTTCCTTACTCAGGGAAACAGAGATCCCCAGCCCTGGTCTGTCCTCGCATGTTCCCTCCTCATAGACTCCGGCATCCGGAGGAAGCAAAGAGAGTTCCGGCGGTGCAATCCCATCGATTGGGAAAAGCGGATCCGCATAGAAGCCAATCGGACGCCCGCCCAAAGCCGCGGATGATACTTCCTTAGCCAGCTCCATATCGCTGATGCTCATATCATTCTGAGTAGCAAAGACATCTACTGCGAACTTTCCCCTGATATCGGTCGCTGTCGTGACGATTGCCTCAGCCCCTATCCCTGAAGCGATGCTGCGTGCAAGATCATTCGCGCCTCCGATGTGCCCGGAAAGCAGGGAGATTGCCCACTTTCCCGCTTCATCGACCACAACCACAGCAGGATCTTTTGTCTTGGACTGGATCAGCGGAGCGATCAGTCTGACCGCGATTCCGACTGCCCCCACAAAGACGATCGCATCCTCCGAGAAAAAGTGGTCATAGAGCCAGGCATGAACATTCTTCCGGACTATCTTTACTCCTTCTACAGGCTGGGACGACTTCATCTCCGTCCATACATCGACTTCATGTGTCTGGTCCTTCCGTAAAGTCTTACTGATCCTGACTGCAGTCTCTGCCCCTTTGTTCGTAAAACTGATACAGGAGATCTTCATTCTTGCTTCCTTTCTTCCGCTGGATTATGCTTGAATTTCTTTCTCTGAATTTGCCATTACCTCCCCTTAAATCAGCAGGTTTGACTCTTTGATCTCCATGAAAAATGAATCCATTCACAATGTCCGCGAATACATCTTCATAGTCTTCCAGTGTCTTTTCTGTTATGTCCTTCTGTCCCAAATTAAACTCCTTAGATTATATCATACGAAATGATTGATAGATATGAAGTGCCCATGCCCTTGTTTCCAGCTGGCGATTTCCTTGTTTAAGGTGTGAAAGATAATGCCCGAATGAGCAAAATGAAATCAGATATGCAAAAGAAAAATTGTCACTGAAAAAAGTATAGCACAGACAAAGTGCCCGTGCTATACATGGTTGTTATTGCTTTTTCCTATTACCAGTTTCGAAATCCGGGTCCAGCCCAGCAGTTGCTCCGCACCCGTTACGTCTTACCGCTTCCGGAAATTTCATATCACATAGAACCAGGTGGAATCCTCAGCCTTGTTGACTGTCTTCGGCTTCTCTTCGCCCTTCCCGAGCACCATCTCCTGGTTTTTCACATTCACCTTCGTATAAGGCGGAACCGAAGAAGTGATGAAGCAGTTGCCTCCGATCGTCGCATCATGGCCGATGACCGTCTCGCCTCCGAGGATAGATGCGCCGGAATAGATCGTGACATTGTCCTCGATAGTAGGATGACGCTTCTTACCCTGCAGCTTCTGGCCCAGTCTGGTGGAAAGAGCACCGATCGTAACACCCTGATAGATCTTGACGTGCTCGCCCATGATCGTCGTCTCACCGACAACGACGCCGGTCGCATGGTCGATCATGAAATACTTGCCGATCGTAGCTCCCGGATGGATATCCACTCCAGTCTTACTGTGAGCATGCTCGGACATGATTCTCGGGATCATCGGAACGTGAAGCCTGTAGAGCTCATGCGCGCAGCGATACACCGTGATTGCATACATTCCCGGATAGCTCAGAATGATCTCCGACTTGGAATAAGCTGCCGGATCGCCATCCAGGATGGCCTGGCAGTCTGTATCCAGATATTCCCTGATCTTCGGAATGGTCCGGATGAAAGAGATTGCAATCTTCTGCGACTCCGCCCGCACTTCATGTCTCGCCTTGCCCGTAAATTCATTCGTATAGCGAAGGGCGATCTCAATCTGTTCCTCCAGATTGATGATGATGTCATCGACGACCGTCGATATCTGGGCATCGATATTGTAGACCCTCCCCTTATTATTCGGATCCCGGTAATAGCCCGGATAGATCACCTGAAACAGCTCATGCAGGACTCTGATGACCACATCGCGGTTGGGTGCCTGGGTACTGGAAACCTTATCGATGGCGCGGCCGCCTTTATAATCGTTCAGGATCTCCCGGACTGCCGACTCGGCTTCATCCTTCATGCACAGTCCGATGTTCGCGGTTTTTTCCATAATTTTACTCCTTTGCCGCTTCCAGCATCTTCTTCACATAATAGCCTGTGTAAGAATGCTTTACTTCTGCCACTTCTTCCGGCGTTCCTTTTGCGATGACAGTCCCACCGCCATCTCCGCCTTCCGGTCCCATATCGATCAGATAATCTGCAGTCTTGATCACATCAAGATTGTGCTCGATGACAACTACAGTGTTTCCCCCATCTGTTAGTCTTTGCAGAATCTCAACCAGCTTGCTGACATCCGCAAAATGCAGGCCCGTCGTCGGCTCATCCAGGATGTAAATGGTTCTCCCGGTCGATCTTCTCGATAGTTCAGTGGCAAGCTTGATCCTCTGTGCCTCGCCTCCGGACAATTCTGTCGAGGGCTGTCCGAGCCTGATATAGCCAAGCCCGACATCGTAGAGGGTCTGGATCTTGTTCCGGATAGACGGCACATGGTCGAAGAACCTGAGTGCCTCCTCGACTGTCATATTCAGGACTTCGTAGATGTTCTTTCCCTTGTAGTGAACTTCCAGAGTCTCACGGTTATAACGCTGTCCATGGCAGACTTCGCATGGCACATAGACATCCGGAAGGAAGTTCATCTCGATCTTGATGATTCCGTCCCCGCCGCAGGCTTCACAGCGTCCGCCCTTGACATTGAAGGAAAATCTTCCCTTCTTGTAGCCTCTCGCCTTCGCCTCCTGGGTTGCCGCGAAAAGGTCACGGATCTGGTCAAAGACTCCGGTGTAAGTCGCCGGATTGGATCTCGGCGTCCTTCCGATCGGAGACTGATCGATATCGATCACCTTGTCCAGCGCCTCAAATCCCTCGATGGACTTGAACTTCCCCGGGATATGTCTTGCATGGTTCAGCTTATTGGCAAGGACCTTGTAGAGGATCTCATTGACCAGGGAACTCTTCCCTGATCCGGAGACTCCCGTGACACATGTGAAGATTCCCAGAGGGAACTGCACATCGATATTCTTCAGGTTATGCTCCTGAGCACCCTTTATCGTCAGCCAGCCACTCGGTCTTCTTCTGGTCTCCGGCACCGGGATCCTGAGTTTTCCCGACAGATACTGTCCGGTGACCGACTCCGGAACCTTCATGATTTCCTCCGCTGTACCGGTTGCAACAATCTGACCGCCGTGTTCACCGGCTCCCGGTCCGACATCCACAATAAAGTCGGCTGCCCTCATGGTATCCTCATCATGTTCGACGACGATGACCGAATTGCCAAGGTCACGCAGCCGGAACAAGGTTCTCAGGAGCTTGTCATTATCCCTCTGATGCAGTCCGATGGACGGCTCATCCAGGATGTAGGCGACGCCGACCAGACCGGACCCGATCTGGGTTGCCAGGCGGATCCGCTGTGCCTCACCGCCAGACAAAGTAGCGGTCCCGCGTCCCAGGGACAGATAGTCCAGACCGACATCGTTCAGGAAACGGACCCTCGCCCGGATTTCCCTCAGAATCTGATCTCCGACTTTCATCGTCTGGGTAGACAGCTTGAGATCAGCCGTACCGAGGAACTCCAGTAGGTCCGCGACCGACATATTGGTCATCTCGAAGATGTTCTTGTCGCCGACCGTTACCGCCAGTGCTTCCTTCTTCAGCTTCTGGCCATGGCAGGCCGGACATGGCGTGACTCTCATGAAGGTCTCGTATTCTGCCTTCATGGCTTCGCCAAATGTCTCTCTGTATCTTCTCTGTACATTCGCAAGGAGCCCTTCGAACGCCACATCATAGATGCCGACGCCTCTCTGGCCCTTGTAGCGGACTTTGACTTCATGTCCGTCTGTTCCGTAGATCAGAAGATCATGGATCTTCTTCGGATAATCCTTGAAAGGAGTATCCAGCCTGAAGTCATACTCATCCGCCAGGGCCACAAGGATTGCCCTCGTAAAGGAGCCATCGGACTTGGCGGACTGCCAGCCCGGGACTACGATCGCTCCCTGGTCGATGGAAAGAGACTTGTCCGGAATCATCAGATCCTCGTCAAATTCCATCTTGTAGCCAAGTCCGGTACACTCCGGGCAGGCTCCGTAAGGGTTGTTGAAAGAGAAGGATCTCGGCTCGATCTCCGCGATCGAAGTTCCATCATACGGGCAGGCAAAGTTCTCGGAGAATGTGAGCATCTCCACATCATTATGAGTGCCATCCTGTCCGGGCCCGGAGCTGTCCGCTACTGCCTGAGGCCTATCTTTGACATCTCCGGAAGCAGATGCATGGAGCGCCTCCGCATGTGCAGACTCTGCCTGGCTCATCGCTTCAAGCTGCTTCTGGTTGTCCGTCTTGCGGCGCTGTACCTCGACATAGGCGAGTCCATCCGCAAGTGCCAGGACCTGTTCCAGAGATTCTGTCAGCCGCTTCTCTATCCCCGGCTTCACGATCAGACGGTCGATAAGAATCTCGATGTTATGCTTGATGTTCTTATCAAGTTTGATATCTTCGCTTAGCTCGTAGAGATTGCCGTCGATCCTTACACGGACGTAGCCGGACCGCTTTGCATGATCGAGGAGTTTGGCATGCTCCCCCTTCCTTCCCCGGACAACCGGAGCAAGAAGCTGGATCTTTGAACGTTCCGGCAGCTTCAGGATGGCATCGACCATCTGGTCAACTGTCTGTTTTTTAATCTCTCTTCCGCAGGTCGGACAGTGGACCGTTCCGCACCTTGCGTATAGCAGACGGAAGTAGTCATAGATCTCGGTTACGGTTCCGACTGTGGATCTCGGGTTGTGGTTGGTCGACTTCTGGTCGATCGAGATAGCAGGAGGCAGCCCTTCGATGCTGTCGACTTTCGGTTTCTCCATCTGTCCTAGGAACTGCCTCGCGTAGGAAGAAAGAGATTCCATGTATCTTCTCTGGCCTTCCGCATAGATCGTATCGAAAGCCAGAGAGCTCTTGCCGGATCCCGAAAGTCCCGTAAGCACAACCAGCTTGTTTCTCGGAATGTCAAGATCCACATTCTTCAGGTTGTTCTCCGCAGCGCCGCGGATCCGTATATATTGTTTGATGTCCCTCTTCGGGGCTGCATCTTTGACTTCCATATTTCCCTCTGCAATTTCTTTCTTGTTAGCTGCATGTCCTGCGGCTTCGTCGGTCAGCGTGGGACTTCGTCGACTCGCTTCCGCTGCGTCCGAAAATGAGCGCGAGCGAGGTTCTGAAGAGGGACTCCGGAGCTGGCTGAGCGTCATGATAAAGAAAGCTGAAGATCACTGCAGCTTAGCTAGCTCGAGCTTCAGTTCCCTCATCTTGTCGCGTAACTGCGCCGCAGCCTCGAAATTGAGGTCCGCAGCCGCGGACCGCATCTGCTTCTCAATGCTTGTGATCAGCTTCTCCAGTTCCTTCTTCGACATGGATTCCGGATCCTTCTCCCACTGCTTCTCGTGCTTTGCGACATCCTTCGATACCGCAATCAGATCACGGATCCCCTTCTTGATGGTAGTCGGCGTGATGTGGTGTTCTTCATTATACTTCTGCTGCACCGCGCGTCTGCGGTTGGTCTCATCGATTGCCTTCCGCATGGAATCGGTGATGGTGTCCGCATACATGATAACATGACCGTCTGCATTGCGGGCGGCACGTCCGATCGTCTGGATCAGCGAAGTTTCCGATCTCAGGAAACCCTCCTTATCGGCATCAAGGATCGCGACCAGCGTGATCTCCGGGATATCCAGACCTTCCCGGAGAAGGTTGATGCCGACCAGAACGTCGAACACATCCAGACGCATATCACGGATGATCTTCGAACGCTCCAGAGTATCGATATCCGAGTGCAGGTACCTGACTCTGATATCTGCCTCTTTGAGGTAATCGGTCAGATCCTCCGCCATCCTCTTGGTCAGAGTTGTTACCAGAATCTTGTTGCCCTTCTTCGTCTCTTTCCTGATCTCTGCGATCAGGTCATCAACCTGTCCTTTGACCGGGCGGACATCGACCGGAGGATCCAGAAGTCCGGTCGGGCGGATGATCTGTTCCGCACGCAGCATCTCATGGGACGCCTCATACGGTCCGGGCGTCGCCGATACAAACATGATCTGGTCGATCTTGTTCTCGAATTCCCCGAATTTGAGCGGCCGGTTATCCAGAGCACTCGGCAGGCGGAATCCGTAGTCGATCAGGGTCTGTTTGCGGCTCCGGTCGCCGTTATACATCGCATTGATCTGTGGAAGAGTCATATGGGACTCGTCGATGATGATCAGGAATTCGTCCGGGAAATAGTCCATCAGAGTCTGCGGAGGCGATCCGGGCTCGCGCCCTTCCATGTGTCTGGAATAGTTCTCGATGCCCGTACAGAAACCAGTCTCCCTCAGCATCTCAATATCATAATTCGTTCTTTCGGAAATGCGCTGTGCCTCGAGCAGTTTATCTTCGGATTTGAAATACCTGACTCTCTCTTCCAGTTCTGCTTTGATCGTCTCCGTTGCCTTCACGATCTTCTCATGAGGCATGACATACTGGTTTGCCGGAAATACTGCGATAAAATTCAGCTCTGTTCTTACCTGGCCGGTAAGCGGGTCGATCTCACAAATCCGGTCGATCTCATCTCCGAAAAACTCCACTCTGTAGGCATACTCATCCGTATCGGCAGGGAAGATATCCAGGACATCTCCCTTCACGCGAAAAGTGGAACGATGAAAATCCATCTCATTGCGGTCATAGTGCAGTTCGATCAGCTTGCGCATGATGTCATCACGGTCCCGCTCATCTCCCTGATGCAGGTATAGCGCCATCTCCTTAAAATCGATCGGGGATCCCAGGCCATAGATGCAGGAAACCGAACTTACAACAATGACATCGCTGCGTGAGACCAGGGAAGCTGTCGCCGAAAGGCGGAGCTTATCGATCTCATCATTGGTCAGGGAATCCTTCTCGATATAAGTATCCGTCTGAGGGACATATGCCTCAGGCTGGTAATAGTCGTAGTAAGACACAAAGTACTCGACTGCGTTCTCAGGGAAAAATTCCCTGAATTCTCCGTACAGCTGTGCAGCCAGAGTCTTGTTATGGGCGATGACCAGAGTAGGCTTCTGCAGCTTCTGGATCACGTTCGCCATCGTGAATGTTTTTCCGGAACCTGTGACACCAAGAAGGGTCTCCATCTGGTTTCCTTCTTTGAAGCCCTCCACAAGCTGTTCAATTGCCTGAGGCTGGTCACCGGTTGGCTGATATGGTGAATGTAACTTGAACTCCATGTATTGTCCCTATGAAATCCTGTCGCTCAGGCCTGGCTTTTCAACATCCCGGAAATGGATATCTCAAAGTAAGCCTCTTTCCTTGCTGTCTTTTCTGTCTTCCTGCATATGTCCCGCACTGTGTTCAGGTTTCCCGCGGGACGCTTACGATCGTTCCGCCGCCGATCACACGGTCCCCGTCGTAGAGGACGAGTGCCTGGCCAGTGGTCAGCGCGCGCTGCGGCTCGTCGAAAACAAAGGATACACTGCCATCTTCGTTCACCACAGCAGTTCCCGCAGCTTCTTTCGCCCGGTAACGTGGTTTTGCAGTTGCGCGGATCACCGTGCCCGGAGCCGGACTATCTGGTGCTTCCCCGCCTTCAGCTTTTGCATCTCCGACACCAGGCCACCAGATCCAGTTGAAATCATCCACGGTCAGCCGGCTTGAATAAAGCCCTTTATCCTCAGACAGGATAACCTGATTTTTCCCCATGTCCTTGGCTTTGACATACATCGGGTGGGGAAGAGCGAGTCCGAGTCCCTTCCGCTGACCGATCGTATAGCGGATCAGCCCCTTATGTTCTCCCAGAACACTGCCGCTCTCATCTACAAAGTTACCGTGTGGATAATGCCTTCCCGTCTGCTGCTCGATAAAGTCGCCGTACTTCCCATCTACCACAAAACAGATATCCTGTGAATCCGGTTTCCAGGCGTTGATGAAACCATACTCATCCGCGATCCCACGTACCTCTTCCTTCGCCGCGTATTCCCCAAGCGGGAAGATCGTATGGGCCAGCTGGTCCTGTGTCATGGAGTATAGAACATATGTTTGGTCCTTGTCAACATTCTTTGCACGCAGCAGCTGCCATCTTCCCGACTCTTCATCAAAGTGAGTCCGTGCATAGTGTCCGGTCACGATCGTACCACAGGAGAGTTCTTTTGCCCGTTCGTAGAGCTTATCGAACTTCATATATCGATTGCAGTCGATGCATGGATTCGGAGTCCCGCCTTCCTCATAAGTACGGATAAATTTATCGATTACTTTTGCCCTGAAATCATCCGCAAAGTTGAATACGTAGTATCGCATAGCCAGCCGGTCAGCTACTGCCCTCGCGTCTTCCACATCGCTCAGACTGCAGCAGGAATGCGCCCTGCTGACCCCGATCTCTCCATTCGAGTAGAGCTTCATCGTGACGCCGACACACTCATAGCCTTTCTTCTGCATCAAAGCCGCCGCCACCGAGGAATCCACGCCGCCGCTCATGGCAATCAATGCCCGCTTTGCTGTATTTGTATTTTCTGCCATATATCCTGCTCTCTGCTCTCTTATGGGCAGCTATGCACCCTGCTTACTCTGCAGGCCTAAAGTTCTGTCCTCCGGGTTGTGTTTCCTTCGGTTTATAGGATTCCGCGGTCAGGACTGCAAAGGAACGTGGCTGCATGACAACCTTCTTCCAGGCCATTCCTCGTTCTTCTCCTGATGTAGAGACGAAAAGATGCCAGCTCTTTCCATCCGGAAGATCCGGGAGTGTGACCTCGACACCTTCCCAAAAGACATTCAGGCATACACAGACAATATCATCGTCCTTCCGGTTCTCATCATAGCCTGCGTACACGACATAGAGCGCCTTGGTATCTTTTGTGACAAGTGCATTCCATGGAGTGCCCGCATGCACGGAAATATTCGGGAATCCGCATCGTGCGCTCTTCAGGTCTCTGCTGATACAGAGATGGTTCTTCCTGAACCGGATCATATTTCTCGTAAACTCAAGAATGTCCCTGTTCTTGTCGCAATAGTTCCAGTCGAGCCAGCTGATCTCGTTATCCTGACAGTAAGCATTATTGTTTCCAAATTGTGTATTTGCAAATTCATCACCTGCAAGGAACATAGGCGTTCCGCGGCTCATGAGCAGAATGCCCATGGCATTCTTCATCATCCGGGTCCGAAGGCTTTCGATCTCCGTTTTCTCCGATGGTCCCTCTTCCCCGCAGTTCCAGCTTCGGTTGTCATCGGTCCCGTCCGTATTGCCCCAGCCGTTAGCCTCGTTATGTTTGCCATTATAAGTATAGAGGTCATAGAGTGTAAACCCGTCATGGCAGGTAATAAAGTTGATGGAAGAATTATAGCCCAGATATCCTCTTGGCGACCTTCCCATCTCAGCCGGTCTGTCGGAATAGAGATCCGGAGACCCGATGATTCTCCTGGCTGCCTCCGGAGCCACCCAGATATCCCCCTTCAGGTAAGAGCGAAGATCATCTCTGTATTTCCCGTTCCATTCCGCCCAGCGGTTCCACGCCGGGAAGTTGCCGACCTGGTACATGCCGCCTGCGTCCCAGGCTTCCGCAATCAGCTTGACATCCGACAGCAGCGGATCCCTCGCAAGACGGTAAAGCAGCGGCGGATACTCCATAGGAGAACCATCTTCATTTCTTCCAAGTATGGAAGCAAGGTCAAATCGGAATCCGTCGATATGAAAATTGACGGTCCAGTATCTCAGACATTCCACGATCATTTCCTGGACGACCGGGTGATTGCAGTTAACTGTGTTGCCGCAGCCGGAGAAGTTGTAATAGTTTCCGTCCGGAGTCAGCATATAGTAGATGTTATTATCAAATCCCTTGAACGAGATGAAAGGACCATCCTCATTGCCCTCCGCCGTGTGATTGAACACGACATCCAGGATAACCTGGATCCCTGCTGCATGAAGATCATGGATCAGTTCCCTGAGTTCATCTCCTTCGTGATTATATTCCTGAGCCGCGCAATAACTTGTATTTGGTGCAAAATAACTGACCGTGT
>Ga0326514_10000086_pt1 | contig 55159 bp, 70 predicted proteins | sample 3_2548_0518_D_FD_203653 | JGI IMG/M metagenome (GOLD analysis project Ga0326514, IMG submission 203653) | Bovine rumen microbial communities from UC Davis, California, United States - 3_2548_0518 | ecosystem: Host-associated > Mammals > Digestive system > Stomach > Rumen | place: USA... | reverse complement strand
GGCATCCATGCAGTTGCTTCTGTACCTATCTCATACCCACTATCCAGATAACTTCCATCGTCCGTATAAAATTCGTCATACTGGACACTTTCATGCCCACGGACGCTAACGTTTACTAATATCCGCTGTCCGTCATCTGGCAGTTTGCAATCGAGAATGCCGTCCCATTCGGGATGCTCTTCTTTTTCCTCTTTCGTCAACGGTCTAGTTTTGAATGGAATCCACCGCTGTTCTGGCTGTGCGGACGGCAATGATTCAATCATCGTTTTTGCAAGTGTCTTATCCCACTCAACGCCCCATGCGCCTTTGTCAAGTTCATCAATCGCCGCCTGTCTGCTGATTAAATCGCACGCGTGCGTTTCCGTGCGTTTATTCGTGCGTTTTTCGGGCTGTGCGGCGGGCAACTCCACCGATTCTAACCATCTTTTTCTGCATTCATCACTTAGTCTGAAGCAATCATCCTTTTCAAAACCCGGGCATTCGTTGCACCAATCTCCAGACTGCCCAACAAAAGCGCCGTCATACTCGCACATTCCACAAACAGAATCATCTACTTTTGATTCTCTTATATCCCGTAATATTTGTTCAAACCTGTTAATAATTCCGTTCAGCGCATCAATCGCCGCCTGCCTGTCAATTAGATCAGCCATCGTTTCTCCTTTCTGCTCTACTGCAAAATTCGTTCGCCATCATAGGCGATACAAGGCTGTGTTCCCGGCATGTATGGTCAAATCTCCAGTGCTTGCAATCCTTGCATCGAATGATATCCGGCTGTGCGGGCGGCAGATTATTGATCCATTCATCAAGCCGTTTTTTGTTGCTATCTGTACCCATACGATACATAAGGTGCATATGCAGCGCATCAATCGCCGCCTGCCTGCTGATTAAATCATCCATCCTGTTCACCTCCCTTATACGGTTCTGGTAGTGGCATCCATGCGATGCACTCGATTGCTTCGTCAAATTCTTCGGAATCATATCGACCATATTCTGCAAGCATGTCTTCCGTAGTGCTTGAGTACCAGTACCATTTACCATTCTTGTAACAAGCAGTTCCCGTGAAGTGTTTCCCGACAATGTACTGATAGTACGATTTAGGGTCTGTATTCTTCCACGTGACAATCACAGGTCTTGTGTCTTCTGGCAACCTCTCACCGCACGGTATCCACCGCTGTTCTGGCTGTGCGGATGGCAAGTTTTCCAATTCATAAATCACGCTGTCTTTATAGAGTGCCGTTTCGTCATTATATGTTTTCGTAAAGTCGCAATAGCTCAACGCCTCAATCGCCGCCTGTCTGCTGATTAGATCACTCATTTCTGTTCACCTCTCATTAAGCGAAATCCTCTGGCAGAATGTCGTACGGGTCAGAGATACCGTATTGGCAATCTCTGAAAGTTCCGTTAATGATTGCTCTGGCATCTTCTCTGGTATAGAGTCTTTCGCCTGTTTCCGTGTAATAGTTCCCATCATCGCCTTTATACGGCAGGTCTTCTGATTCTTCCAACTCAATCGGAACGCATTTGGATGCATACCCTTCAGAATCGGCAAAGCAATACACAAACCTCGGGCGACTGCTGTCTTTGTCATAATACTTGTTGTATCTCAGCACTATCCTTGTATATTTCGGAATTTCGCCCTTCTTTATGACCTGCCCTGCATAGAAGCCTTGCCGCTCTTGCTTCCACAGCCCAAGCCATTTAGTGTTGCTCATCACTGTTCCCCCTTCCCGGTATGGTGTCGGCAGAGGCATCAATCGCCGCCTGTCTGCTGATTAAATCATCCATCCTGTTCACCTCTCTGCATCACTTTCCTTGTAAGGATATACCTTGCAATACTATCTCCGTTCTGTGTTGCTCGGATCTCCGGATCTTTAGTCAGTCTACCCATCAAGATTGCTCTGTTCATATTGCGATTCCTTTCTCCATGCAGTTGCAGTGATAAGTGCTTTGATTGCCATGTCAAGCGCCTCGTTAGTTTTCCTTGCAGTAACCGCCGCTTTAGGAATTTTGAATTCTATTTTTGCGTCCTCTAAATAATTAATTGCTTCGTTTACTGTCGTTTTTTTATCCCTCACTTTCTGTCTTATACGGTTCTGGCAGAGGCATCCACGCCATGCCGTTCTTGATATCATATCCGCTGTCAAGATAACACTCGTTGTCTTTCATGAATGTATCCGCCCAGACGCTCTTCCCTTCCGATACCAGGATCTCCTGACCATCTTCCGGTACGGATCCGTCTAATATCTGTTCAAAATCCTTGTAATAGTCCTTTTCCTCTTCCGCAAGAGGTCTTACTTTGAATGGTGTCCATGTTCCAAATTCAACTTTTCCCATTATTTTTCTCCTTTTCTTCTTGGTCTGATCTCAACAACCAGATTTGTAATGCGTAACTTTGAGCAGTGTTGACAAACAAACGTCAAATCCACGCGAAAGCAAGTCCTTGATCGTTCATGTCTTGCCCTCCTTTACCACATTAGATAAATAGTTGATTCCGCATCAGCGTTGTCTTCATCGTCATCGACTCCAAGAGATGCGTCGAAAGTCATTCCTGTATCGCAATTCATCATCCTAACGTCGGTAAAGCCTTCTTCTTCGAATTTTTTCAGTTCCTCAATCATAATAAACATCTTCGTGTCCTTTATACAAAATTGTAATTTTCATTGCATTTCACTCCTTTCTGCATACGCACAAATCAATTATTTCTAATTGTCTTTATTATAGCATATGCATTTGCATATGTAAAGGGAATTATGCAAGTGCATAGACAACCGTCAAGATTTGTGTTATGCTAATAGTAGAAAAAGTGTACGCGCACGTAGAATTCAGAGGAAAACTATGAGTTATGATGAAATTGCAAAAAGGGCAGCGTTAAAATATAAGAAGAATAAGCAGCACCCGGTCTCCCTTGCCTACAAGCAGGATGAATGGAATACCCGTATCCACCCTGCCATCGAGCGGTCCGGTATGCCTACCGCAACCTTTATTAAGAAGGCTATCGATGAAAAAATCGAACGGGATGGACTGGATCGGGCGGAACATTCGGATCGGTGAGCGCGTTTTATCCGCTTTTTATCTTTTTTTGCATCAGAAAAGACCAGACGATATTGCCTGGTCTTTTTTGTTTCTGTTTTTGACATTTTTTTCCGCAGCCGGTACCGGGAAATACCGACCGCGGGAAAAGATTAGCCGATCGTCGTGACGTATCCGCGATCATCCGTCACTTCGACGGTGATTGTGGCACGCTCGTACCGCTCATTGGCGAATACGAGCGTATTTTTATACGGCCCGTATGCCTTTTTGCAAAGGTACGGATGAGATCTTACGATCTCAACGGCCTTCTCGCCCTTGATGACGCGATAATGATAGCCGTTGTTGCTATCGATTACCGTATCATCAGATACGATCAGCATGCTGTGCATCTTGTCGTTCTGCACCTGCAGCAGTGCAGATCCGGCGGGCGCAGAGGCTTCAAACATATGCGCTTCGTAGCGGATACGTTCGTCTGTTTCGTCGTCCGTCTTCACAACGACCTCGATCCAACGGTCGCCGTCGAGCGGCTCCGGTACGACGAAGTAGCCGTCCTTTGTTTCGACCTCTTTAAGACGAGTGTTCGTCTTAAAGATGATTACCTCATCATCGCCATAGGTCTCCGCATGCTGCACCTCCCCGAAGGTTGTGTTGTATGCGGTCTCGGCGATGAGACGGCGTCCATACGGGTCGAAGACCATAAGGTCTTCGCTTACCCCCGTCTTCTCGACGATGGTTCCGTTCTCCTCGAACTTGAATGGCGTCTCTGTGTGCGTTTTTACCGCAAAAACGCCGTTTCCGTTGTAAACGGGGATGATCTCTCCGCAATCCGCCGCAAGATGCTCGAACGCATCCCGCACCAGATTATAAGCAAAGATGTCGTAGAGGTTCTTGGACTTCTTTGCCTTTGCTTTGAGATAGACTACCCCAAGGGCAGTCCCGAGGACTTCCAGACCGGTCAGAGATCCCGTCTCGATCGGAGACCCCTCGACTACGAAGTTTCCTTCTGCGTCGATTTCTGCCTCCGGTCTTGTCAGCGGACCGCGCTCGATGATTTCGAAGCAGTCATCGAATACATCTCTCATGTAGACGTTTCCGTCATCCAGTGTGACGCTATAGCGTCCGCCCTTCTGGACGATATGCTCCTTACCGTCGATCATGCTGCGGACCGAACTTCCTGCCATGATAGCTGCTGCTTTTGCTTTTGCCATATTGTCTCCTTCTCCCCTTCTCTCGGGGTAAAAAAATAAAGGGGAGAATATATGTTTTTCTCCCCTTATCAATGATTACGAATACAGTATGAAAATATTATTTTTTTTTCGCGAAAAACGCGCAAAATGGTGCGGTTATTTTTTTGTGATACTTTTTGCAGGAAAAATTCGCGCGTGCAGAACTGGATTATCCGTCTAGTGTTTTCCAGAATTCTTCTGCTGGAATGGATTTGCATCCGCTATCGATATATTCCTTGTACGCTTCCTCGGCAATCACTGCGTCGTATTCGTCTTCCGTGAGATCGGTACTATATCTGCAGTTCTTCTTCGCTTCCATCTCGACACAGGGTGAATTTGGATAGTCCGCATAAAATTTCTCGTTCACTTTCAATTTGCAAGTCTCCCTTTCCGCAAAAATGCAGCCACCGTTTTGGTGACTGCATCCTCCTTTCTTTTTTTTGTTAGCGGCACACACAACTTGTGCCGCCCTTTGTCTTATGCCGGATCCGCTTCTGATGCTTTTGCATCGCCTGCGGCAATATCGAGGCACTCGTCAAGGAAATAGTTGCGGTATTTTCCCTGGGTCTTCGTGCCATTCATATATTGTCCGGTAATGTACAGTTCGTCCCTTGCGCGCGTTGCTGCTACGAACAGCAGGCGGTTGGTCTCTTCCCTGTCGTGTACCGACATCCGTCTGTGCGCGTGGAACTTACTCAGCATGACGTATACGACCGGATACTCCATCCCTTTCGAAGAGTGGATCGTCGTTAATACGACTTTTTCCGGGTAACGCCCTGTCAGTCTGTATTCCACGCCGTCCCCATACATCTCGAAGGCTCGGCAATACTCGATGATCTCATCGAAATCCTTGTTCTCCAAGGTTTCTTTGAAACTCTCGACTGCCGGGTCTTCCAATGCGATGGTGTCAATGTATGCGTTAAAGAGTGCCTTTTTGCTGGCGTCATCAACGGTCTTATTGATTTCTTCCGCCTGCGCGAGAATATTTTCAACATCCGTCTGGGCTTCCAGAATGGATTCCTCCATCAAGGTTCCTTTCTTTACCGCATTTGCCGCTATTGCTGCGCTGTCCGTGTCATTTCTGTTGCAGATGACTTTGGCGAATGCCAGGATCGCAAGAATGCGGCTGTTTTCCAGGGACGGAAGCGGGGCGTCTATCCTGCATGGTATATCCGCCTTTGCAAGCGTGTCTGCCATGCTGACGAGTTCCGCTTTCGTTCTGGCGAGAACGGCAAAATACGCACCGTCCGTTTTTTCGACTTTTTCTTTGTCCGCTTCGAGATGGTTTTTGATGCTTTGCGCGATGTACGCCATCTCTTCTTTCGGCGAGAAAAAGCCGTTCACAACGACCGGCATGCCATCACCACGCGCGGAAATCAGATCTTTTTCGACCTGGTCCGTGTTGTTCGCGATGATCTTCCCGGCAAAGGCAAGAATCGGCTTGGTCGAGCGGTAATTCTCTTCCAGCCGAATGTCGGTCACCGGCTTTTTTAAAATCTTCGGCAGATCAACGATAATATTTTCCTCGCCGAGATCCATATCGTCGCGCCAGCCGTAAATACTCTGCCAGTCATCGCCAACATACGTTGTTGATTTCCAGCTTGGAATTTTTTCAAGCTCCATGATCATCTGCAGCTGCTCCATGGAAGTATCCTGGAACTCGTCGATGATGATATGTTTGAACTTGAACCGCTTTGCCAGATAATCCGGTTTGGCGGCGATCAAGTCAGATACGGCAAAGCCCATCCGGTCAAAGGTGATCAGACCTCTTTCTTTTAGGCATTTTTCGTATTTTTCATGTAACTTTATTAACTTCTCCATCGCTTTCTGTGGGATCTCTTCCTGCGTCACATACGCATACATGGCAGCGGGTGTGACTGTTTCACCACACGCCTTCATGCGCGTTGCGGCTTTGAAAACGATCGCCGCGATAAGAAGCGCGCCTCTCGTTCCAAAACTGCTTGACGCAGTGAAGTGCAGGAATGCGTTTCCCGTCCATTCGAGGATCGGATTCGCGTCGATCAGTTCCTTGATGATGCTGTAATTGTCAACGTTATCGATGACTTTAGGCACCCTCTTGAAACCAAGGTCCTGCCAGTTCTCACGGACGATGTCGAACAGAAATCCGTGGAACGTCGTTACCGTCAGATCCGGAAGTTCTTTCCGGCTTGCCGCTTCGATGCGTTCCCGCATTTCTTCTGCCGCGCTGTTTGTGAACGTTACGCAGCAGATCTCCTCCGGTTTAACACCGCTTTTCAGCAGGTGTGTGACCTTTCCGGTGATCATCTTTGTTTTCCCTGTTCCTGCTCCCGCAAGAACACGAATCTCACCGTCCACGGCTTCGATTGCTGCCTGCTGCGCGTCATTGTATACTACGTCTGCCTTTGCGGCGCTTGTGGTCTCTTCTGCTGCCTCCTCGTCCTGTAGCCTAACTGGCGGCAGCTGATACGAGCAGATCGCGTATCTTCCGCACTTCTTGCATTCCTCTTCGGGAACGCGTTCCGATGGAATACCGCGCTCGTACATCTCTACAAGCGGAGCCATCTGCTCGTCAAGCGCATCCGCTTCCCCCGTCCATAAATCGGACATCGTGACGATGTTTCCACCGCCACCGAAGAAGTTCTGGTCGCAGAGACCCCAGTTCGAAGAATCCGACGTTTTCTTCAAAAAATAGAAGGACGCCGTGATATTCTTGAACCCGAGCTGTCTTGCGGCAAGGATCATGCTGTACAGCTGCATGTCCCTCGAATACGCTCCCGATTTTCCTGTCTGCGTTACCGTCGGCTTTCCGATCCTATACGCGACCATCTCGATAACATCCCCCATGATGAAGGAGACGTCCCATCCGATCCGGTACGTCTTGGATCCGATCGTTACATCGGCGTGGTTGAGAAACGAAGGTTTTCTCGTTTCCCATTTCAGATAACGCATCACGCGTCTGTGTTCCCAGAGAAGCTGGCTCTGCTTCTGCTGGTAGTTTTTAAAACCGCATTCCGCAAAGCGGCTCGCCATGTACTCCATGACGGCTTTGGGATCTTTGATTTTAAGCGCCAGTGCGTTTTTGATCGTCTCCCGCACAATAATCGTGCGGAAATACGTTTCGCCCTGGTCTGCTGCTTTTGTTTGCAAATTAAAGCTGCGGAATTTGTTGCAGGCATCATGCTCCGTTAATTTGGAACGCATGTTGCCGCGCAGCTCTTCGTTGTTTACCTTGATCTCTTTCATCTTTTTGTCTCCTTTACAATGCGCCGGGAAGATCTTTCTCCCCGGCGCTTCTTTTTCATCTGTTTTGTTTTCTGTTACAGCGCCGCTTCATCGTCCGAATAGGCGATCAGTCCCACGATCAAGAGGGCCTTTTCGTCGTAAAAGACGATCTCATCCATCGCGAAGCCATTTGACCCGCGATGCGCGTCCAGACAGCCGTAGCCGCCTTTTTTCACTTCGCTGGTGTAATCGCCAAGCGCGTTTTTCAAAAGCGGCTTGCCATAAGCTGTCTTCACGACGGCAATATAGCCGACGGAGCTGGAACCTCCGGCCCATTTCGATCCGTAATAGGAGGTATACCCCATTGACTTCACGAAATCTCTCGCCGTGTAGATGCCGTATCCATAGGCTTTACCGCTGATGACGGCATTCGGATACAGCACGAGTCCATTGATAATAATGGAACCCCAGTTCTCTGTACGTGAGCCGTGTACAAAGTGCCGGATGTCGGTGACCTTGTTGTCCTTCACGTACTTTTCGAACCGTTCCTGCTTTTCCTCATCTTCTATACTGTAATATTTATAGAAGAGATTGCCCGGTGCATGGAACTGTTCCTTCCATTTCGCCAGGTCCTCATCCGAGCCGTACTCGACCTTGATGCTGCCAAAGGGCGATACCTTTTTGGCTTTCGTCTTAGTCTGCAGCTGCGGAACAAGGAAATCGAGTTCCTGGATGACATCCGTCCAGTAGGCAACGATCTCGGCAAGGATGGCATCCTGCTTCTCCTTATCCTCGACCTTTTTTGCCATAAAGTCTGCCACTGCCCTCTTTTTTCCGTCTTTTGTCTTAAACGGAATATCGATGACACCAAGCATCTTCTTGACGGCATCATTCAGCGCCTCTGTGCTTTCGGCTGCCCGCATTTTTGCAAGCAGCTTTTTCGCCGATTCCAGCTGGCGCCGTGACACCGGGGGCTTTGATGACAGAAAGTTCACCTCTGCTTTTGACTGCAGAGACATTTTTGCCGCCATCTGCAATTTCTCGTACAGATGCAAAGCAGCGTCCTTTTCTGTGTCATCCTCCGGCGCGTCTTCCGACTGGAACAGGGATCTGATCTCCTCTTCGGCTTCGTCCGAGTCGAATACCATATCGGTCAGGTCCTCGTATCCCTCGCCCAGCAGCGTGAAATACTTTAACCAGTACAGATATGGTGCAAACGGCGGTTTCAGCACATAAGCGTTTTCAACCATATCGCCGCCTGCGTTTGTGACGCCCGTTTGCCCGTATCGCGCGCCCACATCGATCGTGACATCTCCCATATTGTTTGGAACAATGTCATAGAAACAATGTGAGCCTGTATCCGGGTCGATCCGGCGAAGTTTCTTAACCCCGTAACGGACTCTCGGAAGGTCGATGCCGTTGTGCGCGCCATGGAACACGCGCTTCCCGTCTTCGCTTTCCTCGACACGGATCTCTGTCGTCACGCCGTTGTAAAACACCGACACGATATCCGGTGCAGCGATATCCGCTTTCGCGATATATTCGCCTATCGGTTTCCAGAAATCCGATTCCGTTTTTACGGTTCCGACCTTTACGGTTTCTTCTTTACCCGTCCACGAAATCGTGGCGGTTGTCTTTCTTCTTCCCATTTGTTTTCCTCTCCTTATTTTGATAAAAAAAATAAGGGGAGAATATATAATTTTTCTCCCCTTGTCGATTGATATAAACAGTATGAAAAGATCTGATTTTTCCGGCGAAAAATGAACCCGGTCTTGCGCTTCCGACTGATGGCGTGATTTTTCCGCTGCCGTGTTGGTCGGTTCGATTGTTCATTCCTATGTGCTTTGACGTATGGGCGTACATACGCTATAATAAAATTAAGAAAAAGGATTTTAAGCTTTGGAGGGCGCTATGGAAGATAAAAATAAAAAGACAGCGGAAAAATTAGCCGCAATGGATCTTTCCCGACGAGCACGGGACGTTATCGACGCTGTTGGCGAAAACAACTTATACCAGACCTTTGGATCGATGGATACACTAAACGAGATTGAGAACTGTATCGCGAGAAACTACCCTCTTTCCGTTAAGGATGCGGTGGCGCTTGTGATCGGTCCGGATCCCGACAAATTCATGCATTCGCTTTACGGCACGCATTTAAACACGATCGGAAAAGACTGGAATACGTGGGAACAGAAGGATCTCGGCGTATTTGTCCGCACGCTCGGTTACTGCACGGAGGAGGGCTTCTGATGACGTACGACGAAGGCAAATGGAAGCGGCAGGCACGCAGTGACAAGAAGAATGTCCGCCGCTACTATCTAAAGTTCACAAACAGCACGGATATCGATATTATTAAACATCTCGATGGTCTTGAAAACAAGCAGGGATACATTAAGAAGCTTATTCGAAACGATATGGCTCCCGAGAATACCCCGGGACGATTCACCGCGTATCAGACGGCGCTTGAATATTTTCGCGGACGGGAGTCTGCGTGGAAAGACCTGCAGAAAAAAGCGAACTCCGGAGAACCAATGTCTCGCGATGAGTTGGAAAAGTATGCTTCACAAATGCGTCTGGAAGAAGAAAAGAACATCAAAAAGATCAATGAAAAAGGTGACGAAGTCGGGGAATAAGAAGCAATCAGCCGCATGACTCTGACCACAAAAAAAGGGGAAATAGCAATGGCTAACTTATCTCAGCGTAAAAGACAGCAAATGCTTGACTTTCTGAATACAATCAGAGATGAACACAAGGACGATGAGTCTGTTCTGATCGCGATAAACGAAATCGAAAATGAACTAACACGGAAAAAATATGGTCTCGTATGGGAAGAACACGAAGAAGCTGTAGACGCAATGTTGAAGAATAATATCCCGGTATTTACTGAGGTTGATGATAAAGAACTTCGAGGGGCTGGTTCGGATCAACCATTTAATTTCCTTTTGGAAGGTGATAATTTACATAGTCTTCGTCTTCTAGAAAAAACACATGCCGGACGAATTGATTTGATTTATACTGATCCACCTTACAATACACAGAACAAAGAATTTGTTTACGAGGATACGCAGATAGGCAGTGATGATGCTTTTAGACACAGCAAATGGCTATCTTTCATGAATGAGCGTTTGAGAATTGCGCGACGGTTGCTTACAGATGATGGAATGATTTTCATCAGTATAGATGAACATGAGTTTGCTCCTCTCACTATGTTGTGCAACGAGATTTTCGGAGAAGAAAATTTTATTGATACAATCATTTGGAAAAAGAGATATGGTGGTGGGGCAAAGGAAAAATACCTTGTGACTTTGCAAGAATATATGCTCGTTTATGCTAGAGACCTTACAAAAATCGATGAAATTACAGTTCCTTTATCTGATGAGATGATTGGAAAATATTACAAGATGAAGGATGATAATTATGAACTTCGAGGAGGTTTCCGAACTCACCCACTTGAGGCAAATAAAACTCTGGACGCGCGACCGAATTTAGTGTATCCAATTACAGCTCCAGACGGGACTCTTGTTTTTCCAAAACGTCAATGGCTTTGGGGCGAGGAGCGAGTTAAAGAGGCAATTTCTAAGGGAGAGATGTATTTTTCTCAAACTAAAGACGGTTCTTGGTCTATACAGACGAAACAATATCTAAAAGACGAAAATGGCAATGTCCGTCGAGGTAAATTTCAGTCTATCATAGATAATATTTATACTCAGCATGGCACTAATGAAATGCTAGATCTATTTGGCGACGCAAAGGCCTTTTCTTATCCAAAACCAAGCGAACTCATCGTTCAGGTTCTTTCTTTATGTGGCAAAAAGAAGGCAACCATATTAGATTTCTTCGCTGGTTCCGGCACAACTGGACATGCGGTTCAAAAACTAAACTTTCGTTATGGAACCGATTATCACTTTATTCTTTGTACCAACAACGAGAACAAAATTTGTGAAGAAATCACATACGAGCGTTTAAGGAAAGTATGCATAGGGTACACTGGCAGAAATGGCGCAGCGATCTCTGCCCTCCCGTTTAACTTGAAATACTACAAGACCGATTATGTTCCGAAGACGGATATGGAGATCTCCTACGATCTTCTGGATCATATCCGTGAAATGGTTCAGCTGGAACACGGCGTCGATATCGACGACAAGCAGTACGTGATCGTTATGGATGATGACGAGGCGGATGAACTTTATGAGAACTGGGACTCCTACCCGGTTCTTAAAGCTATTTACATGTCCGGGGATGTTCTCCTTACCGCGGAACAGTCCGAGAGGTTCCATACTGTTGAGATAAATGTTATTCCGGAGTATTACTTTGCATCCGAACTCAGAGAGGTAGGTGATGTATTGTGAAGGGTATAAATTTATTTGATTTTCAAGCGCAGTGTGTCGAGAACCTGCTTAAACTGGCTGAACCATATAAGAACCAACAGGTCATTACCGTGAAATCCCCCACCGGGTCCGGCAAGACCATTATTCTTATCGATTTCGTCGATAAATATATGGATCAGATCGAGCCAAATACCTCCTTTGTATGGCTCTGCCCCGGCAAAGGTGATCTTGAAATGCAGTCCATGAAGCGTATGCAGAAGCTTCTTCCGTCCCGTACCGCCCAGACGTTGGACGATGCCCTAAAGAGCGGTTTTACATCCGGTACGACTACTTTCATTAACTGGGAGTTGGTAACAAAGGCAGGCAATAATGCCATCAAGGAATCCGAGAAAAAGAACCTGTTCGACCGTATCGAAGAGGCAAAGCGGGAGGGACGAGAGTTTTTGATCATCGTTGATGAGGAACACTCTAACAAGACTGCAAAGGCCCAATATATCATCGACGAGATTGCTGCCAAGCATATTATTCGTGTGTCTGCAACTGCAAAGCCAAATAAAAAATATGAGTTTATCGAAATTAATGAACAGGATGTCATTGACTGCGGGTTGATCACCAAGGCAATCTACGTCAATCCGGATGTTCAAGATGACCCGGATCGTGAGGAGGACTATAATGACCTTCTGGTTCTGGCGGATAAAAAACGAAAAGAGATCCAACAGCATTACAGGGATATCGGTTCCAATATCCGTCCGCTGGTGCTGATCCAGTTTCCTTCCGGTAAACCGGAGACGGTTGAAGCGGTCGAACACAAACTGGAAGAAATGGGCTACACCTACGATAACCACATGGTATCCATCTGGATGTCCGGTAAGAAAATCGATCTGCCGGATAATCTGACCGAGAATGATGCAGAGCCTATATTTCTGCTGATGAAGCAGGCAATCTCTACCGGATGGGACTGCCCGAGAGCTAAGATTCTGGTAAAACTCCGCGAAGGCATGTCCGAGGATTTCACGATTCAAACCATAGGTCGGATCCGTCGTATGCCGGAAGCAAAGCATTATGATGACGATGTTCTGGATACCTGCGTCGTTTATACGTTCGATGAAAAATATAAAGCAGGTCTACTATCCGACCTTGATAAAGCATATGAAGTCGAAAAGCTATTTGTTAAAAATAAATGTAAGACATTCACACTGAAAAAACAGACAAGAGACAACGAATATTCCGGTGTTGGTGATCGTGAGGTGTTGAAAAAGATCTACGAACACTATATTGATAAATACCACCTAACCGCTGATACAAAAGCAAATCAAGCGCTCCTGGAAGCATCCGGTTATGTGTTTGGTCCCTATGTTCTTGGACGAATTTTACAGGGTCGTTTTGTCCGTACGGACGCTTTAACAACAGCTGATGACGCACAGTTTATGGAAACAAAAAGTTTAGCTGGCTCAGATAGCAAACACTGGCTGCAGGTTCTACGAGTGATCGATGACTGCAAGAGTTTGGTTGGTTTACAGCAACACCAGTTACGAGCGATATTCAGAAGATTATTCAGCACAAAGATCCGTTCGAAATACAGACTGATAAGTTTGGACGGCGGAGAATTCTTCGCTTTTGTTATCAATAACCAGAAACTTATCAAAGCAGAACTTCGAGAGGTGTCCGCAGAGATTGCCGTCCAGATGAGCCTTAAATTAGTTCCCCGTGAAGTGGATTTTACGATTCCCGAAGAAGATCTATTCCGCTACGATCCGACAGCAAAGGATGACTCGGAATTTATGAGTAATGCGTTCAAAAAGTATTCCGCAGGGAATACGACAAGCAAGATCCGTTCTATTCCCGAACTGCTATTTGAACAGTATTGCGAGCGGAACCCGTCCATCGAGTGGGTCTACAAAAACGGCGATGCCGGAAGCCAATATTTCAGTATTGTTTACCTTACCGGTGCTGCGAGCCAGCAGCTATTCTATCCGGATTATATCGTGAAGCTGAAAGACGGTGCCGTTTGGATCATTGAAACAAAGGGTGGCGAGAACGCAGGTCATTCCAAAAATATCGATATGCAGGTTGAGAACAAATTTACGGCTCTTAAAGATTATTGTCGAAAAAATAAGCTTAATTGGGGCTTTGTTCGAGATCTGGACGGGAAACTGTATCTGGATAACACTAGGTATGTAGATGATATGAAGGATAAAAGGTGGATTCCACTTTCCGAATTGTTCTAACTGGCGAAGCGCCCTTTATAGGCTCAAAGAACCGCCTATCTCTCGTAATGAGAAGTGGACGGTTCTTCTTTATTAAGAGATTTTGTTTTTCTATATCCATCATTAGCATTTTGAATATCAAATCCACCAAGTAAATTTTGGTTATTTTTGTGTTCCTCATACTTATTTATTCCAAAATGAATGCCAATAATTACCACCCAAATACCTACTATGACGAGTGAAAAAATCCCCAATCTTTTTAAAAATTTCATGTGATTCGTCTCTAATTTTCTCCTTTCACATCGTTTTTGCTATGATCTCTCGACACACATTCTGCATGCCCCGTATATCGCTCGGGGTGCAGGCAATAGACGAGATATATTTTTCACAGTCGTGATAGATCACCTTGTAGTGCGTCTTTGTTACCGTAACGCCGAATCCAATATCCTTTAACTCCCGGATCGTCACAGGTGTCAGCCGTGGGCTTTTTGATATGGCAGCGGTTAATGCGTCCCGCCTGCGCTGCAACTCTCCCACGGGCGAGTTCGCGGCGAGGATCCCGTCCAGGATCTCCTTTCGTCTCGACCCTTCCTGCAGATTTCTTGCATAGCCGCTGATTGCCTCCAATGCCATGTCCCGCTGCTCTCCGTCGAAATACTCTTCCACGTCTGCTCTTCCCAGTAAGATATCGGTATCCGTCAGTTCGTTCAGCCGTTCGATCTTTGCTCCGGCGCCTGCGAGATTTGCCGTCAGTGTGTTTTTTTCCGCCCGCAGCTTATCGATGGACTCCTTCGACGCCTGCATTTTATCGGCGTAGTTCGCTTCTGTTTCCTGTAGTTTTTTTGTCAGACTTTCTATATCTTTTCCTTTTTGCTGCAGATCTGCTTTCAGCGTTTCGATCTCTTTTTCTTTTGCGCTTTCCCATAGGTCGTTGACACCGGATACGGCTGGCGAGTTATCTTCCGATGCCCTCGTCAGTATGAGCAGCTTTGCAAAGTTTCCGACACGATCTTTTTCTTCGTCGGATAGTTCTTCCATAAGCCGCATGAATTTATCCGTTTTCGAACCGCGCCAGTTTGGCGTAGTTGCGTCCGTATTTGTCGCAGTTATTGGCGTAGTTTCGCACCGATCAGCAGCAGGCTCTTCGGTTTTCTCTTCCGAACCGCGCCAGTTTGGCGTAGTTGCGTCCGTTTTTGTCGCAGTTGTTGGCGTAGTTACGCACCGATCAGCAGCAGGCTCTTCGGTCTCGATCCCGTCGTTTTCCGCTGTTGCCAGCATGTCGGCAAACACTTCATAATACAAGCGTGCGGCGCGCTCTTTGAGCACATGGAATGCTACGATATCTCTTTGCTTGTTTTCCTGTGGTTCAATAATCGACGCGGCAGCCCATTGTTCAAGCCATGTAAGCAATGCGTATCCCTGTTCCAGACAGGAATACCGGAACGTCGTTAATCCCAGTGAAGCGGCTTCTTTCGCTAGGCTGTTGCCGTTTTCCATGCGCTCCGTAAAATACGTGCCATTAAGCGGCTCGATTATGCTTTCCGTGTTAAATAGCTTTTGCTTCTCCCACGGGATCATCGAGATATCCAGCCCGACCGCTGCCGCGATCTCCTGTACCTTGCGGACAGATGGAAAGAAGTTGCCGTTCTCGAAATCACGCAGCTTATTTTCCGGCATTCTGCATGCGAGTGCTGCCTGTGCGGTTGTCATGCCGCGTTGTATTCGCGCACGTTTTATGTTTCGCCATAGCGTTTTGTCCGGATTCGGCTCGATCTGGTCGGCAAATGCCGAATGCCAGCCTGCATATACTGTATCCGAAAGCTGAATTATTTTTCGATCCGCACAGGCTTTATCCGCGGCGGCACAAATTTCTTTTACGCTTCTTGTTTTCAGTACGTTCTTTACGATTTTTTTTACAATTTCGTCGGAACCAAACAGGTACGTTTCAATCGCATCGGACTCGTCTTCCATAATGAAGGGAGGAATATCAATATTTGCTGCTGTATTCAGATTCATATTTCCTCCTTAACGAACCACACACAGACGACCGGGTCTTCTTCATTGTCGAAAAACGACCAGTAATCCTTCCCGTCCACATAAATAAAATGTCCGTACACGCAGACGCCGCACTTCTCCGTGTTCTCCGCGAGAAAATCGCGAAGCACAGGTCTTTCGTTCCGTCTGAAATACTGCTTTTTCCGAACCGGTATTACGCTGCGAAAAAAACGGTTGATATTTTCCAATGTGAGCCACCCGTCCTCGCGAAGCCCTTGCGGCAGCGGCATGACGAATTCCTTCCCGTAGATCTCCTCATACGCTGTACCCGTCCCCACATAGGAGCAGGGAAGTCCTCGGTACTTTTGGCTTGGATCTTTTCTCATGATTTTTCTCCTCCGAATCTGTGGCTTCTGAACGTCGCCCCGGTGCCTTCTTCTTTTCTTCTTGCTTCTTCCGCTTCTTTTTCTGCTTTTAACCTTTCCTGCTCTGCCTGTCTTCTTTTCAGCGCGCCAAGATCTTCTGTACCGGGTTCTTCAAATTCCTCGACGGTTTCTTCCTGGTCGATTTCTTCCTGCGTATAATAAAGCTTCTCTTCCTCTTCTTTTGGTACCTGCTTTGCCTGTTCCTTTTCTTTTTCCTTTACGGCCTGCTGCTGTTTTTCTTCATATTCTGCTTTCAGCCGGTCTCTCAGCGCGTCCATTGCTTCGTCTTCGGACTCTGCTGTGATTCTCTCGTCGAAGGTCTTGGTTCCTTCTTTTTTCTTTTTTGACTGACCCATCGGTTTTTTCTTCATGTATGCCATGAATGCCGCAAAAGCGCCAAGAACGGCCGCCATAAGAATAAGACCACCGACAGGGCTTTCCCCCTCCGGCTGTTCTTCTTTTGGAATATTACCCTCACCGTTCGAAGCGGATACCGCATATTCTCCCACATCTGAAAACGTCTGCTTTGCGCCAAGATAATCCATCTCTTCGAAGGTGACAGGGATCGACGCGGCAATCGTCCACTGTCCTTCTTGCGCAGAGGCAACGTCGATCTGCATATAATTTGTCTCCCACGAGAAAGCCGCACTGATCGAACTGTCTTCGATTCCCGTTGTGTTTTCTACTGCGGGTGACTTCTCCCCGTCCGGGGAAATGATTGTGATCTCCGGGATATCTCCCGCGCCGTCACCGTCAAGATCTGACGTGTAGCGGACCACGATCGATGTATCCGGTCTGTCTGCCGTGATCGTAAACGTATACGCGTTCTCTGTCTCGCCGTCTGTCTCGCTGCTGCTTGAAACCGCGCCTTCTTCCACGCTTTCGGATTGTTTATCCGGGTCTTCTGTATCTGCCCCTTCGTTTACATTTTGTATCGCGGAGAGTTTTGATTCCGCGTCAATTAGCTTTTCCAGATTGTAGACGCGGACTTTTTGTGCCATGGTTAGCTTGTCGAATTCCGCACGCGCTTCCTCGACTTTTTCCTCATCCTCTTGCGTAATGCTGTCCGGTAATGAGTCGATCATGCCCGACACGCGGTCGACCGCCTCGTCACCTGTTACGGTTGTTTCCTGCGTATCCGCGTAAGTGATAACCGCAGTCCGGTCTATGACAGCTGGTGCCAGCGTCAGAAATGATGCAAGCATGAGAAGTTCGGCCTTTTTATATGTTTTTTTATTAGGCATTTGATATCCTCCCGTGATAAAAATAGTGCTGAAAAACCGCCAAGCGGTATTTTAGTGGTATCTTAGCGGTTTTTTACCATTATTTAATTCGTCAAATCTATTCCAATCTATATCATATGCAGTGACCACCGGCTTCTGTTCATAATTGTTTCCATTTATATAATAGTTATACTTTGAGGCTTTGGTTTGTAATGCTGACCCGAGTTTGTTTGAATCCAATACACCGCGTTCATTGATGCAACTATCTATTGTGGCTTTATCTGTAAAATAACCACTTCCGGGTTGACCTTCGTACCACTGAGAGCAGTAAATTGTTAATGGTTTTCCATGCTCTAATACCCCATTTTGTAAAGTATCATGCCCTACATAAGGTGAGATTCCCTGGGTTCTATAAGCAACACTGGCACGAGATAAAATCTTCATTGTTTACTCCTTAAAGTCAGGCTCACATGATCTCTACCAGGACTTATATACAAAGCGGCGATATTATGTTGTGAAATTTCGTATATTTCAGGTATGTATTCGTCATTTACTTTGGGGCCAAATTTCTCTACGAGACAATCATGACATCTTTTATAAACAAGATATGTGGCTTCATCTATATGCATTCTTTCCCCATTTTGTTTAATGAGATTGTACTTGTTCCATTCTGGCGATAATACGATATTGTCCAGTACTCCCTTGTGGAAAAAAAGTGTAGCTTCTCCCTTGATTTCAAATAGATCAACTCCTCCCACGGTTATAAATGCATTTCCATCTTTATCCAAATCGGAAGAAGCTTGAATCTGATTCTTAAGGCGGTCGATGATTAAATCATATTCTTCCCCAAAAATCAATTTACAATCACAAATGATAATGCCGTCTGCGCTTGTCATATTATTCTCCTTATAGTCAAAAGCTAAATAATTGTTTTGTTTCCAGCTCATACAAAATGGGTTATTTGTTTCTTTGTCCGCTTTTCAAGGGGATATTCGCCTACTTTCGAATCTATTAATCATTGTTCCATATTGACCCTTTTCTTTGAAATAATCCTCTATTTAAGAATGGTTTATATATGTTTGCTCTATGCTTCACTCAATATGGCTCCCCTGCTGTTTTGCTTGATCTGAATTGCTTCATCCTCAGTTTCTAAATGTCTGCTCTCAAAAGTAACTCCTCCGACATTAAGATTGACCGTATAGTATGATTCCGAAACAAATGTTTCTCTTTCTTTTTCTCTATCAACGATCATTGCCATTGTAGGAGACACTACACGCCCAACACTCAAGGATTTTTTTCCATAGGCTTTTACACCATCTCCATAAAGACAAGAAAAATATCGAGTAGCGTTCATTCCAACAAGCCAATCTGCCAATTGTCTGCAACGAGCCGCTTCATACAACGTATCATAATCTGATGTAGGCTTAGGATTAGCAAATGCCTCTCTAATAGCAGACTCCTCCATTGAAGAAAGCCAGATTCGTCGAAAAGGCTTTTCGCATTCTGCTTGCTGATAAACCAGACGGAAAATCAGTTCTCCCTCGCGTCCGGCATCGGTCGCACAAAGAATATTCGTTACATCCTCTCTATTCATTAGTTGCTTGAGAATATTAAACTGCTCTTTATTTTTTTTGCTGCAAGGAGGGGGAATTTCCCCTCCTTACGGCTTTCTTTTTTTTCACGAATTTCTGTATGCTTCAAGGGCTTTCCGCTCTTCTGCTTCCGCGTCTTTCAGCTGTAAAGATGCGTACAGATTTTCGAAGCGGCGCATGTTCGCTGTCATCTTGTCGAGACAGTTGTTCCATGCCCGCGTCGACATGTTCCACACGTTCTTCTTTTCATCCTCTTTCTGGGAGGCAAGAACGTTGATCATGCCGGTTGTTTCGTCCTTCCGCACAGGTGCGAAGAAGTTTACAATTTCGATCTGGATCGGGTTTTTCGCACCAAGATTCCAGGAAATCTGGATCCGGTAAATGAACCGGTTTCCGTTCTCCTTCGGTTTGTGCAGGCCGTCAGACGGTTTCATGGGCGCGTCGTAGATGCTGTAGCACTTTGTCGCGCTCACGGCTTTCCCGTCGAGCTGCCCGTTACGAAACAACAGAACAGCATCGTTGATCGCGTCCATCTGCTCCTTGTTCTTCGGGTAACGGGAGAGGTTCTGCTTCAACCAGTCAAACTGATTTCGCAGAACTTCCTCGTTTTTCGGGTCCTCCATCAGCATCTCCGCCGGGGTGCGACCTTTCAGTTTTCCGGAAGAAAACTTGACGGTATACGCCTTCGACTTCGTTGCCTTTGCCGTCTGGTCATCCAACTCGGCACTGACCTGCAGCGGCATGATCGCCTCTGTACGGGCTACGATGTCGGCGATGTCCCCAACGGGGACATTCCCAACGGTGACTGATTTATCTTCGTTGATAATATTGAAGACAAATCTCGACAGCCCCTCCCGATAGATGGTCAGCGGCGGCTCCAGGTTCGTGTCGCTGTTGTTCAGCGGCTGGTTTGCGGGAACCAGAAAGCAGTTCACGTAAAACGTACCTGTCTTTTTCTGGTCAACAAAACACTCTTTTGGGTATCTGTACTTCGATTTTTCCATGGTTTTTTCTCCTCTCCACTTGTCAATGATTACACAAATAGTATGAGAATTTTTCGGAAATCACGCAAAAATCAGTCCCCGTCGGATCAGCAGTTTTGGCAGGCCTCGCTTTCCCGATACGCTTTCTGTAAAAAGAACCCGAGCATATTTTCCGGCGTGCATACTTCCGCTGCCGTTTTCGCTGCCGCAAAAAGTTTCGGGTAATCCATCGCTTCTTCGATATAGACCGACTCTCCGCTCTGCTCGGTACCGATCACATTTCCCGGTCCGCGCATCCGGTAATCCGCTTCCGCAATGGCAAACCCGTCCGTCATAGTACACATGGCATCGATACGCTCGTTTTCCACGTCATCGGTGATCAGCAGGCAGTAAGACTGGTATTCCCGCCGCCCGACACGCCCACGCAGCTGATGAAGCTGCGAAAGCCCGAACCTTTCCGCCTGGTGTACGACAATGATCGTCGCATTTGGCACGTTCACGCCGACTTCAATTACCGTTGTGGATACAAGTACCTGGATCTCGTTTTTCTTGAATGCCTCAATCGTGGCGCTGAATTCGTCGGCTTTCATGCGCCCGTTGACAATACCGACTTTGTATCCGCGTTCGCTCATGTATTCTCTGTATTTTTCGCCGATCGTGTCGACACCGACAAATCCGGCATCTTCGTTATCATCGATCGCCGGACAAACGACATACGCCTGTCTGCCCTTTTTCAGCTGTGCTTCAACTACCGCAAGCGCTGTTGCCATCGTGCGCCTTGTTGCTGTCATCACGGGAAGTCTTCCTGCCGGTTTTTCCGTAATACGGATGATATCTTTCGTTCCGTATAAAGACATGGTCAATGACCTCGGAATCGGTGTGGCGCTTAATTCGATCGTATGGCATCCCGGGAGAGACTTTTTATAAAGCGCGATCTTCTGCTCCGCGCCGAACTGCTGCTCCTCGTCCATAATGGTAAGCCCGAGGCGTTTGTATTCCACATCGGATGAAAAACAGCTATGCGTTCCGATAATAAACGATGCCGTTCCGTCTTTGATCCTCTTTATGGCTTCTTTTCTTGCCTTTTTATCGGCAGCGGATGTTCCGGCATGAAGATATTCACACACGATCCCAAGATTATCCGCATAAGTCTTGATCTCGTTATAATGCTGCTCGGCAAGTACCGTCTTCGGTGCGGCTAATACTGCCTGGTAGCCGTTCTCGTGCGCCAGAATCATCATACAGACCGCCACGAGTGTCTTTCCGCAGCCGACATCGCCTTCGACAAGCGCGTTTAAACGGCTGCCGCTGGATGCTTTTTCCGCCATATGCCAAATGGCATCCAGCTGCCCGCCCGAAAGGATCCCCGTATCCGGATCTTTTGCATCGTTTTTACTCTTTGTCAGAGCGTACGGAAGGCTTTGAATAAAGGCATTCATTTTTTCCTGCCGTGAAAAGCGGATCGTGCTTTCTGTCGGCATTTCTTTTTCCAGTTCTTTTATTTCCAACGCGAAATGCAGCAGATCATAAAGCACGAATTGCTTTCCTGCTTCTTCGATCTCGTGCATGGTCTTCGGGAAGTGCGCTTTTTGCAAGGCTGTCTGATACGGCATGGACGGGATGTCCGGCATGGAGGATACGATCTCCTCTTCCAGCATCTCCCGCTGCATGGGGATAAGCCGCTTGATCGAACGCCGAAGGGATTCGTCCTTCACCGTTCCGATCTTCGGGTATACCGTGTAAATGCCGTTGATAAAGCTGTCGAGATATTCTATACCGGTGCCGTTACCCACGCCTTTTTCCGGCGTGATCGCGTAGCCGTATGTCGGATCGATGGTCAGTTTTCCATAAACAACCACATCCCTGTTCAGATACGGCGGATAGACCTTGTTGACAAGATACCCGCAGGCTTTATGTGCAAAGATATTTACGTGAAACCATAGCGGCGTCACGGTATCTTTTGCTATGAATGCCAGCTGCACGAATTTGTTTCCGGTTCCTTTCAGTGAGATCTTTCCCAAAACCGCACGGACCGCAACATAATCTCCATCCTTCCTTTCTGAAAGATTCGCAAATGCTGTATAGTCCCTGTATTTTCGCGGGAGTGTCCGCAGCAGATCCATCTCTGTATAGATATGTTTTTTATTGTAAGCGGTGATTTCTTTTTTCGGAATTCCGATATCCTGTAATAACATATTTTCTCCTTTTTTGTTTCTATATATAGTATGATGGAATTCCGCAAAAAAAACGCGCTAAATACAATCCTTTTTGCAACAGAAAAAGCGCCGCTTTCGCGACGCCTTTCCTTTCCCCTTTTTTTGTTACGCGAGGATGGTTAGTCCCCGCGTTTTTGTGTATCCGTACACGGAGTTCGAAAGGAATTCACCTTCCGAAAGTTCCGTGGCGTTTACACATCTCACCATTTCTGCGAGATCCTTCGGCGTACCCGGAAATCTCTCTGCGTTTACCGCAAGGATTTCATGTATGCTCGAAGGCAGAATATACAACTCTTCTGCTTCCAGCGCTTCCGCAACCTTATCAAGGAGTGCATCAAACATGAGCACCCCTGCGCCGTGGAACACCATCGGGGCTACAACGTTTGGCATGTCCGGATCCGGTTTCCCGAAGTTTATGGCGTGTACTCCGAACGCTACAAAATCGGAAAGCCCCACCACTTTCACGCGGCTTTCGATGTTCGCCTTTGCCGCTTCGCAGACTTCCGTAAAGGTAAGCCCCAGGGAATCCAGGATGTTCCTGTTGATCTGCGTGAGCTTCCCCCTGTGTGTCACATCCAAGGTGAACACAAGGCCGCATTTTTCGATGTACAGATACCCGTGTCTTTTTACTGTCTGCAGATCACATGCAGGCCATGCACGCGGCATAACCATTGCCCTTACGCTTTCCGGATCGGTCAGCAGTTCGGCAAATTCTTTTGCCTGTAGCGCAAGACTCACGGCTTCCGCGATTGCGTCCGGAAGTTCATCTTCATAGACGATCGGCGCGATCTGTGCGCCAGATTCCGGTTTCATCGGCTTTACCACATAGCCCATGCCTCTCGGGTCTTCGGTGCGTTCCGCCTGCATACCGAGCTTTTCACACTCGGTTGCAAATTCCTGCTGCCACTTCGGTGTTTTTGTTTTTGTCTTTTTTTTCACTTTTATCTCCTTCTCCCCTTCTCTCGGGGTAAAAAAATAAAGGGGAGAATATATGTTTTTCTCCCCTTATCAATGATTACGAATACAGTATGAAAATATTATTTTTTTTTCGCGAAAAACGCGCAGGCTTTCAGACACAGGCAAAAGAAAAGACCGGATGTTTCCACCCGGTCGTGGACTACGCGGGGACAAAGTGGCCGAGCATCTAAAACAGATCGCTGTGCGTTCCCGTTCTCGTCAGATACAGGATCAGATCGCCGTTTGAGATCTCGTAGATCAGCAGCCAGTCCGGCGTAATGTGGCACTCCCTGCATCTTGAGAAATTCCCACTGAGGCTGTGGTCTTTATTTCTCACCGGCAGCGGCTTCCCGTCCGCCAGAAGTTCCAAAACTTCTGCAAGCAGAGAAATATCGTACCCTCTTTGTCGCATACGTTTCACGTCTTTTCGGAATTTTGCGGATGGTCTGATCTTATACATTGAGAATGTCTCCCAACATGTCCTCTACCGTATCATACGTCTTGCCATATGTCGGGTCAGCCTTCATCTGCTGCACTTCCCGGATCGCGTCGATCGTTTCCGCGTTTGGCGTTCCATATTCGATGACATACTGCATGTAGCGGATCAAATTTCCTTTTACATTCTGATGATTTTTTACGACAACGCTCTTGTATGCATCGTAGGTGTCTCTATCCATGGAAAACGAACATGTCACAGTATTATTATCTGTCATAAAATTTGCTCCTTTACTTACTTTTCTTACTAAGTAGTATATTCCGAAATGCAGCTTTGTCAATCGAAAACGCACCGTTTTTCAGAAGCAGGCAGAAGAAAAGACCGGATGTTTCCACCCGGTCTCTTGTGCTATTTTTTTTAATTTGTCTGACAAAAAGCCCTTATCGCAAATCGTTCGCGATAAGTCTTTTTGCCTGGTTCTGCAAGTTGTTTCTCACAAGGACCGTATCTCTCGCATCGAGCAAGGATAGCGTTCGATCTATCATCTTCTTCGAAGGCGAGGATCGTAAACTTTCCTGCCTTTTCTCTCCACTTCCCGTAGCTTTGGAAGTGCAAGAAATGCGTCTGCCCGACCTGCGCTTTTGCCAAATCAAGATAATGCCGCAGATCCAGCTCGCTTTCTTCCTTGTACATATATCCTCCCGGTATTTCCATCATTGCCGCCTCCTTACCAGTCCGTGTCGAGAAATGACATCGTGATGTCGACGTCATCCTCAGACAAGAATTCCAAGGTGTTATCGAAATCGCCGTCATAGAGACTGTTATACTTGTCAAAGACACCGTATACCGCTTCTTTTGGCGTGTCCGCCATCACCTCGTCACGATGGGATTTGTTCGTGTACCCATCGATTGTGTGAAGCACGTACTTATGCGCGCCTTTTTTCTTCGGCGGCTGTTCCTTTGGTGTCTGTTTGCTGACCGCGTGAAGCGAAGCCAGCGGGCAGGCGGTATAACAGAAAGTGGCCGTGACGATCGTCAGAGCCAGTTGCATTTTACCCGGTTCTGAGATATCGACCTCTTCGTACAGTTTTTTCGGATCGAGGTTGCCAAACCGATCCTCGATTGCCATGCTGACGAGCGTCCGGCGGATCTCCTCTTCTGTTCCGCTTTCACAGAACAGGTCCACGTTTTCGTTATACGTGTTTGATACGGCAATAATATATTGTTCTTTGTTTCCCATTTTGTTTTCTCCTTTTTTTTGTAATCAGAGGACCGGATCGCTCCGGTCCTCTCTTTCTTTATTCTGTTGCTTCCTGCGGCGGCTCCTGCGCTGCTGTATCTTCCGGCTGCGTCGTTACGCCTTCCGGCTGCTCCACTGCATTTTTCGTCGGCTTCGATGCCTTCGGCTTTCTTCCGCGCTTTTTCGGCGCGGATACAACAGCACCCGTCATCGGATCGATCGCCGGAATTCCGTATTTCTTCAAGGATTTTACCGTGTCCTCGTGATCGACCATACCGAGAACGATCATGTCGTACTCGTCTTTATGCGTCGTGATCAGCGAGAGCATCGTGTCAAACCCCTGCGTGTCTAACACGGAAAGTTCATCCAACAGCATGATCCGCAGCCCGGAAAGGGCATTGATCATATCGAGCAGAATGAACAGCATCGTCACCTTTTCGCCGCCGGAGAGAGAATCGTATCCGAGATACGTTCCGCTTCCCGTTGTATCGGCTGTTACGGTAACGCCGCCGCCATCTGTTACGAACTTGAAGGACATTCCATCCTTGATCTCTTTCGCTTTGCCGTTGCAGGCATCCGCGAAGGAATCCAGATAGTAGTCCGTGATCTTTGCTTTCACGATACCTTTCGGCTCAAACGCTTTGCAAAGATACTCCCAGTCCGCAAGTTCCTGTTCGCTTTTTTCGAGCTGCTTGCTGATTGCAACAGCTTTCTGATAATCGTCGAACTGCTTGACGATTCTTCTCAGCGATTCCAGTTCCTCTGTCGACGGAAGCTTTACTTCTTCCGGCTTTTCGACATCCGGTATTGACAGCTTCTCAACGGCTGCCTTCTGTTCAATGAGTTCCGCTTTCCGGCTATATGCCGCGCGTTCTTCGTCAAACAGACGGATCTTTTCTTTCAGCTTCTCGATGTTCGCCTTGTGGGCGTTCCCTTCATCGATCTGCTTCTGAATTACGAGCAGGTCGGCTTTCTGCGTAGCCTCCAACTCGTCACGCACAGCCGTCTTGTCCGTCGTACAGACAAGCTTGTCCGAAAGCGGGCATTTATTTCCGCTGAGATTTTCAAGCGCCTTTTTGAGGACTTCAACGTTTGCCCTCAATGTCTTATACATTGAGCCGTTGTTATCCAACGCCTGCTGCTCTTTTTCGAGGGCATCGGCAAGCTGCTTCCGTTCCTCGTCCGGTCTGTTTACTGCCTTGATCTCCTCGATCTTACGGCTCAGATCGGCAAGCATCTTGCTGCGGCCTTCCTTCTGTTTCTGCACGTTGTTGTACAGATCCAGCTTTGTTTTATAGGAAACAGCATCCGATTTAGCCGCTTCCATTTTTACAAGTTTTTCTCTTGCGGCGGCTTCGTCCGTGTCGGGTTTGTTCACCGACAATCTGTCGATTACCGCCTTGTCGGCATCCCTTTCTTTCTTTAATGCATACCGTTTTTCGCGGCACGTATTAAAGAACTCGTCAAGCGTTGATACGCCGAACAAGCCGCTCGGCAGCCCTTCCTTTACCTTTTCCTTTGCGCTTTCCGGCGCATCGTCGATATAAGAAAGGACGCGGGACGAATCCATTTCTTCCGGGATATATCTTAGAAGAAATTCCCCGAATTCCTTCGGCTTCATCGCCGCAACAACTTCCGCGGACGATGCCACCTTGACCGCCGATAACGGTATTCCGATAGCATCTTCCAGAGCACTGTTCAGCCCCGCTCTGGTCGTCCACTTTGTACCGATCCGGTACTTGCTTCCGCCGTTTGCGTGCCTGATTCGGAAGAAACGGCTGCCGTCTTCCAGTTCGACTACGACGGTACAACGCGCCTCGTTTTTCGTGAGCATTTCGCCGTCCGGCTCCATACCCGTGAGCGCGTACCGTAACGCGTTCAGAAGGGATGTCTTTCCCGTTCCGTTCTTTCCGCACAGAGCGGTAATCAGCCGGGATCCGAATTCAATTTCATGGATTCCTTTTAAGCCCTGGAAGTTTTCGATTTGTATTCTTTTTATTTTCACTTTGTTTTCCTCCTTTTTTTAATTACTCTCGGCAATGCTCGTGAGTGTTTTGAACATTGCCGCTGCCGACATGTTTCTGGTGAGCGCGTACCCGCCCCAAGTACCGTGGGTTCCATTGATCCCGTTGTAATACTTGAAGCCGATATGCCCTGCTGCTTCCCATCTCCGGAGGTTCTCCGAAAAGTCATCTAGCAGGACATTGCGTTCATTTGCCTTGATGTACAGCGACTTGTCATCCCCGTACGGTACAAATGTACACGGCACGGTACCCATACCGTTTCGCACGAGCCATTCCGACTTTTCGGCTTTGGCTGTGCCAACGGTATACACCGATGACAAAAAACTAACACTACGACCGCTGTTTTTAAGCAGCCGTACAAGGGCAAGGATCTTCTCATCCGGCTCCCTGGCGAGAAAGTACCCTCTCTTGAACGTGTCTTCAATGGATGCACGTTCGTTCCAGACGGCTGCTACGCCGTCCATGTCGATGTAATACTTTGTTTCCATATTTGTTTTTTCCTCCTTCTTGTCGATTTATGCTAACAGTATGAAAAGATATTTATTTTTCGATAAAAATGGCGATTCTGCGGGAATCCAGAATGGAGTTGAAAACTCTCGCAGCGAGATATTTTTCCTGGCAATAAGAAAACCGGACGATTTCTCGCCCGGTCTTCTGTACTGCTTTTTACATTATGTTATAGCTTTCCACGATATAGTGCAGACAGCTTTCGCCGTTGTTCACGACGACACAGTGATCGTCCGTATAATCCGGATTATCCAGCTCCATGCCATCGAGATTGTCCGGATCCCTGACCCACGGTACAACCTCGTCATCCGGCACGTCTTTCGGGATATCGAGATCCGTGCGCAGTTCGCGAAGGAGTTTTTCTACTGCCTTCTTCTCCTCGTCGTACACAAAGATCCCTTCTTCCCCGCATGCGTAATCGTCGTTGTAGAATTTTGCGATCCATACTTTTTCCATGTTGTCTCCTCCTGCCTGCTTCCTGCACGGCAATCATATTCAGTCAGCCCCTCCGATGGCTGACTATGTAATCCATCAGCCATCTATCGGCTCCCCGTCCTCGGAGGTGACGGGCATGTTATAAAGTTGTAGCTTATTTGTACTCGGTCACAAAGGTTACGTCGTAGGTTGCCCTGCAAAGTATTCCATTGGCGTCGTACCAATTCCACTGTAGTTGCCCGGTTTCTGATGCGTCGTCCCACCACGTATTGTTTACGTCGATATCTGACGCGCACTCAGCTTTTTCGACTTCGAGATCTTCGAAAAAGATCTTCTTCGCCGCTTTCGCAGCTTCCGTCTCGTCCTCCGGCAGCCTGTACACTACGACTTCTTCCTCATCGTAGTGCTCTTTAATAACAAGCACGTTCATTTCGTTCTCCTTATTTCCTCAACTAGCTTATCGTATGTTCCGTTTTCTAACGTTTCGTACACGGCGCGATAGCGATAAGCATCGTCATCTGGCCAATCGATGTCGAAGTCCTCTTCCGGCATACCTGCGTCTACCAGTATATAGTATCGCGGGTCACGGAAAGATGTATCTTTCACGTCGATGCCGAATTTCTTTACATACTTTGCCGTTGTCCTTGCCGGTTCTCCCGTATACATGCACGTATCGTCTAATGTGGACCATGTATACGCAAGCGCGCCAAGCGGTGGGTCCTCGTAGTCGCAAATACCTTCTGTTCCCTCCGTTAGAAATCCAACGATTTCGTCGTCGGACTTCAACTCGGTTACGGTATAAGTATCGTTTGACCAGAACGAGTTCCACATGCCGTCGAGGTTGTCGATCTTGATGAGATCCGGCTTATCGCCAAAAAATCCTTTGTTCTGTATCCCGAATGTCTTATGACACTCGTTTTCCAGACGTACCAGTTCTTCGCCTGTGTACAGATATCTGTACTCTGCTGTTCCCTGGTAATTTCGGAGGATTCCAAAAACTCTTTCTTCCATTTTTGTCTCCTTTCACGCCGCAATGTAAACGCTCACATTTTTTACAATGTCGTGCTTCTCCGCGATGCGGATAATCTCGCTGCAGATAAACTCTGCGTCCGCACCGAGATTCTTTACCACGCGGCGTCCATTCGGATCTTCCGGATCAACGATCGCCCAGAATGTACCGCCTTCGTAGGCAATCCAACCGCCAAACGGCAGGATCCTTGCGCGTGTTTTTTCCGTCTGCACAAGCAGCAACGCGCACATGATCCTTTCGGAAAGATCAGTTTTTATCTCTTCGGCAGAAATCTTCATTTCTCTTCCTCCTCGTCAAACATTTCAATTTCAAAGAAATCAATGTTCGGTGTTGTCTGATCCCCGAAAAGGATAAAGAAATAACTTTCCACCATCCGACGGAATTCGATCGGCGTCAGCGTTCTCTCCTTGCTCGTCATCGGGTCCCACGGGTAACGCGGTTCGATGAGCAGGTAGTCGCTGTCCGACGAATAAAACTTTGTCGGAACGCCTTCCTTTCCTAGAGCGTATCGGATGTAGAAAGTTAGACCTTTTTCTCCGTCCGGGCCTTCGGCTCTTGCAATGAAGTCGTTAATGTAGCCGTGATCCATTGCAATCTCCATGGCTTCCTCGTACGACGGGTTTTCCGCCGCCAGATCGACATCATCCTCGACATACCAGATGATATCGTCCTCGAACCCAGGGATTCCTGTAAGTCGGCAGAAGTTCGCCAGTTTTTTGAAATCCGTCGACGCGGAAATCTTGCCAAGCCGAATGCCGTAACCAACTTTTTTGTTTCTCTTTTTTTTCATTTTGTTTTCTCCTTTGCTTTAGCGAATTTTTTCTAACCAGTCCTTTTTTATAAGGATCTGATTTCCCTGCAGGTGCGATGATACTTCCGGCCCACGGCAGATGGACCAGTGATAAAAGGCATCCTGCCTGTCATCGAACATGTCCCGCTGTACGGAATGAATCTTCTCGGAAATAACAACCATCCTCGGCATAACTACCTTGTTCTGGTCGTGATCCCCTACGAGATCCCGTAACATGTCGTAAAACGGTTCCTCGGATCCGTCTTTGACCGGGTGCGTTCGGATTGCTTCGTCGCTTACCTCGATGACGAAGCCGATAAATTTCGCCTCCACGATTGGAGCGATTGGAATTTTTTCCACTTTTGTCTCCTTTCCCCTTATTCGGGTATAAAAAATAAGGGGAGAATATATAATTTTTCTCCCCTTGTCGATTGATGCTAACAGTATGAGAAAATATTTATTTTTCGATAAAAATGGCGATTCACAGAAATCCCGGATGGAGTTGGAAACTCTCGCAGCGAGGTATTTTTCCTGGCAATAAGAAAACCGGACGATTTCTCGCCCGGTCAATATACTTGCAAATGGTCTTCTTCGATCCCCATTCGTTCTAACCTCGTTCTAACGCTCCCGCGATCCTATGTCGTTATCCCAGCTCGTCTTGCCTGCTTTTTTTGCTGCCTTTTTCTCGGCTTCTTTTATTAACTCGTCAAGTGACGGCTTTGGGGGAATAGTTGTCTTGTCTTTTGTAGATTGTTTTGCCTTTTGCTCCGCTTCTTTGATTATCTCATCAATCGTTTTTTTGCGATGCATACTTTCATTTTCCGCGCTGATTCGAATAACTTCGGTTCTTGTCGCGTATTCCACGTCGTTCATCCTCCTGTACTCCTCTTCCAGTGCGTGTCTATCCATGCCGCACCAGGCGCGAACATCTTCGGCCAGATCATCTCGCAGTTTGCAGCTATCGCCATACAGATAGTCAACAGCGCTGAAAACCTTGTCCGCGGTAATGCGATTCCCATGTGCTTGCTCGTCGTGCAGAATACCGACAATATCCGAGAGGTCGTGCTTGTATTCTCTGTGCGACATCAGCTTCATCGCAATGAGATATTCTGCGTTTACCGTCCGGATTTCCAGACTTCCGTTGTTGTATGTTCGGAAATGCTTCGAGACCTCACGCAGCCTATCGGAGTATGACACTGTTTTTGCAAAATCGTCATTAATCCAGTCGTCTGGAAGGTTATATTTTTCTGCCACCCGAATGGCTGATTCACGCACGGCGGTTTGTGCTGTCGAAATCGCGTCAAAATCGCTAGTGATCTCGCGGAACGTATAGTTGAGCAGAATGCTGCCTCCGCCAACAATCACGATTTCCGTATCCGGAAGGCTTTTGTTGTGCTTGCGGAAGTCTTTTGCGAACTCTCTGAAAATCGCTTCGCAATTTTCTCTTGTCAGCTTAGACGGCATCGTCGATGTCCCCCTCATAAATATTGTGCTGTAAAAACTCGTCGATAGGCGCGAATCTACCTTTTTTGCTGCTATCAGATCGGAAATCCAACCGTTGTTCCAGTGCGTAGACTCTGTACTGGTCGAATTCTTCGCAATATGGCAGGTCATTTCTCCGACACAGGTAATCGATCATTGCTAACAGATATAGCGCAAAAGCTCTGTTCCCGGCATTCCAGTAGTTTTTTATCTGGTCTGTCGGCAGATATTTCACCAGAAATGCAATGTCTCCAAGTCTGTGCAGTTCGTGATGCAATTCGTCTCTGAAATTGAGCATTGATTCTCCCGACACAAGAGCCTCTGTCGTCGTCCCCAAAAGGGACGCGATCGAGGCAACGGTCTTGTAGGAGCAATTCTCGATCTTTGTTTTCTTCTTGACGATATCGCACATTGTGGAGTACGGAATTCCGCAAAATGCCGCGCACTCACGGATTGACAGCCCTTTTTCCGAAAGTATTTTTTCCAACATATATATGTCCTCACAGCTATTAACGGTATACCGTTAATATTGTAGCATTTGCTGTTGCTTTTCGCAAACGATACACGGGCATCTTCCTACTCAGTTTTGTTTTTTCCCAAACACGTCCAAGGCAAACAGATTTTCAAATACGACCGGCTGTCCGTGGAATTCCTTCTTCGGTGTTCGCACGCCGACGATCATAGCAACCGTATCGTCTTTCTTTAAGCCTTTTATCGTTTTTCCGAAGCGGTTTAATGAGCAGCTTACTTTTACCGTATTCGGTCTTTTATCCATGCCGCTGCTGTCAATCATGACGCTGACCTCACACCATTCCTCGCTGTTCTTTGAAACGGTATATCCCTTGAATTTGCCTTCGAGAATAATTCTGATGTGCTGGTTCTCAACATATTTCCCGGGTAACCCGAACTGTTCTTCCAGTATCGATGGCGCTTTTTTCATCTCGTCTGCGACAAAATACTGCACATAACTATCTTTCTCGAAGATCTGCGAGTGATAACTGAACGCGGTGATATGCCCGCTGATTTCTACAAAGTCATTTCTTTTGATCCCTTTCGGCTCATTATCCAGAACAAATTTGACCTGTTTTTTATCCTTATCGCTAACATGCAGAACAATGTTGCGGTTGCCGAATTCATCCCGCACATAACCTGTGATCCGCCCAACTGCTTTAATTTCGTTTCTCACGCCTGTGTGCCTCCTTCCCGATTCGAAAAACGCCCGAAGAGCGATCCGAACCGCTTTGGCGGATTTTTCCCCGCAGCCTCATCTGCTTTTGGCACATCCGGCTCTTTTTCCGCAGCCTCGGATGCAGCCTCTCTTTCGCCTTCATCTGTTGTGCCGTTCTCTTCCGCGGTCGGCATCTCTTTCCTTACGGCGGCATCGTCCGTAGATGGACGGTCTTCCGCTGCCTGCTCCGCAGCTGCCTGCGTGTTCTCTTTATTAAGAAGATCCTGCTCAAAATCTGCCGCTGCCTGCTCCATGTTCGGCTCGGAAACAGCCTGTTCCGCTTGTGCCGATGAATGTCTTTTCCGCTTGTGCTTCGTCACGATCAGATTCTTTTTTTCTGTTATCTTTTTGTTGTTTTTTTCCGCGCTCTCCCCGAAAAACGCAATGTCTTCGGTAATGATGTTATCAAAACGCACGGTGTCCTTGCCGATCTTCTTTGTTACCGAGAATATTTTCGCGACAAGGCAGACGTGATCATTCTTTTTTATTCTGTCGAAATCAATGAGACGCGAAGATGGTGTCATATCGTATGTTACCCAGATAGACGCCTCCCTCTCCTTGTCGTTTTCCTTATCCAGCGCGATCAGTAATTTTCCCCAGGATCCTGTGCGGTCCTTTGACTTATATACAACCGTACCGCAGAAATAGCAGGTGCAGTTCTGCTCGCCGTACCACGTTCCGCCCTTGGTGCCAAAATAGATCTCCCGCTCCGTTTTCGCGAGTGACACACTATCCGCTACGAAATACTGCACGTAAGTCCTTTTTCCTCCGGCGTAGTACGAGTACGAAACGACATGCCCTGTTACATTGACATGATCCCCCATACGGAGGTCCGGGCTATTATTGCTCACACAGAAAATCATCTCCGTTGGCTTTTGTCCATTAACGGCAAGAGTAAACGTTCCGTGTCCGTATTTGTCCTTGCCTAGCCTTTTGATCTTTCCGGATGCCCGGATTTTGTTTCTTGGGTACATTCAGTTTCCCCCTTTGTTTTCTTTTTTTGCTTGCCGATACTAACTTTAAGGTAGTAGTTATTAGCAGTATGACAAAATACCATCTTTTTTTGTGAAATTTTCCTTTTTTTCTCGTGTTTTGTATTTCGAGCGTTTTTTCCACTACCTTCCCGACATACTGTATTTATCGAAAAAGTAAGAATGCCCTTATTTTTATCTTTTTTTACTTTTTCTTGCATACTGTTAATGTCACCTTTGTGACACATTTTTTACAGGAGGGAACTGTTTTGATATCTAACTTTTGGCAGAGAATACATTTTTTCTGTATTCATGACGCGCATAACGAACCTGTACCCTTTTCCGTAATGGAGGGTTCTTCCAGCTTCTATGCCTGCCCGCGTTATATGAGAAAAGACGCCGCGCACCCGGACGGACACGAGGACGGTGAGCGTGCCTGCGCAAACAGGATCAGCTTCCGAGACGCGGAGAAGATCGTCGAATTCTTCGGTAGCATGTATTCCGACGACCTTGCAAACGGCATATTGATGGATTACACGGGTGTTGAATTCGATCTACGGTCTTATCACGTCAAGGTTCTGCGCTACAGTATGAACGGTGATATCGATCTTGGCGTAATTAACAAAGCAGCGGTTGGCAGGAGGGCTTAATTATGAAACTATTTATTAGAGATAACATATCCGGTGAATTTCACGAGTATGGCACGGATCGGCACGATTCGCTGCGGCTAAACAAGAATGGCACGCTGCAATACTATAACCTGCAGTGTGGGGAAGGCTCCCGTATCTATCCCGGGATGCCGACACAGCCTGCGTTTTCATTTTGTGACGAAAACGGCAGATTGTTTCGCGGTGACGGCGGCATACATGGCGAAGAATATGTCGACCTCGGCGGGTACGGAAGTGTCCGCGACGACGGGGACGAGATCACCCCGGATAGTACAAAAACGAATCGGACGGATGACTATGAACGGTAAGATCCCGCCAAAGTCGCAAAAGCCCTTCCGTATTTTTGACCGCACATTCTTTATCGTGACATCACTGGTCATTGCAGGCTTATTGCTGTTTTACGCGGTTTGTCACCCGGTCATCGTATCCGGTCGGTCTATGTATCCTACCTATGAGGACGGTGATCTCCTGTCGACAGACCCGTTTTTTACGTCGGAGGACCTTGCTTATGACGCAGTCGTGGTCTTTTACGAAGATGCGCCTTACAACAAGATTCTTATTAAACGAATCGTCGGGCGTCCCTCTGACACGATCCAGATCAAAGACGGTTATTTATATCGGAACGGGGAAAAGATCGACGAAGGCTTCCCGCTGATGGAGGATGCCGGAATGGCGGCACAGGCGTTTACTTTAAAAGAGGACGAGTATTTCTGTCTTGGTGACAACAGAAACAAGAGCATGGACTGCCGCATCTGCGGTCCTGCCGCTCTTTCGTCGATTCGGGCAGTCGTGAAAAAGAATTTCAGCAAACCGGTCAGGGAGTTGTTCTCGTCGGAACACTAAGAAAGGAGCAGCTGTTTCAGCTGAAAATGAAATGGAAACAAAGAACTTTAGAACAAAAACAATGACAAAAGAAAGGTCAAACGGTCAGCTTCCCGGTATCTGGTTAATCGGCATCGATATCGGCTACTCTGCCGTGAAATATTTCTCGCCGAACGGATATGGCATCTTCCCGTATTTTGCAAGGCAGCGTGACGCGGATCTCGGCAATATCGGTACTCCGTCCGATGCTTTTATCCAGTACACGGATGCGGACACCGGAGAGGTCTGGACTGTCGGCAGTGTCGCGCAGGACACGCTTCCTCTTACCGATACCTCCGATTCCGACCAGACGCTTTACGGACGAAGCCGCTATACAAAAATGTTCCGCGTGTGTACGGATACCGGACTGGCATTCGCCCTTACGCCGAATCAATACGGATCACCGGATAAAAAAACGATCCACGTTCAAAGCGGCCTTCCGCCGGAACACATGGACGATGAACCGATGCTCCGGGAAATGCTCGAAGGACGGCATCACTTTTTCCTGCAGGTTGGCAGCGGCAGCCCTGTTGAATATGATTTTACGATCGACAACTCTCATGTCGATGTCATGAAACAGCCAATGGGTTCGCTTTTCTCCGTATCTATCGGAGAGAACCGCCGCTTCGTAAAAGAGGCGTCTTCTTACTTCAACGGCAACGTGATCGTGTTCGACCCCGGGTTCGTAACGCTTGATATCTACCCGATCCAGCACAACCAGGTCATGCCCGCGGAAACAAATGACAAGCTTGGCATGAAACAGGTGCTTACCGAGACAACAACGAAAATCCGTGAAAAGTACGGAACCCGCATTTCCGTAAACGCGTTGCAGCGTTATCTCGAAAGCGGCAAATTCCGCTGCTACGACAGGAAACATTTCACGTCGAAGGAAGAACCGCTCGACGATATTCTGTCGGAAGCCTGCGTTCATGTGTTTGAAGGCGCAATGGAAAAGCTTGCGGATGCCTGCCCTCTGTACGAATACGACTATCTCATCGTGACAGGCGGAACCGGTGCGGCATGGAACGATCTTATCCGCGATCGCTTAAAAGGGATGGAAACACTGAAAATCCTTAACGGTAACCAGAACGATCCCGACATTTCCTTTGTCTTCGCCAACGTCCGCGGCTATTATATGTACCGCTACCTGCGGCTCGCAAAGACGGTTGAAGGGAGGTAAAAATGTATCTTGAATTGAGGCTGTATAAGCGGTTCGACGGTGATCTTCTGGCATTGAAACGACAGGGACTTCCTGTCGCGAAAATGACAAAGCAGGCACTTGTCTCCTACGCAAACGGGAAAAAAACGCGCTTTCTAATCCCCGCCTGTCAGCCGTACGATATCAACGGCGAGCAGCGCTATCATGTGCGTATCCACATCAGCGATGCTGCCGCGTGCGAACTGCTGAAACATATCAAGCACGGTTACCGGAATTCCTTTGCGAAAGCGATCCTTCGTGACGCTCTTGTGACGCAATCGCTTGGGGTTTACTTCTCCGACTCGGACGAATCAAAAAAGTATTTCGAGAAGGAAAACAGCCGGATCAGCTCCTTCCGAGACGACGAGAACATCCTTATCCCACGCGTTTCGGAGGATGACGGTGAAAAGATCGTGGCTGAGAAGAAAAAGCCTGTCCGGCACAGGAAAAAGAGCGTGAAGGCTGCGGCGCCTGCTGCGCCCGTGCCTGTTTCGTCCGTTCACGAAGAAAAAACACCGGAAGCGCCAGTTTCAGCCGCTCCGGCATTCCACAAAGTATCCGGCATTCATCTGCGTACTGATGCTGCCGTTCCCGCTGCGGTAAAGACGGGAAGCGAAGATCCCGCCTCGCTTGCGGCAAATGATATTTACGATGATGAAACACAGGATATGTTACTTGATGTATTTGATAAGATCATGGCGTGAGGTTTGGTTATGGCATATACAAGTTCTGACGATGATAAAAAAGACTGCGTTTTTAATTACGAACAGGTATTTAAAGATAAAATCGAAAAAAAGATCCAGGAAATCGAAAATCTCTGCATCTACATGCAGATCCCGTTTTTTGCTACTTTTGCTGTATCCGGTGATGAAAATAAGACGAATTATAAGACATACCGTGTCTTTACCGGAGGAAACAATATTTCCCTTGCCGATGACCGGTTGGAGATGTGCGCGCTGATCGACAGCGGAAATTATACCTTTACGGAAAAGACGGCACCTATGACGATCTCGATGGATGCCTTTTCGCAGCTTGTAGACGATGAGGACGAAGCGTACAGCGATGCGCCTGTGGATGTCGAATAAGGCTCAGACGGCGAAATTTTGGATGCAAAAGGAAACGGGTGTGCGGCAGGAAGGAGAAAGTGTCGCACGCCCGTATTTTTACCGTTTTCGAAATAGGTTCTTAACCGAATCAAGAAGAACGCCGTGAATCGTATAATGCGTTCCGCTCAGATGAATTCCGTTCTTTCGGTCTTCCTGTCTTGCCTGCTGCAATAAAAAATGAATGATAATAAAAACTGCCGTAATAATGATAATTAACAGCATTTATTTCTCCTCGTCGATGCGTTCCGCGATATTCGTGATACCCAAAAACTCGTACATTTTGTATCCCGTTGTTCCTTTGAAATAATCCAACGCGTAATCCAGCTTCTTTTTATCCAGATCATTAAGATTCTCACGGATCTCTTTTAAAAATTCGATACTGTTTAACGCGCGGTTCGTGAGTACGCTATCCTTTCGTTCAAGCAGACGGCAGCGGTACCGTCCCAGTTCGTCCTTCCATAATTCTACGCGATCGCCTACATCAACCTCGTGGTCGATATCATAGCAGAACGCGGAACCCTCTTTAAAGCGGATCCTTTCGCAAGTCGAATTCGGCAGTTCTACAAAAAGTGTACCGCCAATGCGCTCATCTTCCTCTTCGTTTTCTGCAAATTTCCACTCGATCTTTAAAATCTCAAGCGCGATCCCCTCTAAAATTTCAAATGTTACTTTTTTTTCTTTTGCCATAATAAAAAACACCTTTATTACTATTTGGGGCGATTCCCGGTTCGCCATGGGAAGACATGAACTTGTACATAGCCTGTTCTTATCTTCCCATATACAGTATGACAAAAGCAACACAAAAAAATTATCTTTTTATTAATTCGGAACAAAAAATATTCGCAAAAAATATTTACAAAAATTCGATCACACATACCCACCCTTCCGTTCCAGAATTTTCGGGGATAAAAGCTTTATTGTGTACTCCGGCTCGCTGTCATCAATAACGCAGATACCGTATGTTGATCTGACATCCCACATTTTTCTGATGAACGGATCGTAGTAAAATCCATACTGCAGAACCTCGTGCGGGAGTTCTTCTGTCTGCTTCTTCGTCATAAAAACGACTGCTTGATTACGGTTCCTGTAAAATACGGCGTTTGGAAAGTACGGGCGCTTGCAGCCATAGGTGATACCGTCATCGCAAAGTAATTTGGGATATTTCTTATTAACTGCCGACACGAATTGTTCCATGTTCAGCTTAACGGGAGGGATCCCGTCGAGAGATCTGTCACGCCGGAACTCATAGTAGCCGTTATTTTCCCGTTCCAGGCAGTATTGCCCGGATAAGGTTCGGATAATATTCGGGTATGCCAGAATTTCAAACTGCCTTTCTGTCAGGCGGAAGTCCTTGCTCTCCGGAAGAACGATTGTATTATCCGATGCCACCATGATCTTTCTAAAAATCGGGCGTATATCCGCAAGCTCCTCCGCGCGAAAGACTATTTTTTCTGCGTCTTCCTGTATGATTCTTGACGGCTGCTCGTAATTGTCACACCGGATCCTCGCAAGCGTCCCTTCCCTGGCGAGGTCTTTGCTGTCTTCGAACAGAATGCAATACGATTCGTTCGTGTCTGTCATATTCTGCATGTTCCACGTCATCGGATCATATACACTGTACGTTTTCACGACGATCACTCCTTGCTCCACTGAACTTCTTTTTTACTTTTCTTTCGCTGCCGCTTTTCTTCTTTTTCTTTCTCGCGCTTCTCGGCTTTTGCCTGCTCCTTTTGGTGCTCTTTTTCTCTAGCCTTTTCCCGCTCTTTTTCTATTTTCTTTATTTCTTCATACATTCGATCCATGAATTCGCTGTTCTCCCTTTCGACGATTCTCTGCAGCTCGTCCATGTTCGAAGCGACGCCATCGATATAGACCGCCATGACGGGCTTTTCCCCTTCCGGCGTTTGTGGATCCTGCCGCATGAGCGTAATATTCCGTCCCCTTACGACAAAGTTCGCCTTTTCTCCATATTCCAGATGCTTGCCGATCTTGTGCTCAACAATGTGCATTTCCGCCTGTGCAATCTTCCGGTCAAGCGTTGTACGCGGTCTTGCGTCATCCGGTATCTGCGCGCCTCTGCTTTCCGTATGCACGTATTCTTCGCCCATCTGCTTCATGGCCTCACTTTTTTGCTTTCCTAATTCCTCGATCGACGGCTCCTGTCGGTCTCTCATAATTTCTTCTCTCATTCGCTTTTCCCCCTGCGGAATTAATAATATGTTATATACAGTGTGCGAAATTTTGCTTTTTCACGCAAAAAGGCCCGGTTTTGAACCGGGTCCTTTTTGTTTACTCCTTTTTAGAATGGCAGAACCTCATCCATGGAGTCCGGAATGGTCATGAAACCATCCGGATCCTCCTGGATTCCGGTCTGTGCGGCAGGTTTTGCCTGCTGCTGCGGTGCGGCGGCGGCGTGATCCCCGGAGTTTGTAGCTTTGCTCTCCGCGAATTCCACCTGGTCGCAGACGACCTCGAAGCCATAGCGCTTCGTGCCGTCCTGTGCCGTGTAGCTGTAGGTTTCTATGCGACCTACAGCGCAGACCTTTGTACCTTTGTGAAGGTACTTCTCCGCAAACTCAGCCTGCTTCCCGAACAATTTAATCGGGATGAAGTCCGCCGTCTGCGAGCCTTCCCGCTTAAAGCGGCGGTCTACCGCCAATGTGAATCTTGCGATTGCCTGCGGGGTCTCCCCCTGTGAATAGCGGATTTCCGGGTCAGCTGTCAGCCGCCCCATTAACGTACTGTTGTTCACCGATTTCTCCTCCTTGCCCTTTGGGCTTTTTAAAATAAAGGTGGAGTTAAAAAGTTCTCCACCTTATCAATGATTACGTGATCAGTATGCGAATATTATTCTTTTTTGACGAAAAATGCGTATTTTCGTCAAACTGTTTTTATAGGAAGGAGATCCAAACATGCAGGAAAAGAATTATTGTTTTGTCCGGGCGGAAAAGATCCAGTCGCTCGGCGCCATGCAGGAACGCTACGACCATGATTATCGTGTGCGGGACGTTCCGAACGCAGACCCGGACAAAGCCGATGAAAATATTTTTTATCGCGATACAAACGGGTTGTCCTATTGTGATATGTTTAATGACGAGATCGCCCAGAGAAAAAGGGAAGGGTCTTTGCAAAGAGTTAATAAAAATCTCGGAATCGACGTTGTTATGCGTATGTCATCCGGCGAAGGCATTGATAAGGCCGCGTGGCTGGAAGAAAGTGCGAAATGGCTGGACGAATTTTTTAATCCCCCGGGACATAAAGCCACATACATTGATCCGGCAACAGGCAAGACCGTCACCTCGGATACCAATAACGTTAAATCTGTTGTTTACCACGGCGATGAACAAACACCGCATATCCACGCTTTCGTCGTTCCGATCAATGACAAGGGGCAGCATTCCTATGACTACTTCCTCGGAAGAACATCGCGCTTCTATGCCATGCAGGATACCTACGCGAAACGGATGGAAGCTCTCGGTCTCGAACGCGGCGTTCGCAAATCGATCGCTACACCGGAACAGATGCGCCGTTACTATTCCATGCTCACTGACGCTGTCGATGCAAAACTGCCGGAACCGTTACCCGGCGAATCGGTTCATGATTACAAAGAACGGGCAGAGGTCGTGCTGCAGACAGAAAAGGCACAACACAGAAATGATAATGTAAAGAATTTTCAAAGATATAACGAAGCGCTCGCGGCAGGAAGAACAGAGCGCGATAAATACCATGAAAAGCTGGAAAAACTGGATGAACGTTCGGTACAGATGGAGCGGCTGACAAAGGAACTCGACGTTCCGGAACTCGGGTTCTCTGAAATACGCGAGGTCAAGCAGATCGTAGACGAAAAAGCGACCATGGAAGCGGCATTCGAGAATTACCCGAACCGCGCACTTGCCGACGAGACGCTGCGGAACTGGCAGACGATCATGGATGCGGAACGGCGAAGCCGTGAACACAAGAAACATTTAGAAGAAAAAAGAAAAGAACTGCTGTCTGGCGAGAGAAAAAAGATCAAATAACAAGAAGAGCCATAACTAAAGTCGCAGGATTCCTCGGCTGGATTATTATTGAGGAACAAGAAGAGCCGCGGTTTTTCCGCGGCTCATTAATTGCATCATAAAAATTCAGCCTCCCACACATATTTTTTAGGATATTCCAAAGTCGTGATGTAGGATATTCCAAAGTGCTATTTTACAGAGGTGACAGCGGATACGGTTTCTCACTCCAATGAGCGGGGTCCACATCGCCAATGTTACGATTTTCTGAATTCCCTGTAGATCTCGATGAGGTCTTTTGCTGATAGAACCTCTTCCAGTTCTTCTATCGTTTGCCCCGCGTCTTTGATCGTTTCGCAAAAGCCAGTAAAATCTCCATTCTTTTTGATCTTGTGCCAGACTACCTTGTTAATATCGAATCCCGTCTTTGTCCCTGTGGCTGTATTTGTATTCTTTGGAGACACATTCACGCTTCCCGTATTTGTCAGCGTGAATATAACGGTATCCGCCTTTTCTCTCAGCAAAGGTCTCCTTGTATGACTTTTTATTACGTCCGCACAAATAAATCGAATTCCTGTTGCTGCTTCGATCTCATTTCTTGCCGGGGTAACGATTCTCCTCATGAAAGAATATGTGCTGTCGTACTTTCTATCATCCGGCGATGTGATTTTTTCGATTTCGTCCCACGTTTTTCCTTTTGACATGGCGTTTGCAACACGCGGTGACCTTATATTGAACAGACCGAGTTCCGCACGAAGCTGGTTGTAGTTATACTCGACGGTTTCCGTATTACTCTCGATCGCCCGCAGCAGAATTTCGTAGATTTTTTGCACCGATGCTTTTCGAAAGGACGTTTCCTCCGTAGTTTCACACCGATCAGCGGCAGGCTCTTCGGTCTCCTCTTCCGAACCGCGCCAGTTTGGCGTAGTTGCGTCTGGTTTTGTCGCAGTTGTTGGCGTAGTTACGTCTAAATCCGACGTAGTTTCGCACCGATCAGCAGCAGGCTCTTCGGTTTTCTCTTCCGAACCGCGCCAGTTTGGCGTAGTTGCGTCTGGTTTTGTCGCAGTTGTTGGCGTAGTTTCGTCTAAATCCGGCGTAGTTTCGCGCCGATCAGCGGCAGGCTCTTCGGTTTTCTCTTCCGAACCGCGCCAGTTTGGCGTAGTTGCGTCCGATTCTGTCGCAGTTGTTGGCGTAGTTGCGTCTAAATCCTCCGTAGTTTCGCACCGATCAGCGGCAGGCGCTTCGATTTCGTCTTCCGAACTGCGCCAGTTTGGCGTAGTTGCGTCTGGTTTTGTCGCAGTTGTTGGCGTAGTTGCGTCCTGTGTCTCATCTGTTTCTTCGGCAGCGTCTTCTTTTTTGAGCGGCTTTGCCTCCTCTATCGGTTCCATGCCCCAATATATGCGCCAGAGATTCTGCATTTCCCGTTTGCTTTTTGCTTTGATGTAACCCTTTAGATTCAGTTCAAGGAATTTATAATTGTTGACCTCTTTAAGAAATTCCTCTTCTTCGCCTTCATACGCGTAAAGCAGCGGCTCAATACGTTCCGTTTTCTCCTCCACGGACATGGAATCCCACTGTTCTTTTGTCGTATTGATGATTGTCTGATATTCTTCATCATCAATCACGTACAGATTCTCAAACAGCTTATTGATATATTTTCTGGTTTTCTTTAATTCCTGTCTTAGTTCTTCGAACTCGTCGGTCTCCGGCAGCTTTATTATTTTTTCTTTATAAAAGACCAGATATGGCAGAGCGTCATCAAGCCGTTCATCGAATTTATTCTCTACGAGCATATCTACGCTGGGAATGTCATAAACATATGGATAATCAATGCCTTTTACACGGTTGTACCTGTGCGCCGTCTTCTCGTATTCATCCATTGTGCCGCTTTTCGCTTTTGCTTTTACTTCCAGACCAAGGATATGTGCATCGTAGATCTTCTTCGCTCTCTCTACGATCTTGTCATATTCCGACTGCAGCATGATTATTTTTGTCGGCTGTCCTCTTCTCTTAATGACGTTCACCGTTTTCTCCTTTCCTCCGGCAGTGTTCGACGAGCGTTTCCATATCCGTTACATGCAGCAGATGCAACGCACTTTCCTGCAGGCGTTCAAGGTCTGCAAGCGGATCCTCCGACACCCATTTTTTACGCCGGATGTCATAATAGGTCTTCGTATACGGTTCAGTAGACGCGTATAGCCTATCCTGCTGCGGAATCTTTCCGGCACCGAATGAGAGGCTCTTGACCGTGATTATATGCTTATCCGCGACCTCTGCCGCTGCGTATTCCCTTAACAGCATTCTCAAACACCGGATGTTGGCAATCGTATTGTCTGCGCCTTTGTGATAACGGATTCCCTCATCGGCGCCGAATTTCTTGCAAATCTTATCAAATGTACAATCGTAATCGAAATAGAGCAGTTCTTTCGCCATTTCCTTGATATCCAGGCAATGCACCGGATCAAAGCTTTCTTCTCCGTATCTTGCGTACAGACTTTTTAAGAACGGGATATCAAAGGCTTTGCTGTTATACCCGCAGATAAACGGGTTCGTTCCAAGGTATGCCTTGATCGATTTATATGCGTTTGCTTCCGTAGGCCATGACTTGATCATAGCGTTTGTGATCCCGTTGATCTTCGACGCAGGCTCAGAGATGTATTGTCCCGCGTTGATCTTGAATACCATGCGGCCTTCCTCAATAAAAAGCCCGCTTGAAAAACGGCATTTCAGCACGCTTACTTTCAGCAGTCTGTCCGTCTCCGGGACCAGGCCCGTTGTTTCCGTGTCGACAGAAAAAAGAGGCGTTCCCGCTTGGTAGAGCCGGATGCCTTCCCGGATGTCGCGGTCCAGTTTCCTCGTAATGGTTGCCACTGCATTCGCCCCCCTTTATAAATACGCTCCGGCTTCCTCATCGGCGATATCTCTGATGTACTCGTAGATAAGTTCTTTTTTCGCTTCTATATCCTCATTCGTGATCGCCGGACTTACGATTTTCAGCGCATTGCCAAAATATTTTTTATTGATTCGATAGCTGCTGAATTCCTTTTCCGCCGCCTCTTCCGCGCTGATCCATCTTGTCGTTCTTTTTGCGCCCTTTTGCGTTTTTTGCGGGTCACCCGACCACTCGTTTTCGACGGCGGTCATCCGTCTTATCGACGTTCCCATCGGAAATGCTTCTGTTCCTGCGATCGTCCGTAAATGGATACACGCATCGTATCTTTCCAGTACATCCTCCATGGTCGTTCCGTGGCGTCCCAGAAGCATACGGAAGGCGTCTTCGTTAATATACGCCAGCTGGTCAAGCACACAGCGGTCAAGGAGGACAATGCCGTCCTGTCCCGCTGCCGTGGCAAATGCCTTCTCATGCGCCGTCTGCGTTGTATAAAGCAGGTCTTCAAAGCAGTTCCGCCCAACATTCAGCGGCGTGATGCCGCCGTCAATCAGCATTTGTGCCGCTTCCGGGCAGACGAGCACATGGATGCCGTCCATTTTTGCCTTTTCCTGCACGTAACGCAATATTGTCGTTTTTCCACCGGCGGGTCCGCCGGATAAAACAAGCATTTTCACTTTTCAGCCCTCCTTACTACTTTAACGACAGTTCCCGAAAGCAGAATGCCGACCACTAACATAATAGAATCTGCCGCTGCCGCGATTAGATCCGGAATAACGACTGCCTGTCCCCCGGCAATGCCGTACAGGATAAAGCTTATCGCCGTTTTAACGCCGCCAATGCATACGAACACAACTGCGACCGACAGCAGGATTTTCATCGCTTTACTCTTCCTATTGCAAAACAGCGCAAGAAGAATTCCCAGCAGGATGTTTGCCGGAAACCACGCGAACGGGAACATTCCCGTTAAACTGACCGCTTTTACGATGCACCCGACTCCCCCGATAAACGCAAGACTCCACCATGGCAGAACGCCGACCAACAATCCGAGAACGGCATACCCGAGATCCAGGGAAATTCTGTCCGCGAGCGGGATATTGACAAACAGCGTCAATACAATGTAAAGCGCTGCCATAACACCTGTTAATGCGATTGTTTTTACTTCGTGTTCTACTTTCATGTTTCCTTTCTCGCATGCCTGGGACACCACTTTGGACTGTGCAGCCCGTGTGGCAGGCTTTTGGGTTTTTCCAGTTTTATTGTTTTTACTGCACTGCACCAGAGATCCTTCCGATATTTGCAAACAAGGCAGTCCGGCGGCAGGTTGTACGGGTTGTCAGTTTCCGCCATAAAAACGCCTCCTTTTTACTCAAACGCGAACTTCGTGCTCTTTTTTTCCTTATCAAGCACGATCCTTGCGTCAAATTCCGATCCCTTTTTGCTTTTCATTTTCTTTATTAATTTCGTTTTTCCCTTTGTCAGCAGAGATTCCAGTTCATCATCCGTCAGCTGATGCCCGCATACATACTTAAAAATGGACGCTCCGCAGTCACAGCTCAGTCTTCTTCCGTCATCCTTCATGTTCTTTTGGCAGAAGGGGCAGATGTATTTCGATTCCGTTGCCACCGCTTCCGGAAACTTGAATCCCGCTGTCTTCTTTTCCTTGTCGTACACGATCTGCGCGCTGAATTTTCCTCCCTTTTTGGAGACGAATCCATTAATCAGATCCGTAGCGCCTGTCGCGAAGAATTTCTCGATCTGCGCGCTTTCTATTTCCCGCTGCGCGATAACTTTCGGGATGGAAAATGTGCATTCCTCGTTTTCTTTCTTCTCGCAATAGAACCGCAGCTTATTTTCATACACGCGGCTGCCGCAGGCGGGGCAGGTATACGGTGTTTCTGTTTTCTGCTGCGGAAGAACCGTCCTTCCCGTATCCGGATCAATATAGATCTCGATCGTCTCGCCCTTTTTTGTTACCTTATTCAGTTTTCTTCCTTGCAGCATAAGAAGATAATCCTGCTCCGTGATTGTATACTCTTTCTGGTCAAAGAACACGCCTGCGTGGCATTTCTTTGTCTTCCAGTTGGAACAGTGGACGTTTTTCTCCCCGGCATACAGGGTTCCACCGCATCCGGGACACGGACAGTCCCCGATTTTGTGTGACAGCGGCCCTTTTCTTTCCGCAAGCGGGGTCATGTCTTTTTCACGGATGTATTTCAGCATGTTGATGACGTCAGCACGCATATCCTCTTCCAGTTCGCCGAGTGTGAGTTTCCCGCTTCGGATCATTTCCAGTTTTTCTTCCCAGATTCCGGTCATATCGACCTTGCAGATCTCGCAATCCCCAAGATTAACAATGATCTTTTCGCCTGTCCCCGTCGGATGAAGGTACGACTTCTTCCCTTCTTTTTTCTCACACAGGTATTTATCCTTTTCAATAAGCTGCTGAATGATGTTGGCTCTCGTTGCCTGCGTTCCGATTTTCAATTTCTTTCCGAGTTTTTTTATTTCCGGATCTTCCACGTATTTGATCGGGTTCTCGCAAACCGCGATCAAGTCGGCAGACGTAAATGGCTTCGGGCATTTTGACGTTTTTTCCGCACAGTCGTATTTCTCGACCTGCAGGAGATCTCCTTCTTTATGTATGGGAATCTGCATGTCCGTGAACTTCGTGCCGAATATCGTTGTGTATCCGGCGTCTATCAGCGTTTTTCCCGTGCTTTTGAACATATGTCCGTCGATATCCGCAACAAGCTGCGTTTTGTTCTGAACAAGCGGCGGAAGGAACATCGCGACAAACCGTCTGCAGACAAGCGCGTAGATCTTCTGCTCCTCTTCCGTCAGTGCTTCCCAATTCACCGCGTCCGTTGTCGGGCGCAGTGCGGAGTGTCCCGATTTTTCCAGTGCTTTATCGTTGATCCATTTTTTTGATGAACGGACACGCTCTACGTCTTTGCTTGTCAGCTTTCCGATATACGGCGCAAACTCCGGGACTGCGCGAACCGCGCTTAATATGCCGACAAAATCCTCTTGCGACGAAAGATACTCACAGTCTGTACGCGGATAGGAAAGCAGCTTCCGCTCGTACAACCGCTGCACGATCGCCAGTGTATCCGCTGCCCCGAAGCCCATCTTTCCTGCTTCTACCTGCAGCGTGGCAAGCTTGAAGAGCGGCGGCGCGTATGTACGGCTCGTTTCCGATTCGCAGGACAGGATCTTTCCGCTTTTCCCGAGTGTTCGGATCAACGCTTCCGCGTCCTCTTTTCTGTCGAACCAGATCGTTCCGGTATGCTCTTCGCCTTCTTCCTGTTCCTCTTTCTCTTTGTCCGCCGGATCAAACAGCGTTCCCGTAAAGCCCTCCGTATACGCCGCCTTAACGCCGTACACGGTCTTTTCCTTGAAGTTGCGGATCTCTCCTTCCCTGCGGCAGACGATCGCAAGCAGCGGCGTTTTGACGCGCCCACAGGCAACACGCACGTTCATCTTCATGGTGGCTGCCCGCGAGATATTCATACCGTACCGGTAATCGGAATGCTGTCTGGCGTATGCTGCCTGCAGCAGATTGACAAGCATCGGGTCTGTTTCGTCTTCACGAAGATTGAGGAGGGCGTTCTTGATATGCCCCTCCGTCAGATCGTTTGACCAGAACCGTTTGATCGGCAAGCGATTATGCATGTGGTCAAGAACCGTACGAACAAGAAGTTCGCCTTCCTGGTCCGGGTCTCCCGCGTTAATAACAAAGTCGTATTTTCCGCTATGCAGCGCCTTTTTAATATCGTCGTACCGTTCGCGGCTGGTCATGTAGTTCCCGACCTTCTTGTCCTCAATAACTTTGTACTGCCACCCGCCCCAGTCTTTCGGGTCGATCGGAAGCGTATCCCAGGAATAGGCTTTCAATGACGGATCCATTTCCGCCGGGTTTTTTAACGTCACGAGATGTCCTCGCTGTGACCGGAAGTCGATCTCAAACGGAAAATCCTGCTTATGGTTATCATATACCTCTTCGATTTTTCGCATAAGATCCGGTTTTTCCGCGATCAATAGTGCTTTTTGCATTTATTTTTTGTCCTCTTATAGATTTGCGTATAGTTTTTCTTTTTCCTCTTGCGGAAGGTCGTGAAGGATCCTAAACACGTAAATGCTGTTTTTTGTCACTAATTCAATTTTCGTCTGCGTTTTCTTCACCGTTCCCATCGTTGTCCGCAGCACTTCCCGTCCCCAGTCTTCCTCATCATCGCTTTCCGGCATATAGTTCGCGTAATAGCTCCCCGGTGCCAGTGTCTCTGACATGAACAGTCTTAACACGCCCTTGCTGCCTACGAACCGCTGCTTCTCTTCGTTCCGGAACATATCGTCTCCCATGAACGTGATCGATACCAGCTTCACAAATTCAAAATATTTAATTTTTGCCATAAAAATCTCCTCACGATTTTTCCACGTATGTCTGCCATAGACGGTCGACACCGCGTTTTTATCGATTTCTATATACAGTATGTATATCGCGGCATGAAAAAATGCGCTAAATACAAAAAATGTTTTTTTTCAAAAAAAATTGAGGGGCGATGCGCGCCCCTCTTTCTTTTTTTTACCTGATGCGCTTTTCGCAGCTCCGGCGGCATGGTCAACCCACTCGAAAGGTGACTCCGCTCGCCGAAGTGCGAACCCTCGGATTCCTTTTGAACTTTGCGACATTCGGGACCATGAGTCTCACGACTGCATGATCCTTCTCGTCGCAGTCCAGCCGCCGAATGACCGGCGCCGTGAAGAGGAACGCCGGGATGGCATTGTCATCGTCGTAGCGAGCGACTACCGTTTCCGGCGCGTCCGCATAGACGACCTCAAGGTCCGTATTATAACTAATACGGGAGGCAACGTCCTCCAACGGCTCCCACTTTTTGAGTGAGATCCACTGTGCTGCTGTTTTGTTTTCCATTGTCTTTTCCATAGCTTTTTCTCCTTTTGTTTGCAGACAGTCCCTCCGATGGGCCGTCCAATTATTCATTGACAGCCCATATAGGGCAGATCCGCTTATCGGAGAAGCGGAAAAAAAATACTCCTTTTATCGATTGCTGAAAACAGTATGAAAATATTTTTTAAAAACGACAAAAAACCAACCGCAGGCTATGCGGTTGGTTTGATTACTCTTTTTTCAACATTTTCCTGCAAGGATAGGGTGTATTTTTCAACGATATCCTTCGGAATTCTCTCTTCTCCTTTCACATTGTATTTTTCTTTTGTTTCCTTGACTGCCTCCATATAAGAGGTTTCAAAGGTATTAAACTTTATTACCGTCATTTTGGAACGGAATCCGTTCCCTTCATGATTGTAAAAGTCGTCAAAACCTTTTCCAAGGCTCTTTTGCCAGAGACAGACCATTGGTACCACGCACGATTCCCGGATCATTTCGAACTCGTCCGGCGTGATCTGTTTCTCACGCACGATATCGACCAGCTGTCCGCCCTTTACGCCTCTCTCGATCGCGCGCCAGAGGGACGCTGAATCGAGCATCGATGATGCCAGGACATCCAGAAATTCATCCGACAGTCCGCGGTCTTTTACGAACTGCTCAAATTCTTTCGTCCACTTGCAGCGGCGCAGAAATCTTTGCAGTCCGACCATACTTTTATGTACGGCGGTGTTTCCCATCATGTCCGCGTCGAACATAATGTAGGCGTGCTGGCGGCCTTCCAGGTTGCGTCTGATCATATCGGATGACTGCGACCAGTTCCCAACGCCTGCCAGGTATATGCAGTCGTTGCCTGTCTCGGCAATCTTTTCGGCTTTAAACCGTCCCTCCGTGATCATCAGCTGCGGCGGCAGTTTATGATTTTCCGCTTTGTGAGCGATATAGCCGGCAGGACACCCTGCTGAGACGCCGCCTTCGTATTTCTCATCATCCTCCGCGAAAGAAGATGAGATCCACGTATAGCGGCTCTGGCCTTCTTTGACCTGGTCACGGCGTACCTGCATGCCAAGGATATGCCCCTTATCATCCTTCACGAAAAAGGCGATGCCGGATGCCGCGTAAAACCGGATTCGTCCCGTCCTTTTCTCCCGGTAGAATCCCGGAACCCGCGTGATCTGCTCGCGGATTTTTGTAAGGAACGGGTCTGTTGAAATGGCGCTGATCTGTTCGACACTCGGTTTCTTCATACCCTTCTTTGCTGCCGTTGCGTACAGCCAGAAGTTGTAGATCCTGTAGAAGATGTCTTTATCTGACGGAACGGTAATGAAGTCCTTCATCTCTTTTTCCGTCAGCTTCCGCTCCTTTTGCAGGTGTGCCTTGTGCTCGGGACTCAGATTCGATCCCCATCCTTTGTATGGCTCCGCCTGTTTTAGAACGTACGGAATAGCCCTAAATACAGCGTCTACCACAATCGGTTCGGCGATCTGGTTTCGATCCTTTCTCGTCTTTTTGTTGACTTCCTGCTGGCAGCGGATTGCTTCTCTCGCCGTTTCCAAACGGTTTCCTTTCGTATACCGTTTAGCTTCCTCTGGTGTGATCAGCGAAAAGGCGGTTGCCATTTGAAATACCGCGTCTAAAAATCCGACGTTGTGGTACTTCATCCAGAAGTCGATGCCGTTCCCGCCAACACCGTCTTCCGCAAAGCATTTCCAGATCCCGCGGTCGGGCGTTACAATAAACGATCCTATTTTATGATCGTCGTGGAACGGACACAGGCCCATATAGTACGGGCCTTTTCGATACAGTTTTATATGTCTTCCGATTACTTCATTCACCGGAATTCTGTTCACCATATCGATGACCCGTTCTATAAATTCCTTCTTTGTTTCCATTTTTTTCCTCCTTGCTCGTTAATCATCCGCTTCGTTGACAAATTCACTCGCGATCCAGAACAGATTGACTATTCCGTGAACGAGCATTACGATTCCTAGAATCTGCAGCATGGATATTCCTCCTTTTTTACAGACTATCCCCGATGAGGGATAGGATATGTTTCCTGTTGCCCTCATCTCTGAGACAGACTCCCGTAAGGTGGAAAGCTACCGATTCTTATTTGTTTTTCTCTTTTATTCTCCCTTTGTCGATTGATAAATACAGTATGAGAAATTTGCGGATTTTTCACGAAAAATGATATTTTCGCGCGCATAATACGAACCGGACATTTCGTATCACGAAATATTTGCTTCGCCATACGAAATGTGGTTTCGTGTCACGAAACGGTAATTCTTCCCGCAAACGCCGGAATTCTCACCGTGAGAATTTTATCCTCAACAGGCGATAAATGGCTCAACGACGGGCTTTTTCGCAGGTCAACGTGCGAATTCTCACCGTGAGAATTTTCGTCATACAGGAAAAAGTTGCGCCGCTGGCAACTTTTAGAAGTTTTTTTATGATCCGATGCAGTTCCTTATTTCTCCACTCGCCGCTTTCAGAACATGTGTTTGCATTTTCTACATATTGTGTTATACTATGTGTATGAAAGAACATTTAGTATTTTACAGGACTTCAATATGCAGTATTACATACCATGTGGTATGGTGCGTGAAAGGCAGAAAACCTGTGCTCACGCCGGAGCTTTCCGCTTATTTGGAAACACTGGCGCGTGACATTGCCGCCGACAAAGGCTTTACGCTGCTGTCCTTCGAAGTTGGCGACCGGGATCACGTCAGCTGCTTTGTAAGCGCGCCGCCAAAGCTTTCGGTCACGGATATTGTCAAATATCTAAAGGGCATCACCGGATACTGGCTGCTCGACAAACACCCGGAATTACGTGAACAGTTGCGGAAAGGACAGCTGTGGAACCACTCCTACTATTGTGAGACGATCGGTGCTGTGTCTGAGGAGACGGTAAGAAACTACATTGAAAAGCAGGCAACGTCGTACTAGAGGAGGCGGCATGACGCGTTATGAGATCGACTGTCGGCGCTGCACAAATACGGTTGTCGGCACAAACGGGTATAACTACTGTTACCCGACCCGGGTCCTTGGCGTGCATGTGCCGGAGATCGAGTGGCACGAAGGGACGGCAGAGGATCCGGATATTGTGCGGTGCAGGTATTACAGCGAAGAGCCAAGGCAAAGCGTATTAATCCGGATCTGAACGAATAAAAAATACGAAAGGAGAAAACAAGATGAAGAGCAAAGTAATCGAAAGTCGGTTTGAAGCAATCTTCACCAAAGAGGAACTTGAAAGAATCAGCATCAGAGAAGAATGTGGTATTGAGGTCGTTGTAGCAGACTTGCATCAGATGTCGCGGGCAGCTGCAAAACGCTTTATAAAAAACATCATAGCGGCAGTCAGACTGGCATTCGAGCTGCTTATCGTACATGGTTACCACCACGGTACGGCTCTTCGGGATATGTTCCGTGTCGATTTTTCTAACAGCCGCATCAAGGCAGTTGTCCCGGACTTTGAAAACGACGGAAGAACGATTCTTATGGTGGGGGTTGCGCAATGAAGCCTATATTTATGCAGGATATTGCCTATCTCGGGAAGCCTTTCTGGGTCGAGATTGAAGGGTATAACACGATGGTGAGAGCAACGAGCGGAAGTTTCGCTTTTGTCGCGTCGGAAATCATTGGCTGGAACTGTGAGACGATCGGCGATATCTGGAAGAAGGAACAAGAAGTTAATTTTGCGCCAAGGATCCGGTACTGGGACGAAAAGCCGACCGAGGAAGAACGCAGAACTGCCGCGTGGAGCGACGAAAGCCGCGCCTGGATGATGAAATTTTCTGCACACACAGGCAAAAAAGCACTGGAAGACATGTACGAAGAGTACAAAAAGACAGGGCGGACGCAGTTCGAGGAGTAGAAGCCACGGCAAAACGGTTTCGGCAGGAGGGGAAAATGGCAGAATACAAACTTTATACGGACGGCGGCTGCGCGTTCAATCCGGGTGGTCCCGGTGCTGCCGCGTCTGTGATCGTCGATGAGAATGGCGAATTCCGGAATATCGTGAGTTCGTATATCGAGACCACGAACAATCGGATGGAACTTATGGCTGTGGTCCAAGGACTTGCGGAAATACCGGAAGGCTCCCGCGTCCATCTTTATTCCGATTCGCAATATGTACTTAACTGCGCGTTTGGCGACTGGGAAAAGAAAAAGAACACGGATCTGTGGAAACGGTTCGACAATATTGCAGGCAAATACGATATCGACGCAACATGGGTCCGCGGACACAACGGCAACCGTCTCAACGAGCGTTGCGACGACCTGTGTACCAGGGCGATGCGAAATCCGACGAAGGTCGATAATGGATATGTACTGATGCCGCACGACAGTACGTCCGCAGGATCGAAGAAAACAGGCGCAATGGGTGTCGAAATCGAAATTCCCGCTGAATATTCGCCACGGGAAATCGTGCGCGTCCGTGCAGCGGAATATGCAAATCTCCGGCACGTAAAGCTTCCGTGCGCCAAGCGTCTTCTCAATTTTTTGTGCAAAAAGAAGCATTCTTTTTCCGACTACCAAAATCTGCGGACCGATGGTATCGACTTCTGGTCTCGAAAAAACAAAGAAGCGTGTTTGCAGGATGATCCGCAGGCTGGTGCGATTGCGGAAGCAGTCGAAAAAAATCTGGAAAACGAGAAAGACCGCGCAACGGCGTTTCGATGGTACGCACGAGGTCTCGATCTGCCGGATGCAATCCGTAAGGTACTTGTCGACAGGGAGATCTCGGAAAATGCCATGCATTCGAAAAAAAATATTATCTGAAAGGCGGACCGTGCGATGTGTCAAAACGAGAAAAAATATGTTGTCGGAGAAAAATATTGGTTTGCGAATCCCCGGGCTGGACAAAACATGCAGTCCTGCGGGAAGCTGGTCGACTTCGACCGCTACGGAAACGCGGTGGTGTTTTCTGAACGGTACGGATATATTACCGTTACCGTGGAAAATCTGGATCGCCACAACTAGAAATGCATGCGAAAAGAGCGAGGATTTTCCCCGCTCTTTTGCTTTGTTATTTTCAGCAGCCACGCACAAACTCGATCTTTGTTCCGCAGCTGCCAAGTTCTACGCTGTATGATGCTTCTCCCGTCTTTCGCATCGCCGTGATCTTATCGAGCATGTCACGCCCTTTTCTGTCGGAGAAAGGCATTCGGGTAAGTTTCCCGCTGCCATTAACCGCGGGAAATGACGATTCCTCTGCAAAATCCACTTCGAATGCTTCCGCAGATCCTATCCGGCTTATCTTCCCGGTTTTTGTGCCTGTGAACTCTGCCATCGTCCGCGGTCTGTGATACTCGCCGTTTTCCATGAATTTCCACGAATAGCTGCACAGTTCGAGATCGCGGATGCACTCTTCGCAAGGAATTATTATTTTCCCTATATTGGCATCCTTGTCTTCGACCATGGTCATGTAATCGAAATATCCGAGATCTTTCAAAAACAGCATTTTTGCGTAAAGCGGAGGTGCAGACATACCGCTCGTCCATTTGATGATTGTGTCGTACGGGGTGAAATATCTTTTTGCGAACGTTTTTATATTATCTCCGGACATCTGAATGATGTCGCGGAATGACATCGTGACGGCCTTCGAGATATCTTTCAGCCCCTCCCAGAGATCCAGCTGTGCGCTCTCGTCATCCGTATTCACGATCCAGTCGAAGACCTTTCGATTTCCCATTTCTTTTACGAAGTATTCCGCGATTTCGTCCGGATCAGCACTTTCCAGTTTTGCGCGAAATTCCGCGTTCGTCATTCCCGTTCCACCCATATAATACCAGGCAGAATCCTGCGCATCCTGCAAATAGTTGGAAAACATCGTAGGTGTTAGCCGAAACATGCTTTTCTCCTTTCTCTTTTTCTTATTATATGCCATATTGGCATATTTTTCATTTACAAGGCTAAACAGAACCAGTCTACTGTTATTAAAGTTAACCCTCGTTACACAAGTCAGTGCTGTCCTGTATGTGGACACATTGAAAAGGCTAACCGCAA
>Ga0326514_10000085_pt1 | contig 55433 bp, 55 predicted proteins | sample 3_2548_0518_D_FD_203653 | JGI IMG/M metagenome (GOLD analysis project Ga0326514, IMG submission 203653) | Bovine rumen microbial communities from UC Davis, California, United States - 3_2548_0518 | ecosystem: Host-associated > Mammals > Digestive system > Stomach > Rumen | place: USA... | reverse complement strand
CGGTTCCAGCAGCTTCATCGTTCCATACAGCTGTGCAAACACACCGCCCCGGTCAATATCTCCCACCAGCAGCACCGGTGCGTTGGCAATGGCAGCCATCCCCATATTGACAAAATCGTTTTCCCGCAGATTGATTTCCGCCGGAGAACCCGCTCCCTCGATGACGATAAGTTCTTCCTGCTCCGCAAGTTTCCCGAAACTGTCTGTGACATATGGGATCAGGTCCGCTTTTCTTCTGTAATACTCTCGGGCGTCCATGGTATCCCACACCTCACCCTGCACAATGATCTGCGACTGATGGTCGGAGGTGGGTTTCAGCAGGACGGGATTCATCAGCACGGACGGTTCAAGTCCCGCCGCACGGGCCTGGACTGCCTGAGCACGTCCCATTTCCAGTCCTTCCACGGTCACACAGGAATTGAGCGCCATATTCTGAGATTTGAAGGGCGCCACCCGGATCCCCTCCCGGTGAAACAGCCGGCACAGGCCGGTAACGAGAAGACTTTTCCCCGCACTGGACATGGTCCCCTGGATCATGATCGTTTTTGCCTTCATTGCAGTTTCCTCCATTGTTCCACCAGTTCCCGGTTCTCCTCATGGGTCCGGATGCCGATGCGAAACCAGGTGTCATCCAGTCCGCGGAAATTGGCACAGGACCGGATCAGGATCCCCTGTTCCCTCAGCCGGGCAGCCGTATCCGCCGGTGCGCGGAACAGGATAAACGGTGCAGGACCTGCATGGACTTCCATCGCGAGATCCTTTCGGAGTTCCCGGCAGAGATACTCCCGCTCCGTATCGATCAGTTCTGTCGTTTCTGTGAGGAACTCTGCCTCATTCAGCGCTGCTTCTCCTGCCAGCTGTGCCGGAAGAGATACCGGCCAGGGCTGTCCACGGTCCAAAATCGCCGCCAGCCACTCTGCGTCTCCTGTTGCCAGGACCCCTAGACGGAGCCCGGGCATCCCGTAGATCTTCGTAAACGACCGCACCACCGCGATTTTCCGTCCGTCTTCCAGCCGGCGGATCCCAGTCCGTTTCTTCTCCTCATTCGTAAAAGGGAGAAAGCTTTCATCCACAAGGATCCGTACGTCCATCGATTCCATTTCACGGATCATCGTGTCAAAGACTTGGTCGGGAATGCACTTCCCTGTCGGGTTGTTGGGATTTCCAAGCACCACCGACACGTTCTTTCCACAGTCTCTTTCCCTGCATGCGGCAAGAAGGATTTCCGAGAGGACCGTTTCATCCATCACGAACCCATTCTCCTTTTTCAGCGGTATCCACCGGACCCCGCTTCCGCAGGCGAGCGCGGACCGTTCATATTCATAAAAGGACGGGATGGGGATGATCGTCATATCCGAAGGGCATGCACATGCGGCACGCAGCAGAAGTTCCGCCGCACCGCTTCCGAAAACCAGCAACTCCGGTGAGATGTTCCAGCGGAGTGACAGCTTATCTCTCAGAATCGTACTGTTTGGATCCGGATATTCCGCGGATCTCATCACGCCCTGCAACGCGGCGTCCCGCACTGCTTCCGGCATGCCCAGAGGATTGATATTAGCGGAAAAGTCCAGTTCGGCAGTTTCTCCGTGTTTTCTCCCTCCGTGAGGAAATTCCTTCACCTGTCAAGTCCTCCGTTATATAAAGTACAGGACCGCCATCCCGACAAGGTAGACGAGATTGGAGGTGCGCAGTATCAGATAGTTTGCACGGTTAATGTCCACAAACTCGATGGGCTTCAGATCATCCCCCACCGTATCCTTGCAGACCAGTTTTCCTTCATAAGTTGCGTCTCCCAGCAGAACCACATCCAGGGCTCCGGCACAGGCAGATTCCGGATGTGCTGCATTGGGGCTGGCATTGGCATGCCGGTCCCTTCTCCAGATACGAACCGCGTTTTTATAATCCATCCGCAGTGTCCAGGATGCTGCGATCATGAACAGTGCCGTGATCCGTGCCGGGATCCAGTTGCATACATCGTCGAGCCGTGCCGCGGCAGATCCGAAATAGCGATACCGGTCGTTGCGGTACCCCAGCATGGAGTCCATGGTGTTCACTGCTTTGTAAAACCATCCCCCGGGTATCCCGAAGATCATCATAAAGAGCAGCGGTGCGATCTCTCCGTCGGAACTGTTCTCCGCAATGCTCTCCACAGCAGCTCTCGTCACATCGTAGGCATTCAGGTTTTCCGTATCCCGGCCTACCATTTTGGATACCTCCACCCTGGCCCGTGCAAGATCTTCCTCTTTCAGTGCCTGAAAGACCCGGTATCCCGCCTTCCGCAGAGAGCGAAGTGCCAGCATGGGATAGCACAGGATCCCGCCAACGGCAATGTAGGCATAGGGATGCAGCTGCTTTGCTCCCCACAGAAGCAGCCACGGGACCGCAGTGGTCAGGATCACTACGACAAGGACCAGCAATCCTCCGGCAAACCGTTTCTTTCCGATGTCCTTTTCCGGTTCCTCTGAAATTCGAAACAGTTTCCACAGCAGTTTTTCCAGTCCGGAGATCATCGCTCCGATCCCCTGCACCGGGTGCCACCAGTTTTCAGGATCTCCCAGAATGAAGTCCAGAAGGAACCCGATGGTAATCATTTCTATTCTCGCAATCATGATTCACTCCTCACGGCCAGGGTGTGATGGAGCGAAGCCGAAATCCCGTCTTACCGTCACCCTGAATCCGGCCGGTCCATCCGGCACCGTTTTCTGTCATCCAGTGATAAAAGTCCTCATGTGGATCCGACCATTCATCCAGCAGTGACATGATCGTTCCGCCATGGACTACCAGTGCAATGTCTCCTTCGAGGACTCCCAATCGTTTCGCGCCGAAACATACACGCCGGGAAAACTCCTGCAGAGTCTCCCCCTGGGGGAATCCGCTCTCTCCATTGGTATCGATAAATCTCTGATACCAGTCGAGGCCATTCATCTCCTCATGGTTCCGGTATTCCGCCACGCCAAAATCCATTTCCCGGAATTCCGGGATCAGGATCAGTTTCCGGTGGGGAAACAGGATCTGAGCGGTCTCTACACAGCGCTTCATGGGGCTGACGAACACACTGGTGACCGACGGTGCCTTCCGTTGCTGAAGGAACCGCCGTTCCTCCGGGAGCAGCGATTCATCCGTCCGTCCTCCCATATATCTTTTTTCCCTGTTTCCTGCCGTTTTTCCGTGGCGGATCAGGGTACATTGAAATTCTCTCATTTGATTCTCTGTCCGACTCCGGCAATGACCCGGATCACCTGCTCCGCCTGCTCGGCAAAAATACAGTTGACTCTTCCGTTCATTTCCCGAAACTGCCGTTCCCCGTGTTCCGCGGGAACGATCCCACATCCCATTTCCGTGAGGACCAGAACGCTCTGCTCCTCCAGTTCCTCCACAAAGGAGCCGGCAAGCAGGAGCGGATCTTCTCCCCTCTCCATCTGTTTCCGGATCCGTTCTTCATATCCGGTGAGGATCCGATACCCGGGAAAGTGTTTTTCCGCATAATCCGCGCCCCCGGCGTATCTTCCTCCAAGTACAACGATCATGGCCATAACCTCCCCGCCGTTACTGCCGTCAGCAGGATCATCAGTTCACACAGGCAGAGAAAATACCCTGCCAGATCCCCGGTGATCCCCCCGAAACGTCGCATGCTCATCCGGTAGTAATACCAGAAAACCGCCAGTCCCATCACAAGTGCGGCGATACCGGTGTACTGAAACAGGACGACCAGAAGGACCGACACAAGGAGAAGTTCCGCCAACAGGATCCCACGGACACTGCGGGCAGCGCCGTCTTCCATGGCTTTTGCAGATCCTCTGGGAGACGCTTTGGGAAACGTCACCACGGACAGTGCTGACAGGACGCGGGAGAACACGTAGGAGAACGCCACCACGCCGATCGTGCCTGCTGTAACTTCCGTGAACCCGGCCACCGTCAGAAGCATGTAGCCTATGGCACTGATTACAGCGAAGGCTCCCACATGGGGATCTTTCAGGATCGCGAGCCGCTCCTCCCGTCCTTTCCAGGAATGGATGGCATCATGGGTGTCCATCCAACCGTCCATGTGGATCCCTCCGGTGATCAGAAGCGGGAGCACGGAAAGGATCGCTGCAGTAAAGAAGCGGTGAAATCCGCCCAGCCGGTTCAGCGCAAGAAATGCGCACCAGATCACTCCTCCCAGGACAACGCCCACCAGAGGAAAAAAGCACATCATGTATCTCGTCTCTCCGTCGCCTCGGATCTTTGGCACAGGGATCCTGGAAAACATGGAAAAAGCGGCTATCAGCGATCTGAACATCTGTTTTCGTTCCTTTCCTAGGTCTTTCTGATCCAGTTGGGGATACCGGCAATGACTTCCACCAGGCCGTCTGCCCCTGTGGCAAGCTCCTGCTGTGCCGTCTGCATCCACCGGTCAAACCGTTTCATCTCCGGTGTGTCGATACCGGAATCTTCATCCATCATGTCGCATACCACAACCACATGATGTCCCGCTTCAGACAATCTCCGTATTGGAGAAACAATAAGAGTATGTATCAGTTTCTTCTCTTCCTTACGGGACAGCAAACTCCTGTCCTGTGAAGAAAAGACTTCATTGGCTGTCAGGTTTCCCAGATCCTCCAAAAGGACCGAAGACGGTCTTGGATGTTCATCCATCCAAAGCGGGACTTTCTTCTGCAGTTCACAGCTCCACTCCAGAGTATGAAATCCGTGGTCCCGGCGCTGTTCCCGGTGACGCCGGATCCGTTCCGCCGTCTCCGGGGATCCATCATTCTGCATGGTGGCAATGTACCAGCGTTCCATGGACGTTCCCATGGAAGCAAGCCCTTCGGCGAACCGGGATTTCCCGCTCCCCGATCCACCGAAAACAAGGATCAGCATAATGTCTCTCCCTTTTGATATCTCTCATATGGTTTCACACGGATCTCCTCAAAGGAACCCATAGACTCATACACATCCTGCACGGCCTCCAGCATCGGCATGAGAAGCATCGCGCCGGTTCCTTCCCCCAGAGACAGGTCTCCCCGGATCACCGCCGGAAGTGCCAGTTTTTCCAGGATCCGGTGTCCCGCCGGTTCCTGGGGATCGTGGGATGCGATCAGGATCCGCCGTACCCGTGGATCCATTCGTACCGCCACCAGTGCAGCAGCCAGTGTAATGGCGCCGTCCAGTACCACAGGAACATTCTGGGCTTCCGCCTCCAGAAGAAGGCCTGTCATGGCGGCGAGCTCCATTCCCCCGCCTTCCCGGAGCATCGTTTCCTCGGAGAGATCCTGCTTGGCACGGATGCGGTCCATTGCCTTTTGCACTGCACGGATCTTCCGATCCAGTCCCTCCCGGGATAAACCGGCTCCGTATCCGGTGACTTCCGGAGCATCCATTTCCAGAAGGAGTCCTGCCAGCACGGCGGTGGGAGTAGTATTCCCGATTCCCATCTCTCCAAGAGAGACGATGGAATAACCCAGCTCCTTAATGCGGCAGAGCACTTCCCTGCCCGTTTCCATCGCCTGCCGGCACTCCTCTTTTGTCATAGCGGATTCTTTTGCGATATTACCGGAACCGTTTCGTATGCGCCGGGACACCACCGAGCCCGGTCGCAGTTCCTTCTCCGGATACTCCGGACCGTTCATGCCCACATCGATAACAAAGACTTCTGTTCCGGTCCGTCGGGCCAGTATGTTGACCGTAGATCGTCCTGCAGCACAGTTGTCCGCCACGATGCGGGTCACTTCAGAGGACGTTTGCGTCACGCCCTCCTCGGTCACGCCGTGATCGGAGCAGAAGACCACAAGCGCACCGGGGCGGGTTCTGGGATCTTTCCGAACCTGTGCCACTGCGACCCGTGTCAGGATCCGTTCCAGTTTTCCGAGACCGTCAATGGGTTTTCCCATGGTATCCCATCGGGTCTGCACCTCTTTTTTTATGCGATACCTCTGACAGGTACGGATAAACTCCGCCGCGGCATCCGGACAGCTGTAGAAATAAAAATGAGGGAATCCGGCATACATGGTCTCGGTACAGAAACCCGCCCGGTATTCCTGTCCGGTACTGGTCTTCCGGCAAAGAAGATCGGTGCCGTTGCAGTCGGTATCCAGATAATGAAACTCATGTCCCCGGAGCACCGTCCCCTTCTTTCCGAAAATCCCGCCGGCACACACCTCCGCTTCCATGTATCCGAATCGGACCAGTCGCTCCTTGCGGATGCCCGTACCCGGAAACACCCCGGTCATACGGTAATCCTGTCCTTCTGCCTGCATTGTGTTCTGCAGATACAAAAAACCTCCGCACTCTGCTATGACAGGAAGTCCTTCTGCGATCCGTTCCCGGAGCGTTTGCTTCATCGCTTCATTTGCCGCCAGCTCTTTTCCCCAGAGTTCCGGATATCCCCCCGGGAGCAGCACACCGTCGGCGTCTTCTGGGAACCCCGGATCATGCAGAGGAGAAAACGGGATCAGTTCCGCTCCCATTCGCTGCAACAGTTCTTCGTTCTCTTTGTAACAGAAGGAAAAAGCCTCATCCCGGGCGATCGCCAGACGGACCGGAATGCGCTTTTCCGGCATGGGGAACTCCGGCTCTTCCACAGTCTTCCACTCTGCCGCTTTCCCCGCGATCTCCAGGATCCTGTCCACATCCGCGTACTGTTCCAGAAGATCGGCCATTCTGCCGATCCATTCGGATATCTTCTCATTTTCCTGCGGCTGATACAGACCCAGATGCCGTGACGGGACCGCCAGTTCCGGCCGGTCCGGGATCTCTCCCAGAACAGGAACGGGACAGGTCCTCCGGATCTCCTCCTGTTCTTCTTTCCGGCGGGGATCCATGCGGTTGAGCAGTATGCCGGCGATATGATGGTCATTCCGGTGATCCATGATCCGGCAGATCTGCTGCATCACCGTTTCATCCCTGCTCTGACCGTTTACCACCAGGATCACCGGTGTGTCGGTAAGGGATGCGATCTCAAAGGTACTGGCTCTCCCATCCGTTCCCCGGATGCCGTCATAGTACCCCATGACACCTTCCAGTACCGCAATATCTCCCCTGCGGGCATGCTCCTGAAACAAACTGCACAGCATGTCCGGAGACGTGAAATAACTGTCGAGATTCCACGACGGCACCTGCTGTACACTTCGATGAAACATGGGGTCAATATAATCCGGTCCGCATTTGAATGAGACCGGATGTTTTCCGCGGCGGCGCAATGCCTCCAGCAGTGCGCAGGTCAATGTTGTCTTGCCGCTGCCGGAGGCCGGTGCTGCCAGAAGGATCCTAGCGATTGTCTCGCCCATTCTGTCTTCCTTCCCTTGCCTTTATTTTAATGATCATTACCGGTGTATCGGGACGGCGCATGTGTACGCTTCCCGCTTCCGCCAGATGTGTCACGGCGAATTCCGTGATTTCAAAGTCATAATTATCCCGGAACTGTTCCTTCAGTTCCACCATCAGCGCCATGCTTTCCAGCGTAATGGTATTGATGACAATGGGAGCGAAGGGGTTCTTCGCCAGTACTGCCTCGATCACGGCGCCCAGATTGCCTCCGGAACCGCCGATAAAGACGGCATCGGGATCCGGCAGTTCTTCCAGCGCATGAGGAGCTTCTCCATGCACGATCTCCATGTTGTCGATGGAGAATTTCTTTTTATTCTCTTCCAGGAGTGCCAGCGCCTCATCTTCCCGCTCGATGGCATACACCGTGCCATAAGGGATATGCTGGCCGATCTCCACGGATACCGAACCGGTTCCGGCGCCGACATCATAGACGATGGAATCCTCTTCCAGTTCCAGACGGGACAGTGACAGCATACGCACATCCCGCTTCGTCATAGGCACTTTCCCGCGGATGAATTCCTCATCCGGGATCCCGAAACTTTTCGGTTCCGCTTTGGCTTCCGGGTTTTCAAACAGCGCGATCGCCAGACCGGTCACCGGCTGCTCCACGAATTCTCTTGGCGATCCAACCCGGATCTCCTCTTCCGGATAACTCAGGCGGAGTCCCACGGTGATACGAACGAGATTCATTCCGTACTCCATCAGTTTCTTGGCCGTCTCCGTCACCGTATCTCCTTCTCCCAGGAATACCAGCACATACCGGTGAGTCTTTATAAGCGGGATCAGCCGAACTTCGCGGCCATGAACGCTCTCCACCAGCACGTCCTTCTCCGGGATCCCCAGTTTCGTCAGGAACTCCGTGGACGCAGAGATGCCGGGGATCATCTTCAGATCAAAGGTCATATATTCCTGCATCAGGCGCCGGCGCATGGATTCTGCGCCGGAATAGCGTCCCACGTTGCCGGAATAGAGAATGGCGATATTGGTGCACTCCGGATGCTCTTCGATAAACTGGATGATCTCCTCGTTCCGGAAGCTGGCCAGTGTCGTCTTCTCATCCAGATCCGACACCACTTTTCTGGCCTGCTCCAGCATACGCACGGAACCTGCGATCAAGTCCGCTTTTTTCAGGATGATGATCGTTTCCGCGGTAAGTTTCTCCGGTGCTCCGGGCCCCATCCCCACCAGATGGATGATCCGTTTGCTGTTTTTCCGTTCATTCATAATTGAACTCCCCCTAGCATGTGCTCAAGTACTCCATGGCTTCTCTGAGATTCATACGCGTTCCTCCCGGCGGGAGGATCCGTTCTTTCGGCTTTCCGATGATGATCAGTTCCGCGCCGGTGGCTTCCGCCGCCGCAGCTTTTTCTGGAAAGCCGCCGGCTGCACCGGAGTTGCGGGTCATCAGATACCGGCAGTTCGTCTGCCGGATTGTGGCAATGTTCATTTCCAGAGAGAAAGGCCCCTGCATGAGGATCAGATTTTCCGGTGAAAAACCGTGTTCCACACAGTTTCGCACCACATCCTCTGCAGGCAGTGCGCGCAGGACGCACCGCGTCTCAAAATCCCGGATCCCGGTATAGCTTTCCAGCTCCTTGCTTCCGGTTGTGATGAGCACTTTCCCCTCCGTAGTGTTCAGATAATCCACTGCTTCTTTTATGGTATCAAAAAAATGACCGTTTTGTCGACTGTCTTCCGCTATTTCCAGTTCCCTCTCCACCCGAATGTAAGGCACAGGGTGCCGCTGAAGTGCCGCAAGGATGTTCTCCGTCACATTCTGAGAATAGGGATGCGTTGCGTCTGCCACGACGGCAGCACCGGTCCTCTCCATGATGGAGAGCATCGTTTCCGGAGTCTGCCGCCCGGTAATGACATGAAGTCTGTCATCTTCCTGCATCATGGAGGCTCCGTACTCCGTTGCGACACATACTGTCACAGGAATGCCGTGGTCTCTGAGATGCTCTGCCAAAGTTCGGCCTTCCACTGTTCCGCCGAATATCAGGATGCTCATATCATATATCCTCTCGGAGTCACCATTTTTCCCCGGATGACTCGTGTCTTGCTGTTTCCGATAAATACCGTGGTAAGCATGTCCACCGGCTGTCGTTCCAACTCCCGGAGCGTACACACTTTCCACTCTTCTCCAGGTCTTCCGATATTCCTGCACCATCCGCATACTGTATCTCCGGAGCGGTGATCCAGCAGGATCCGGCAGGCGTCCTCATAGAGATGCTGTCTCGTTTTGCTGGAAGGATTGTACAGGGCGATGACAAAATCTCCTTCTGCCGCCAGTTCCAGACGTGTTCGGATCCGATCCCATGGTGTCAGCAGGTCGCTGAGACTGATGCAGGTGAAATCGTGACCCAGCGGTGCTCCCAGAACAGCTCCGCCGGACAAGGCTGCGGTGACCCCGGCGATGCATTCCACATCCACGTTGGGAAACTTCACGGACATTTCCCACAGCAGCCCTCCCATGCCGTACACGGAAGCATCTCCTGAAGAGATCACTGCCACCGCTTTTCCTTTTGCGGCTTCTTCCAGCGCCTCGCGGACGCGGAGGGTCTCCTGCCGCATTCCGCTGACCGCGTATTCTTTTTCAGGAAAGACCGGACGGACCTGATCCACATAGGTCTTATACCCAACGATTAGATCGGCTCGGCCAATCGCCGCTTTTGCCTGTTCGGTCATCTGTTCCCGGTCTCCGGGGCCGATCCCCACCGCATAGACGATCCCTCGGGCCATGTCCCTTGCTTTGCTGCTGCTCCTTGCCGCTGCCATGGTGATTCCGTCTACGATGGTCTTCTCCGCCAGACAGACGGCAGCTTCTCCGGCTCCCAGCATGGCACTGCGCTGGCATACATTGTCCACCCCGGTAATCTCCCGCACAAATTCCGATGGCGGATAATCTCCCGGTACCTGCAGCAGTTCTTCCGCTGTAAAAGTCACAAAGGGAACGCTCAGCCGGGCTGCCAGTTCCATGAGCCCCGGTTCATCCTTTTTCCGGTCAATGCTGGTGAGCCGGCAGATCCCCTGCCGATGGAGACCGGTCTGATCCAGAAAACATTCCAGTGCGGACTGCAATGCAGAGAGATCCGTCCCTCTCCGGCACCCGATCCCAATGGTAAGATCCTTCGGGATCAGCTGCAGGACCTGTGCCGGCACCGGCAGCTTCTGGGAAGTGATCCAGACATCGGCATCGTCGGACAGTTCTCCTGTCATCCATTGATGCTCCTCCATCCCTTCCACAGGAAAGTACTGTTCCTTCTCCAGAAGTCCTGCGATCTTCAGCGTTTTTCCCGCCAGCACATCGGCGCTGATACGTTTGGCTTTCTCCCAGTCCGTAACTGCAAGTCCGTTGCATCTGGCAAACTCGTCCACGGAAAACCGGTGCTCCGTATCGGTCCCGGTGGTGATCACCGGCTCCGCTCCGCAGAGTTCGGACACGGTCCTGGCGAGGGCATTGGCGCCGCCCATGTGTCCTGAGAGGAGCGAGATGCAGTGTGTTCCTTTCTCATCCAGCACCAACACTGCAGGATCCTCTGATTTATGTTTAAGATACGGGGCTATAGTGCGCACCGCGATGCCTGCTGCGCACCAGAAGATCAGTGCGTCCGCCGAGGAAAAAGCGTCCTCCACCAGTTTATCCAGAGGGGCATCCTCGTTGCGCTGCCGCTCCGCCCGGCATTTGATTACGGTAGTTATATTTATTTGTCGGTTTTTCTTCTCCCACTGTTCCTGAAGGCGGTCCATGTTCCGGACCCCTTCCGGGGAAAATGCGAACATTACGATCTTCAACTTTTTGCCTCCCGATACCCGGTAGAGAAATCCGGGGCATAAAGACGGCTCTTCACTGCCTGTACGTTCTCATCCGACAGGACCTTTCCGACTATGATCAGTGCCGGTGCGGTCCCGTTTTCCCGAAACACTTCCGGGATCCGGTCCAGCGTACAGCGAACGACTTTTTCGTCCGGCCAGCTGGCACGATAGACAACCGCCGCCGGAGTATCCGATGCATATCCTCCATCCAGCAGATCCTGCCGGACCTTTTCCGCCAGTGTGGCAGACAGGAACAGCACCATAGTACTCTGGTGTGCGGCCAGTTCCTGCAGCCGTTCCTTCTCCGGAACCGGTGTCCGTCCCTCGGCTCGCGTAATGATGACCGTCTGAGCGATCTCCGGAAGGGTATACTCGGTTTTCAGTGCGGCTGCGGCTGCCTGAAATGCGCTGACACCGGGGATCACATCATATTCGATCCCATGCTTCTGCAGAATGGCCATCTGTTCTCCGATGGCACCGTAAAGAGAAGGGTCTCCCGTGTGGAGCCGAACGACATTCTTGTCTTCCCGGCATCCCTGAAGGATAACCTCCATCACTTCGTCCAGTGTCATGGTCGCACTGTTGTGGATGCGGCATTCCTTCGGACAGAGTTCCAGCAGTTCCGGGTTGACGAGAGATCCGGCATAGATCACGATATCTGCTTTCCGAAGGGCGGCTGCTCCCCGCAGTGTGATCAGATCTGCCGCACCCGGTCCCGCACCGATAAATGTCACCATTCCTGTTCTCTCCTTTGCTCTTTCTGCATCTCTTCCAGGATCTCCCCTGCTTCGGCGGTCTGTCCCAGGCATCCGTACTGTTCCGAAAAGACAACGGATCCGCAGACCGCATGGTCTCCTGTTCTTCTTGTAAGCTGCTGTCCCAGAGACCGGATCAGATCCTCCATGACAGTCTCCCGGATCTTCCATTCCGTCAGCAGTTCCAGCATGGCATCCGTTGTGGCACATTCCCGGATCTGCCGCAGTATCGATGCATCGGCTCCATGGATTCCGGCATAGGCTGCCATGATTTCCCACCGGGCATCGGAAACACGGGAATGCGTATTCATGATCCCGGCTGCAACTTTGATGAGTTTTCCCAGATTCCCTATCAGAAGGATCTTTTTAAAACCGGAGGCCACCGCCAGATCCAGACTCTCCCCGATATAATTGGAACATGGGACGACCGCAGAGGAAGAAAGCCCCAGATCCTGTTCCGCATAGCGTTTTCCATAGTTTCCCGGCACCAGTACCAGGACCGTCCGCCCTTCTTCTTTCTTTTGCCGGATCTGCAGGGCAATGGTATCCACAATGGCTTTCTCGCTCATAGGCTCAATGATCCCCGTCGTTCCGAGAATGGAGATCCCGCCTTCCACTCCCAGCATGGGATTGAAGGTCCGCCGGGCAAGTTTCCTCCCTTCCGGCACGGATACGGTGATGCAGATCTCCTCTTCCCGGTCACTGTTCTCAAGCGCCTCGCAGGCTGCGGACAGTATCATCTTTCTCGGGATCCGGTTAATTGCGGGCATCCCCACGTTCTGTTCCAGCCCTCTCTTCGTGACGATCCCGACACCTTCTCCTGCCTGCAGGCATACGCCGGGAAATTCTTCCTCCCGAAAACTGTTTTCCGGAGCATCATAACAGAACTCCGCCCTGGCACGGATCTCCGTGCCATTGGTAACATCCGGATCATCCCCGGAGTCTTTCGTGACCGCATATTCCGCGCCAAAGGCGCACTGAAGCTTCCGCACGGGCAGCAAAACACTCTGTCCGTCCGGAAGCTTCAGCATAACTTCCTTTCGCACTTCTCCCGTAAGAAGATCCCAGGCTGCGGCGGATGCTGCCGCAGCAGCGCAGGTCCCTGTTGTCAGTCCGCGCCGCAGCTTTTTCCCGTTTTTCATCACATACTCATTCATGGAACAATTCCTCAACTGTCTTCTGCTTTCCCTGTCGGTCTGCATAATCCATCAGTTCCTTCAGGTGTTCTGCCGGATGTTCTCTCTCGGTTTCATCCAGCGTGCAGATCACCGAGTCCGCTTCATCGATCATGTTCTCTGCCTGCCGGATCTCTTCTTCCGTCACCGGGGCGAACGGCCGGACCTCGATCACCTTTCGGGCAAGCGCTCTTGCAGCCGGAATGTCCCGGTCGTTCTGCTGAAGAATGCCCGCATCAAAGGCGATCTGCCGTCGTTGAAGAGCGCGAAAGATTCCGGTCCCGTTTCCGGTACCGCACAGCACGAACACCCGGCTCTTTCCGTGGATCTTCTCCATCTCCACACTGCCGGATACGGCGTCGTAGGAACCTTCCTGCAGATCGAACAGCTCCACCATATAAGAGGAATCCATTACTTCCTCCGGGGTGCCGACGCGCTGGATTTTTCCGTTCTTCACACATGCGATGCGGTCTGAGATCCGGGCTGCCAGATCCAGTTCGTGGAGCGTCATCACGGCGGTAATGTTCCTCTGCTTCACCAGTCTCTGCAATGTCGTAAGAAACTCCAGCTTATATCTGATATCCAGGTAGGAGACCGGTTCATCAAGGATCAGAATCTCCGGTTGCTGACACAATGCCCGCGCCAGCAGGACCCTCTGTCTCTGTCCGTCGGAAATCTGAGCATATTCTCTTTGCGCCAGTTCCTTCACTCCGGTCTGCTCCATGGCCTCCTCCACGATCTTCCGGTCGGATGCTGTCATCGTTCCGGCCATGTTCGTATATGGAAACCTTCCCATTTCGATGACTTCCCGGCAGGTGATCATTCCGGGATCTTTTCCCTGAGTGAGAAGTACGGCCATTTTCTGTGCGATCTCCCGGTTTTTGTAGCTCATCAGATCCCGCCCGGAGAGAGTAACCGTTCCCGCCAGCATGGGAAGCACTCTGGCCAGAGTCTTAAGAAGCGTGGATTTTCCGGCACCATTGGGGCCGATCAGCGTGAGGATCTCGCCTCTGTGCAGAACAAGAGTTGCTTCCCCGACGACCACATGGTCTCCGTATCCCACGCTGATGCTCTCGCATCGGATGGACGCCTGTTCGTTCATGCGTGCACCTCTCTTTCCTTCTGCCTGCGCAAAAGCATCACGATGACCACCGGTGCGCCGAAAATTGCAGTAACCGTGCTGATATTCATTTCCGTAGGGGACAGCATCGTCCGGGCAAGAAAATCACAGACCAGGCAGAACAGTCCTCCGCCGAGAAGGCACCCGGGAATGATCTTTTTCGGGTCCGCCGTGTGGAGGACCGTCCGGATCAGGTGAGGTACGGCGATGCCCACGAAGGAGACCGGACCGGCAAAGGCCGTCACGGTTGCCGACAGGAGACTGGACACCAGCACCAGCAGCACCCGGAACACCTTTACATTGACTCCCACGCTGGAGGCATACTGTTCTCCCATCTGGTAGGCATTGATGGACTTCGCCATGATCACAGTCGCAATGACACACAGCACCGTGATCACTGTGAGAGCCAGCACATTGTTCCATGTGATCCCGGAAAAACTGCCTCGGGACCAGTTGTGAAGATTCACGATATCCGAATCTGCGGCAAAGGTCACCACGATCTCGGTGATGGCGGAACAGATGTATCCGATCATGACGCCGGCCACGACCAGCACTGCCATGTTATGCACTACGCGGGCCACCAGGAGCACCATTCCCATGGCCATCATGGCGCCGAGAAACGCGGCTGCGATCATGGTCATGGAATTAAACGCCCGGAGGTTGTCGGCCAGCACCACCATGGTGACCGCCACCATCAGCTTGGCACCGGAGGAGATCCCGAGGATGTACGGCCCCGCGATGGGGTTATGGAAATAGGTCTGCAGCAGATATCCTGCCAGGGCAAGGCCGCCGCCCAGCAGCATTGCCGCCAGAGCCCGGGGGAACCGAAGCTGAAGAACGATATCCCGGTTGACAGGATCCGATGCGGTACCATGGAACACGGCGATCACTTCCCGCAGCGGGATCCGAACGTTGCCGATGCAGATATTTATCAGCAGCATTCCCAGGATCATCGCCCCGAGCAGCATCATGATTCCGTTAAATTTTCGGTTGAAACCTCTTTCCATACTAACAATCCCAGTTACTGTAATTTCCGAAAGTGGACAAGGCCCTCGTCCTGTCCCTGAATAAGCCGATGCATTTCATCGGTGATGTCGCCAAGTTCCATGGAGGACTGATAGAGACTGTCCTCCGTGATATATACGGATCCGCTCTGAACGGCCTTCATGTTCTGGAACATGGGACTTTTTTCCTTCAGTTCCTCCAGCGTTTCGCAATGATCGGTCAGCGAGGAGTTGACGATGAGGATGTCCGTGTTTTTGGCGGTCTTGTAAAACTGTTCCATGGCAATGGTCGCCGTTGAGGAAACGTGTTTTCCCGCAGGCTTGAGATCCGAAAAGGCATAGATTCCTCCTGCGGTCTCCAGCATGGACGCGAGATAATCCGTATTGGTACGCACCACCGCTTCCCCGCTGGTATTGATACTGAAGATAGCGACGGTCTTCCCGGTCGACGGGATCTCTCCAAGCTTCTGAAAATAGTCCGTCTGCTCCGACAGCAGCCGGTCTGCCAGTTCCTCCCGGTCCAGCAGGATCCCATACAGCCGGAGCCACTCCAGCCGGGCCAGAGGAGTCTCCTCACCGCTGGAACAGTCCACAAAGACCGGGATCCCCAGGGATTCCAGCTGTTCCATCACTTCCGGTGTGTGGTAGATCATCGTATTCTCCACCGCGACGCCGCACTGATGGCTGCGCAGCTGTTCGTAGTCCGGAGCGGAATACATTCCTCCATACAGGATCGTTCCTTTTTCCATGGCTTCACGCACTTCCGGAAGATACCACTGGTTTTCCGGCAGTCCGGTAAAGTCCACACAGTCCATGGCATCCAGTTTCAGGAACACATCCATGGCCGCAGAGGACACCACATCGATGTTTTTCAGCGGCTTCTGCAGCACGGTCCAGTCCTCCGGAACGGAATCCGGCACCGTGCCTTTTTCCGGTACCACAAAATACGTCCTTCCGTCAGAGACCCGGATCACATCATATCCGCCTGCATACCGGTCCACGGAAAACTCCCGGGCCCACTGCAGAGGAAGTTCTCCGGTCTTTTCCAGTTCCGAAAACCTTTCCTGGGCCTCTCCCGTGCCGCCCGCGCCGCAGCCGGAAAACAGCAGGAGAAATACCAGAATGACCGGAAGCCAGTGTTTTATTTTTTTCTTTTTAACAGCCATATCAGCAATGCACACAGAATAACGACAACACCGATAACGATCCAGACTGTGCTGTGTCCGGAGCCTTCATCGGGCATTTCAAACTTAAGAGTATATTCCACTTCATGAGGAGTGCTCATGGCAGTGGTATCACCGATGACCTGCATCGGTTCCGAAAGGCTCGTTACGGGGATTACAAAAACGGAATTGTCCTCCGGCGAAACTTTTTCTTCCGGCAGGATCTTCATCCCCTCCACGAGCATATAGTCATAATGGGAACTGGACCACTGGATACGGGCAAAGGCTCTGCCGTCCTTTACAATCAATGTGGCGGGAGAGGCGATGGTCGCTTTCCCGGAACCGCCCTCCAGAGAGACCGGCACTTCATATTCCCCGTCTTCCATTTCGGTCTCCGCCGCCAGATCCGTCAGCTGTGACTGGCTCTTCTGTGCTTCGATCTGACGATCCCTGGCATCTTTCTTCAGCTGCTCGTAGTCTGCGATGGCGACATGCAGGGCATCGGCCGGCAGGCTGTCTGCCCGTACCAGAAGGCTCCGATCATACCACATCTCCTTCTTAGAGGAGAATGCGGCACAGGAAAACGGCTGATCCAGTGCTTCCACCGGAACCTGAAATACGACTCCGTCTCCGTTTTCCGTATAACTGATGTACTGGTCTTCCGTGCTGGCGGCCGCCTGCTCTGCGGTGCCGGCGAACAGTTTCAGATAGCTTGTGCTCCCAAGGGCGAGGGCTACGGTCATCTCCGAATCCGTTACGGTCAGCTGCGCGCTCTGGATCCGGAACATGGATGAACTGCTCTCCACATTCACATCATAGGTGCCGTTTTCGATATCTTCGGCATAGACCGGGATCAGTCCGTCGAATCCCACTTCCTCTACCGTGGTCATATCGGCACTGGATGCCACTTGATCATAGGATACTCCCAGCACACTGACCGTGAGCATCATCACAATGACCAGCAGTGTCATCATGCGGATCATATATCGTCTCATTCTCTAATCTTCTCCCTTCTCCAAAAATGCCCCACCTTGCGGCAGGGCGAAGCTTCATGAACTATAGCGGCGGACACCCGTGACTTCAGTCATGGATTATTGACTATGCGGTCATTTAAGTTGCGCAATGGCGGCAGCAACATGATCCACGAAGATCTGCTGCACTGCCTCGTTCTGGCCCAGGCCTTCCAGCACGCATTCCACTTCATAGCCGTTGGATTTAAAGACATTTTTCCAGGAGTCGTCTTCATCACCGGCCATGTCATTATTGGCATGGTCACCGGCCACAATCATCAGGGGCTGCAGTACCACTCTGGTGTAACCCTTGTCCTGGATCGCAGCCACGACATCCTCCACCGTCGGATCAGCTTCCACGGTTCCGATATAGTAATTGCCGAACCCGTCTGCTGACAGTTTCTCCTGCAGCGCAGTATATACGGCGTTGGACTCTGCTTCCGTTCCATGCCCCATGAAGACGAGGGCGGTATTGCCGTCGTCATTGGAGGAGGAAGCGTCGGTGATTGCCGTAATAACGGCCTCAAAGTCCTCGTCGGAGGTCAGGAGTGGCTCTCCGAGAACGATCTGATCGAACTGATCCGAGTATTCGTCCAAAGCTTCCTTCAGATCTGTATATTCAAATCCGTTCATAAGATGCGTCGGCTGTACGATAAGGTTGCGGATCCCGTCTGCAGCGGCACGGGTCAAAGCCTCATCCACATTGTCGATCTCCAGTCCGTCCCGCTCTTTCAGCTTATCGATGATGATCTGACTGGTAAAAGCACGGCGCACCTCATACTGGGGATATGCCGCAGCGATCGCCTTTTCGATCGCACCGATGGTGAGATCCCGGCTCTCATTGTAGCTGGTGCCAAAGGACACCACCAGGATCGCCGTATCTGCCCCGTTCTCATCACCGGCAGATGCTGTCTCTGTTGCCGGCTGTTCGGTGCCGCAGGCGCACAGCGCCGTCATCATAGCGACTGCCATAAGAATTCCAATCCATTTCTTCATTGTTCTTTCGCCTTCCTGTTTTAAAAAAATAAAAACCGCAGTTTCCTGCGGTTGTTTCTGAATGCTTCCATGCCGTAGCGCGCCGTCCGAAGGCGGCGGATTGTGCATGGAATCGGAAAAACTATCTGTGACCCGCAGATAAAGTGTTTTCACAAACAGGCAGGTCTCCTGACTTCGATCAACGCCTTCATGCTCTTCCCGGTTTCCCAGTGATCCATGCATGAAAACTCCCTGACACAGTGACGGCATCGCTCCGGATTCTCACCGGATTCCCTTTTCATCGGTCCCCTGCGGCCGTCTCCGGCCGCATGATCGACACCTGTTTGGTAATCCTATGATTATTATATTGTCATTATAATAGTCCGCTTCTTTCCGGTCAACGGAATTGGCTGTTTTTCCATGCGGAATCATGGTCGTCTGCCACAGCAAGTGCCCGTCCGGCAAAATAGTTGTTGATCCCCTTGACGATCCCGGTGACCATCACATTCTGGAATTCTTCGCCGGACATCCGAAGATCCTCCTCCGCATTGGTCATAAATCCTAGTTCCAGCAGTGTCGTAGGCATCTCCGCCCAGTTGTTTCCCGTCATGGAATCCGTTTCCCACACTCCAAGACAATGCAGTCCCGTTTCCTGACTGTAGGCTGCCAGTATATTGTCTGAAAGAGCGCGGCACTCGGGATACAGATCCGGATGATAGGGGTTTGCTCCCGTGATGCATATGGTCTGAGTCCCGGTCCGGCTTCGGTCCGTATTTCCATCGGCATGGATCCGCAGGAATATATCTGCACCCAGATCGCCTGCTTTCTGTGCACGTTCCACATTGCTGATGGCGGAGGCGTGATCCTCCCGGGTCAGATAAACCGTATATCCTTCCGCCCATAACGCTTCCCGCAGTTTCAGACAGATGGTCATAGTCAGCTGATACTCCATCAGACCGCTGGCATCCCCATGGGTGCCGGTAGTATCTTTTTCTTTCTGTTGTGCCGCGCCCGGCCCCACAGGTTCCGTGCCGCCGCTCACGACGGAAGAATGTCCCGGATCCAGAACGATGACGATCCCGTTCCCAACGGGAGTGGGCACAGGCGTCGGTGCCGGCACCTCTGATGGTGCCGAAGACTCAAAAGAGGATCCTTCCGCGGAAGGATCCTCCTGATCTGCCCCGCATCCCGTGAGCGTCGCAAGGACGATGCAAACGGATATGAAGATGGAGCAAAATGTTTGAAAACGCATAGTTAATTCCTGTATTACAGTTTGGATTTCAAGAAATCCACATTTTTCTTCTCGGTGACACTGAAAACACTGTCAGAGAAGCGGTCTGCGGCCACAGTAGGCTTGTACCAGTCATACTGCTTGAACTTGGCCAGCAGCGAAGGATTCGTAAACGTATATCCATGTCTTGCGTAGATCTCATTGATTGCAGTCTGGATGTCCGCCTTGCTGAGTCCGGACACATCCGAATTGGTCAGAAGCTTATCGCTGCTGTTGGGGAGCACGCTTCCTTTCCCGCTGGTGCTGGTACTGCTGCTGGTGGAACCAGAGCTGCTGGAACTGCTGCCGGAAATGCCGGAACTGCTGCCAGAGATACTGGTGGTATCATCGCTTTCCAGATCCTCCACTTCAAATTCCATCTCGGTAACCGAGGGGATGGCACCAAATTGATCCACGAAAGATTCTTCATCCATCAGATAGGAAACGGTAATCGTGACGATATCGCCGACGCTGAGATTATCGATGGGATCGACATCGTAGTACAGTTCGTCCACCATCGGTTCCTCGTCGTCTTCAACCAGTTCCACTTCCGCTTCGCCGTCCTTGCCGACAAAAGTGACATCGATGAAATCAAATGGATCGAAGAAATCCACTTCTTCCAGATCGTCTACGGTTTCTTCCACGTCCGTATAGGTCATGGTGACTTTGAATTTATCCTGCGCCAGTGTTTCATCACAGTCCCAGGTATAGATTACAGTATCGCCGTTGCTGAGATCAGAAGAGGAATCCAGTGTTCCGCCGATGCAGTTTTTGATCAGCAGTGCTGCATCGCTCTTGTCTTTGCTGGGCTGTTCCAGCGAATCACGTTCCTCATCGGAACCACGGAATTTGATCCGGTCTCCGAAATCGGCTTCAAACTGTTTGGTGTTGAATTTCGCAGTGGCAGTTCCCAGCGTATCATAACCTTCATAGGAGATAGTCATATAATCATTGAGATTCACTTCCACACGGCGGCTCTGCACATACGTCCAGATGCCGGCACCCAGGATCAGTGCACCGATAAGGCCGAACAGGATATAGTTGAGAACATGTCTCTTCTTTTCCTCCGGCTCGTCCTCGTCCTCTTCCAGAAATACGGGGGCCGCGCTCAGGTTCTCGGGATCATCTTCATAGTTGAGCGTTTCCTCTTCAAAAACCGCTTCTGTTTCCTCCGGGATCTCTTCCACCGCTTCTGCCGCGGTCTCTTCCCCTTCTCCAGCGTAGAAATCTTCCAGAACCTTTTTGATCCTGGTAATATCTTCAGAAGCCTGTGCTCCTGTCTCTTCTTCCGGCGCTTCAGATACGGACGTTTCTTCCTCGCTCACCAGGGATTCCCATTTGAGCTGCTTCGTTCCGCACAGGGGGCAAAATTTCGATCGATTGTCGATCTCTGCGCCACAACTAATACACTGCATGAATTGCTACTCCTTAATCAGTAATCGTATTCCATTATTCGTCCAACAGTTTTGCAAAGCCGGTTTTCAGTTCCGCCCAGTTGGATGCGCTGTTGATATTTTTACGGATCATATCCACACGATCGGCACAGCCGGCATCTTCCACGTTATCGGAAACGGCTTCGTAGTCCGTCAGGATCATGTCTGCAGTGTCAGAGATCGTCTGCCAGTTCTGACGGAAATTCTGCTGTTCCTCCGAATTCATATTATTATAACATGTTTTCAGCATTGCTTCTACTGCTGCGTTATCGGAATCTTTCAGGGAGTTGTCATTGGCCCAGGCCATCAGCATGCTGGCTGCATTGACCGCAGAAAGTGAAGAGCCTGCGGTTCCTCCCCATCCGATGCAATTGGCCAGAGCCACCTGCAGATTTTCCTCGGCGTTTTCTCCAAATCCAGATAGATCGACCGCTGCACTATCCTCTGTTCCCGCTGGCTGAGCTGATGACTGCGGAACCTCTTCCGTCACAGACGGTTTTTCCAGATTCGCGCTGCTGCCGCAGGAAGAGAGCGCTACGATCAGACAAAGAAATACCAATATTCCGATGATTCGCTGTCTAAGCATAACAATAATCCCCGATAATAAGTATTATGTAAATCATAATACATTATTTTTTGAAGCTTGAACAGTTTTTTTGCTGTTATTTTCATTTTTTTCACAAAAAAAAAGGAGCCTGTTCCTGCCGATTGAAGGCGCGCACTTCCTTTTGGGGCAAAAAAATCAACCGATCCGGATGATCTCATCCGAATCGGCCGATTTATACATTTGTCAGTGAAAAGAATTTTGTTGCAATTTATGCTGCTTTTTCCTTCAGCTCTTTGATTGCATTCTTCAGGAATTCAACATTGTACTTCTCCACACGGTTCAGTTCCGTATCGCCGTCCCAGTCATCAGCATCGACGGTGGGTTCATACCAGGAGTAGCTTTCGAATTCTTTCTGATATTTCTCATTGTGGAAGATGTAACCGTGACGAGCATAGATCTCATTGAGTGCGCTTCTCAGTTCATCCATATCCATGCCATCAATATCCGAATTGTTCAGACGAATATCTGCGCTGTCCGGGAAGACCATACCAGTGGTATCGGGAAGATCTTCCAGTCCGGAAACGGTATCCTCGATATCATTGTAGCTCAACAAGACTTTGTAGTTGCTCTCTGCTGTTTCGGCATCAACATCCCACTGATAGACGACCTTATCACCATTGGACAGGCCTTCATCCTCGGAAAGGTTTCCGTCGATGCAGTCAGCGATCAAACCGTTGATATCTTCCACCTGCTCGCCGTAATCGGCAACAAAGGCTTTCTTGTCAAAGTGTGCTTTTGCGGTACCCTCGGTATCATATCCGTCATAGGTAATGGTTATGAAGTTGTCCAGTTCCACGGGAACTTTCTGGTTGGCACGGGCCATGCAGGCAATCAGCACTGCAATTGCCAGAACGGCCATACACCAGATAAAGTTTGTAATTCTTTTCTTATCCTGTGCTTTTTTTGCATCCACAGGAGCTTCGTTTTTCTGTTTTACCGGATTTTCCATCTTATTACTTTTCTCTTTCTCGGTCTCTTCTTTGACCGCCTGTTTTGCGTTCTCTTCAATTTCGGCAACGTCTTTTTTCACTTTTTTGACCTTGTCTTCCACTGAATCCTTCGCATCGCTGATTTTGTCAGCATTCTTTTCCTTCACTTCTTCTGCTTTTTCGGCGACATCAGACAGTTCCTCTTTGACTTCTGCCCCTATTTCACGGAGATCATCTTTCGCTTCTTCGACCGCTTCCTTAACCTCTCCGATTGCTTCGGCCGCTTCCGCTTTCACTTTCTCAAGGGGTTCCTCCCCCTGATTCAGCGCTTTCTCCGCAGCTTTGCGAACAACTGGCATGGGTGTGCCGCATTCAGGACAGAATTTGAAGTCGTCACCAACCTGCGCGCCGCATTTTCCACATAGCATAGGCTCTCCAATTCCTTTCACTTTCAATTCTCATAAAACAAAAGCAAATTAGATCTCCTGATGGCTTTCGTTTTATATATTTTAGCTCGATTCCCTATAGTATGGCAACCCTTTTTTCATGGATTATCCATAAAAAAAGGAAATTTTTACTACTGTTTTTTTCGATTCGCGTTTCATTCTTTCAGATAACTGTAGTCTATTCCCCATTCATTTGATATACTGGTTTCACATACTGAACCCAAAGGGGGAACCATTATTATGCGTTATGAAATCAAAGGCGATACCCTTCCGGTCGTCATTATAAATCTGGAGTCCGGAGAATCCATCATCACACAGGGTGGCGGCATGGCCTGGATGTCTCCCAACATGCACATGGAAACCACCTCCAGAGGCGGTATCGGCAAGCTGCTTGGCCGTGCGCTTGCCGGCGATACTTTGTTCCAGAATATTTATACGGCGGAAAACGGTAACGGTGTCATTGCCGTGGCATCCAGCTTTCCCGGAGAGATCCGTAAATTCGAGATCACACCGGAAAAACCCATTATCCTGCAGAAATCCGCATTCCTCTGCTCGGATCGAGGGGTGGAGCTGTCTGTGTTCTTTAGGAAAAATCTTGGGACCGGCCTGTTTGGTGGAGAAGGATTCATCATGCAGAAGATCTCCGGTTCCGGAACCTGCTTTGCTGAATTTGACGGCTCTGTCGTGGAATATGAACTGAAGGAGGGCCAGCAGATCGTCGTGGATACCGGAAATCTCGCAGCCATGAGCGCAACCTGCTCCATGGATATCCAGTCGGTTCCCGGCGTAAAGAATGCGCTGTTCGGTGGAGAAGGCCTTTTTAATACCGTCGTATCCGGTCCCGGAAGGGTATGGCTTCAGACCATGCCGATCTCCAGTGTGGCCGCTGCCCTGAGAAATTACTTCCCCACCACATCATCCTGATAAAAGGAAAATCGGTGATCACAATGATCACCGGTTTTTTCTTAACTGTCGGGGTGAGAGATCTGAATCTGATAGGCTTCGGCATGCCCTTCCGTCGCCCTCTGTGCTTCCGTGTCGCTGAGGAACACGTCAACCGTGTCTCCCGCCATTATATCCGCAAGGTCCATAGAAGAAAGATTCAGGCTGGCGGAATCAGCATCCAGCAGCATCACACTGTCATGCTGTACAGCTGCACGGCAGTCCACCGCACAAGGGTTCTGGAAAAGACTATCCTCCCCGTCGCTCACCACATAGATGATCTGATTCTCCAGATCTACGGACTGAACGATGCCGCCGTACTCCGTATATGATTCTCCGCATCCGGCCAGAACCATCAGTGTAAGCACTGACAGTAATACCGCAACGATCCTGCTTCCCATGGGGCCTCCTGTCTCATTACTGTTTTGATCTTTAGAGTGTAATCCACTTTAAAGGAAGGTCTTTGATTTTGCAAGACATTTTCTGCTATCCTTCTTCCTACGGTGCCATCCTGCTGCCCTTGATTTTTTCTACGGATACGATAAAATAACTACATTGTAATGTGACAGGTACTGTCGACTATTAGGAGGATAACACTAATGACTTATGATATTGACATAGCCGGGTTAAAACGCTCCCTTCCGCTGTGTCCTGTCACCGATGATCTGTATATCGGTGCATTCGTTCTCTTCGGCGATGTGGAACTGACTGTCCACTGCGCCACGGAACTTCTGAAGATCGCCCCGGAATATGATTACATGATCGCTCCGGAAGCAAAATCCATTCCTTTAATCTATGAGATGGCCCGTCAGTCCGGTGCGGAAAAGTATTTTCTTGCCCGGAAGAAAGCCAAGGCATACATGAAAGGCGTCTTTCAGGTAGATGTTCAGTCCATCACCACACCCGGTGTTCAGACCCTGTTCGTGGATACCGCAGACGCGGAAATGATGAACGGGAAACGGATTCTGATCCTGGATGATGTCATTTCCACCGGAAAGTCCCTGATTGCCACGGAAGAGCTGGTCCGTCAGGCCGGCGGCACTGTTGCCGGACGGATGGCAGTATTGGCTGAAGGCGATGCTGCGAACCGAGATGATATCATCGTTTTGCAGAAGCTGCCTCTTTTCAATCCCGACGGCACCATTAAAGAATAATCACTCAACAGAAAACAGAAATGCCGGCATTGTCCGGCATTTTTTCTTCGAAAGGAGAACGGATATGGAATCCAGAGAATTCTATATGAAGGAAGCGCTTTCCATGGCCCGGGATGCGTTCTCCCATGAGGAAGTCCCGGTAGGATGCGTCATCGTCTCTCCGGAGGGCAGAATCCTGGCGAGGGAACGCAACCACTGCCGCGAAAGGCAGGACGCCACTGCCCACGCGGAGCTGCTCGCCATCCAGCAGGCCGAAAAAGCTCTGGGTTCCCCCCATCTGGAAGGATGCACCCTCTATGTGACGCTGGAACCCTGTCCGATGTGTGTGGGAGCCATCGTCCATACCCGTATCTCTCATATTGTGTTCGGTCTGTCGGAACCTGCCACGGGATGCTGCGGAAGCGTCATCAATCTCTTTGAAGAACGCCTCGGCCATCATCCGGCCATATTCGGAGGTGTATGTGCCGAGGAGAGTCAGGAACTGCTCAACCGCTTTTTCCAGGGACTCCGGGTCTGAGGAGGGAATTCATGTATTATTATTTTGCTCCCATGGAGGGAATCACCGGATATCATTTCCGGAACATCCATCATGAGCTGTTTCCGGGCGCCCATAAATACTTTACCCCTTTTCGAGTCGCCTGTCAGGATATCGGATTCCGCAAAAAGGAACTGGAGGATTTGCTGCCGGAGCACAATGCCGGCGTACCGGTGGTCCCTCAGATCCTCAGCAATGATGCCGAAGCCTTTCTCATCGCGGTACGCCAGCTGCAGGATCTGGGTTACAAGGAGATCAACCTGAACCTCGGCTGTCCCTCCGGGACCGTAATCTCCAAATACCGGGGTTCCGGCTTTCTCGGGCTTCCCGCGGAACTGGATGCCTTTCTGGATCAGGTCTTCTCCGAAACCACGGCCCGTATCTCCATCAAAACCCGTATCGGTCTGGAGACCTCAGATTCCTTCGAAGAACTGATGAACATTTATGAAAAGTATCCTATGTCAGAGCTGATCATTCATCCCCGTTACGGGCGGGAAGGATACCGGGGTACCCCGCATATGGAGGCCTACCGGATGGCCTATGACCGCTGGGAGCTCCCGCTGTGCTACAACGGTGATATCACAGCGCTGCCGGATCTGGACCGTCTTCTGGAGATCTATCCGGAGACCGATTCCGTAATGGTGGGCCGCGGCTGCGTCACAAACCCCGCACTCATCCGCACTTTCGAAAACGGCACACCTCTGACGCTGGGAGAATTCCAGGAATATGAGCGCCGCCTTTTTGCGTGCTACTCCTCCATTCTTTCCGGTGACCGGCACATCCTGTTCCGGATGAAAGAGCTGTGGGCCTATTTTATCTGCCTGTTTCCGGACAGCCGAAAACAGATGAAAGCTCTCCGAAAATCCCAGACCTGTTCCGAGTATGAGGATGCGGTAAAGATGCTGTACCGGGAATGTCCTTTCGATCCCTCCGCGGGATTTTCGCCCTGAATACTAAAAACTCCACGAGAACATCTCGTGGAGTTTTTCACTGTGTTTTTCGTATGAAACCAATCAGGCCTGCTCGAAATCGTCTTTGCCAACGCCGCACAGGGGGCATGCAAAATCTGCGGGCAGATCTTCCCATTTGGTGCCAGCTGCGATGCCGTTATCGGGATCGCCGACTGCCTCATCATACTCATATCCGCATACGGTACATACATACTTCATGATTCTTATCTCCTTTATTTTTCTTCGGGCGCAATGTACCCGATTTCTACATTGGGATTAACTTCCTTCAGATAGGCTTCCGCCTGCTCCAGTAGTTCTCCGTCCTCTCCGACGATGATGCTGGCGATCTCTTTCTCCTGGTACACAACCACAAGTCGATAGTATTCATATCCGACACCGCCGCAGCACATGGTGGTGGTTCCTCCCACCACACGTGTAAACACACGATCCATCTTATCAAAAGGCACACAAACGATCTTCAGTCCGTCCTGATAATACAGTGCCCGTTTTCCTACCATTACCTTGCCGAATTTTCTGGCAAGTGTGTAGTCTCCTTCATATACGGAAGCATTCATGATCTTTCCGTTATAATCCACTACTTTCTTGATCATAGGCATAATCGAATCCCCCTTGCGTTACACGCCTGCGTTCAGCAGTGTAATGTTCCGTCCGCTGCTCTTCAGGATCCCTTCTTCCCGCATCAGACGCATTTCCCGCATCAGACTGGTACGGTCTACACAGAGATAGGAAGAGAGCTGCGACAGAGACATCTCCGTCTCAAACTGGATACTGCCGGTCTTTTCCATCATATAGTCAAAGTAGGCCTCCAGTTTCTGCCGTACCGTCTTTTTGCTGATCATATTGATGCGCAGTGCCATCATCTGGGCTTTCTTTGCGGAAAGGTGGAACAGATTATTGGTCAGCTGCGTATGATGTTCACAGGCATTCTCACACCGGCCGGAGATCTCGGAGAATCGGATGAACATGACTTCACAGTCACTGTCCGCCTCCACAACATATCCCAGACTGCCGTAAGGAAGAGCAAAGACTTCACCGAAAATATCATCTTTCATGTAGTGTTCCAACAAGGTGTCTTCCCCTTCACTGTCCACGGAATAAAGATGTGCTTTTCCGGAAAGCATTACACAAAGATACTCCAGTTCCGGAGAGTAAACGATGACAGTATCTCCTTTTCGGAACTTGCGGATCTCTGCCTTGAAACAATGGATCATGGCGTCGATGCTCTCCTGACTGATGCCTTCGAAAAGCTCGACGTTTTCCAATGTCATTCCTAACTCCCCCTTTCGTTCGCTATATGGGTACTATAACACAAACATGTAGCACTTACCACAACTATTTTGCAGAAAAAATGTATACTAAATCTATACTAAACAGTGGGAAAACATGGTATACTAATTGAGCTAATAATTAGTTGAAAAAATGACAATCTATTATATCAAGGAGGAAAACATATGCATTGCACAAAGAAGGTACTGGACGACCTGACATGGGTCGGTGCCGATGATCGCCGGCTGTTCTGCTTCGAAGGAGTATACGGCGTCCCCAACGGCGTATCCTACAACTCCTATCTTCTCAACGATGAGAAAACCGTGCTGTTCGACACAGTGGACAAAGCTGTTTCCCATACGTTTTTCGACAATGTGAAATATGCGCTGAACGGACGCAAGCTGGATTATCTGGTCGTTCATCACATGGAGCCCGATCACGCTGCCACCATTGAAGATCTGGTCCTCCGTTATCCGGAAGCCACCATCGTCTGCAACGAAAAGATCAAGACCCTGCTGGCTCAGTATTTTGACTATGATATGTCCGAACGCCTTCATATCGTGAACGAAGGCGACACCCTGAAGACCGGCCGTCACGAACTGACCTTCGTCATGGCCCCCATGGTACACTGGCCCGAAGTCATGATGTCCTATGACCTGACAGACAAGATCCTGTTCTCCGCAGACGCTTTCGGTACCTTTGGCGCCCTCAACGGAAAGATCTTTGCCGACGAGGTCGACTTCATGAGCGACTGGCTGGATGAAGCCAGACGTTACTACACCAATATCGTTGGCAAATACGGCAGACAGGTGGAAGCTGTCCTGAAAAAGGCCGCTACGCTCGATATCGCCTATGTATGCCCCCTGCACGGTTTTGTGTGGAGAAAGCACTTCGCGGACTTCCTGGATAAATACATGCACTGGGCAACCTACACACCCGAGAAAAAGGGTGTCACTCTGGCATATGCTTCCGTATACGGCCACACCGAGAACATGGCAAATATCCTGGCTGCAAAGCTGTCCGACCGCGGGGTCGACGTTGAGATGTTTGACACTTCCGTCATCGATTCCAGCTATGTGATCAGCTCCGCATTCAAAAACAGCCACATGGTCTTTGCTTCCACCACTTACAATGCCGGCATCTTCATCCGCATGGAAGAACTGCTGCATGACATCCAGTCCCACAACCTGCAGAAGAGAAAGGTTGCTCTTCTGGAAAACGGATCCTGGGGCCCCACCAGCGGCAAGCTGATGCGCGAGATCCTTTCCGCGATCCCCGGAACTCAGTTCATTCAGGATAATCCCATCAGCATTCTCTCTGCTCCCAAGGCCAATACCCTGGACGAGCTGGACGCTCTGGCAGATGCCATTGCTGCTGATATCGTTCCGCCGAAACCGGCCGCAGCCCCCGCTGCCGCCGATGCCCCGGCAGTTCCTCTGGAAGTATCCAATGACGCATTCTTCAAATTTACCTACGGCGTGGAAGTCCTCACCACTCAGGTGGACGGCGTGGATTACGGGTGCATCATCAACACCGCAGGTCAGGTTGCTGCCGGTGACATCAAGAAGATCACCATCTCCTGCATCAAGCAGAACCACACCTGTGACATGGTGGCAAAGGCAGGCAAGTTCAACATCTCCATCCTGACGGAAGATGCTCCCTTCGCTCTGTTCCAGCAGTTCGGCTTCCAGTCCGGTCGTGATGTGGACAAATTTGCGGAAGTGGATTACAACGACCGCACTGCGAACGGCATCCGCTATATCCCCACATATACAAACGCAGTTCTCAGCTGCGAAGTGCTGGAGAGCTATGATCTGGAGACCCAGATGCTTTACATCGCCAAGGTCGTTGAGGCCAAAGTGCTGTCCGATGCTCCCAGTGTCACGTATGGTTACTACCATGCACACATCAAACCGAAGAAAGCTCCCGTTTCCGATCAGCCCGAAGGCTGGAGATGCAAGGTCTGCGGCTACTTCTACGAAGGCCACGAACTTCCGGAAGATTTCACCTGCCCGCTGTGCAAACACGGTCCGGAAGAGTTCGAGTACGTTCCCGCGGTTACCCACGAAGTCAAGAAAGGCTACATCTGCAATGTATGCGGCCACTTCGAGGAATGCGACGGAGAGCTTCCCGACGATTATGTCTGCCCGGTCTGCAACCATGGCAAGGAAGATTTCGAGTACGCAGAACAGTAATTCATCATTACATTCAAAGAGGTGCAGCGTTATGCTGCACCTCTTCTTTTTTCATGATCACGCATGAATGGCCCGGTAGTTTTACCGGGCCATTCCTGTAGACGAATTACGTTATCTTACTTTTCCACGTGTTCTTTGTAGTATTTTTTGATATTGGAAAACGTCTCATCACTGAGATCGTGCTCAATCTTACATGCATCTTCCATCGCCACATCGGGATCCGTTCCCAGGGCAACCAGCAGCTCAGAAATAACCGTATGCCGCTCATAGATCTTGTCTGCGATCTCGTGTCCTTTATCCGTAAGGGTGATCGCTCCCAGCTCGCTGATCTCCAGATATCCTTCCGAAGCCAGTTTGCGGATGGCGACACTGACGGAAGGGCGGGCATACCCGGTCGCATCACAAATATCAGTCTGACGAACGTTCGCCTTCTGCTTGGAAAGCATCAATACCTTTTCCAGATAATCTTCTGCTGATTCCTGAATGACCATGATTTATCACTTCCTGTATCGTTTATTTTTGCGGTTTTCCTTCTTCTCGTATGTCTTTACAAGATATGTAACGATTATAGCATGCGGATTTTGAAATTTCCATAGTGATACTCCCCTAAGAACAGTGCAGAAGGTTGTGGTTTTCGCTTGAGAAGTCATCTCTTCGGTGTTAGACTGTTCCTATCTTTAAGAATGGAGTGTTTTTCATGAATGCTTTTCTGGATCAAAAACGGATCAGCGCCATTCTCATTGCCGTCGTTACCATTGGCTGCGGGATCCTGTTTCTGTTCTACGGAGTGGAAGCTGCCGCTGTGATCTGCCGTTTCGCCGGCATCCTTCTGGCATTGATCGGTGCTTTCTATATTCTTTCCTTTATTATTGCAAAAGCGGAGCGCGTCCTAAGCACATGGGGCGGTCTGCTTGCCGGCATCCTCTGCTTTGCCGCCGGTCTCTGGATGGCCGTGCGACCGCTATCGGCAATTCAGTACATGCAGTATGTGATCGCCATTGTGGTCCTGCTGCACGGGATCATTGATCTTCAGGCATCGTTCCATCTGGCCCGCGCCAGGGCCCGTCTCTGGATTTATGCACTGGTCTCTTCCATCATTACACTGGGTCTCGGAACATGGATTCTTCTGTCTCCCATGGGAGCGACTAAAGCCCTGATGATCCTGATGGGCGTCGTCCTGATCGTGGACGGAATCACAGATCTGATCCTCATCGCCAGTCTGTCCCGCACCGTCCGCCACTTAAAAAAAGAAGCGGAGATATCGCAGCAGGCGGCCAAGGCGGTGGAGACCACCGGTACCATAGACGGAAAACCGATTGAATAACAGAAAAACTCTGCCGATGGCAGAGTTTTTTCATTCATATTCCCTTCTGTTCCGGTCCGGTTCCCAGCCCGGCATGGGATAGCGCTGCAGCGCGCCGAACACCTTGGTCTTGAGATCCGGATAATCCTTGCTCATTTCCCTGAGCATGTTTTTGATCTCATACCGTTTGCTGCTCTTATCCATGGGACAGGGATTCTCTACAATAGGGAGTTCCAGCGCCTTTGCCACGTTGGCGACCCGCTGCTCCCCGGCATAGATGAGAGGACGGATCTGTGTCACCCCGGACCGATCCATATAGGTCACCGGTCGGAAGCATGTCAGTCTGCCCTCAAATACCAGAGACAGCATAAAAGTCTCCACAGCATCATCAAAATGATGTCCCAGGGCCAGTTTCGTAAATCCGTGGGTGTTGATGATGTTATTCAGCGCGCCTCGCCTCATCTTGGCGCACAGGGCACATGGATTGTCTTCTTTCCGAATATCAAATACGATCTCCCGGATATCTGTTTTTTCAAGAACATATCGGATCCCCAGTTTATCGCAGTACTCTTTCACTGGTGTAAAGTCCATTCCGTCAAACCCCAGATCGATGGTGACCGCTTCCACCTCGAAATGATAAGGATAAAAGGTCGACAGGTGATGAAGAGAGGCCAGCAACAGCATGGAATCCTTGCCTCCGGAGATCCCCACCGCAATCTTATCCCCTTCCTCGATCATGTGGTATTCATCCACCGCTTTTCGTACGGTACTGGTAAAATTATTCAATATTGTATTGGACATACGTCCCTCCAATTTTAAAATTGAAATCGAGATTTTAAGAGTATTTCAAAGAATTCAGACGATTTCGAGAGTTTTTTGCTGACTGGCAAAAAATATGTTTGACTCCGTCTTGTCACTATGTTATAAAGATAGAGCGCATTTATCGTCATTGTAGACGCGCATCTTTGAATTGTCAAAAATTTTTATTTCATTTATATGGAGGCAAGCACATGTCTACGACAATGTTGACCAAGGAAACCGTACAGCGCAAATGGTACATCCTTGATGCAGCAGGCAAGCCCATGGGCAAAACTGCAGCAATTGCAGCAGACCTGCTCCGCGGAAAGCTGAAAACAGACTACACCCCGCATGTTGACTGCGGTGACTATGTCATCATCATCAATGCAAAAGATGCAGTTCTGACCGGCAATAAGCTGACCCAGAAGTATTACCGCACTCACTCCGGCTGGCCCGGAGGACTTCACGAGACTCAGTATAAACGTCTCATGGAGACTAAGCCCGAACTGGCTATGAAGCTGGCTGTCAAAGGCATGCTTCAGAAGAACACCATCGCTCAGTGGCAGCTGAAGCGTCTGAGAATCTTTGCAGGTCCGGAACATGACCATGCAGCTCAGAAACCTGAAGTTTGGGATCGCTAAGGGAGGTAAGAAATAATGGCAACTTATCAGTCTAAAAGACCTTATATGTATGGAACTGGACGCAGAAAGTCCTCAGTTGCTCGTGTACACCTCATCCCGGGCGGCACTGGCAAGATCGTGGTCAACGGCCGTGATATCGATGATTACTTCGGACTGGATACTCTGAAGCTCATCGTTCGTCAGCCCCTGGTTGAGACCAACACGGTTGACAAAGTCGACGTCGAAGCAAACGTTTCCGGCGGCGGTGTCAGCGGACAGGCAGGTGCAATCCGTCATGGTATTGCAAGAGCTCTTCTGGAAGTAGATCCTTCCTACCGTGCAGCTCTGAAAGCCGCTGGCTTCCTGACTCGTGACCCGAGAATGAAAGAGCGTAAAAAGTACGGCCTCAAAGCGGCACGTCGCGCTCCTCAGTTCTCCAAACGTTAAGTCCATATCGAACATACAAAACCCTGGAACCGATCTCGGTTCCGGGGTTTTTCACTTCAGCCTGTTTCTGATGTCCGTTTTCTATCATCCGCAACCAAACTTAACAGAAAACAGAAAAATCTGGTGCGTCCGGTTGGTGGAACTGTATGCAACCAGACATTACAATAATCATAGAAATCAAATATTTCGGAGGTTTTTGTGATGATTGCGGAAGTACGGAATCTTGTGAAAAGATACCCTTCCTTTGAGCTGTCGGAAGTCTCCTTTTGTCTCGACAGCGGGAGGATCACAGGCTTTATCGGAAGAAACGGTGCAGGCAAGACGACCACCATCAAGGCGATGCTGAATCTGATCCACCTGGACGGCGGCACGGTGTCTTTTTTTGGAAAACCATTGGCGGGCAATGAAGCGGAGATCAAGAAACTGATCGGATACTCCACCGGAACGGTCAGCTGGTATCCGAGAAAGAAGATCCGGGATATCGTCGATATCGTAAAAAGATTCTATGAGACCTGGGACGAGGAAATCTACCGCCGATATTTGGATCTGTTCGGACTGGATGAGACGAAAACTCCCTTGGAGCTTTCAGAAGGCATGAAAGTGAAACTGAATCTTCTTCTCGCCCTTTCCCACCGGTGCAAGGTGCTGATACTGGATGAACCCACCAGTGGCCTCGACCCCTTCTCCCGCAACGAAATCCTGGAGATCTTCTCCAAACTGAAAAAAGAAGGCGTATCGGTGTTTTTCTCCACTCATATCATTTCCGATATTGAAAAATGCGCCGACGATATCGTCTATATCTCCAAGGGAAAGATCGGAGCGGCCATGCCCCTGGAAGATTTTGTCCATCAGTATTCCCGAGAGGGAGAAAGTCTGGAGGATACGATGCTTCGGCTGGAAGGAGGTGCCTTTCATGCATAACATTCTGCTCAAAGAGATGAAGCTCAGTGCCTCGATACTCTCTTACCTGTTCATCCTGTTTGGTCTGATGTTTCTCATCCCCGGTTATCCCATCCTCTGTGGAGCGTTTTTTGTAGCACTGGGCATCTTTCAGGGTTTCCAGACCGCCAGAGAGGCAAACGACATCGTTTTCTCTGCACTGCTTCCCATTGCGAAGGAAGATGTGGTCAAAGGCAGATATCTTTTCGTATGTCTGATCGAAGGCTGCGCTCTGATTCTGATGGCTTTGGCCGTTATCCTCCGCATGACGGTCTTCTCTCGCAGTTCTGTCTATGCAGACAATGCATTAATGAACGCCAATCTGTTTGCCTTGGGCGCTGCCTGCGTAATCTTCGCCCTGTTCAACCGGATTTTTGTCGGAGGCTTTTTCCGAACCGCCTACAAGCTTGGCCGGCCGTTTGTGCTCTTCATTATTGCTGCCTTTCTGGCCATTGCGGTTGCGGAAACGCTGCATCATGTTCCGGGACTGGAATGGCTGAATGCATTTGGTACGGATTATTTTGCGAAGCAGTTGATTCTATTTCTTATCGGAGTCATAATCTTTTTGGGAACAACGATTCTTTCATGCAGAAATGCATGCAAACACTTTGAACAGATCGATTTGTAAGAGGTGTAAACGATGCTGAGTGATAATTTGATGATGCTGCGCAATATTCATGGGTTTTCCCAGGAAGAGATTGCTGAAAAGATTGGGATCTCCCGGCAGGCTTATGCGAAATGGGAAAGCGGCGCAACGATTCCGGATGTGGAAAAATGCAGCCGTCTGGCAGATGTGTATGGAACCACCATCGACGGGCTAATCCGGACGGAGACGCTGGACGGGGTGGGAAAGATCCCTCCGGCACCGAAAGGAAAGAACATCTGGGGGGCTGTAACGGTAAACGACCGAGGCCAGATCGTCATACCGAAAGGAACCCGGGACCGGTTTGGGCTGACTGGCGGACAGCGTCTGATCGTTCTCAGCGATGAAAACGGAATTGCTCTGATCCCTGCCGAATCATTTGAAGCACAAATGAAGAAGGCCATGGAGTACATGTCCATTAATCCCGAGCTTTGACATATCAAAAAACAGCTGGAATCAACATTCTGATTCCAGCTGTTTCGTATAGGTTTTAAATTAATCGATGGTCGCATAGGGAGTTCCACGTCCCAGTGCTTTCAGGATCTGGCTCGCGACCTGTTCGGATCCCCGAACGGTGGGATGCGGGTTGAACCCGGTGTCATCGATCGTCATTTTTTCAAACACGAAGATCATCGTGTTGTCCGTAATGACATCGACATGACGCATGTCCACCAGTGCGGCTTCTCCGGGATAGTTGAGAAATGCCGCGATCTTGGCCACATCATGCATGGCAAAGACCACACCGAGAACATCGCCCACAAGATTATCGTCCCATGCCGGAACGAGATCCCAGTCTTCCATGGGATTGTATCCGACGCAGACCAGAAGTGTTGCATCCGGATTCAGATTGTAGATACTGTCCGTGATGGCAAAACAGTTCACGGGATAGTCCACTACAAATTTTAATATGGAATCGGCAAACTTCAGATCGTATTTCCACCAGTTCAGCGGGTTGAAAACGTATGCGCGCCCAACCGATGCCAGTGTATCCGCCAATGCACCGAAGGAACCCATCCGATCGACTCGTTCCCATGGAGTCATATCATCCCAGGGAAGCCGTCCGTCCGCAGCCACATCGTACATGGCACCATACCAGGGCACCCAGAAATCGTTGAATCCGAAATCCAGGACAACAACATCTGATTCACGGACCGCGTTCTGGTATTCATCCTTCCAGCTGTCCAGATGTTCCTTTCCAAGAACACCGTCTGACAGGTAATACGACTGTCCGTCGGTGATCCAGTCTCCGTCGTACTCATCGTCCAGAACATACCGGATCTCCGTCGATCTGGCGCCGGGCATATGCAGCTGGTTCACCTTTTCGGCACCAAGTGCTCTCCCAACGAGCACAGGAGCGGATCCGCGGATCGTTTCATTGGCCACGACGATCTGTCCGTAGGTTGCATACTCTTCCAGACCGCATCCGGACTGGACACTGTCTCCGATGGACGTATAGACCTGGATATCCCTGCCGGCGGTGTCCGCCACGGTAGACTTGCTGTTGGCGACCTGTTCTTCCGCGAAATCATACACAGAATCAATGGCGCTTCTGGGACCGGATGCAGCTTCTTTCACTGCTCCGTTGACATCCGAATTGCTGCTTAAAAAGTCTCTGGCTCCTCTTACAGATTCATAGGCCTGCTCTTCCGCACCGGAAACCGCATTCTTCACAGTCACCGCTGTTGCGTTTTCCGCGAGCCCTGTGATCAGCGAACCAAGATCCTTGGCTTCCTCGTTTTTCTGGAATATATCCTTTTTCTCATTTCCAAGAACCACGGTTCTGATACCGTCAAGGGTAGAGGAAACATTTTTGACTACATCAACGAATGTTGCCTCCTCGGTATTTACCGCAGCCGGTTCCGCTTCATCTGCCAGTGCCGCGGATGCCATGACCGTCAGGCCAACGCACACCATGCATGCGGTTCTCGCAAATGTTTTCCAACCCTTCCAGTTTTTCTCCATGCTGTTCTCTCTGATACCTGCCACCTCCTTTCCGTTATTTAAAGTCCCACGGGGGTATGAAACGATGTTTTCATAGAAATAACCGTTGCTTTTCTCAAAAACGTTACCCTATGGTCATTATGGAAAATTATATCAGCCGCAAGGAAATATTTCAATCAAAAGGGCAGGCTTTCAGTGAACATCCGCCTCGCTCATCCGGCCAATATTGCCTGTTTTCTTGCATTTGCGACACTTTTTTTAATTTCAAGATTTACATAATTTCCGCGCGCTTCTCAGTTTTCCCACCTCTATTTTTCTGACTGCACCCACGGGGGCTGAACATGCCCCGAGAAATGTGCATTTCTTGTTATTTGTTGTTACCCTTCATACTTTCTCCAAATTCATGTGATATAATTTCACAATATTATTGAGTACTAACAGACAGGAGCGCAGAACTTCATGCTGCAGATAAAAAATATTTCCAAAAAGTATGTTACCGGCGATCTGGAACAGATGGCACTGAATGGAGTCAGTCTCAATCTACGGGACAATGAATTCGTCGCCATTCTGGGCCCCAGCGGTTCCGGAAAGACCACGCTGCTGAATATCATCGGCGGTCTGGACCGCTACGACACCGGGGATCTTATCATCAACGGAATCTCCACAAAAAAATACAAGGACCGCGACTGGGACTCTTATCGAAACCACACCGTTGGCTTTGTATTTCAAAGCTACAACCTGATCCCTCACCAGTCTGTTCTGTCCAATGTGGAACTGGCCCTCACCATCGGTGGAATCTCCAAAGCGGATCGCCGTCAACGCGCTATCGAAGCACTGGAAAAGGTGGGGCTGCAGGAGCACATGCACAAGCGCCCCAGCCAGCTGTCCGGCGGACAGATGCAGCGTGTGGCCATCGCCCGTGCACTGGTCAACGATCCGGACGTGCTTCTGGCGGATGAGCCCACCGGTGCTCTGGACAGTGACACCAGCATCCAGGTCATGGATCTTCTGAAGGAAGTTGCCTCGGATCGTCTGGTGGTCATGGTCACCCATAACCCGGAACTGGCAGAGCAGTATGCGACCCGCATCGTCAAACTCCGGGACGGTACCATCCGTTCCGATTCCGATCCCTTCCTTCCGGAGGAATCCGAGCTTCTGGAACCGGAGCACCGCAACATGGGAAAATCCTCCATGTCACGGCGCACCGCACTGGCTCTGAGCTTCAATAACCTTCGCACCAAAAAGGCCAGGACGTTTCTTGTTGCCATCGCCGGCTCCATCGGCATCATTGGCATTGCGCTGATCCTCTCCCTGTCCAACGGTGTCAATGACTATATTAAAAATATAGAAGAGCAGACCCTCTCCATGTATCCGCTGCAGATCGACAGCACCAGTTTCAGCATGTCCAATCTCATGGGTCTTGTGGAGAATGCGGAAGATGCGAAGGCAAAGAAGGCAGAGGTCACGGAAATGAAGACCATGACCAGCATGTTCACCACCATACAGAAAAATGATCTTCAGTCTCTGAAAGAGTATTTTGACAGTGATGAGAGCCATATGGACGACTATGTCAATTCCATCGAGTATGACTATGGCATCTCCCCCATCATATATAAGGTAAATGATGAATCGGTCCGTCAGGTCAATCCGGATCAGAGCATGTCCGCCATGGGTCTTTCCTACAGCGGATCCAATTCCATGTTTACCGGTTTTCAGAGCATGTATGATATATTCCACTCACTTCCCGAGAGCGATCATCTGTACTCGGTGCAGTATGACGTCAAGGCCGGACACTGGCCGGAAAAATACAACGAGGCCGTCGTGGTCCTTTCGGAAGACGCCCGCATCACGGATATGACACTGTATACGCTGGGTCTGAAGGATGCGGCCGAACTGGACGCGGCCATGAAGGATTTCTCGGAAGGGAAAGACGCCGTCCTGTCTCAGGAGATCTCCACCTTCGATTATGAGGACTTCCTCGGAATCACCTTCAAGCTCGTCAACAATGCCGACTGCTTCTCCTATGATTCCCAGTATGGGGTGTGGAAGGACAAGTCCAATGACAAGGACTTCATGAATAACCTCGCCCGGAACGGAGAGGACATTACCATCGTCGGTATCGTGGAGCCGAAGCCGGAAACGGCCATTGCCATGCTGCAGACCGGCATCGCCTATTCCCCGGATCTGACTTCCCATATCATCGACGGTGCTGCGCACAGTGAGATCGTCCGGGCACAGCTTGCTTCGCCGGATACCAATGTCTTTACCGGAAAATCCTTTGATGCGGAAGCGGATGAGACCTCCATGGATCTGGGCAAACTGTTTTCCATTGACGAAAACGCACTGGCCAATGCCTTCAACATTGACGGAGATGCCTTTGCTTCCGGTTTTGACGGAAGCGACATGGATTTCAGCAATATGGATATGTCCGGCTTTGATCTTTCCAATATCGATGTTGATCTGTCCGATACGGAGGATCCTGCGGCAATCGCAGCAGAACTGCCCGGCATCACACAGGATGCATTCAATTCCGCTTTATCCCAGATGAACCTTCAGATTGCACCGGAAGATCTCCAGAATCTGTATCAGGAACTGTGGAACGGTTTTCTCGCCTATCGTACGGAGAATCCGGATCCCGTTTCCGGCTCCTTCGCCGCCTATGTCCTGTCCGGAGCATCTCAGACACAGATCCGTTCCTGGGTCTATGAGCTGTTTAATCTGAATGGCGCACAGAGCGCATTCCTCAGCACGGTCATGGACCGGCTGACCAGTGAAGACAGCGCCATCGGCCGCGCTCTTGGTTCCGTAATGGAAAAGGTCATGGAACAGATCGCCACCAACATTCAGAACAACATCTCTCAGGTCATGACCCAGATCGGTGAGAGCATGGGCAACGCCTTCAGCTTTGACGGCAATTCCTTTGCCAGCGCCTTCCAGATGAACATGAGCGAACAAGATCTTCAGGATCTGATGCGTTCCATGTTCACTACGGAGACCAGCTCCTATGAGACGAACCTTCAGAAGATGGGCTATGCGGATCTGGACAACCCCAATGCCATCATAATCTATCCCAAGGATTTCGAGAGCAAGGAGGCCATCGTGGACCTGCTCAGCGACTACAACAAGCGGATGCAGGATTCCGGCGACGATTCCAAGACCATCAACTATACGGATATCGTGGGTGCACTGATGAGTTCCGTAACAACGATCATCAACATCATCAGCTATGTCCTCATCGCCTTCGTATCCATCTCGCTGGTAGTCTCCTCCATCATGATCGGAGTTATCACCTTCATCAGCGTTCTGGAGAGAAGAAAAGAGATCGGCATCCTGCGTGCCATCGGCGCTTCCAAGAAAAACATCAGCAGTGTCTTCAATGCAGAGACCTTCTTCATAGGACTGCTCGCCGGTCTTTTGGGTGTCATCATCACAAGGCTCCTGCTGATCCCCGGCAACGCCATCATCCACCATCTGACAAACAGTGTGGATATCAATGCCTTCCTTCCGCTGGCCGCTGCCGTCATTCTCGTGATCCTCAGCGTGATCCTCACCATGATCGGCGGACTGATCCCGTCCAAGAAGGCTGCCCGAAGCGATCCGGTGGAAGCACTTCGTACCGAATAATCCTATCAATACACAAACTTAAACGGAGCAGATCAATCGATCTGCTCCGTCATTTATTTTTTCTCTATATATCCTGCTACAGGATCCCTTGATCCAAACAGAAGCGGCCGGAATACTTATTGACTGATCCCTTGGATTCCACGATTCCCCGGCACATGGCCTCCACATCCTCGATGATCACTCCGAACAATCGGTTGATCCCCAGCGAGAACAGTCCCGGACACATGGGAACGGACGGCCCGGTGAGGATCACCTCTGCGTTCTTCGCCAGTTCTAGAAGCCGCGGCATGGTCTTGTTCATGGATGCACTTCCCGTGATGACGACGATATCGCTCCGGGGCAGAATGTATTCGCAGGCACTGTCCGGGTAATCCCCTTCCTGGGGCTCCCGCTCCAACACGTAATACTCTTTACAGCGGGAAAGAAGTTCCTCCTTGATCCCGCTGTGTCCCAGAAGATGTCCCACCATGGCAAGAGTCTTCCCATCCAGTTCGATCTCTTCCAGCACACCGCCGGTCTGCAGTTTCTGCCCGGACTCCTTCTCATGTCGGATCAGATCCTCCCGGTTATTGTAAAAGGCGTTGATCACAGCCATGCCTTCATTCGCTTCTTCCATATTCCAGGAAAGAACGGATTCGGCAGCCTGCTGCACCGGCATTCCTTCCACGATCTCCTGCAGGCGCGGACGGGTCTCCCCTTCCGTATGCATCGCCACACCGGCGTTGCCGTTACTGAGAACCGCGGCAGTCCAGGAGATTCCGTGTACGAGCTTCTTTACCGTCAGATCCGAATCCTTCATCCCGGAGAGCAAAACATCATAATACAATTGATTTCCCATTATCCCTCGCCTCTGATTTCTCATTTATGATAGCACAGTTTGTAAAAAAACACATCTCAGAATGGGACAATGAGGATTGCGAATTCCCCACATTTCTGCCAATCTTGATACTAGCGCAATTTAAAACAGGAGCATTGACCCATCCTATGGTAACAAAAAAACTCGTCCGATCTGGACGAGTTTTTTTGTTGTGTAAGATCTTAGGCGAAAATCGGTGCCAGGGCTTCCGCCAGAGCATCCTTCTCCGCCTGTGCCTCATCGAGGTCTGCGCCTTTCGTCGTATAATAGGCTTTGATCTTCGGCTCCGTGCCGGACGGACGGACCACGACGGTCTCGCCGTTTTCCAGCGTGTAGATGAGGACATTAGACTTGGGAAGTCCGGTCTCTTCCGGTTTCAGATAGTCTGTGACCTTGGCAACTTTTCGACCGGCAAATTCCACCGGCGGCTCTTCGCGGAGCTGCTTCATCATGCCTGCCATCTTGTCCATACCGGAAAGTCCCGGGAATTCGAAGCTGTCTACCTTGTTCAGGTATCGGCCGTACTGTGTGTAGAGTTCTTCCAGATGTTCCTTGATGGAAGATCCGATGCTGCGATAGTAGGCTGCCATCTCGCAGATGAGCATGGAAGCGACCACCGCGTCCTTGTCACGTACGTAAGGTCCGGCCAGATATCCGTAGCTCTCTTCGAACCCGAAGATGAAACGGTCCACTTCACCGTCTGCTTCCAGATTGGCGATCTGATCACCGATCCACTTGAATCCGGTGAGCGTCTCACGCATCTCCACTCCATAGTGCTCGCATACCAGATTGGCAAGAGGTGTGGACACGATGGATTTGCAAGCAACGGGTTTTTCCGGCATGGTCCCCTGTTCGATGCGTCCGGCACAGATGTAGTCCAGAAGCAGAACGCCCATTTCATTTCCGCTGACGAGCTCATAGGTCCCGTCCGGACACTTCATGGCGATACCCACGCGATCCGCATCCGGATCCGTTGCCAGCATAAGATCCGCTCCCACTTCCTTGGCAAGTTCCAGACCTTTCTCCAGTGCGGCAAAGATCTCCGGGTTGGGATAGGAACAGGTGGTGAAATAACCATTGGGATATTCCTGTTCGGGCACGATGGTGATATCCGTAATGCCGATATCCTTCAGAACCTGCGTTACAGGGACAAGGCCCGTTCCGTTCAGCGGTGAGTACACCAATTTCAGACCTGCGGTTCTGGCAAGTCCCGGACGTACCTGACGGGCTTCGATAGCTTCATAGAAGGCGGCTTTGCAGTCATCACCGACAAACTGGATCAGTCCCTTTTCCACGCCTTCGGCAAAGGACATGATCTTTGCACCGGTAAGGACATCCGTTTTCTGAATAACATCATATACCACCGCGGCGGCATCGTCTGTCATCTGGCATCCGTCCGGTCCATAGGCCTTGTAGCCGTTGTACTGAGCCGGGTTATGAGAGGCAGTGACCATGATACCGGCGTTGCACTGATAGTAGCGGGTGGCAAAGCTCAGCGCCGGTACCGGCATCAGTGCATCATAAATACGGACTTTGATCCCGTTGGCGGCCAGAACACCGGCTGCGTTCTTGGCAAAATCCCAGCCTTTTAGACGGCTGTCATAGGAGATCGCGACGGTCTGGGTGCCTCCCTGGGTCTTGACCCAGTCTGCGATTCCCTGTGTTGCCTGACGCACGACCCATATATTCATACGGTTGGTGCCTGCGCCAAGAGTGCCGCGCAGGCCGGCGGTACCGAATTTCAGAGAGACGGCAAAACGGTCCTCAATGGCACCTTCGTCTCCTTCAATGCTCTGAAGTTCCGCCTTCAGATCAAAATCTTCCAGTTCCGCTTCCATCCAACGTTTGTATTCCTGCATATACATAGTTTCGCTGTTCCCTTCTTTAGATTTCGGTGATGATTGCGCCTAATTATTCTTGTTTCCAGTGTAATGGGTGAAAAATAATACGTCAAGGAAAAACGAGACCTCTGCTCCTATTTTTGTGCCATGGAATCCCGTCTTCAAATGTGATATTATTTGACTAAACATTCCGACAAACAGAAAGGGGCATATGGATCGTGGCGAAATTCTTTTCTGACAAAAAATACAAAGGATGGACTCTGCAGACAGAATCCAACACCTTTTCCGATTTTACATTTCAGACCTTAAAAAACCAGCTTCCCTCCGTAGAGGCCGGAGGTTTTCCTTCCTTCCGCATCACGCCTCCGGAACCGGTCGGTCCGTGCAATTATCTGGACGTACGGAAAGGGCAATCGACGGGCTCCTATTTTCTGCGGTTCAACATCATGTTTTATGACGGAACCAGGAAAAAGTATCACAGCGAATCGGTGAACGAGGAAGATCTGGAAAAAATGCTCCGCGCCTTCATGGACCGCAGTGTCCTGCCCTACGTCAACCGCTGGACCGCAGAGACCGCGGAAAACTGAAGGAGGCAGCTATGACACAACTGGAAAAGCTGTCCCGCGGACAGGAATTTCTGTGGATCAATCCAAGTCTCGGAGCAGAGCATACTGCCTCTCTGACCCAGGCCGATATCGATGATGCCGATGCCCGGCTCCGGCGGTTTGCACCGCTGATCGAAACATGTTTTCCGGAGACTGCGGCTTCTCACGGAATTATCGAATCCCCTCTGCGCGGGATTCCGGATATGATGCATCACTGTTTCCCGGATGTACCTGGAAATCTGTATCTGAAAATGGACTCCGATCTTCCCATCGCCGGATCCGTGAAAGCCCGCGGAGGCATCTACGAAGTACTGGTCCATACCGAAGAACTTGCACTGGAGCACGGACTTCTCTCCGGCATCGATGATGATTACAGGAAACTCTGTACGCCGGAGGCAAGATCATTTTTCTCGGGTTACTCCATGCAGGTAGGTTCCACGGGCAACCTCGGCATGAGCATCGGAATTATGAGCGCCGCCATCGGCTACAAGGCCATCGTACATATGTCATCGGATGCCAAGCAGTGGAAAAAGGACAAACTCCGCCAGAACGGTGTCACCGTGATCGAGTATGACGGGGACTACGGAGAAGCGGTGATCCACGGCCGGCAGCGTTCCGATTCCGATCCTACCAGCTACTTTGTAGACGACGAAAACTCCAAGGAGCTGTTTCTGGGGTATGCCGTTTCGGCAAACCGGCTCCCCTCTCAGCTGGAGCAGGCCGGGATCCCGGTGGATGAAGGTCATCCTCTTTTCGTCTATATTCCCTGCGGCGTCGGCGGAGCTCCCGGCGGGATCACCTTCGGTCTGAAAGAACGCTATGGGAAACATGTCCACTGTTTCTTTGCGGAGCCGACTCAGGCACCCTGCATGCTGGCAGGTCTCCTTACCGGACGTCATCAGGAAACCTGTGTTCAGGATCTGGGGCTTTCCGGAAAGACTCATGCGGATGGACTGGCCGTCGGCCGCCCCTCCGGCTTCGTGGGAAAGATCATGGAATCCCTTCTCAGCGGAGAGTATACTGTCGAAGACCGCCGGCTGTATGATTACATGCGCGCTCTGTATTCATCCGAGCATGTGTTTATCGAACCCAGTTCCTGTGCCGCCTTCCACGGTCTGTCATTCTGGAGTGATCCCGCCATGCAGAAGTATCTGGAGAGTGCCGGGATCTCCCATCCGGAGAATATCACCCACATCATGTGGGCCACCGGCGGAAGCATGGTGCCGGAAAAGATGCGGATCGAATTCATGGACACGTATCTCTGAAACAAACCTGAAAATGGCTGATGCGATTTGAATGCATCAGCCATTTTTATTGTTGGTATTGTGATTAATTGAATCAGATCTCTACGATCCAACCTTCCGGAGCTTCGATCCGGCCCATCTGGATACCGGTGAGGGTATCGTACAGTTTCTGGATGACCGGGCCCATCTTCTCCATTCCGCTCTCAAAACGGATCTCCTTGCCATGATCGTTGATCAGGCCCACCGGAGAGATGACAGCTGCAGTTCCGCACAGGCCGCACTCCTTGAAGTTCGGAACTTCAGCCAGAGTGACTTCTCTCTCATCCACCTTAAGGCCGAGGTAATTCTCTGCCACGTAGACGATGGAACGACGGGTAACGGAGGGCAGGATGCTGTCAGACTTCGGAACCACCAGATTGCCGTCGCCGTCCACGAAGATCATGTTGGCGCCGCCGGTCTCTTCGATCTTGGTACGGGTAGGAGGATCCAAATAAACGTTCTCAGCGTATCCTTCCTCATGAGCGAGCTCGATCGCGTACAGACTCATTGCATAGTTCAGACCTGCTTTGATGTGACCGGTTCCGCGAGGTGCGGCACGGTCATAATCACTGACTTTCAGTTTCACCGGTTTGGCACCGCCTTTAAAGTACGGTCCTACCGGAGTGCAGAAGATACGGAACTGATAGACATCCGACGGCTTTACACCGATGACCGGTCCGATTCCGTACATCTCAGGGCGCAGATACAGGGTTGCACCGCTTCCGTAGGGAGGCACCCATGCTTCGTTTGCCTTGACAACCGCCTTCACGGCTTCCACGAACTTGTCTTTCGGGAATGGGGGCATGGCCAGGCGAAGAGCTGTGTTGTACATTCTCTCTGCGTTCATATCCGGGCGGAAGCATACGGTACGTCCGTCTTCCGTCGTATAAGCCTTCAGTCCTTCAAAGCATTCCTGTGCATAGTGCAGGACACCGGCACACTCATTGATTACAAGATTTTCGTCATCACTGAGTTCTCCTTCGTTCCAAGCACCGTCACGGTATTCTGCGATGAAACGCTTGTCGGTCTTGGTATACTCGAAGCCTAAGCTTCCCCAATCGATATCTTTTTTCACGTTGCTACCTCCTGCGCCGTTTACGGCAAATTTGACAAGCAAAAACTTGTTGTTTGTATTAATGCTCCTATTATAGCCATTTTGATTGTGAATTAAAAGGGGCTGTCGGTATTTTAACCAAATTGCTGCAACATGGCTCCATTGTGCATCGGATTCAGCGCAGGATCTTTTCCTTTCCCTGCAGTTGCCATTTTGCCGGATTCGTTTTAGAATAAGTCCATTGCTTGACACGGAGGGACAAAGCTGTGGATATTGAAAAAATCGTTTCGGAACTGATGGAGGAACTGAACCTCAAAGCCGCTCATAATGATGACGAGATGTACGACATCATGAAGGACGCCATCGGCGAGGACCGCACCATGATGTATCTTCGCAAAATGGATGGTCTGATCGGAGACAAGCGTTTTTATGACGCAAAATACGAAGAACCCCGCGCCGGTTATGCCTATTCCGGCATTTACGACGGAGAGTTCTATCCGGTACTGGCTTCCTGGCTGAAAAAGAATGAAACGAAATTCGGCGGTGAAGTGCTGGACGTCGGCTGCGACTGCGGCATCATCACATGTCTCATGGCCCGCATGTTCCCCTCCTCTCACTTCACGGCAGTGGACCGCTCCCGCAATGCCATTGCCGCCGCAGAAAAGCTGGCGGAACGTCTGAATGTCACCAACGTGGATTTTCTTCGCAAAGATGTGCGTGATCTGAAAAAGGACCAGTTATTCGACACGGTGTGTTCCTTCCGCACCGCACAGGAAAACCGGAAGGACTACCTGTTCAACATTTTCGCACCTCTGCCGGAACTGTTCCAAAGCTATCAGCGGATTTCCGCACCCTATGCAGAAAAGCTGGTTGCTCATGTAAGGCCCAACGGGTATCTTCTCAGTGTGGAACGGATGAACGTGGATCCCATGTTTTATAACTGGCTGAGGAACCTCAATGACAACGGCTGCGTCATGATCAATTCCAGCTATGAGGAGCTGACATGCAACGAACTGGATACGCAGTCCCGTTTTCTGGCTTTTGCCAGCACCAAAGCAAATCCCATGGATGAGCCCACTCTGATGAAGTACTGGCTCCGTGCACTGGATATACGTACCAACGGCGTCAGCGAATACGACGGCTATCAGGCCGATCTGATGCTGGACAGTTCCAAAGGTGATCTGATCGAAGGTTATTATATCTACGATCCGAAATCCAAGGAGAATATCCCCGTGGCAAAATGCGCCGTATATGACTGCCGTTCCTGGACCGGTGTACTGCTGTTCTATCACGCGGACATGCGCATGAGAAATCTCAAGATCGGCAGCACAGATGAAAAGGATCTCGTCATGGAAGCGCTGAAGGATCTGGTAAAACAGTACAAGTCGGAAGGCTATACCGCCCGTCCGTTCAATGTTTCGGAGGACGGATCAGAAAAAATGTTCTGATGAAAACCGAAAAACCCCTGACCGTTTTTGATGGTCAGGGTTTTGTATATGTCAGACTGTCAGGATTTTCTGCGTTCCTCGCAGAGGGTGCGGAGTTTGCTGCGTCCCGCCTCAAAACCTCGGGCTGCGGACATGCCGTACCAGTAGGCTGCCATGTAGGGATCTTCGATGGCGAAGTTCTCGTACTGTCCCAGCACATACATGGAGGTGCGGTCACCGTGTGCAGCAGCTTCTTTGTAAAGACTGATGGCCTGTCCTTCGTTCTTTTCAACGCCATTGCCCATCATAAGAAGGTCTGCGTAGCACCGCATCGCCTGAGGATCCTTGCTCTGGATCCCCTCATCGTAATACTTAATGGCGGAAGAATAGTCGTGGACGTTTTCATAGACCTGTCCCAGCATGAGGCTTGCCATGGGATCTCCCAGCATCGAAAGGCGAATCAGATCCTGCATGATGTCCGGGTCATCGTTTCCGCAGGTCAGCTCAAGTGCACTGGATGCTGCCCGCTGCTGTACGACGTCAAATCCATCCACACCTTCCAGTGTGTCTTCCGGCTTGCCGTCAAAGAACCATTTCTTCGCCATCTGTTCCAGACTGTATCCCGCATCGGGGCGGTCAAAGAATGAAGCCAGCATATACCAGTAGGTCGCCGGGAGCACATGCCCCATACGATTATAGATGTGGCCGAGTTCATTTCTGGCATCGGCACATCCAAGCTCGGCGGCTTTTCTGCAATAGGAGATCCACTTCTGATCCTGTTCATTGTCCGGATCCGGTGTGGTATTATGCTCGGTCAGAATGGCAAGGCCCCAGTATCCCTCGGCATTATCGGCATTGGCCGCAATGGTGAAGTGGCGTGTCGCCTTCTTTGCATTGGTATCTTTATAATACTGGCCCAGCGCCACAGCCGCTTCTGCAAATCCGCTGTTCTCCATCAGTTCCAGCTGGAAAACAGCCTGCTTCGCGGTGTCCTCATCCTGCAGATCCATAATGAATTTGCCGAATTTCTCCTCCTGTGTGACGGGCTCTTTATTGAAATCCATAGTCGTTCCACCCTCTCAAACCTTTGGTTGCTTCCCTATCATAACGCAAAGAAGAACAGATATCCATCTAAATTTTCTCAGCGATCCGGTGCAACAGTTCCGAATCTTTCTCAATTGAGATATCTTTGCTGATGTTAGCTTTCACAAAACAAAAAAACTGCGCACTTTTTCGACAAATCCCATCATCTGTATAGTATCGCTGCATTCCATTTTTCCGCTCCGGATGTTATTATTTTCACAGATACTCGCACGAGCATATTTTTTTGCGGTATAAACATACTGACATAGTAGGTAAATGTAACTAAGGAGAGGTGTTTCGGATGACGCAGAACCCACAATACCGGAATCTGCGTGATCTTGTCTTTCACGCAGCCGAAAACTTTCCCTCTACAGAGTTTTTTATTACTGATGACCCCGGTTTTCCCCATATTACCGGGTCAGAACTTAAGACCTTATGCGGCAAGTTCGGCACATGGGTGGAACAGCAGCACCGTTTTGGCTGTCACATTGCTCTGCTGGGTCCCAACGGCGCTTCCTGGCTTACCGCGTTCTTCTCCGTCCTCTCCTCCGGCTGTGTTGCGGTGCCGCTTCATCTCGGTTCCACGGAAGAAGATCTGGATTATTACTGCGACAAGGCGGATGTGGATATCCTACTGTTTGATGACAGCTGCCGCAGTCAGGCAGAGATGATCCAGGAGCATAATCCTGAGATATACATTTATGAGATTCATGTGCTCCTGGAGCAGATCCGGGAACTGGACCGGGAGATTTTTCCGGAGCTGCTTCCGGATTCTCCCGCGGCATTCTACTTCACTTCCGGTACTACGGCGCTTAGCCGCTGTGTGATTCTGACGCACCGGAACATGGCCAGCCACACCAATGCGGCAATGACCGTTCTTCCCCTTTCCCCGGAAGATACCGGCCTGTCCATTCTCCCTGTCAGCCATACATTTGAACTGATGACCAATATCGTCGGTGCACTTCACTGCGGCGGCACTCTTTATATCAACAACAGCCTCCGGCATCTGAAGAAGAATCTCCAGAAGTATCAGCCGACCATCATCGTCTGCGTCCCTCTGGTCCTTCAGATGATGCAGAAGGAGATCCTGAATACTGCAAAGAAAGAAGGAAAACTGGAAATCCTTCAAAAAGGGCTCCATGTATCCGGATTCCTGCAGCATCTCGGTATCGATATCAGCCACTCGCTGTTCAAGGATATCTATGACGTCGTCGGCGGAAAGCTACGTTACTTTATGTGCGGCGGCGCCTCTCTGGACAAGGAACTGATCCTGTTTTACAAAAACATCGGGATCGAGGTGATTCAGGGCTATGGGATCACCGAATGTACACCCATCGTCTCCGCCAACCTGCCCGACGCCAATGTAATCGGATCCATCGGCCGTCCTCTCCCCTGCTGCGAGGTCCGGATCATCAACGGTGAGATCTGTGTCCGCGGTGACAGCGTTTCCCCTGGTTATTACAAAGATGGTCTCCTGAATCTACAGGCTTTTAAGAACGGCTGGTTTCATACCGGAGATCTGGGATGGATCGATCAAAAAGGATTCCTTCATTATCGTGGACGTCAGAAGAACCTGATCGTCCTTGCCAACGGCGAGAACGTTTCTGCGGAAGCATTGGAGGAAAAACTGACCCGTATCAGCGGGGTAGAAGAAGCAGTCGTCTCGGAAAAGAGTGGCAAGATCACAGCGGAACTGTTCACGGATCCGGCGATCCTGCCGGACCGGAATGCCTGCTGGAAGGCAGTCTCCCATCTGAATCGACGACTGCCGGTTCATCAGCAGATTGGAGACATCATTCTTCGCGATCATGAATTTGAAAAGACTGTGACGCAGAAGATCAAGCGCCGCAAAGTCTCTTGAGATTATAGGGAGGTATTTCAATGAGGGAGAAAGTACTCGCACTGCTTGCGGAATCCGCAGGCGTGACTGCGGATGAACTGAATGACGACACCAGACTGGTGGCGGATCTGGGTCTTACCAGCTTCGATCTTTCAGATATCGTTGTGGCAGCGGAAGATGAGTTCGGTATTGCGATTCCGGACAGCAGATTCCCGGAAATCCAGACCGTTGCTGACGTTCTTCGTGTCATCGAGGAGGTGCAGGATGGAGATTCATGATCTTCCAGTTCTGGCTGACATTTCAGATCCGGACTCTCTGGACTTTGTCTTTGACGCCCATGTCCGGGACCGGGATGTACTTATCACCCGCTACCGCGGGACAATCATCCGTCCACTGAAAGAAGGGCGATATCAACTGATCGGCTGGCAGAAGAGCATTTACCATTTTGGCGGACTGAACCGGGAAGTCCCCATCGGTGCCGTTATCACCGCCGACGGCGAAGGAATCATTCGGGATTTTCGTTTTGACGGCCGTTGCGAGGGCAGCCAGGGAAAAAACTGTGACTTTTCCATCCTTCACGAACGGATCTCTGAGAAACTGATTGGAAAAACCATCTCCGATATCGAGCGCATTTACATCACTGCCGGCGACGTACAGTGTCTTCATGTGTTTGAGATCCTTTGCTCCATCGCATCCTTTTACGGGCTTTTGAAAAACCGCGGTCTTGAGGAAGGCCAGGAGCAGGAACTTGCCACCATCATCCCCACGGAGAGCGGGCTGATCTGCCGTGACCGGCATGAATTGCTGGGTGGTTTCAATGAAACGGAGATGCTTCTGACACATTGCGAGCCTCACAGGCTCAATGAGAGAAATCTCTGCAGCTATGTCAACTGTGATGTTCATGTACGTCGTCATAATGAGGGCAATGTTACGGAGTCACTCTATGCGGAAAACTTTGAAGGAGTATATGCACAGTTAAACCGTCTCTTTTCCAAGTGTCTCCGTCAGGAAAAGCGTTACTTCGGTCTTTCCGGAAAGGTCCGCTACTCCATGTATCCCTCTCTGGCAGGACTGTTTCTTCTGACCTTCAGTCATGAAGGGATGGAAGGCAGTGTAGATCGTGCGCTGAAGATCGAAAAGATCCTCCATTTTATTCAGGCCGGCGAAGGAAGGACCCCCTGCCTTGGTTTTGACGGGGACCTTGGAATCGCGAAAAAGATACTGTTCGCGGGAAACAATTGAAGAATTGACAACTTTGATGCGGTTTGTTATCGTTACTATCACATTTTAGTTTATGAGGAGATAACAGCATCATGATCATCGTTCCTCCGTTCAGCTGGTTCAAAGAAGGCAACGGTTATACCGGTTCCTCCGGAACGGATCCGGAGAAAGGCGCCCTTTGTGTAAAAACATTCCATTTCCGTCTGGAAGTCGTTTCCGACGAAGAGGGGCAGCATTTTCTGGAAGCAACGGATTATGTGGAAAATCCCTGGCCGGACGGGCGGGATCCTGAAAGCAGCCATTCCTTCCGCTCCTCTTTTGATCCTGAAGGGCTGGAAGAAATCAAAAAGTGGCTTGCATCGGAAGAATCCGCCGCTCTGAATCAAAGCGCATAAGGAGGCAGCCCGCAATGGATGAGAATAACACAGTCGATACTGAAGCGCTGAAAGAGCGCATCAAGGAAATCGTTGAAAAAGGAAACGTATCAAGAATTCAGATACGGAAAAACGAGACCGTCATCATGAACATTCCGGTCAATGCCGGTATTCTTGGCGGAGTCCTTGGTGTCATGGCCGCTCCCTGGGCCATGATCGCCGGAACGGTGGCCACACTGGGACTGAACTGTTCGGTGGAATTCATCCGCGAAGACGGTTCCGTTTTCTGCCTTACCGATACGGAAATCGGTCAGAAAGCGGTCTCTGCCGGCACCTTCGTGATGGACAATCTCAAAAACGCCGTGAGTGGTGCGGTTTCCAGCATCACGGAAAACCGCGACCCCAATGTGTATGAGACAAAGGAATATGATGTGGAAGACGAATGATCCTCCGCAGGCAACAGCAGCAGGCATATCGAAAATGCCTGCTGCTGTTTATTTTCGCCGCACAATTATGGTAGTGAAATAACCCGCTGTTTCCGAAATATCATCCGCACGGAAGAATACTCTCTGATTCTCCAGTCCGCAGTTTTCCGCGCCTGTAACCGACACGTTCTGCTCTTTTTCCAGCCGGAGCAGCTGTTCTTTCAGCTGTCCGATCTTCCTGCCCGGTTTCATGAAGACTGTTGTTCCCTCTCCGATGGCAAGTGTATCGGGCACTTCCGGGTATACTGTCAGTATCTCGCTTCCGGTAACCAGCGGAACATCCGCTGCCGCCGCCACGGCACATAAGGAGGAGATCCCGCTGACCGTTTTCACCGGATATCCTTTCTGCTGCATTGTTGGTGCGATGCGGTAGAACGTGGAGTAGATCGTCGGATCTCCCAAGGTAAGAAAGACCACATCCTTCCCCTGATCCAGCACGTTGCTCAGTTTTTCCTCATTACCGAGCATCGCCTGATCCACTACGTTCTGATCTCTCGTCATGGGAAAGTTCAGTCCCATTATGGTTTTCTCCGAAATCTCTGGCACTGCCTTTTTTGCGATCTGAAAGGCCGTACTGCTTTCAGGCTCCTTTGCCGGTGCTGCCAGGATCTTCACCTGCTGCAGGATGCGGACTGCCTTGATCGTCATCAGTTCCGGGTCTCCGGGGCCTACCCCCAGACCGATCAGTGTGCCAGTATTCTTGTTCATAGATCACCACATCCCACATCTATATTTTTTCGTTCATTGGTATGATATACTGATTCCATCTTTCAGAAAAGAGTATTATTTCATGGATATCCGGAACATTTATCATAGATCCGTTCCCGACTGGCTTCTTCCGTTTCTGGAAGTCCCGGAGATGCAGCGCCTGAAAGACATCGGCATGAACTGTGGATGTGAGTACACCGGTTTTCCGCCCTTCCGGCAGCAGCATTCATATTCACGGTGGGATCACAGCGTCGGAACTGCTCTCATCGTATGGCATTACACGGAAGAACCGCAGCAGACCCTCTCCGCTCTCTTTCATGACATCTCCACACCGACCTTTGCCCACGCAGTGGATTTTCTCAGAGGAGACCACCGGACACAGGAAGCCACGGAATCCGGCACACTGGAAATGATCCGCGGCTCTTCCGCGATCCGGAACCTCCTGGATCCGATGGGCCTTCGCGCGGAAGATGTGGGGGATTACCATCGCTTCCCCATTGCGGACAATGCCTCTCCCCGGCTATGCGCCGATCGTCTGGAATACACCTGCGGAAACATCATTCAGTACGGTTTCGCCGCTGTGGATGAGGTCCGCTCCATCGTGGAGGATCTCACGGTTGGAAAGAACGAAGATGGGAAGGACGAGCTGATGTTCTGCTCCGCAGGCGCCGCTGTTTCCTTTGCTCGCCTTGCGCTTGAGTGCTCCCATGTTTACGTATCCGACGGGGACCGATGCGCCATGCAGTCACTGGCCGATCTGCTGCGGGACGCGCTGCAGGATCATCTGCTTGCCCCGCAGGATCTTTATACCACGGAATCCCGGCTCATCTCTGTCCTTACCTCTTCCGATCACTATCGGAAACGGTGGGAGCAGTTCTGTTCGCTCTCCACCGTACTGTGCACAGATCAGCCGGATGATACCCGGGACTGGAAGGTCGTTCCTTCCAAGAAGCGGTATATCGATCCCTATGTTCAGAACGCCGGGCGTGTCACTTCCCTGAACAGCGAGGTCGCTTCCCTGATCCATCAGTTTCTGGACCGGTCTCTGGATTACTGGATCCGCAGTCTCTGATTTTCGTGGAAATTCTCCCCAGAAGTGCTATAATGACAAAAAATGATTTGGAAGATTTTTTATGGACAGACCCTTTGAAAACTACATCGGCGTTTTCGATTCCGGAGTGGGAGGGATCAGCGTTCTGAAAGAGTGCGTTACCCTTCTCCCTCATGAGGATTTTCTGTTTTACGGAGACTCCGCCCACAATCCCTACGGGGACAAGACGCCGGAGGAAGTGCTCTCTCTTTCCATGGCTGCCATGGAGGAGATGATCCGAGGCGGCGTCAAGGCGTTGGTGATTGCCTGCAACACCGCAACCAGCATAGCCGGAAAAGAACTGCGTGCCAGATATGAAACGGAAAGATTTCCCGTGATCGGGATCGAACCTGCGGTAAAACCCGCCGCTCTGGATGACTCCGGATCCCGGATTCTGGTGATGGCCACCGCCAACACCCTGTCACAGGACAAGTACTATCATTTGATCGAGCACTGGGGTGCGGATCAGACGATCATTCCCCTCCCCTGCGTCGGACTGGCACAGCGTATCGAGCAGGGCGATCTGGACGGAGAGGATCTCATGGAACTTCTGGGCCGTCTGCTCTCTCCCTATGTAGGCAAAGTGGACAGCATTGTTCTGGGATGCACCCATTATCCCTTTATCAAAAAGCAGATCCGGCAGATCATGGGACCGGACATCCCTCTCTTTGACGGTGGTGCCGGAACCGCCAGGGAACTGAAACGTCGTCTGGGAGTCGGAAATCTGTTATCTGATTCCGAAAAGAACGGCCGTATCGTTTTCCGTTCCAGTGTGGATACGGAAGAGGAACTCCATCTGTATCAATGGATGTTTGAACAGCCTATTGAAGCATGAAAAAACTGAGCGTATCGGTAATGATACGCTCAGTTCTGTTTTATGCTGTATTAGGCCTGGATAAATTTCTTGGAAAACTTCTCTTTTACGTCAAATCCTTTGGTCTGTTTATCCTGCCATTTCTGCAGGTTGTCCTGAACCAGTGCGGTCTCTGCAAGATACTTGCTGTAGAGATCGCCCTGTCCTACGTAGTAGATCAGGTGATATCCGGCATAGCTGCTGCTTTCACCCTTGACGATTCCGGTATCACCGGGCTTACGGGAGGCATCGAAGCACCATGCATCAAACTCCGGCACCATTTCTCCCTTGTAAACGGAGTCATACAGACCTCCGGTGGATGCGGAA